>JAABUR0100000131.1_pt1 | contig 173220 bp, 170 predicted proteins | sample 5560091 | NCBI WGS metagenome assembly JAABUR01 (sample SAMN10711879, study PRJNA513375) | rock metagenome | isolation source: Antarctica rocks | place: Antarctica: Victoria Land, University Valley sud | reverse complement strand
CCTGACCATCGGCGGCCGGCACATCGCATGATCGCCAGTCCGAGGACGGCACAGACGCTAGGAGCCAGGCCACCGACGGTCAGGAACCCAACCACCGCAACAGCGGCGCCGTCACCCTGACACTGACTCGACGCTATCGGGCGCGTGCGCTCCGCCGACCGCGGCGGCGGTCGCTCCTCGATGCGCCGGCAGGCCCACCAGGGCCAGTAGGCCCCCGGCCGCGCACAGGACGCCCGAAATGAGCAGCGCCCGATGGACCCCGGCAGTGAACGAGCCGCGCGGGTCCCCGGCCAGCCCGGCGGCCAGCGGGAGCAGTGCGATCGCCAGCAGGCCGGCCACCCGGGCCACCGCGTTGTTGACTCCGGAGGCGACCCCGGACCGCATCTGGTCGACGGCGCCCAGCGCGGTAGAGGTGATCGGTGCGACCACGAGCGTCATGCCGAGCGCGAAGACCAGCACGCCGGGAAACACTCCGGTGAGATAGGTCGCTCCCGGGGTGATCCGCACCATCAGCGCCAGTCCGGCCCCTGCGACCAGCGGTCCGGCGGTGAGCAGCGGGCGGGCGCCGATCCGGCTCATCAGCCCACCCACCCGCGAAGAGAACGCCAGGAGCAGCACGGTGATCGGAAGCAGGGCCGCGCCGGACTCCAGCGCGGAGTAGCCGAGCTGGGTCTGCAGCTCGATCGCCACCAGGAACAGCGCGCCGCCGAGGGCCCCGTACACCACGAAGGTGACCAGGTTGGCGACCGTGAATGCTCGGGAGCGGAACAGCGAGAGCGGCATCATCGGATGCCGGCGCCGCGCCTCCACCAAGGTGAAGGCACCGAGACAGGCCAACCCGGCGGCGATCAGTGCCGACATCCTGGCGGCACCGAGGCGGGCGGCTTCGATCAGTGGGTAGACGCACAGCGCCAGCCCCACCGCTGCGGTCACCGCTCCGGGCAGGTCCAGTCGCTCCAGGGCGGGCATGCCGTCGTACTCGGGGTCGTGCGACTCCGGCACGTGGCGGACCGCCACCGCGACGGCTACCGCGATCAGCGGCACGTTGATCAGGAAAGCCCACCGCCAGGACACCGCGTCCACCAGGTAGCCACCGACAAACGGCCCGAGGGCCCCGGCGATGCCGGCCAGGCCGGACCAGGCGCCGATGGCCCGACCCCGGTCCTCCTCGGCGTACGCCGAGGACAGGATGGCCAGGCTGCCCGGGACCAGGAGCGCGCCGGCCGCCCCCTGGACGATGCGGGCCGCGATCAACACGCCCGCGGTCGGAGCCAGCCCGCAAGCGATCGAGGCCACCCCGAAGCTGACCAGGCCGAGGACGAAGATCCGCCGCCGCCCGTACAGGTCGCCGAGCGCCCCGCCGACGAGCACGAGGGAGCCCAGGGTCAGGAGGTAGCCGTCGAGCACCCACTGCAGGGAGCTGAACCCGGCGGAGAGGTCGGTACCGATGCGGGGCAGCGCGACGTTGACGATCGTTCCGTCGAGGAATGCGACGCCCGAGCCCAGCACGGTCGCCAGCAGCACCCAGCGCCCTGCCTGGGAGCCGTAGCGGAGCCGTTCCGGTTGGGCCATGCCGTCCCCCGACGTAAGAACTGATGTCGCGCCAACCGACCGGCGCTGTGGGAAAGTCCTGGGGACGGACGAGGGGGAGTCATGGCAGAGCGCTACGACGTCGTGGTGATCGGCGGCGGCCCGGCCGGGGAGAACGCGGCCGACCGGGCGGTGCGGGGCGGGCTCACCGCCGTGGTGGTGGAGGATCGGCTGCTCGGCGGCGAGTGTTCGTACTTCGCCTGCATCCCGAGCAAGGTGTTGCTGCGTCCGGTCGAGCTGGTGGCGGCGGCCCGCCGGTTGCCCGGCGCGGCTGAAGCGGTCACCGGGCCGGCGGACGCCGCCGCCACGCTCAAGCGCCGGGATGCCTTCACCGGCCGCGGCGACGACGGGGGTCAGGCCAGCTGGCTCGCCGGTGTACCGGCGGACCTGCTGCGCGGTCGCGGCCGGCTCTGCGGCGAGCGCACCGTGGCGGTCGAGCTGGCAGGCGGCGGTACGACGGAGATCACCGCCCGGCACGCCGTCGTGCTGGCGACCGGGACCACGCCGACACTGCCACCGATCCCGGGGCTGGCCGAGGCGAAGCCGTGGACCAATCGCGAGGCGACGACGACCGACACGGTCCCACCCCGGCTGGTGATCCTGGGTGGCGGCGTGGTCGCGGTGGAGATGGCCCAGGCGTTACGTGGCCTGGGGGCCGGGCAGGTGACCGTGGTCGAGCGTGGGCCGCGGCTGCTGCCGCGCTACCCCGAGTTCGCCAGCCGGCTGCTCACCGATGCGATGACCGCCGATGGGATCGACGTGCGTACCGGCGTGACCGCGACGTCGGTCGACCGGCCGGAACCGGGCGGTGAGGTGACTGTCACGCTGTCGGACGGCACCACGGTGGCCGGCGATGAGCTGCTGGCGGCACTCGGCCGCCGGCCGGCAACCACCGACCTTGGCCTGGAGACGGTCGGCCTGGAGCCCGGCCGCTACGTCGAGGTGGACGACACCTGCCGGGCGACCGGCGTACCGGAAGGCTGGCTGTACGCCGTCGGTGACGCCAACGGCCGCAATCTGCTCACCCACATGGGGAAGTACCAGGCGCGGATCGCCGGCGACGTCATTGCGGCGCGTGCCACCGGCGGCGACATCGCCGACCCCCGTTTCCACGACAGCGCGGACGACTTCGCCGTACCGCAGGTCGTCTTCACCGACCCGCAGGTCTGCGCGGTGGGCCGAACCGAAGCCGAGGCCCGCAAGGCGGGCATCGACGTGAGAGTGGTCGAGTACGACATCGGATCCGTGTCCGGCGCCAGCCTGCTGGCCGACGGGTACGCCGGCCGGGCCCAACTGGTGGTCGACGAAAGTCGCCGGGTGGTCGTCGGCGCCACCTTCGTCGGCCAGGACACCGCCGAGTTGGTGCACTCGGCCACGATCGCGATCGTCGGAGAGGTGCCGCTGGACCGGCTCTGGCACGCGGTACCCGCGTTCCCGACGGTGAGTGAGGTCTGGCTCCGGTTGCTGGAGGCCTACGGACTCTGACCGACAGCCCGAGCAGGCAGGCGGCGGAGTATCCAGGCTTCCACCTGGTCGGCGTAGACGCGGCCGTAGGTGGGGTCGTCCAGCAGGTGCGTCCCGTGGCTGCTTCCCGGCACGATGGCGAGCGTCTTGTCACGGCTCGCCGTGGCCGCGTGGATCGTCCGGGCGTCCTCCGGGCTGCTGCCGTCCTGCGCGGCCGCCATGATGAGGGCGGGGGCGGTCACCTGGGGGGCGGCCACCACCGCATCGGCCTGCGGACCGATGACGGTGGCCGGCGAGAGCGCGACGACGCCGTCGACCGGTGGGGAGACCGCTGCTGCGGCGACCAGCGCGTCGGTGCCACCGGCGGACGCGCCGGCGAGCACGATCCGGGTGACTCCGCGCCCGCGGAGGTAGGCGACCGCGCCAGGCATGTCGAGGTCGACCCGGGAGACGTCGGGCCCGGATGGGGACACGCCGTCGCCGCGGGTGTCGTAGGCCAGCACCAGCAGGCCGTGGTGCGACGCCAGCCGGCGTGCGAACGGCAGCCATTCGCACACGTTGCTCGTCACCTGGTGGGCGGCGATGACGGCCGTGGTGCCCCGGCCCACGAGCACCCCGGCCAGCGGTGAGCCGTCCTTCGCCGGGAAGCGCACCGACCGCTCACCGGCCCGCAGGCAGCCGTCGTCCGCGCTCAGGGCCTCGGTGGGCGCCGCCGGGCGAGCAGAGCCGCTGGTCGACGGGTTCGGGTCGGTCGGGGCACTTCCCGGGGAACCACCCGGTCCACCACCGGAACAACCGGTGACGAGTGCCAGCGCGATCAGCAGCAGCGGAGGACCGCCGAAGCGTGGCCGGCTCACCGCTGTACGCCGGTCGGTTCATACCGGCCGGCCGGCCTGCCAGACTGCCGCGCGTGGCCAGCGGCACCCCGCCCAGCGCGCGCTCGGCCGGCGAAGAGGACGAGCTGCCCACCCTGGGCTACGCGATCCTGAGCGCGCTCGCCCGCGACGACCTCACCGGCTACGACATCACCGCCCGGCTGCGAAGGCCGATCAGCTACTACTGGCAGGCGGCGCACAGCCAGATCTACCCGATGCTGGCCGGCCTGGAGGGTGCCGGATTGGTGACGCATGCCGCTGTGCCGGGCGGCGGCCGGCGGACGAAGAAGCGGTATCGCATCACCCGGGCGGGTTTGGAGCGGCTGGCCCGCTGGGTCGTCACCCCCCCGCCCCCCCGCGTTCCCCGTGACGAGCTGGTCCTCAAGACCTACTCGCTGTGGCTCGCCGACCCGGCTATGGCCGCCGAGCTGTTCCGGGCGCAGGCTCGCCACCACCGTCGGACCCTCACCCAATGGGAGTCCGAGCTCGAGGCGCTGCGTGAGCGGTACGGCGCCGAGCTCGACCGGTCCACCAGCCAGGTTTTCGCGACCTACGCGACGCTTCGCCGCGGCGTCGGGGCGGAACGGGAGTACGTCGCCTGGTGCACCTGGGTCGCCGACCGCTGTGATTCCCACGGCTCGACCCCTCCCTGACCCAACAGCGGCTTCGTTCCCCGGTGCCTGCCTGCCCTGGCTGGATATGTCTGCCCAGACACTATAGCGATGGACTTTGATCGGCAGAGACCTCCGCCTGCCGGCTGGTGGCTCCGCGGCTACTGACAGCCGCGAAGAGCTCCGACAAGAGGCTGCTCACCGTGCCCGGCAACGACCACGGCCAGGACCTGCTGACCGGCTCAGCGGCGGGAACCGCGATGGCGGCTGTCAGCGGCTTCCCGTCCCGCCACGAGCACTAGCCGGACGCCGCCGTTCGCCCGACGCGGTGACCAGGCGGATTCGTTGTGCAGCGGTCTGCCATCCTTGCATCGACACATCGGCAGTGGGCCGGCACGGCGCCGCGCCGGCGTACGCACCAGGAGGGTCGATGCCCCAGGGCAGTCCGGTGGCGCAGCGGTCGGCCGCGGACGGCGGACCCGAGCTCGTCCAGCTGCTGACCGCCGACGGCGAGCGGGTGGAGCACCCGGACTACCCACTCGAGTGCTCCGACGACGAGTACCGCGGGCTCTACCGCGATCTGGTGCTGGTACGCCGGGTCGACATCGAGGCGACGGCCCTGCAGCGGCAGGGCCAGCTCGGCATCTGGGCCAGCCTGCTCGGCCAGGAGGCCGCTCAGGTGGGGTCCGGCCGGGCGCTTCAGGACGGCGACTACGCGTTCCCGACCTACCGCGAGCTCGGCGTCGCCTACTGCCGCGGCGTCGACCCGCTCAAGCTGCTGGGCCTCTTCCGTGGCGTGAGCCACGGCGGCTGGGATCCCGAGGCATCCGGCTTCGGCCTGTACACGATCGTGATCGGCAGCCAGACCCTGCACGCAACCGGCTATGCCATGGGCATGCAGCGTGACGGCGCCGAGAACGCGGTGATCGCCTACTTCGGCGACGGCGCCTCCAGCCAGGGCGACGTCAACGAGGCATTTGTCTTCTCCGCTGCATTCAACGCCCCGGTCGTCTTCTTCTGCCAGAACAACCAGTGGGCCATCTCCGTGCCGCTGGAGCGACAGACCCGGATCCCGCTCTACCAGCGGGCTCGCGGGTTCGGGTTCCCCGGCGTACGGGTGGACGGCAACGACGTGCTCGCGGTGCTGGCGGTAACCCGGGAGGCGCTGCAGCGGGCGCGGGAGGGGTCCGGCCCCAGCCTGGTCGAGGCCTTCACCTACCGGATGGGTGCGCACACCACCTCCGACGACCCCACCCGGTACCGGATCGCCGCGGACCTCGAGGCGTGGAAGCTCAAGGACCCGATCGAGCGGATGAAGACCTTCCTGTTCAATTCCAAGATCGCCGACTCGGCCTTCTTCGAGTCCGTGGAAGCCGACGCCGACGAGATTGCCGCCCACGTCCGCGAGGGCTGCCTGTCGATGGCCGACCCGGAGGCCACGAAGATCTTCGAGCATGTGTACGCCGACGAGGTCCCGCTGGTCAGCGAGCAGCGCGCGAGCTTCTCGGCGTACCTGTCCTCCTTCGCCGACGCCTCCCGGGGGCACTGACCGATGGTCGCGACCACGCTCGCCAAAGCGCTCAACCTCGGGCTGCGCAAGGCGATGGAAGCCGATGACAAGGTCCTGATCCTCGGCGAGGACGTCGGCAAGCTCGGCGGCGTCTTCCGGGTCACCGACGGGCTGCAGAAGGATTTCGGTGAGGACCGGGTGATCGACACCCCGCTCGCCGAGTCCGGGATCATCGGTACGGCGATCGGCCTGGCGCTGCGGGGTTACCGCCCGGTCTGCGAGATCCAGTTCGACGGCTTCGTCTACCCGGGCTTCGACCAGATCGTGAGTCAGCTGGCCAAGTTCCGCTACCGCTCGGAGGGTCGCGCCCGGCTCGCCGTCACCATCCGGATCCCGTTCGGCGGTGGCATCGGCGCGGTCGAGCACCACAGCGAGTCGCCCGAGGCCTACTTCGCCCACACCGCCGGCCTCAAGGTCGTCACCTGCTCGAACCCGATCGATGCCTACTTCATGATCCAGCAGGCGATCGCGGCGGATGACCCGATCATCTTCTTCGAGCCCAAGCGGCGGTACTGGGAGAAGGCGGAGCTGGACGAGTCCATCGATCCCGACCCCCTGCACGTCTCCCGCGTCCTGCGGACCGGGGACGACGTGACCGTGTTGGCCTACGGACCGATGGTCAAGACGGCGATGGACGCCGCGGCCGCCGCCGAGGAGGAGGGCCGCAGCCTCGAGGTCATCGACCTGCGCACCCTCTCACCACTGGACATGGGTCCGGTGGTGGATTCCGTCCGCCGTACCGGCCGTTGCGTGATCGTGCACGAGGCGCCGTCCAACGTCGGCCTGGGTGCGGAGATCGCCGCCCGCATCACCGAGGCCGCCTTTTACTCCCTGGAGGCCCCGGTACTGCGGGTGACGGGCTTCGACACGCCGTACCCACCTTCCAGGGTGGAGGAGGAGTACCTACCCGACCTGGACCGGATCCTCGACGCCGTCGACCGCGTGCAGAGCTTCTAGGAGACCCCGTTGGCCAACCTCAAGCAGTTCCGGCTGCCCGACCTCGGCGAGGGACTCACCGAGGGCGAGATCCTCAAGTGGCTGGTGGCTCCGGGCGACTCGGTGAAGCTCAACCAACCCATCGTCGAGGTGGAGACCGCGAAGGCGGCCGTGGAGGTGCCTTCGCCGTACGCCGGCCTGGTCACCGAGCTGCACCACGACGAGGGCGCGACGGTTGACGTGGGTGCTCCGATCATCACCTTCGATACCGAGCCCGGAGGTGCCCCGGCTACTCCCCCGGCCGGCACGGCCCAGCGCGCTGCGCAGGGACAGGCCGCCGGCGCCGCCGCCAATCCCGCGGAGTCTGCAGCGGCCGTCACGGCGGCGAGGGAGGACTCGCCGGTCGAGTCGGAGCTGTTGCCGGCGGCCCTGGTCGAGAACCCGCCGGACGATGCGGCGGTCGAGCCCGGCCTGATCGGGGGTCCGGCCCCCGGCGGTCGTACGTCGGTGCTGGTGGGCTACGGACCGAAGTCGGTGACGGCCAAGCGGCGACCCCGCAAGGGCCACCACGGCGCACCGGTGGCAGCGGGTGCCGCGTCCGCGGGTGCCGCGCCAGCTCCACCGACCGCGCCGGCCCCGCCGGCGGCAGCCGGCGCAGTCGCCGTACTCGCCAAGCCGCCGGTGCGCAAGCTGGCGCGCGACCTCGGGGTCGACCTCGCAGCCGTGACCGGCACCGGTCCGAACGGGACCATCACCCGGTCCGACGTGGAGGGTGCCACCGGATCAGCGGTGCCGGAGTCGGTCTCATCGTCCCCCGCACCCGTCGCCGCGCCGCCCTTCGATCCGGCCAGCCGAGAGCAGCGGATCCCGGTCAAGGGCGTGCGCAAGCTGACCGCGGCCGCGATGGTGTCCAGCGCATTCACCGCGCCGCACGTCACCGAGTTCCTCACGCTCGACGTCACCCCGGCGATGGAGCTCGTCGGTCGACTGAAGACACTCCCCGAGTTCGCGGACATCAAGGTCTCGCCGCTGTTGCTCGTGGCGAAGGCGCTCCTGGTCGCGGTGCGGCGCCATCCGATGATCAATTCCAGCTGGGACGAGCTCGCCCAGGAGATCGTCGTCAAGGACTACGTCAACCTCGGGATCGCGGCCGCCACTCCCCGTGGCCTGATCGTCCCCAACATCAGGGACGCCGGCCGGCTGACACTGGTCGAGCTGGCCCGTGAGCTGCAGATGCTGACCGAGGTCGCGCGCGCCGGCCGCACCCTCGCGGCCGACATGTCCGGTGGCACCATCACGATCACCAACGTCGGGGTGTTCGGCGTCGACACCGGTACGCCGATCATCAACCCGGGTGAGTCGGCGATCCTCGCCTTCGGAGTGGTGCGACCGACGCCGTGGGTGCACGAGGGTGTGATCGGCGTGCGGCAGGTCACGACGTTGGGCCTCTCGTTCGACCACCGGATCGTGGACGGCGCCCTCGGCTCGCAGTTCCTCGCCGACCTCGGCGCGCTGCTCGCCGACCCGGCCAGGTTCCTCGCCTGGGGCTAGGCCAGTGGGCGCGCAGTCTCACGAAGGGCCGGCCCCTCGGGGACCGGCCCTTCGTGATGAAAGCGGGATCAGTAGACGTCGCGGTCGCGGACTACCCGCTCCTCTTCGACGACGGCGGTGGAGCGCCGGCGGGGGCCGAAGATGAACAGCGTGGTCAGCAGGCCGATCACGCCCACGATCATCAGTATGTAGCCGATCACGTTGATGTCGATGCCGCTGAACGTCGCGTTGACTGCGAAAGCCAGGATCGCACCCACGGCGATGAGAAAGATGCTCGCGCCGATGCCCATGCTAGAACCTCCTGTCGGGCCGGCCGGGCTGGCACAGCCTGTTTGCGAGAATGGGAATACCCGCTGTAACCGTCGGGACACCCGGCTCTATGGTTGAGCGATAACACGGTCGAATCTGCGCTCCGACGAACGACGAGGTCTCGATGGCACCCGGCGAGCCCGATCAGTGGTACTGGTGTCTCAAGCACTCGACCGTGGAGCCGCCCGATGGCTGCGCCAACACCCACCGGATGGGTCCCTACGAATCCCCGGAGGAGGCCCGCAACTGGCGGCGGCGCGTCGAGGCCCGCAACGAAGCGTGGGACGCCGAGGACGAGGAGTGAAGTCGGACCCTCTCAACGGCCGGTGCGAGCCGCGGAGCCTCGACGGGACGGGCGCTGCAGGTAGGTAATGCGCGCCACGGTGTCCGACCAGCTGTCTCCCGGCCGGCTCGCCGGGACCAGCACCCGCTCGCCGTCGTTTCCCTCGCCGCTGTCCGCGCGGTTCTGCAGGGCGCCCTCGGGCGGCGGAACATCAACCAGCGGCTGCGTCGGGGGAGACCCCCAGGCCCGGCTCTCGAATTGGCCGCTCGGGTCTACTGTGCCTGCCGCCTCCTGCAGGACCGTCAGGTTCCCGCCGACGTTCACCGGCGGCAGGTCCACGCCGAGGCCGTCGATCCGGGCCGCGCCGAGATCCGGCCGGTCGTTGAGCTGGGCCTCGGCGTCCAGCAGCGCCTCGGCGTACCGGCGCGTTCTTCGCACCAGTGGCACGAAGACCAGCGCTGCTGCCCCCACCAGGAGCAGCAGTGCGGCGGCGGCCAGCCGATCGGCGACCGCCAACGTCGCCATGGACAGCGCCGCGAGCAGCGCGATCGTGGCGACGTACATCCAGGTCATCGCGCTCAATGCCGGCCCGGACGGTGCCGGTGTCGCCGAAGTGGAGTAGGAGCTCATGCGCACCATGTCGGCGCATGTCCCCGAAACCCTTAGCGCTGAGATTCTCCGGCCGCACCGGCAACTTGATAGGCCATTCGGGTGATCTTTCCGCTGGCCGGTGCCGGGCAGTTCCGGCGGCCCCTCCGACCGGACCAGTGCGGTACAGCCCGGCCGGAGGCAAGCTGGCCTCAGCAGCAGGTACAGCCGCTGCAGCCCGGCTCGTCGCAGCACGGGCATGCCGACATCGTGGAGTCACCTCCGTTCCTGCGACGGTCAACATCGACGTACGTCGATGTCTGCACCTTGCCAGCTAGATAGACCACTGTCAATATAGATGGATGCCGAATTCCGTTCTCGAGCGACAAGAGCTACCGCTGCTCCTGTGCTGCCCGCCACTGGCACGTGAGCCGATCTCCGCCGCGGAGGCGCAGCGGCTTGCCGGTGTCTTGAAGGCGATCGCGGACCCGACCCGGCTCCGATTGTTGTCACTCATCCAGGCGCATGACGGCGGGGAGTCGTGCGTCTGTGAACTCACCGGGTCCCTCGATCTGAGCCAGCCGACGATCAGCCACCACCTCAAGGTGCTGCACGAGGCCGGCTTGCTGGAGCGGGACAAGCGTGGGGTTTGGGTCTATTACCGGGCGGTTCCGGGAGCCCTGTCCGCGCTGGCCGAACTGATCGGCGCCCCGGCCAGCGTCTGAGGCACCCATCGGGCCGTCTCCCATTGATGGGAGACGGCCCGACGCGCGCGCCGAGCGCCGAGGCGCTGAGTGTGCCGGCGAGGATTCCGCCGGCCAGAGCTCCAGCTGCGAGCAAGCCCGCACCCCGGCTAGTCGCCGTCTCGCCTTCCCTGCCATTGCCGTCTCGGTACCGTCCATTCGCTTGACCTCCTGGTCACAGTGGCTGCCGGGTGGTAGCCGCTAAAGGTCATGCTTGGCTCCGAACCTGTGCCGAAGACGTCCCTCGGCTGGCAACTGCCTGGGTGGGTGGCATGCCTTAGCGGATGCCGGAGTCCACCTGGAGCGTGATGGGTGCCGTCCGGCCCGAAACGACCACAGCTCGCTCGACCGCCGAGCGGTAGCCGCCGACGTTGGTCGCCCGGAGCACGTAGGTTCCAGGACGAGCTGCGAGGCGGAAGCCACCAGTGGTATCGGTGCGAGTGGCCCGCACGACCATGCCGGCCCGCAGGAGCTCAACAGTTCCGCCGACCACCGGTCGAGGCGGACACGGAGTTCCGACGCGCTCCACCGGGCAGGTGGGCCCGGCTACAACCGTGCCGACGATGGGGTCGGGAGCATCAGCCGAGGCGCCACCCTTGGTTAGGGCGCCGCCGCAACCGGCCACCAGCAGCACCGAGGTGGCGATGAAGAGAACCCGTGCTGTCACGACGCTTGGACGGGCCGGCGTACCCGGCGGTTCCGCGCGGGGAGCCGGGTCCCGGTACAGAGGGTGCGATTGCGTAGCTGAGTCGATCAGCGACGGCGGATGAGTGGAGCGGGTGACGGGAATCGAACCCGCACTGTCAGCTTGGGAAGCTGATGTTCTGCCATTGAACTACACCCGCGGGCTCTCGCTTGAGGAGTCGCGGTTGGCGACTCTACCGAAGGCGAAGGCCGCCTCAGGCGCCTACCGGCGCTTCAGCCGCCCCCGCGCCGGCGGCACCGCCCGCCTTCGGCGTACGGAACTCCGGTACGCCGGGCACGAGTAGCACCGGACCACGTCGGATCCGATCACCACCCTGCGCCGCGGCAGCCGGTCGGCCCAAACCCCGCCTAAGAGCGCGAAGAGCACCAGGGCGGCGAACCGGCCGGCCAGCACCAGCCCGATGTCGCCGCCGTCGCTGCCGGCGTCGAGCACCCGGAAGGCGACCGCGGTGGGAAGATCATGTCGCCGATGGCGCTGATCGCCTGACCCGACCACACCAGCCGGAAGTCCCGGCTGCCGAGAACGGTGGTGTCCAGGCGGCTGGTCAGCCTGGGCCTCACGCGGGGGCTCCCTGTCTGTTGCGGGTGCGGAAAGTTCGGCCGGCATGGCGCCACGCGGGCCGGTCACCGCGGCTTCGCTGCCGACCGGGCCGGCGCGGCGGCCACGTGCGGTCGGGGCTGCTACGTCCGCGTCCCGGTGGTGACGTGGACGGCCCCGAGCGCCAGTGGGACCGAGCGCACCGCAGCGAAGCCGGCCGCCGAGAACAACCCGAGCAGTTCGTCGAGTGGCGGCAGGTACGCCGTCGACTTCGGGAGGTACCGGTAGGCCGGGCGATCGGAGAGAACCCCACCGATCCGAGGGACAACATGTCGGAAGTACACGCGGTGGCCCGCACGGACGACCGGAGACGTCGGCTCGGCCACCTCCAGGATCGACACCCGACCGCCCGGTCGGAGAACGCGGCCGAACTCGCCGAAGAGGCTGGAAAGGTCCACGACGTTGCGCAGCGCGAAGCCACAGGTGATTCCGTCGACGGCGCCGGACACGACCGGCACCCGGAGGGCGTCGGCCTGAACCAGTGGCGCCCGGCCTCTGCCGTCGACAGTTCTGCCGGCGACCAACATCCCCCAGGAGACGTCGATGCCGAGCGGGACGAGTCCAGCCCGCGCCAGCTCGCGGCAGAAGTCCCCGGTACCGCATGCCACGTCCATGACCACCGAGGACGGCGGCAGCTGTAGCGCCCGGACGGCCACTCGCCGCCATCCCGTGTCCAGCCCGAAGGTCATGATCCGGTTGAGGACGTCGTAGCGCGGTGCGATGCGGTCGAACATCGCCCGGACCGCGCGCTCCTTGTCCTTCCCGGTCGGCAGCTCCTCATCGGCGGGGAGGGCGGCGTACATGTCGGTCATTCCCTCATCTTGCTCATCACGTCCGAGGCCCCGGCCGCCACCCACTTCGCGGGTGAAACCATGGGTGCATGAGCGAGCTGGCGCGCCGCATCGGTCTGGGGCTCGCGGCTCGTGGAGACGTCTCGGATGCGGTCCGGTGGAGCGACGCCGCCGCGCGCCGAGGGCTGGACTCGGTCTGGATCCACGACTCGTACTTCGAGCGGGATGCCATCACCTACGCGTCGGCGATCGCCTCCCAGGTCACCGGCGTCCGGGTGGGTCTGGGGGCGTTGAACCCCTACACGCGGCACCCGGTGGTGCTGGCCATGACCGTCAGCGCGCTCGACGCGATGGCGCCCGGCCGGATCTCGCTCGCGCTCGGCTCTGCACTTCCGCTGCGGCTGGCGCAGATGGGGATCCCCTATTCGCCGGCGGAGGCGCCGGAGCGGGTCGCCCGGGCGATCGATGACCTGCGGACGCTCTGGCGTGGCGAGCGACTTCCGCCAGCGGCGGCGGGCGTGCCGCCGCTGCAACCGATGTTTCCCCCGGTCCATGCCGTGCCGATCTTCATTGCGGGATACCGGACGCCGATGGTCGAGCTGGCCGGCCGTACGGCGGAGGGCTATCTGGCCCGGCCGGCGGAGTCACTACCAGGGTTCGAGAAGATAGCGATCACGCTGCGCCGGTCCGCCGTGGCGGCCGGTCGCCCTGCGGACGCTGTCGAGACCGCGGGTTATCTGCTGACGCTCGTTGCGGACACCCGTAGAGAGGCGCTGAACCGCGCCAAGCGAGAGCCGTTCGTGATCTACATGATGAGCATCCTGTCGGACGTCACGCTGCGCCGGGCCGGGTTCGAGACCGGGATGCGCGACCGGATTGCCGCCGCCTGGCGGGCCGAGGACTACCACCAGGCCGCCGAGCTGATTCCGGACGGGCTCCTCGACGCCTTCATTCTCTGCGGCACCGTGGATCAGGTCGCCGTGCGTGCCGACCACTACCACGCCGCCGGGATGGACGTACCGCTCCTGCAGCCGGTCGTCCAGGAAGACGCCCAGGTGGAGGCCTGTCTCGACGCCGCGACGGCCTTCGCGTCGCTGCGCGAGAGCGTGGGAGCGTCCCGACCGGATGCCGCCGGCAGCGTCCGCCCGGATGCCGCCCGCGGCGCGGAGAAGGTGACGGCGCCAGGTGCGCCGCTGGACGGGCAAGTCCGGCGGCGCATGGCGGCCTTCGCGCGGAGCCCCGGCTGGCTGGAGATCCTTCGCCCGTTCAGCTTCACCGCCTCCGTCGTCCCGGTGGCGACAGGGGGAGCCCTTGCCTTGCTGCATCAGCGGTTCGCGGCGGGCCTGTTCGTCACGGCGCTGGTGGCCTCGGTGCTCCTGCAGGCGGGGACCAACATCATCAATGAGATCTACGACGTCCGGCAGGGCATCGACTCCATCGTCTCCCCGCGAGCGAGTCATGCGATCGTCAAGGGTCGGATCAACGAGAAGCGGGCCTTCGCCCTGGGAGGCGTCGCGTTCGGAATGGCTTCCCTGCTAGGAGCCGTCTTGGCGCTGGAACGCGGCTGGCCGGTGATCGCGCTGGGCATCGTCGCGCTGGTCGGCGGGGCGGGTTACACGGCCCCGCCGCTGCAGTACAAGTTCCGGGGCCTCGGCCCACCCCTGGTGTTCCTCCTCATGGGTCCCCTGATGGTGATCGGGACCTATTACGTCGTGTCAGGTCGCTTCGGCTGGGATGCCGCAGTCGCCAGCATTCCGGTCGGGCTGCTCGTCACCGCGATCCTGCACGGCAACGAATGGCGGGACATCTCAGAAGACGCCCGCGCCGGGATCTCGACGCTCTCGATCCGGTTCGGGCGACGCGCCGCCCACCTCGGCTACACCGCCCTGGTCGTCGGCGCCTACCTGGCGCTCGCCACGGCGGTGATGCTCAAGGTCCTGCCCACCGGCAGCCTGCTGGCCATGCTCTCACTGCCGCTGCTGGTCATGATTCTTCGCAACTCCGAGCTGGGCTCCGCCGGCCAGCAGCGGGCCATTGCCAAGATCGACCTGCAGACGGCCCAGTTGCATGCGACCTTCGGCGGCCTGCTTGTCGCCGGGCTCGTCCTCGCCGGCGTCCTGGCATGAGAAGGAGGCAGGCCGTCGTGCGCCGGTGGCTGGCTGGACCGGTCCCGCGCCCGGACGATCCACTGCTGATCGGAGGGCTCTGTTGTGCCTACGCCGCCTTCGGAGTCACCTTCCGTGGCAGCCGGGGCGCCTTCTGGGACCGCATGACGCGCACCGGCCTCGGCCTGGGAACCCTCTCCCTGGTGGCTGAGCCGTCGCTGCGCCGGCTGCGCCCCACCCGCCGGTCCGCCGTGACCGGTGCCGCCTCCGCGGCGGCGCTGTACGCGATCTTCCGCGCGGGCGACGTCATGGCGCGTCGCATCATGCCGGCTGGTGCCGACGAGATCGCCGACATCTACCAACTTCGGTCGCTCGAGCCGGCTGGCAAGATCGCCGCGCGGCTCGCCTTCGTGATCGGACCGGCGGAAGAGCTGTTTTGGCGAGGCTTCGTCCAAGCCCGGCTGCGGCGGCGGTACGGCGACACCACCGGCACGGTCCTCGCCACGGCGGCGTACGGCGGAGCACATCTGGTGACCGGCAACGCGACGCTGGTGGGTGCCGCCACCGTGGCCGGCGCCTACTGGGGGGTGCTCGCCACGGCAGGGGCGAGCATGGAGTCGCTGATGGCGAGCCACGTGGTGTGGGACATCGTGACGTTCCTGGTGGCACCGACCGCATCGGTTGCGCCACCGGCGTAACGGGCCGTGATCAGCGCGACGCGGTAACCCGGAGCCGGGCGGAGGCGACCGGCTCGGCCCCGCCGGCGCTGACCCGGAAGAGCGAGACGGTGTGCTGTCCGGCCGGTACGACCGCACCGAAGAGGCCGGTCCCGCTGCAGCCGACGAGCTGCAGCTCCTGGCTCGCTGTCTGGGTGGAGTCCGGCGACTTTCCGGCCAGCGGATCACGCCGGAGCGTGCCGTCCGTCGCCCGGGTGAACCGGGCGACGTCGATGGCGAGGACGACTGTTCCCTCGGCCGCTCCGGTTGCGGTCCACCGCACCAGCCCTCCCTGCTTGACCGAGGTCGCCGACAGGACCAGCCGGGAGTTCGCACAGTCCGGCGCCAGCTTCGGCCGCTTCGTCGTTCCGCCGGACTGGACCAGGCCGGCCACCAGGATGAGCGCGCCGATGGCCACGATGGCCCACTTCTGCCTGCGGAAGGAGGCCGAGAAGTCGGGGCCGGGGTCGGGCTCCTCCTCGCTGTGCTCCTGACCCTGCTGTCCCGTCACCTCGACCCGGTCGACCGCTGCCTCGTAGGGGTCCTTCGGCGTCGTACCCCGTGGCCGACGACGACCGGCCATCTCAGCCGGCTTCCGGGGTCGGCGGCGCCGGCCGGACCGACTGGGCGAGCAGCTGCGCAACATCGAGCACCCGTACGTCCTCGCGCGCCGTACCGGCCTGCTGCTTCGCGGTCACCGCATCCGAGAGCATCACCAGGCAGAACGGGCAGGCGGTGGAAACCACGTCCGGGTCCAGGGAGAGCGCCTCGTCGACCCGCTCGACGTTGACCCGCTTACCGATCCGCTCCTCCATCCAGAACCGGGCACCGCCGGCACCGCAGCAGAACCCGCGCTCCTTGCAGCGGTGCATCTCCTCGGAGCGCAGCCCGGGGATGGCGCCCAGCACTTCACGGGGCGGCGTGTAGATGTCGTTGTGGCGGCCGAGGTAGCACGGGTCGTGGTAGGTCGTCTTGGACTCCACCGGGGTGACGGGGGTAAGCCGCCCATCGGCCACCAGCCGGCTCAGCAGCTGGGTGTGGTGGACGACCTCGTAGTGGCCGCCCAGCTGCGGGTACTCGTTGGCGATTGTGTTGAAGCAGTGTGGGCAGGTGGCCACGATCTTGCGTACGCCGGCCGCGTTGAGCGTCTCGACGTTCGCCTGCGCCAGCATCTGGAAGACATGTTCGGCACCGAGCCGTCGGGCCGGGTCGCCGGAGCAGGACTCCTGCGGTCCGAGGACCATGAAGCTGACGCCTGCCCGGTGCAGCAGCTCGACGAAGGCCCGGGTCGACTTGATCGACCGGTCGTCCGTGGCGCCCGCGCAGCCGACCCAGTAGAGGTACTCCACATCCTCCGGGAGTTGGCTCCCCTCCGCGAGCACGGGCACCTCGAACGGCAGTCCGTCGGCCCAGTCCATCCGCTTGCGCGCCGGCAGCCCCCACGGGTTGCCCTGGTTCTCCAGGTTTCGGATCATGGTGCCGGCCTCGCTCGGAAAGGCCGACTCGACCAGCACCTGGTGCCGGCGCATGTCCACGATGTGGTCGACGTGCTCGATGTCCACCGGGCACTGCTCGACGCAGGCGCCGCACGTCGTGCAGGCCCACAGCACGTCGGGGTCGATGACCCCACCCTCCTCGAGCGTGCCCACCAGCGGCCGCTCCGCCTGCTCCGGCCCGGATCCGGGCACCCGGCCGAATCCGGACTCCGGCACGTGCTTGGAGGTGGCGGTGATCGGTCGGGCGTCCTCCTCGATGCCGGTGACTGCCTTGCCCTCCTCGGGACGGTCACCGTTGGTGGCGAGGAGGTAGGGCGCCTTCGCGAACAGGTGGTCCCGTAGGTCCATGATCACAAGCTTGGGCGACAGCGGCTTGCCGGTGTTCCACGCCGGGCACTGGTCCTGGCAGCGGCCGCACTCGGTGCAGGTCGCGAAGTCCAGCATCCCCCGCCAGGTGAAGTCCTCGACCTTGCCGCGACCGAAGACGTCGTCTTCGCCCGGGTCCTCGAAGTCGATCGGCTGGCCGCCGGACTCCATCGGCAGCAGGGCGCCCAGGGCCTTGGGCATTCGCTTGGTCGCCACGTTGATGGGCGCGGTGCCGATGTGCAGGTGCTTGGAATACACGACCAGCACCAGGAAGCCCAGAATCACCGCGATCTGGGCCAGGATCAGCGTGGTTTCGATCGCGTAGTTGGCGTCGTGGGACAGCCCGGAGAGGAGCCGGCTCACGGCGTACGACGCGAAGGCCCACCTGCTCTGCCCGAAGGGGAAGTGGCCGGTGTTGACCTGGGCGCCGCGGTAACCGAGCAGGGTGAGGACGACCAGGGAGATCATCGCGAGGATCACCCAGGCGGCGCCGGTGTGCGAGCCGTAGAAGCGAGAGGCGCGCTGCCGGCGTACCGGTGCCTGCCGTACCCGGATGGCCGCGAAGACCAGGACGGCGACCAGCACGGCCATCGCGAAGAAGTCCTCGAGGAAGCCAAGCCAGCGGCCCCGGCCGATCAGGGGGATGGCGAAGTCGTCGGCGAACAGGGCGCCGTACGCCTCGAAGATCGTGGCCGCGAGGATGACGAAGCCCCAGAACGTGAAGAAATGGGCGAGCCCCGGCACCGACCGCTTCAGCAGCTTGCGCTGGCCGAAGACCTCGACCAGCTCGGCGCGGAGCCGGCCGGCGATGCCGTCGAGGCGCCCCCGCGCGGGCTGGCCGGTGTTCACCAGCCGGAAGAGCCACCACACCCGCCGGCCGGTTACCGCCAGCGCGGCCAGGGTCAGGATCGCGCCGATGGCGAGTCGCACCGATCCTCCTGACGCGCCGGCCCGCGGAGATACCTCCGCGTGGATCGTCCCACGCGCCGGGTCAGGGCAAGGCCGACCCGACCAGCCAGCGCAGCAACGGGATCACGACGAAGGGCGCGGTCAGGACGAGCAGCCCGACGACGACGAGCAGCGACAGCAGGCGCACCCGCAGCGAGGGCTCCCCGGTGGGGCCGCGCAACCCGACGGACATGGGCCCACGGTACGACGCGCTCGCCGATCCGGGTGCCTGCGTTCGTGTTAGACAGAAAGCTGCGTGGGAATGGCTCAAGTCGGACGGCGGTTTCCATCGGCGATGGCCGCGGCTGCCGGGCGCACCTTTCCACACCGAAGATCTCTATTACTGAGCTCAGGAGGAACCCATGGCACGTGCGGTCGGGATCGACCTCGGCACCACCAACTCCGTCGTCAGCGTTCTGGAAGGCGGCGAGCCCTACGTCATCGCAAACGCCGAGGGCGCCCGGACGACCCCGTCTGTGGTGGCGTTCGCCAAGAACGGCGAGGTGCTCGTCGGCGAGGTGGCCAAGCGGCAAGCGGTCACCAACGTCGACCGCACCATCCGGTCGGTCAAGCGGCACATGGGCACGGACTGGACCGCCACGATCGACGGCAAGGACTTCACCGCTCAGCAGATCAGCGCCTTCGTGTTGCAGAAGCTCAAGCGGGACGCGGAGGCGTATCTGGGCGAGCCGGTGACCGACGCGGTGATCACAGTGCCGGCGTACTTCGACGACGCGCAGCGGCAGGCCACCACCGAGGCCGGCAAGATCGCCGGACTGAACGTGCTGCGGATCGTCAACGAGCCGACCGCCGCCGCGCTGGCCTACGGCCTGGACAAGGAGAACGACCAGACCATCCTCGTCTTCGACCTCGGCGGCGGCACCTTCGATGTGTCGCTGCTGGAGATCGGCGAGGGTGTTGTGGAGGTCAAGTCCACCTCCGGAGACACCCATCTCGGCGGCGACGACTGGGACGCCCGGGTGATGGACCACCTGGTCACGCAGTTCAAGAACAACCACGGCGTCGACCTGTCCAAGGACAAGATGGCGACGCAACGGCTCCGGGAGGCGGCCGAGAAGGCCAAGATCGAGCTCACCAGCTCGAGCGAGACCACGGTCAACCTGCCCTACATCACCGCCAGCAGCGAGGGCCCGCTGCACCTCGAGGTGAAGATCACTCGGGCCGAGTTCCAGCGGATGACGGCCGACCTGCTCGAGCGCTGCAAGGGCCCGTTCCAGCAGGCGATCAAGGACGCCGGGATCTCCGTCGACAAGATCGACCACGTCGTGCTCGTCGGCGGCTCCACCCGGATGCCCGCCGTGGTCGACCTGGTCCGCGAGCTGACCGGCGGCAAGGAGCCCAACAAGGGCGTCAACCCGGACGAGGTCGTGGCCGTGGGTGCCAGCCTGCAGGCCGGCGTTCTCAAGGGTGAGGTCAAGGACGTCCTGCTGCTCGACGTCACTCCGCTGTCCCTCGGGATCGAGACCAAGGGCGGAATCATGACCCGGTTGATCGAGCGCAACACCACGATCCCGACGAAGCGTTCGGAGGTCTTCACGACCGCCGACGACAACCAGCCCAGCGTGCAGATCCAGGTCTACCAGGGCGAGCGCGAGATGGCGGCGTACAACAAGCGCCTGGGCATGTTCGAGCTGACCGGACTGCCGCCGGCTCCCCGCAACGTGCCGCAGATCGAGGTCACCTTCGACATCGACGCCAACGGCATCGTGCATGTGTCCGCCAAGGACCTCGGGACCGGCCGCGAGCAGTCGATGACGATCACCGGTGGGTCGGCGCTCCCCAAGGACGACATCAACCGGATGATGCGCGAGGCCGAGCAGTACGCCGAGGAGGACCGCACCCGCCGCGAGGAGGTCGAGACCCGCAACGCCGGCGAGTCGGTCGTCTACTCGACCGAGAAGTTCCTGGCCGAGAACGGAGATAAGGTTCCCGACGACGTCAAGACCGAGGTGACCGACGCGCTGGCCGAGCTCAAGGCCGCCCTGGGAGGCGCGGACACCGCCGCGATCCGAACCGCGACCGACAACGTGTCCACCACGAGCCAGAAGCTGGGACAGGCGATGTACGCCCAGGCCCAGGCCGCCGGTGCCGCCCCTGGGCCTGACGGCGAGAGCCCTGCGGCGGGGACCACCGACACCCCCGACGACGTGGTTGACGCCGAGATCATCGACGAGGACGCCCGAGGTGGTACGGCGTGAGCGCTTCCCCACCTGAGGAGGGCTTCGATCCCACCCGGATGGTCTTCCGCGACAAGCGGCGGATCGACCCGGAGACGGGCGCGGTCCGGGAGCCGGTCGGCGACGTCGCAAAGCCGGCCGGCGACCCCGTTGCCCCGGTCGGTTTGTCGACGGCCATGGACCCACAGCGCTCCGACCTGGAAGGCCAGTTGGCCGAACGGACCGCCGACCTGCAGCGGCTCAAGGCCGAGTACGACAACTACCGCCGCCGGGTCGAGCGGGACCGGCTGGGCGTAGCCGAGCAGGCGCTGGCCAGTGTGCTGCTCGGCCTGCTGCCGGTGCTCGACGACATCGGCCGGGCTCGCGACCACGGCGAGCTCGAAGGCGGGTTCCGCTCGGTCGCGGAGGCGCTGGAGGCGACGCTGACCAAGCTCGGCCTGGAGACCTTCGGCAAGCCGGGGGAGGAGTTCGACCCGACCGTGCACGAGGCGCTGACCCACGGGTACTCGGCCGAGGTCGCCGTACCGACCTGCGAGATGGTGATCTCACCCGGCTACCGGCTGGGCGGTCGGGTACTGCGCCCGGCCCGGGTGGGGGTGGTCGAGCCGACCGCACCTGAGGAGGACCCGGCCGGGTCGGAGGCGGACCCCCTGCCGGCCGGCGACGAGTAGACGGGAGGAGGGACGCCGATGAGCGTGCGCGACTTCGTCGAGAAGGACTACTACAAGGCTCTCGGCGTCCCGAAGGACGCCAGCGCGGCCGAGATCAAGAAGTCCTACCGCAAACTCGCGCGGAAGTTCCACCCCGACGCCAACACGGGCAGCGCCGGCTCGGAGGAGCGCTTCAAGGAGATCTCCGAGGCCTACGACGTCCTCTCCGACGGCAAGCGCCGAAAGGAGTACGACGAGGCCCGGACACTCTTCGCCGGCGGCGGCTTCCGGATGCCGGCCGGAAACGGGCCCGGTCCGACCGGTGCGGGCGGGTTCACCTTCGACCTGGGGGACCTGTTCGGTGGGGCCGGAGCCGGGACGCCCGGTGCCGGGGCGCCGGGCAGTGGCGGGCTGGGCGACCTGCTCGGTGGACTCTTCAGCGCCGGCCGGCGCGGCACGAGTACGACGGCAGGGCCACGCCGCGGCCGCGACATCAGCTCCGAGGTGACGCTCTCCTTCGAAGACGCCGTCCGCGGCGTCACCGTCCCCCTGCGGCTCGCGATCCCGGGTAGTTGTGCCACCTGTTACGGCAGCGGGGCGAAGCCCGGGACGGTCCCGCGCGTGTGTCCCACCTGCAGCGGTACCGGCTCGGTGGGAACCAACCAGGGGAGCTTCGCCTTCGCCGAGCCCTGTCGCGACTGCCTCGGCCGGGGGCTGCTGGTCGACGAGCCGTGCCCGACGTGTGCGGGCACCGGGAAAGGCACCACCGAACGCACGATGACCGTCCGGATACCCGCCGGCGTATCCGAAGGGCAGCGCATCCGGCTCAAGGGCAAGGGCACCTCGGGCGAGCGCGGCGGCGCCGCCGGCGATCTCAACGTTCAAGTGCACGTGACGCCGCATGCGGTGTTCGGCCGCGCCGCCGATAACCTGACGCTGACGCTGCCGGTCACCTTTCCGGAGGCCGCACTCGGTGCCGCGGTGAAGGTGCCGACGCTGGACGGCACACCGGTCACGCTCAAGCTGCCTCCCGGTACGACGAACGGGCGCACCCTGCGGGTGCGCGGCAGGGGCGTCGGCCGCAGCGACGGCACCCGCGGCGATCTGCTGGTGACTGTGGACGTCGCCGTACCGCAGAAGCTTTCCGGCAAGGCCAGGGAGGCGCTGGAGACCTTCGCCGCGGAGGCGGCCGACGACCCGCGGGCGCACCTGACGGCGCTGGTAGGCGGTGCCGGGTGAGCGACTTCGCCGGCTTCGCCCACGACGACGCCCCGGTCTACGTCATCTCGGTGGCCGCGCAGCTGTCCGGGATGCACCCGCAGACGCTGCGGCAGTACGACCGGCTCGGCCTGGTCTCCCCTGGTCGCGCGGTGGGCCGCGGCCGCCGCTACTCCGCGCACGACATCTCGCTGCTGCGCGAGGTCCAGCGGCTCTCCCAGGACGAGGGCGTCAACCTGGCCGGCATCAAGCGGATTCTGGAGCTGGAGAACCAGGTCGCCGCCCTCCGCTCAGTCCTCGTCGAGTTGCAGGCCGAGCGCGACGATGCCGTGGCGGACGCCGTACGTCGCGAAGCCGCCGCGCACGCGTCGTACCGCCGGGACCTCGTCCCCGTCACTCCAGCCGCCGTCGTTGTCTGGCGGCCAACCCGGCGCCGGTGACGGTCGGGCGACCCCATCCTCGATGATCAATAGGCAGGTCACATGACCAAGTCGGTGGGCGTGCGCGAGGCCCAAGACCCACCTCTCTCGTCTGCTTCAGCGCGTCCGGCTCGGTGAAGAGGTGGTCATCACCCGACGCGGACAGGAAGTCGCCCGCCTGGTGCCGCCGCGGTCGGGACGCCGTACCTTCGGCATGGACGAAGGCTCGTTCACTGCTCCCGATGACTTCGACGCGCCGCTGCCGGACGAGCTGTTTGTCGCAAACGAGCCGTGAGGGCGCTCCTCGACACGCACGTCTTCCTCTGGTTGCAGACCGTGCCCGCCGGTTGAGGAATGCCCTCGAAACGGTTGCTGACGAGCAGACGGACCTGGTCGTGTCCGCGGCCAGCGCCTGGGAGATTGCGATCAAATGCGGTGTCGGCCGGTTAGTACTCCCCGAGCCTCCCGCTCGCTACGTCCCTTCCCGGATTCGTGCGCTTGGCGCGGCCCCGCTTTCCGTCGATGTCGTCGACGCGCTCGCGGTAGCGGATCTGCCGCCATACCACCGCGATCCCTTCGACCGGCTGCTTGTGGCGCAGGCACGGCGCTACGGCCTCACGCTCGTCACCGCCGACGAGGTGATCTTGCAGTACGACGTCGAGCACTTGCGTATCACCTGATCCTGGCGGAGCGCAGTTCCGCCAGGCCGTTATCGAACTCCTGCCAGGTCAGGTCATCGCTCCGCCCAAAGGTCAGATCGGGACCAGCGCAGCGTCGAAATCGATGTCCACGGCATCCCGCAGCTGCAGCGCTCCGAAGAACGCCGAGTACGGCTTGATGCCCCACTGGCTTTGGACCACCTGAGCCCGACCGCGAACCCGGGCCGGCTCGTCGTGTTCCTGCACGCTGGCTCGGAACGTGAAGGACCGGCGGACTCCCACGATGGTCAGCGAGCCCTCGACCCCGAGATCGGCGGGCGTGCCGCTGAACCCGGTCGCCGCGAAGGTGATCTGCGGGTGCGACCCGGTCTTGAGGATCTTCTCCCGGACCCTCTTCTTGATCTCTGCGCGGTCTCCGTCGGTAAGCGGCTTCAGCCCGCCGGTGCCTTCGCGGACCTCGAGGGAGTCCACGCTGATTCGGACGGTGACCTCTGAGCGAGCGGGTTCATCGGGATTCACCCGGGCGGTGCCGTCCCAGTCGGTGACCTCGATGGTGAGGTCGTGCCCGATGCGTGAGCCCAGCCCCGTCCGGTAGGTGCGCAGCAGCAGGCTGCCCTCCGGCGGCCCAAGTCGGTAGCTTCCCTCGGCCAGTGGCATCCGTCGATGCTAGAGCCTGGGCCCGCGCCGGCCACCAGCCGCCGCGGTAGTGGCACGGAACGTCCCATCGCTCTGGACAGCGGTCGTCGCGGCGTTCGAATCTCTGTCCGCCTTACTTACCAGACCTCCGAATTGCATACAGCGTTGCATCGGCCAAGGCTAGGTACTCTTTCGCCCGACGCTGATCGAGGTCCGCTACCCCACCATGCACCGCAAGGTTCCGCAGAACGGCCATACCCTCCACCGCCGAGGCTGTTTCCTCAGTAATCAACTGCCCTCTGCGTGCGATGTCAACGAGACGTCTGCCGACTACCCTTGCAGTGTCCAGCCCCGCAGTTTGTGCTGCCTCGCGCAGTGCACCCTCCACCCTCGAGTAAGCCTCACCGACAGCGGCGCTGGGCGAAATTCGTGCTACCTCTTCAAGCTCATTCAGCAGGGAGGCGTCTGACTCGTTGATCGGTTCTTGCGCTACAAACACCTCCCGCGCGACGGCCTGTTCAAGTTCCTCCACCTTGGTCTCAAAGTACTCGACCTCGATTCCGCCGGGCCCAGCCTTCCATCGCCGAATGCCCTGGAGGAGGGCGCGATGGATGCTTGGACGGAAGATGAACGCCAGGATCATGATGGCCACAGGCCACGCCAGGGATTTAACAAGCGCCGCCGTGAACTCTAGGCCTGACATAGGTACATACTAGCTAGTCTGCCAAACAACGCCCGAAGACATGACCTCGCTACTCTGTGATGTGTGCCAGCACCGGCGGTGAGCGCTAGCCCGCGGCGGTACGCGCAGAGCCGCTACCACCCAACCGTAGCGTCATAAGAACCGTACGTATGCACGATCGTCTGCTGGTTGGCCAATCGGGCAGCCGCAAGGACCGCAGTCGAAGAGTCGAGCGAACGCGACCTGGGCGGCCGTCTAGCGGCCGCTGACGCTCGACTGCCCGGGAGCGCTAATAAGAGATCGGCCGTAGCGTGGGTGACCTTGCGGTCATGGCGGCGTGAAGGTCTGTATCGACAAGCCGCAGTGCGCCGTCGAAGTGGTGTTGAAGGTTACTGATCAATCGCGCTACGGTATTGCCGCAACCACCCTCTTCGAGGTAGACCCTCATCCAGCTCGCACCGACGTCCATCCGAAGCCGCTGGCCAACATGCAAATCCACGGCCTCCACCTCGGCCACGCCACCGACGATCTCCGGGACGCCCCAGAGCCGGAAGGGTCGCCGAACTGCGAACAACTCATCGAGGAAGCGCAGAAGGTCCTCAATCGGCCGGCTGAACGCGATGTTGATGGGACCCCCCTGCACCGTGCCCCCCCGGCCACCATCGTTGTCGCCTTCGAAGGGACGCCACGCAACCGCCTTCTGTTCGCACAGCTCGACGAGGTAGCGGTAGCGTTGCACTACCGCACGCACGAACTGTAGGTGGAGTTCCAGGGAGTCACCCGAAACGGCGAAGCGCCCCATGCGGTTGACGCCCTCGTTGACCCATCCGAGCTCTGGGTCCTGGATGTGGGCCTGAACGCTGTGGAAGGACACAGCCGGCTGGTAGCGCGCATCCTTGGCAATGAGGTCCAGCAGCGCTTCCGCGTCCCTCCCGATCAGTTGCACCTTGAGGTCCCGCGCCGCCGCGCTGTCGCCGAGAAACCCGTGCCCCTCGAAGTCCGTTCGTACTCGCTGGGACACCGCGCCTGGCCACACATGACGCAGATGCTCAGACGGCAGCCACATCCAGTCCAGGTCGCGCCGCACCTCCACTCGATCTCGAAGGAAGGCGAATGCTTCTCGCATCGGCATGTCCGTGTGGAACGTCCAGAATCGCGTATCCACCTGATCAACCCAGAACGCACCGTCTGGGGCATGGACCCGGAAAAGATAGGCGTCCTCTGTGTGCTCGACGTTGCTGGCTCCTACAACGTCGTCGAGGTAGTCGCTCGGTTCCTGCGTGTGCACTTCGACCACGAAGGTCTTGGTCAGAGAACCGGGGGTCAGCGAGAGATGACGGCCCATGTCGGCTCGAGTGGTCACGGCGTCTCCTCCTCCTCCCCGGGCGATCGATTCTCCTCCTCGTCACTGACATCCTCCGCCTCGTCGAGCTCTTGGAGCAGGTCGAGCTGGTTCGGATCGACCGGGACGGGCCGGCGACGACGAGTATGACCCCCCCGGACCAGCGCCTGGTACGCCTGAGTCCTGCCTCGGGGATCGTTGCTCTCCGGCGTCCGGAGCAGCCGGAGCAGCCCATCCCGGTTGGCCGCGGGCGCTTCGTAGGCGAACGTGTCGGGGTCCGCAGCAGCAACCCTCCGAGCCGCCTCCCCTACGCGCTGGATCAACCGCTGGCGGGCTTTCCGGCCGTAGAGCCCGAAATAGGGGGTAATTCGTTCCGTCAGGCCGCCGACGGTGAGTTGCCCAGCTCGATTCGCCAGGCCAGCCACCAACTCGGCTTTCACGAATGGTTGGATCACGTCGACGGGCGAGTCGTGATCGAAGGCTACGAGACGAGGAGGCGGCCGGATCAGACGGATGGGGCCGCTACCGAAGGCGACACGGAGCTGGCTACTGGCAGCTCCCTCGTCCAGCAACGTGATCATCGCCTCATGTACCGCCAAGAGGGGATATCGCACCCCCGCTGTGTCCATTCCCAGCCTAATGCGGTCCGCGTGTTGCGCGAGGCAGACGTACGCCGTTGCGACCGTGAGGGTACCTCTCCTCGGCAGCGTCACATGTCCGGCCTGGACTACGGCACCAGCGTCGAGGGCGGCGTACCGTTGAGCCTGACCTTGATCAACATTGGCGCCGGACTTGACCTCGCACAAGAGGAGGTGCAGAGACTCGTCGTGGAGCAACACAGCATCCACCGTGACGGTTCCCTGTGGCCCCGCAACAGGTACCTCTAGGCCTACCAACCGGAACCCCGCGTCAGCCAGCGCCGCAGGATTTTCGTCTCCGCGGGTGAGGAGCCCCAGGAGAGCGTTGACTGGTCTGAGTCGTTCTTCCACTCGTGTCCTCCTCGCCCGGGAGGCACAGTACCGATGCGCTCAGCTCAGCCTGAGAGCCGCGGCGATACACGCAGTGCGCCGCAACAGGCAGGCGGTTGTCGCAATACTGGCGGAAGGGAGGTCGCCGTGAGTCGTGTTGGACTGGTGTGGGATGGCAAGAGCGCCGACATGCCGCGGCTCCGGCTGCCGCTGCAGGTGGTCGAGACGGTCGGGAGCCCGCGGGCCGACCGGGGAACGATCTTTGAGGCGGGCGGCGGCGACAACGACGGCTGGCGGAACCGGCTGATCTGGGGTGACAACCTGCACGTGCTCGCGAGCCTGGCCGACGAGCTGGCTGGCCAGGTCGACCTCATCTACATCGACCCGCCATTCGACTCTCGGCAGGACTACAAGGTCCGGATCGTCGTAGGTGAAGGTGATGTGGGGGCTGACCAGGAGCTGGCGAAGATTTCGTCGATTGTTGAGGAGAAGGCCTATCGAGACACATGGGGCAAGGGCGTCGATTCCTACCTGCAGATGCTGTACTCCAGGCTCGTCTTGCTGCGAGAACTGCTGTCGGAACGAGGCTCGCTCTTCCTGCACTTGGCGCCGAATGTCAGTCACCTGGCCCGAGTGCTGCTCGACGAGATCTTCGGCGCCGAAAACTTCCGGGCCGAGATCATCTGGCAGCGAACGACGGCACATGCAGACACCAAGGATTTCGGCATCATTCACGACTCTATTCTCTGCTTCTCGAAATCTGATAAGCACGTATGGAATCCACAGTTCCGACCGTACGATGACAGCTACGTCAAGTCACACTATACGCAGGTAGACGAACGGGGTCGGCGCTTCCGACTAAGCGATCTGACTGGGGCAGGGCTGAGGCGAGGAGTAACGGGACTCCCCTGGCGTGGATTTGATCCGTCGACAAAAGGACGACATTGGGCCAACGAGCACTCGACCCTAGAACGTTTAGACACTGAAGGTCGCATCTACTGGCCGGCAAGTGGCGCCTGGCCTGCCTACAAGCGTTTCCTCGATGATATGGCTGGCCAGCCAATCGGAGACATTTGGGACGACGTTTTCTCCGTCAATCCACAGGCCCAAGAGCGACTAGGCTACGACACGCAGAAGCCAGAGGCTCTGCTCGAGCGCATCGTCAAGTCTTCGTCCGACCCTGGCAGCATCGTGCTCGACAGTTTCGTGGGCTCGGGCACAACAGCAGCCGTAGCCGAGAAGTTGGGCAGGCGCTGGATCGCCGTGGACATCGGCCGATTCGCCGTCCACACGACGCGCAAGCGCCTGCTCGACATCCCCGGATGCAAGCCGTTCGTCGTCGCGAACCTCGGCCGGTACGAGCGGCAAGTCTGGCAGCAGGCGACCACTGGCTCGCAGTACCGGGCCTACCTCGACTTCCTCACCGGCCTGTACGGCGCCAGCCGGCTCGACGGGTTTCAACATCTGCACGCAACCCTCGGTCCGCGGGCCGTGCATGTCGGCGCGGTCGATGCTCCGGTCACCCACGCGGAGGTCAGGGACGCGCTCGACGAAGCGCAGTCGGCCGGTTATCCCGGTCTCGACCTGCTCGGATGGGAGTTCGAGCTGGGTTTGCACGAGCTGGTACAAGAGGAGGCTCGCGCGCACGGCGTAGACCTGCGGCTGCGCCGGATCCCCCGCGAGGTGATGGACCCACGGGTAGTCGCCAGCGGCGAGGTCGTCTTCCACGAGCTGGCCTACGTCAAGGTCGGTACGACGGTGCGGGGTCGCACGGTGGAGGTGTACTTGGAGGACTTCGTCCTGCCCAACCCCGACCTCGTGCCGCCGAGCGTGCGCGACAAGGTCAAGGGCTGGAGCGACTACGTCGACTACTGGGCGGTCGACTTCACCTTCGGCGCGGACGGAGCGACGGACACGTTCCGCAACTCGTGGCAGTCCTACCGAACGCGGGCCGACCGCCGTCTGGAGCTCACCGCGCACCACGACTACCAGGCGCCGGGGGAGCACACGGTCCTGGTCAAGGTCGTCGACGTCTTCGGCAACGACACGACCACCGCTGTCCCGGTCGCGGTGTCGTGAGCCACCCATACGACGTACCGGAGCGCCGACGGGACTCCGTGGCGCCGCTGGTCGCCGGTATCCGCAAGGAGGTGGATACCTGGCGAGACGGTGGATATCCCGGTGCCTCCCCAACGACCCGCCGGCTGCTCGAGCACTGGTTCCTCGACGAGCACGAGGTCGAGCCGGGCCGGCCGTTCCGCTGGTACTTCTGCCAACGGGAGGCGATTGAGACCCTCATCTACCTGCATGAGGTCGTCCGCGCCCGCAGCGCCGCCGAGCTCGTGACGCGGTACGCCACGGCCCCCGTGCCGGTGATGGGCCAGGACTTCCCCCGGTACGTCGTCAAGATGGCCACCGGGTCCGGCAAGACCAAGGTGATGAGCCTGGCCATCGCCTGGGCCTACTTCCACGCACTGCGCGAACCGTACTCGGCCCTTTCGAGCAGCTCGCTCATCATCGCGCCCAACCTCATCGTCTTCGAGCGGCTGCGCGAGGACTTCGACCACGCCCGCATCTACCGAACCGATCCCGTGGTGCCACCAGAGTGGCGGACCGACTTCGACCTGCAGGTGTGTCTGCGCGACGACCCGGTCCCCATGGCAGCCCCGGGCGTACTGCTGCTCACCAACGTGCAGGCGCTCTACGAGCGACGGCCACCCGAGCCGGCCAACCCGGTCGAGATGCTGCTGGGCCCGCGGCCGCCGGCGCGGGCCAACGCACCTGACCCGCCGCTGCAGCAGATCGCCCGCCGCGGAAGGGTGCTCGTGCTGAACGACGAGGCGCACCACCTCCACGACGAGGTCAAGTCCGAGACCGGCGAGCCGCTGGTCGCCGTACAGACGATCCGCCGCCTGAACCAGCTGGCCGAGCGCGGTGTGGCCGGTCAGCTGGACTTCTCCGCCACCCCACGGGACCAGCAGGGCCGGATCTTCGCCGAGACCGTCGTGGACTACCCGTTGGCGCAGGCGATCGAGGACGGCATCGTCAAGCGCCCTGTCATCGGCGAGCTGTCCGGCGGGCCGCCGACGACGACCAGCGACGACGCGGCGGTCCGGTTCCGGCGCCAGCTCGGCGCCGGCGTCGCCAAGTGGCGCGACTACCGGGACGCGCTCGCGCCGGCCGGGCGCAAGCCGTTGCTGTTCGTCATGGCCGAGGACACCACGGCGGCTGACCAAATCGCACGCTACCTCGGCACACTGCACGACCTTGCCGGCCGGGTGCTGACCATCCACGTCAATCTGACCGGCGCCGCCAAGGGCGAGGTCCGGACCAGTGAGCTGGAGCAGGCTCGGCGGTGGGCGCGGGAGGTCGACCGGGACGATAACCCGTACGCCGCCATCGTCAGCGTGCTGATGCTCCGGGAGGGCTGGGACGTTCGGAACGTTTCGGTCGTCGTTCCGCTGCGCGCCTACACCGCGAAGTCGCAGATCCTGCCGGAGCAGACCCTGGGGCGCGGCCTGCGACGGATGACCGCGCCCGGCTCCGGGGTGGACGAGACCGTGGTCGTCATCGAGCACGAGGCGTTCCGCGGCCTGTGGGACTCGGTGCTGGACGACCCCGAGTACGAGGGGATCGTGCGCCGGAGCGCCGACGACATCGAGCCGCAGGCCAAGGTCATCGCGGTCGAGCCGGAGCGGCTCGAGTACGACATCTTCATCCCGCAGCTTCCGCGGGTGCTGACTCGGACGGTGGAGGGCCTGTCCCGCCTCCGCGTCGAGGACCTGCCCGAGCGGCATTTGTCGCTGCCGGAGGAGCTGCGTAGCGACGTCGTCGACTACGTCGGCCGGGACCTGGTGAGCGGCCGGGAAGAGGAGCGAGCGCAGTACCCGCTACCGCAGGCCGACGATCCGGTGGCGGTGCTCGCGTGGTTCGTCAACGAGGTGCAGCGCGACACCCGCCTCACCGGTCAGTTCGCCGTACTGGCGCCGCTGGTCAAGGGCTACGTCGAGACCCGCGCGTTCAGCGGGCCGGTCGAGTTCGCCGACCCACTCGTCTTGCAGATGTTGGTTGAGCCGGCGGTGCAGGAGACCGTGCTAGGCGTCCTCCGGGAGGCGGTGGACTCGGCGACCCTGCGTTCGGAGCAGGTCGCCGCCGGCGAGGTCAAGGAGCTCCGGCTGTCCGCGACGAAGCCGTTCCTGTGGAGCCGGGAAACCGCGTCGGTCACCAAGTCCGTCTTTAACCTGCAGCCCTGTGACAGCGGGTTGGAGGTGCGCTTCGCCGGCTTCCTCGACCGCTGCGACGACGTCACGGCCTTCGCCAAGCTGGCGCGGGAGGTGCGCTTCTCGCTGGAGTACCGGGCCGAGAACGGCCGGCTGGCCTACTACTACCCGGACTTCGTCGTACGCCTGGCCAACGGCGAGCACCTCGTCGTCGAGACGAAGGGACTCGCGGACCTGGACGTGCCGCACAAGGACGAGCGGGCGACGCGTTGGGCGGTCGACGCCTCGGTCACCAGCGGTGTGCGGTGGCGCTACCTGCGGGTGGACGAGGAGGTGTACGACGAGCACGTCTCCCGGCTGTCGTCGATGCGTGCCCTGGTAGACCTTGTGTACGAGCTACGTCGACAGGCCTACCTCGCGGCGGTGCCGGTGACGCGCCGGCGCAGTCGTGAGGAGATCCTCGCCAGCATGGAACAGATCAGCCGGCAGATGGAGGGCGTCACCGGGATAGACGAGGAGCTTTCCAGGTTCCGGGACGACCCGCGTGCCTGAGGAACGCTACCTGGTCGACACCGGCGTTTTTCTTCGGTGGTTCGTGCGGCAGGTCGGTTGGGAGCACGCCCGCGAATTTCGAGCTGATTATCTGGCCGGGACTATCGCGCTCGAGACCGTGGACAGCGTTCGCATCGAGCTGGCGCATGTACTCCGGACCAAGGGACTGTTGCTCCGTCGGTTGAGCCGCGACCAGTACGTGGACGCCGTACGAGTGGTTGACGACCTGGACATCGCTATCCACACCACCGACGTCGATGCCTGGGCGAGAGCCGCCGCGCTAGCTGCGGATCGGAGCTTGCGCTTTTTCGATGCAGTCCTCGTCGACCGGGCGGTTATCGAGGGGCTGCCCCTGCTGACCAGCGACAAGAGGCTCGTCCACGCGGCTCGCGGAATGTTGCCCACAGAGTTGCTCCGTGGCGTAGACGGCCGGTAGGTGACCGGGACACCCTGCCCGGTATGACTCCTGACATGTTGGCCGAGGACGTGGCCGCCGTACGCACATGGTGCGCCGGTCTCTCGGTCGAGGTGGCGGCGGTCGTTCCACTCGTGGGCGACCGGTGGAGCGCGCCAATGCTGCTCGCAACCGGCCGGCGGGGCAGCGTGGTGTTGTCGCCTGCCCGGGTTTTCCGGGCGGCGTTGGTAATGAACGCGACAGCCATCGTGCTCGCCCACAATCACCTCGACGACTCTGGTCCCAGTGCCTCCGACCTTGCGCTGACCCGTCGGCTGGTTGCCGCCGGGACGGTCCTCGGCGTACCGTTGACCGGCCATCTCGTGGTGGGGCCGAGCGGCTGGTTCGACTGCTTCGAGCTGCCCTCGAGCCGACGCAGCTACGAAGTCTCCTCGCCGAGCCGCACGAGCATTGTGGAATCGATTTGGGGCCGGTAGCTGTCGCTCAAGGCTGCGACGCCGGCCGGGAGGCCGCGGTCTCCGTCATGCGCCACCACCAAGCGGGGTGGCGCCATGTGGGGATCGGCGTCACCCTCTTCGCCGGCCGGAGAATTAGCCGCTAGAGCTCCCGGAGTCCTTGCCCGGCGCGACCGTTACCTTGTCGCGGATCTGTCCGTCACGGCTCTTGACGATCAGTTCACCGCCGCCGAGGTTCTTCAGGATCTCGTGACCGCGCTTGATTGCGTCAGCCTGGGTCGGCAGAACCGCGCTGACGCGCTCATGCTCTTCCTTCTCGACGGCCCAGCCGCCATCGGGATACTCAACCACCCACCGCGTGTTCGCGGGCATGACCACCTCCGGATCGTGGGAGCGGTGACAGTACCGCTTCGGGCCGCCGCTGGGCGCGAACCCCGCAGCGGCGCGGCTGGTCCGCGACCGCGGGACCTGCGGGGTGACTGCGACGCCGCCAACGAGCGGATGCAAGCTCGGGGCGACGAGTACGTCTCCCGAGCATCGACCCGATGTGCCACTGGCTTGCGTGGTGACGAGCTCTCCGATGTGCTTGCGGGCATGAGCGTCCTCGAGATCCGCACGTATCGGCTGAAGCCCGGCGCGAGCGCTGCATTCCATCACTCGGTGACCGAGCGAAGCGTGCCGCTTCTGCGCCAGTTCGACATCGGGGTCGTGCGTTTCGGCCCGTCCGAACAGAATGAAGAGGGTGTCGAGGAGTACGTGCTCATGAGGTCGTTCGAATCCATGTCTGTTCGCGATGAACAAGAAGAACGGTTCTACGGGTCACCGGAATGGCAGAGCGGCCCGCGGGAGACAGTCGTTAGCATGATCGAGAACTATCACACCATCGTGCTGACCGTGCCAGCTGAGGCAATCCGGGCGCTATGTAGCGGTGGCGCCTGACGCGAGCCGGTCTGCGCCGGCCAACTCGCCTACGGCGGTCGGATCTCCGCCCCATCGGGCCGGATCGCGATGATCTCGCCGTTCGGGTCGCCGACCAGTCGCCAGCCACCCTCGTGCAGGCACCTGTGGTGGGCCCGACAGAGCAGGATCAGGTTGACCAGGGCGGTCACCCCGCCGTCCGCCCAGTGGCGCAGGTGATGGGCGTCGGTCCAGACCGGCGGCCGGTCGCAGCCGGGAAAGCGACAGCCCTTGTCCCGGACCGCGAGGGCTCGGCGCATCCCGGCCGAGACGACCCGGGTGCGCCGTCCGGCGTCCAGCGGCTCGCTGGCTCCTGCTGTGATCACCCGGCTGACGCCGGCGTCGCAGGCGATGCGCAGCGCGGTATCGGCAGAGACGGGTCCGGCCCAGTCGAGCTGGGGGCTGGCGGCGCCCGGCCGGCGTTCCAGCGCGGTCAGGTCGACGGTGACCGTGAGGTGCGGACGCTCGCCGCCCAACTCGGGGAGGGAGCCCTCGTCAAGGTGGCGACGGGCCAGCTCGACCAGCGCGTCGGCCCGGCGCTGGGCCGGCGTGCGGTCCTCACCCGGTACCGGCTGGCTCAGCGCCGTCAAGGCAGCCAGCACGGTCGACCCGCCCTCGGCGTCCAGCGCGCCGTCCACCGCGAACCGGCCGTCGAGCACGGGGCTGATGAACAGCTGCCGCCGGTCGTGCACTCCCGAATCGGCTCGCCGGGCGCCGTCCGGGTCCAGGGTGTAGCGAAGATGGGCGGTGACCTTGGCCAGGGTGGCCGGGTCACACCGGCGACCGGCTTCGAGCAGGATCGACTCGGTCTCCCCCTTGGCTGCCTCGGGCAGCTCCGCCGCCGCGGTCGCGATGAGTGCGGCGTGCCGGTAGGAGATGTCCCCGGCCGTCAACTCCGCCGCGGTGCTGCGCAGCCCGGCGAGCTCCCGAGCGACGAGCACGCGCTCCCGAGCGGCTCCTGGCGCCAGTCGGCAGGCTCGGCGCAGCCACGCCGCCGTGGACAACGCACCGTCGGCCGCGGCGCCGCCCCGTGCATCGAACACGGCCAGCCGGCGCAGCCACTGCGCCTCGAGTCGGTCCACCGCCTTCCGGAGGTCGACGAGGTCGGCGGCAATGGCGCTGTCCGGGACAGCGTCGAGATCCGTCCCGGCGTACTCGTCGATCGCCGACGCCAAGGAGCTCATCGAGAGCTCTGCCTTAGTGAGTCGAACATGTGTTCGATTCTAGCTCTAACCAACGACAGCTTCCAGCAGCGTCCCCGCAACTGTGCATAATCGGTGACGGGTTAACAGGTACCGCGGCGCTCACGCCCTCGACACCTAGTGTTTACATCCGCCGTGGTCATTTGAACATCATTGCTGTTGCACCCTGCCGTTCGGCTAGACGTAATAAGCGCCTGTGTAAGCGTTCCGGTCCAAGAACAGCGTGGAAAGCCCCTGCAGAATGACGTAGTGACCGGTGGCGGGCAACGCCACAAACCTGCACAGCCGCTCCTGCCGGCGCGACTTGGCACTCGTGCGCTCCGCGCGAACTGCGCTTCCACGTCTTTCTCGACCTTCGCGCTGAGCCGATCGGATCGACAGCCGCCGGACGTACCCTGCCGGTCATGGCCAAGGTGTACGACGGCATCGACGACGCGCTGGCCCGGTGGATCGGGGAGCAGCCGACGTCCTTCGTGGCCACCGCGCCCCTTGCGTCCCACGGCCACGTCAACGTCAGCCCGCGCGGGCACGGCACCCTGTCGATCCTCGGTCGGTACTGCGTCGGCTGGGTCGACTACACCGGCAGCGGCGTCGAGACGATCGCCCATCTGCGCGAGAACGGCCGGATCTGCCTGATGTTCGCCTCGTTCGGTCACCGGCCGCGGATCGTACGGCTGCACGGCCGCGGTCACGTCGCGCTTCCCGGCGAGGCCGCTTACGACGACCTGGTGGCACGCCATCCCACTCATCTGGGCACCCGCGCCTGCGTGGTGGTCGAGGTCACCCGGGTCAGCGACTCGTGCGGCTTCGGCGTACCGGTCATGGAGGTAGTCGGCGAGCGGGACCTGCTCGCCCGCGGCGCCGAGCGGCGTGGTCCAGAGGGTCTGGCCGCTTATCGGGCGGACAAGAATGCCGTCAGCATCGAGGGGCTGCCGGGCCTGGAGGAGCCCCTCGGGTTGAGTGGAAGAGACTAAAGTCCGACTCGTTGTTGCCTGTGACGACCCGACCGCTGGAGAGACAACCAGAAGGATCATGGACGCCAACAAGCTGACCACCAAGAGTTCAGAAGCCCTCTCCGACGCCGTTCGCCGGGCCGGCGCCGCGGGTCACCCCCACGTCGAGCCGCTGCACCTGCTGCTGGCGTTGATAGCACAGCCGGAGGGGACTGCCGTCGCCCTGCTGGAGACGGTGGGCGCCGACGTGGCCACCGTCCGGTCGAGGGCGGAGCAGGCCCTCGACCGGCTGCCGAGGGCGACCGGGGCCACCGTGGCCGCGCCGGGGCTGGCCCGGTCCACCATGGCAGTGATCAACGCCGCCAACGAGCGGGCACATGCCCTCGGGGACGAGTACGTCTCCACCGAGCACCTGTTGGTTGCCCTGGCCGCCGCGGATGCCAGTGCCGGCATGTCCAGCGCCGCGCCGCTGTTGCGCCAGGCCGGTGCCACCCCGGAAGCACTGCTCTCCGCGTTCGGCGCCGTCCGCGGGCATTCGCGGGTCACTTCGCCGGACCCCGAGGGCAGCTATCAGGCGCTGGAGAAGTACGGCGTCGACCTCACGGAGTCTGCCCGCGGCGGCAAACTCGACCCGGTGATCGGCCGGGACACCGAGATCCGCCGGGTCGTTCAGGTGCTCTCCCGGCGTACCAAGAACAACCCGGTCCTCATCGGCGAGCCGGGCGTCGGCAAGACCGCCGTCGTCGAGGGCCTTGCCCAGCGGATCGTGGCCGGTGACGTCCCCGAGAGTCTCAGGAACAAGCGGTTGGTGGCCCTCGACCTCGCCGCGATGGTCGCGGGCGCGAAGTACCGCGGCGAGTTCGAGGAGCGGCTCAAGGCCGTGCTCACCGAGATCCGCGAGAGCGACGGGCAGATCGTGACTTTCATCGACGAACTGCACACCGTGGTGGGCGCGGGGGCGGCGGAGGGCGCCATGGACGCCGGCAACATGCTCAAGCCGATGCTGGCACGTGGCGAGCTGCGCATGGTCGGCGCGACCACCCTGGACGAGTACCGGACGAGGATCGAGAAGGACCCCGCGCTCGAGCGGCGGTTCCAGCCGGTGCTGGTGGGCGAGCCGTCGGTCGAGGACACGATCGGCATCCTGCGCGGGCTCAAGGGCCGGTACGAGGCGCATCACAAGGTGGTCATCAGCGACGCGGCGCTCGTGGCGGCGGCGAGCCTGTCGGACCGGTACATCACCGCCCGCTTCCTCCCGGACAAGGCGATCGACCTGATCGACGAGTCGGCGTCCCGGCTGCGGATGGAGATCGACTCCCGGCCGGTAGAGATCGACGAGCTGCAGCGCGCGGTCGACCGGATGCGGATGGAGGAGCTGGCGCTGGCCAACGAAGATGACCCGGCGAGCAGGGATCGGCTCGAGCGGCTGCGCCGCGACCTCGCCGACCGGCAGGAGGAGCTCGACGCGCTGACCGTCCGCTGGGAGCAGGAGAAGTCCGGCCTCAACCGGGTGGGTGAGCTCAAGTCGCGGCTCGACGACTTGCGCGGACAGGCGGAGCGGGCCCAGCGCGACGGCGACTTCGCGACCGCGTCGAGACTGCTGTACGCCGACATCCCGGCGGCAGAGACGGAGCTGGCGCAGGCAGCCGCGTCCGCCGAGGAGGCCGCCGGTACGCCGATGGTCAAGGAGGAGGTCGGCGCGGACGACGTGGCCGACGTGGTCGGCTCCTGGACCGGCATCCCCGCCGGTCGGCTGCTCGAAGGCGAGACCGCCAAACTGCTGCGGATGGAGGGAGTTCTCTCCGCCCGGGTGGTGGGCCAGCCGGACGCCGTCCGCGCGGTCTCCGACGCAGTCCGCAGAGCGCGCGCCGGCATCTCCGACCCGGACCGGCCCACCGGCTCGTTCCTGTTCCTCGGTCCGACCGGCGTCGGCAAGACCGAGCTCGCCAAGGCCCTGGCCGAGTTCCTCTTCGACGACGAGCGGGCGATGACCCGCATCGACATGAGCGAGTACGGCGAGAAGCACTCGGTAGCCCGGCTGGTCGGTGCCCCACCCGGTTACGTCGGCTACGAGGAGGGCGGCCAGCTCACCGAGGCGGTGCGCCGCCGACCGTACGCCGTGGTCCTCCTCGACGAGATCGAGAAGGCGCACCCGGACGTTTTCGACGTACTGCTCCAGGTCCTTGACGACGGCCGGCTGACCGACGGCCAGGGCCGGACGGTCGACTTCCGCAACGCCATCCTGGTCATGACCTCCAACCTCGGCTCGCAGTTCGTCAACGACCCGCAGCTCGACGACGAGGCGAAGAACGACAGGGTGCTGGCGGTGGTCCGCGCGACGTTCAAGCCCGAGTTCCTCAACCGGCTGGACGACATCGTCGTCTTCGGGGGACTCGACGTGGCGGCGCTGACCAGCATCGTCGACCTCCAGATCGAGCGGCTGGCCGGTCGTCTGGCGCAGCGCCGGCTGACGCTCACGGTCACCCCGGCGGCCCGGGAGTGGCTGGCGCTCACCGGGTTCGACCCGGTGTACGGCGCCCGCCCGCTACGGCGGCTGGTGCAGACGGCGATCGGCGACTCGCTGGCCCGGGAGGTGCTCAGCGGCGGGATCCGCGACGGCGACGAGGTCGTCGTCGACCTGCGCGACGACAAGTCGTCGTTGACCGTAGGAACGCCAGCCCGGCGCTGACGGGCCAGTAGTCCTGGCCGCGGTCCACCTCGCCGCCCGTGGACTTCCCCGCACTCACGCCGGCCGGATGACGAAGTCGAGCATCTGGCCTTTGGCACCGGCCACCCGGGGCGGCTGGTTGTTGATCTGCAACAGCACCGCCCCGGCGTTGGCGAGCCGAACGTGCAGCGTCGGACCGGAGAAGGTTTCGGTCCGGCCGTGGCGGAGCACCTGGTTGATCAGCTCGTCGCCTGGCTTCTCGACGAAGACGTAGCTGTCCCCGCCGGTGATGGTGAGCTTCAGGGTCGCGACGATCGACTTGCTCGGCGGCGGCGGTGGAGGTCGCGGCGGCGGTGGGGGTCGCGACGCCGGCGGGGGCGAGGGGCTCGGTGTCGGTGTCGATGTAGGTGTCGTCGGGGTCGTCGCCGACGTCGGTGACGGCGTCGGCGGGTGGGGGCTCGCGGACTCGGCCGGGCGTACGCCGGTTGGCGCGGACGTTACCCGGGCGGCAGCGTGGCTGCTGCCCTCCGTCAGGTCGCTCAGCCAGTTCAGCGGGAGGCCGACGGCCACGGCGAGGACCGTCGCGAGGACCGGACCGGAAGCGTCAGCCGGTGCTGGTTGGCAGCCGGCCGGCTGTGGCGTCCGGCCATATCCGCATTGTGCGCCGCATGTCCGGAGAGAGCCGGGACCTACACGCGCCGTTGACGGGTCAGTAGTCCTGGCCGCGGTCCACGTCGCTGCCGCGATAGCTGGGGTCGCCCATCTCGCTGGTGCCGCCCAGCCCACTGGTCTCGCCCATGTCGTCGGTGTCGCCGTAGTCACTCGGGTCGCCGATGGTGCCGGGGTCGGTCCCGCCGTCCTTGCCCGGGTTCGTCGGTACCGCCGCGCTCTCGGGTGGCCCGAGGGTCTCGTCGTCCCGGTCCATTCCGCTGTCGCTGACCGTCATTGCCGGGCTCCGCTCTGGTGGAAGGTGCCGCAGTGGGAGTGGGAGCGTGTCACGTCCCGCTTCGCTAGTGCGGCGATGCTGCCGGCGGTTCGGCGATGCAGGCGGTACCGATGTCGGTGAACCCGAGCCGCCCGTAGATCCGCGCCACATCGGCGTCGCCGGCGGACATGAACACCACCTCGATGCCGGCCGCGAGTGCCGCCGCTGTGAGGGCGGCGGTCACCGCGGCCCCGATGCCGCGGCGACGGTACGCCGGCACCGTCCCGATACCGACGATCTCGGCTACGCCGTCCACGGCCGAGAACCGCCCTGTGCACACCGGTTCCCCGTCCGCCCAGGCGGCGTAGCGCACCGCCGTACCGGCGGCGAGCTCGCGCCGTTCGGAGTCGACCTCGCTCGCCGGCCGCTCGAGGGTGGCGGCCCGCAGCTCGGCCAGGCCTGCCAGGCCCACCCCGGTGTCAGGTTGGGTGAAGCCGACATGCGCGGCCGACAGCACCGCCGCTAGATCTTCATCGGGACCGACCGCACGCACCTCGGCGGGAACAGCAGCCACCCTTGCCACCGTCGCCTCCGCGGGTGAGGTCAGCACCAGCAGCGGGTGGTCGGCTACCGCCAGCCCGGCGGCCAGCGCGGCTGGGCGCAGCGCCGGCGTGACCTCCAGCAGCCACTCGAACGTCTCCGACAGCCGCAGCTCGCGCATCCGCCGGCGCGCGGCGGCGACATCCTCCGAGGAGATCGCGGTGGCGCCGACAGACGGGCGGGCGTACAGCGGCCACGGTGCGGACTGGTTCACGAACAGGGTCAGCGGCCCGATCTCCTCGGCGCGGGCCCCCCATGAGCGGGGCAGCGCGTCGTAGTACCGCTCGATGCGGTCCAGCAGACCGGGCACCGGGCGACCCTAGCCAGACGTTCGCGTGGCGGTCGCCAACCGGCGGTCCCCGACGGGTACGGCGAGGCGAATCAACCGGGGTAGATGGTTCCGCGCACGGCCTGCCCCACCGGGCCGGCGAGTCGCCTCGGCGCACCGTTGACCGAGACCATGACCGCGCCCGCGTCACCCAGGATCGCGAACAGCCGGCTGGCGGCGAAGTAGGCCGTCTCGCCGTGAACCATCTGTCGCTCGGTCAGCACCCGACCCGGCGAGGCCACCCGCACCCAACTGGCATCTCCGGTGACCCACAGCTTCAGGGTGGCGAGCTCGGCGGGCGGCGCTGCCGACCGGGTGGGGGCAGCCGACGTCGACGAGTGGGTCGAGGGCGGCCGGACCGGTGAGGGCCGCACCGCGGGCCCTGCCGACGCGAGGGTCCGCGTCGGGCTTGGTGCGTCGGTGGCCGATGGGCCGGTCGAGGACAGGGAGCGCTGCGCCGCCGGATGGAAGTCGTCCTGCAGCCTTTTCGCCAACCAGGCGATCGGGACGACGACGACCGCGACGACCACCAACGCCGCCAGCACCGGTAGCAGCAGCCGGGATGTGGCTGAGGCTGGCCGCGGGTCGGCGGGCACCGGCCGGCGGTGGCGTCCGGGCATGCCCGCATTCTCCGCCCCGACAGGGCCCCGGTCGGCGGCACGACGCGCGGCAACGGTGTGTCGACTAGCCGGTGCGGTCCGGCGTACGCCGCTGGCGCAGCATCTCGAAGACGATCGGCAACACCGACAGCAGCACGATCCCGACGATCAGCAGCTCGAGATGCTTGGCGACGAACTCGACGTTGCCCAGCTGGTACCCGAGCAGCGTCACACTGATGGTCCACAGCAGACCGCCGAGCACGTTCCAGGTGGTGAACGTCCGGACCGGCATCCGCACCACACCTGCCAGCGGATTCATGAACGTGCGCACGATCGGCACGAAGCGGGCCAGTACGACGGCCTTGCCCTCCCCGAACCGATCCAGCACGCGTTCGGCCCTGACCACGTTGGAGCGCCGGAACAGCCGGGAGTCCTCCCGGTCGAAGAGCACCGGCCCTGCCCGGCGACCGATCAGGTAGCCGACCTGCGCGCCGGCGATGGCCGCCACCGGAAGCGTCAGGAGCAGCAGCGGCAACGACAGGTGTACGCCGGGCAGTCCGCCGGCGGCGGCGAAGCCGGCCAGGAACAGCAGCGAGTCACCCGGCAGGAAGAAACCGAGCAGCAGCCCGGTCTCGGCGAAGATGATCACTAGGATGCCGATGGTGCCGAACGTCTCGACCAGCGAGCGCGCACTGAGCAGGTTGACGGCCAGCAGCGGGGCATCGGACACCCCTGCCACGCTACCGACCGGGGATGCCGGGCAGGCTCGACGCGGCCAAGAAGACTTGGGCCGTTGCTGGGCGGTACAAGTCTTCACATCCGCTGTCGAACTGCCAAGGGAGCCGGAATGCCGGAACGTCTGGTCGTCATCGGCGGGGACGCGGCCGGCATGGCGGCCGCCTCGCAGGCCCGTCGGCGTCGGAACTCCGATGACTTGCCGATCGTCGCGTTCGAGCGCGGCCACCACACGTCCTACAGCGCCTGCGGGGTCCCCTATCTCATCGGCGGGGTGGTGAAGACGGCCGACGAGCTGGTCGCCCGTACGCCGGAGGTGTTCCGGCGGAACTACGCGATCGACGCCCGTACCCGCCAGGAGGTGACCGAGATCGACCTGGCGAGCCGCCGGGTGCGGGTTCGTGACCTGGACGGTGGACGGGAGTACGCCGAGCCGTTCGACTCGCTGGTGATCGCCACGGGATCGGTGCCGATGCGGCCGCCGGTGCCCGGGATCGACGCCGACGGGGTGTACGGCGTCCAGACCCTCGACGACGGCATCGCCCTGCGGGCCGAGCTGGACTCGGGCCGGGTCGGCCGGGTGGTCGTCGTCGGCGGCGGCTACATCGGGCTGGAGATCGCCGAGGCAGCGGCCGGACGCGGCCTCGGTGTCACCGTGGTGGACCTCGCGAAGACGCCGGTCGGCACCTTCGACCCCGACATCGGCGGGTTCATCGCCGACGCCGTCCGCGGCCTGGGCATCGAGTTGGTCCTGGGCGAGGCGGTCACCGCCGTGGAGACTTCGGGCGGGCGGGCCAGCGCCGTCCACACCGCGGCCGGCCGCGAGTTGCCCGCCGATCTGGTCGTGCTGGGTCTCGGTGTACGCCCGAACGTCGCGCTCGCCGAGGCGGCCGGCGTACCCCTCGGCACCAGCGGCGGCATCGCGGTCGACCGGCGGATGCGCACTTCGGTGGCGGGCGTGTGGGCGGCCGGCGACTGCGTCGAGTCCATGCACCGGGTGACTGGCCACCGGGTCGTCGTCGCGCTCGGCACGCACGCCAACAAGCAGGGCCGGGTCGCCGGCGTCAACCTGGGCGGTGGCTACGCCACGTTCCCTGGCGTCATCGGCACTGCGGTGACCAAGATCTGTGACCTCGAGGTGGCCCGGACGGGGCTGTCCGAGCAGGAGGCACGGGAGGCCGGCTTCGAGTTCGTGACCGCCAGCGTGGACTCGACGACACGAGCTGGCTACTTCCCCGGCGCCCGCCCGATTCGAATCAAGATGACCGCCGAGCGGCGCTCCGGCCGACTGCTCGGTGCCCAGATCGTCGGGCGTGAGGGTGCCGCCAAGCGGATCGACGTACTCGCCGCCTGCATCTGGAACGCGATGACGGTGGAAGAGGTGCTCAGCCTGGACCTGTCCTACGCACCGCCGTTCGCGCCGGTCTGGGACCCGGTGCTGATCGCGGCCCGCAAGGCCTGGGAGGCGGTGGAGGCCGACATTCGCGACCACCGGTAAGGCCTGGAGAGGAGTTCCGCCGGCACAACGCCGACGCCATACTGCGGGTATGCCCATCGCGACCCCCGAGATCTACGCGTCGATGCTGGACCGCGCCAAGGCCGGCGGCTTCGCCTATCCGGCGATCAACGTCACGTCCAGCCAGACTCTCAACGCCGCGCTGCGCGGATTCGCCGAGGCGGACAGCGACGGCATCGTGCAGGTGAGCACCGGCGGGGCGGATTTCCTCTCCGGTACGACGGTGAAGGACATGGTGACCGGCGCCCGGGCGCTGGCTGAGTTCGCCCACCACGCCGCTCGGGCGTTCCCGGTGCACGTCGCGCTGCACACCGACCACTGCCCGCCGGACAAGCTCGACGCGTATGTCCGGCCGCTGATCGCTATCAGCCAGGAGCGCGTGAACGACGGCCGTGAGCCGCTGTTCCAGAGCCACATGTGGGACGGCTCGGCCGTCGAACTGGAGGAGAACCTGCGCATCGCCGGCGACCTGCTCGCAGCCTGCTCCAAGGCGAAGATCATTCTCGAGCTCGAGATCGGTGTCGTTGGGGGCGAGGAGGACGGCGTATCCAACGAGATGAACGAGAAGATGTACACCTCGCCGAAGGACATGATGCGGACTGCCGAGGTGCTCGGCACCGGCGAGAAGGGCCGCTACCTGCTGGCTGCCGTCTTCGGCAACGTGCACGGCTCCTACAAGCCCGGCATGGTCAAGCTCCGCCCGTCGATCCTGCGCGAGGGCCAGGAGTACGTCGGCCGGCAGCTCGGCGGCGGCACGGACAAGCCGTTCGACCTCGTCTTCCATGGCGGCAGCGGTTCGGTGCTGGCGGAGATCCGGGAGACCCTCGACTACGGCGTCGTGAAGATGAACGTGGACACCGACACCCAGTACGCGTTCACCCGGCCGATCGCCGACCACATGTTCAAGAACTACGACGGCGTGCTCAAGGTCGACGGTGAGGTCGGCAACAAGAAGACCTACGACCCGCGGTCTTACGGCAAGGAGGCGGAGGCTTCGATGGCCGCCCGGGTGGTGCAGGCCTGTGCCGACCTTCGCTCCACCGGCACCAGCCTGCGGAGCTAGGCCTCGAGGTGCCTAGGTACTACGACCAAGGCGCAATGGCGGCTCGCCCCCGCCAGCCGAGACGCTCACCTCGTCGGTCGGAGGCGGTCTTCGGCCCCGGATCGGGGCCACGCTTTCGAGGCGGGAGGAATCATGAACGTATCGCGACGCGCAGCGCTGGTGGGAACCGCGCTGGCGGCTTCGATTGCGCTGGCCCCGGCCGCCTCTGCCAGTGGCGGTGGTGGCGGCGGTGCCCAGGTCAACGGCATGTGCACCGGCTCCAGCTCCTCCACGCTCAAGGCCAAGCCGGGCAACGGCCGGCTCGAGGTGGAGTTCGAGGTCGACTCCAACCGGGTCGGCCAGAAGTGGTCTGTCCGGCTCGCTGACAACGGAACGCAGTTCTTCGCCGGCACCCGGACCACGATGGCGCCGAGCGGCTCCTTCGAGGTCCGCAAGTTCACCGCGAACCGGCCGGGCGCGGACCGCATCGTCGCCCGCGCGACCAACTCGGCCACCGGCGAGGTCTGCCGCGCCAGCCTGACGGTCTAGAGCCGACCGGCAGGCGAGCCCGGTGGGCGGCGATCAGCCGTCCACCGGGCTTCTCTCTCTTGACCGCTTCGGTAAGGGACTCATTGCGGGATAATCGATCTCAGCCGATACACCATCGAGGAGGTGGTATGGCCGCCGCGCCGACCGCGCCGACCGCGCCGGTGTCGCGCGCGGTCGTGCAGTTCATCGTGGCCGGCGTCGTGGCGCTGGCCCTGGTGGCCGTGGGTACCACGCTGCTCAGCCGGCGGGCAGCTCGCATCGAGGCTCTGCGCGACGCGCGGACCCTGACCAACGTGCTGGGCACCAAGGTCATCGCGCCGAACCTCAGTGATGGAGTCCTCACCGGTGACCCCTCGGCCATGGCCCGCCTGGACGCCGTCGTTCGCAGCCGGGTGCTGCTGGAGCCGGTGGTGCGGGTCAAGATCTGGACGCCGGCAGGCCAGATCGCCTACTCGGACGAGCGCCGCCTGATCGGCTCGACGTACGACCTGGGCGCCCACGAGCAGGAGGCGCTGCGAGCCGGCATCACGAAGGCCGACGTGAGCGACCTGTCCGAGCCGGAGAACCGGTTCGAGCGGACCGCGGGGCCGCTGCTTGAGGTTTACCTGCCCGTGACCACCCCCAAGGGCAAGAAGTTGCTGTTCGAGACCTATTCGAGGTACAGCTCGGTCACCGATCGCAGCCGGAGTGTCTGGCTGGCCTTTGCACCGATCACCTTCGGTGCGCTGCTGCTGCTCCAACTGGTCCAGGTCCCGCTCGCCTGGTCCATGGCCCGCCGGGTTCGGCAGGGGCAACACGAGCGGGAGCGGCTGCTGATGCGGGCCATCGCCGCCTCCGACGCCGAACGCCGACGCATCGCCAGTGACCTGCACGACGGTGTCGTGCAGGAACTCGCCGGTGCCTCGTTCGTGCTGGCCGGGGCCGCCGACCGGGCCGCCGCGGTGAGCGAGCCGGAGGTGTCCGGCGCCCTGCAACGGGCCGCCGGCGGCGTACGGCAGAGCATCCGGGCACTGCGTTCGCTGTTGGTCGAGATCTACCCTCCGAACCTGCGCACCGCCGGGCTGGCCGCGGCGCTGTCCGACCTGCTCGCACCGCTGTCGAGCCGCGGGATCGAGGCCGGGCTGCAGCTGCCGGACCGGCTGGAACTGTCCCAGGAGACCGAGGCGCTGATCTTCCGGGTAGCGCAGGAATCGGTCCGCAACGCCGCAAACCATGCGGGCGCGCGTCGCATCGACGTGGGACTCGCGACGACGCCGGGTCTGGCGGTGCTCACCGTGGTGGACAACGGGCTCGGCTTCGACGTGGCGGCGCTGACCACCCGGCCCAAGAGCGGCCACCTGGGGTTGGTGGTGCTTCGAGACCTGGCCGCGGATGCCGGTGCCGACCTGCGGATCGAGTCCGCACCTGGCGACGGGACGCGGGTCCGACTGGAGGTGCCATCGCCATGATCCGAGTGTTGCTGGTCGACGACCATCAGCTCGTTCGCGCTGGTCTCGAGTCGCTGCTGGACACCGTCAGTGACATGACGGTCGTCGGCGCGGCAGCAGACGGGATCGACGCGGTCGACCTGGCCGCGCGCACCGAGCCGGACGTCGTGCTCATGGACCTGTCCATGCCGGGCCTGGACGGGGTGGAGGCCACCCGGCAGATCGTCGGCGCCCGGCCCGAGACCTTCGTGGTCGTGCTCACCTCGTTCTCCGATCGGGAGCGCATCCTGGACGCGCTCGACGCCGGTGCCGTGGGCTACCTGCTCAAGGACGCCGAGCCGAGCGAGCTGTTGCGGGGGATCCGCGCCGCGGCCCGGGGTGAGTCGCCGTTGGACCCGAGGGCCGCGCGCACCGTGCTCGGCGCCCGGATCGAGCGCCGGGCCGTCCGCGACCTCACCGACCGTGAGCGCGAGGTGCTGGCACTAGTGGCCAAGGGGCTGGCGAACAAGCAGATCGCGCGTTCCCTCGGCATCAGCGAACGCACGGTCAAGGCGCACCTGACCAGCGTCTTCCAGCGCATCGGGGTGACTGACCGCACCTCCGCGGCACTGTGGGCCCAACGGCACCGGCTCGGCGCCGGGACGGGCGCCTGACCGATCGGGTCAGCCGGTGGCCCGGTCCAGGAACTCCCGCACGACCGTGAGGTAGCGATCCGGTTCCTCGACGAACATCATGTGTCCGGACGACTCGAAGATCGCCAGCTCTGCTCCCGGGATGCCCGCCGCCATCGCCTCGGCGGCCGCTACCGGACAGGTGCGGTCGTAGCGACCCGCGGTCACCAGAACCGGCTGTCGCACCGCCCCGAGGCGAGCCTCCACCTCGATGAGCCCGTAGCCGTCGGAGAAGTGGCGAAGCACCTCGGGGGCGTAGACCGTCGGCACGGTGGCGACCCGGTTGTACTCCTCGATCCGCGGGTCGAAGGGATCGGCGAAGTGGAACGGCATCTGGTCGACGAGCAGCTGCCGCGCGTCCTCTTCGGTACGCACGTCCCGCTCCCGTGCCCAGGAGGCGGTCACCTGCTCGCGCAGCTCGACCGGCTCGAAGGCCGCCAGGTTGTCCTGGACCGACTCCAGCCAGCGGGCGGAGGGGACGCCGGCGGAGACCACGGTGGCCGCCGCCGCGCCGATCGCGTCGACCGCGTGCTGGAGCGCCACAAAGGCGCCGAAGGAGTGGCCGAGGACGGCGTACCGCTCCTGCCCGAGCCCGGCCGCCAGAGCCGAGACGTCGGAGGCCATGGTCTCCAACGTCCAGGTTTCCGGGGGCGCGTCCCGCCGGGACCGTCCGCTCGCGCGCTGGTCGACCAGCACCAGCCGGTAGCGCCCGTCGTCGGTCAACGGATCCAGGTAGCTGCCGAACTCGTGGTGGTCCAGACCCGGGCCACCGTGGAGGACCAGCAGCGGGAGGGCGTCCGGCGCGCCGCGCTCGACGACGTAAAGCTCGGTGTCGTGGACCGGCACCAGCCGGCCCTGTTCGTCGGGCATTGCGCCTCCTCCTGCATCGGGCACGATGGCGGGCATGAGTCTCCACGACAACCTCTTCGGCGGCCCCCCGCCCACCCTGCTCCCGGACGAACCGGCACCGGCGGCATCGCTCGCCGCGGGCACCGATCCCGCCGAGGTGGCCGCCGCCCACCCGACATCGTCGCTCGCCTGGGCCGAGCTGGCCGACTGGGCGTACGCCGGCGGGCGGGTGGTCGAGTCCTACGCCTATGCCCGGGTCGGCTACCACCGCGGTCTGGACGCGCTGCGTCGCAGCGGCTGGAAGGGCCACGGACCCGTGCCCTGGTCGCACCCGCCCAACCACGGCTTCCTGCGGTCGCTGCATGCGCTCGGCCGGGCCGCCGCGGCGATCGGCGAGGACGTCGAGGCGGCACGCTGCATGGACTTCCTCCGGGACAGTGACCCGGCCGCCTCGGAGGTGCTCGGCGGTTCAGTCAGCGGCTGAGCGAAAGGCCATCCATGCCTTGGGATGGCGGCCAGCGCTGTCGTCGCGGCTGGTGACGCCAGGGCGGGCCGCCGAGCCCGGCGAGGCGCGGTCATGCCAATGCCCCGCTGAGCAGGGCCCCGCCGAGCGCGACCAGCACTACGATCTTCACACCTTCCAGGGCGATGTACGCGAGGTGCTGCCGCGACGGTGGGAGGTCACCTCCGGCGACGATCTGTAGCGCCCGCCGGTCGAGGCGGGGTCGCAGTAGGACGATCTGGACGACCAGCAGGCCCCACGCAGCGCCGAGCAGCGCCCAGCCCGTAATTCCGGGCCGAAGCGTGACCGAGCAGACGGCGGTCAGGATGGCGACAAGCGTGACCTCGGCGAGGTTGAGGGCGCGGAAGACCAGCCTCCCGATGCCGAGCCCGAGCGCCAGCGTGACGCCGGGTGCCCGGAACTTCAGCGGCGCCTCCAGGACCGATATCGCCAGCACCATCCCCAGCCACACGAACGGAACGGCGAGCCCGACCACGTCTGCGGCCTTGTTCATGAGCTTCTCCTGTGGCTGCTGGCTGACGGGTGCTCGGCGTCCCATGGCGAGCCGGCGTGGTGTGCCGGCGGCCGGCTCAGCCGGCTGGAGCCAGCTGAGCGACGCACAGCTCGGGCTCGACGAAGGGCAGCAGCCGGCTCGCTGTGGATACGCCCAGCCGGGCGAGGCTGCCGCGCAGCAGCCCCAGGTGCACCGAGCAGACCACCTCGGGGTGCTCGCGGGCGACGGCGCGAAACGGGCAGGCGTGCAGCGCGATCTGGCGGCCGGCACCGGCGGCGGTGAGCTCCGGATCGAAACCGATCTCGGCAAAGAGCCCGCTCACCTGCCGCGCGGCCTCGTCCACACTGCGGTCGGCGCCCGTCACGGCGGGCACGAGGTGCTCGGCCCAGGCGAGCCCGGCCTGCTCTGCGCGGGCCGCCCGCCCCTCGGCGGTGTCGGACAGGTGGGCCGCGAGCAGGCCGGCCAGACCTTGATAGGTATCCGCGCCGCCTCGGCTGACGGGGGCGTATGCGGTCCGCGGCCGGCCCACGCCGGCCTGCGGGTGCGGGCGGCTGACCAGCAGGCCGGCCCGGCGCAACACCTCCAGGTGGAACCGGATGGTGGTCAGGTGCAGCCCGATCGCTCGGGCCAGGTCGTGGGCGTCGCGTGGGGTGTCGCCGGCTCGCAGCAGCTCGAGCAGCCGACGCCGGGTGGGCGAGGCGAGCGCGGCGTGCACATCTCCTGCCGCAGCGCCGGACCGGCGGCTCACGGGTCCCCGTGCGGGTAGTCGGCGACCAGCGGCGTGTCCACGCCGACGGCGCCCACCTTGGCGGCGCCGCCCGGGGAGTCCAGCGCCGCCGTGGCGCCGGGGAGCGGTTCGGCGAAGAACCGGGCGTTGTCCGCGGTGAACGCCGACCACTGCGTCGGCACGTCGTCCTCGTAGTAGATCGCCTCCACCGGGCACACCGGCTCGCAGGCGCCGCAGTCGACGCACTCGTCGGGGTGGATGTACAGCGCCCGCTCCCCTTCGTAGATGCAGTCCACCGGGCACTCCTCGACACACGCCCGGTCCAGCACGTCGATGCACGGCGCCGCGATCACATAGGTCACCGGGTCGCCCTCCTGCCTGTTCGCCGTTCGGTCACTGCTAGTTTAGAGTACGACGGTCATCAATACTGCTTGGCGGTGACCGCCAAGAAGCGCACAGAGGAGGAGGAGATGCGGGTCGTTAGGGCGGGGACCGGACCGTTGCATCTGGCTCCGGTGTCGGCCCGGCCGATGGCGCAGGTGCTGATGGGGGAGGACGCCGGCGGCGGGCAGCTGGCCGCCACCCAGGTGGTCATCCCAGCCCGCGCCGGGATGTCCGAGCGCGACCACGGCGACTCCGCGGCCCTCGTCGTTCCGCTCGCCGGGGAGCTGGTCATCTGCAGTGGCAGCCAGCAGGAGAAGGTCACGCCCGGGACGGTGGTGCTGCTCGACCGGGGCGAGCGGGTCCAGCTGACCAACCCGACCGGCGAGCCGGTCACCCTGATCGCGGTGTTCGCGGCCCGCAGCGAATCAGCAAACGCGGGGCGTGGGACGAGCAGCCGGGCGCAGACGCCGGCCCCGATCGGCAACTCGCAGTGGGTAGCGGCTGGGCCGCTGGACCAGGTGGAGGACGACACGGCAGTGCACCTCGACCTGGCCGGGCATGCGGCATGCCTAGCCCGCAGCCGCGGGTCGGTCCATGCCCTGCTCGACGAGTGCAGCCACGGACAGGTCGCGCTCTCCGACGGCGACGTCGAGAACGGCCACGTCGAATGCTGGCTGCACGGCTCCCGCTTCGACCTGACCACCGGGGCCCCCACCGGACTCCCGGCCACCCGGCCGGTACCGGTCTACCCGGTCCGGATCACCGACGGCGGCATCGAAGTCGCCCTGCCGGCAAGGTCGGGAGATGCGGCACATGGCTGAGCGCGCCGACCAGCCCACCCGCGCGAAGCTGCCCGCTCCGGCACCGTCGAACGTCTCACTGGAGGCGGTGCAGAGCTTCCGGTCGCAGCTGACAACGGGCGAGGATGTCGTTGACCCGAGCACCTGGGCCGGCTCGGTGCCGCAGGCGCACGGCATCGCCCCACGGGTGCGCGTCGGCCGCAGCCGGTGGTTCAACCTGCTCTGGCTACTGCCGATCGGGTTCGTCGTCCTGATCGTCGCGGTGGCGGCGGCGAAGGGCCTGCGCAACATGCCGTCGGTGGCGCGGTTCATCGCGCGCTATCCCGGCACCATCGAGTCGGCAAGCGCCGAGCGGAGCGCCGGGCTGCCGGTCTGGGTGGACGTGCAGCACTTCTTCAACCTGTTCTTGCTGATCTTCATCATCCGGTCGGGGGTGCAGATTCTCTCTGACCACCCCCGGCTGTACTGGACCCGGCACAGCACTCCGGGCAGGGACTGGTTCCGCATCCAGAAGCCGGTTCCCGCCGACCCGCTGTGGACCGCGAAGAAGGACTCCATCAGCCTGCCGGGCCAGGTCGGTCTGCCGGGTATCCGGCACTCGATCGGGCTGGCCCGCTGGTGGCACCTGGGCGCCGACACCGCGTGGCTGCTCAACGGCCTGGTCTTCTACGCCTTGCTGTTCGGGACCGGGCAGTGGCGGCGTCTGGTGCCCACCAGCTGGGACGTCTTCCCCAACGCCGCCTCCGTGCTGATCCAGTACCTGTCGCTGGACTGGCCGACCGAGACCGGGTGGGTCGCCTACAACGGCCTGCAGCTGATCGCCTACTTCATCACGGTGTTCATCGCCGCCCCACTCGCGCTGGTCACCGGCCTGGGCATGTCACCAGCGCTGTCGACCCGCTTCAAGCGGATCAGCAAGGTGCTCAGCATCCAGACGGCACGCTCACTGCACTTCCTGGTGCTGGTCTGGTTCCTGGTGTTCATCGTGATCCACGTCACCCTGGTGTTCAGCACCGGTCTGCTGCGCAACCTCAACCACGTCTACGCCGGGCGAAACGCGAACAGCTGGGTCGGTTTCTGGATCTTCGCGGCCTCGATGGTGGTGGTCGTCGTCGGCTGGGTGGCCGCCACCCCGTTCACCCTGCGCCACCCCCGGGTGGTGCAGCGGGTCGGCTACGCGCTGATAGGGCCGGTGCAGCGCCTGTTCGAGCACCTCGACGCCACCCCGGGGGAGTACACCGAGAAGGACATCTCTCCGTACTTCTGGCACAACGGGCAGTACCCCGAGTCAGCGGAGTACCAGGCGCTGTTCGAGGGCAACTTCGCGGACTACCGGCTGCGGATCAACGGCTTGGTCGACAACCCCGTCGACCTCGACCTGGTCCAGCTGCGGGCGCTGCCTCACCAGGAGCAGATCACCCAGCACTTCTGTATCCAGGGGTGGTCGGGGATCGCCAAGTGGGGTGGGGTGTCGATGCAGACCATTCTGGACCTGGTCAAGCCCCGGCCCGAAGCGAAGTGGGTCGTCTTCTACTCTCTCGGCGACGTCCCGGACAAGGGCATCTACTACGACGCACACCCCATCGAGCAGATGAGCTACCACCTGACGATGCTGGCCTACGACATGAACGGTGCGCCGCTGTCCTTCGGCCACGGCGCCCCGCTCCGGCTGCGCAACGAGACCCAGCTCGGCTTCAAGCAGGTCAAGTGGATCAAGGGTGTGGAGTTCGTCGCGCACTACTCGGAGATCGGCGGCGGGTACGGCGGCTACAACCAGGACCACGAGTTCTTCGGCTACCGACAATCCATCTAGCCGCACGGCTGAAACCTGTCGAAGGAGACCCACCGATGGAGAAGTCGTCGTTGACGGCCCTGGCACGTCAGCAACTCAAACTTGCGCAGAACGCGTCGAGTGGCCGTAGTTCCCACACGGTCTACGGCGGACATGAGCATGTGCTGCGCCAGACCGTGATCGCCTTGGCAGCCGGCCGGATGCTCGATGAGCATGAGAATCCGGGGGAAGCGACCGTCCACGTTCTACACGGGCGCGTTCGGCTGGCTGCGGGCGACACGTCCTGGGACGGATCACCCGGAGACCTTCTGATCGTGCCGGACTCCCGGCACACCCTCGAGGCGCTGGAACCTGCCGCGGTGCTGCTCACCGTGGCCAAGCACTAGCGGCAAACTCCAGCAGGAGGGCATCCCCCACGCGGTGCGATGGCTGGCGGGCGATCCCGGCGCACCGGGAACCGATAGCCGGCCGTCGCCGTCCAACCGGCATGCGTACTCCAGCTGTCTTACTGGTCCTCGCGCTGGCGACAGCGGGCTGCGGCTCGGCCGCAACGGACGGGGCGGAGGCGCCGGTGGGCGCCCGAACGCCAACCCCTGCCGCCACGGCGACCTCGACGACAGCCCCGAGCCCAACCGGGGTCAGGGCCACGCCCCCACCGGTGACCGTGACGTTCGGTACCAAGCCGGCCTCGGTTCGTCTCAGCGTCGGCCAGCAGCTCCTCGTGCGCCCCGCACCCGGTCGGCCGGGCAAGGCTTTCTCGGTCCAGGCCCCGCCGGACAGCCCGGTGCTGCACGCCAACGGTGGCAACACGACGACCGGCTGGCGCTTCACCGCCGCGGCACCCGGGACCGTGCGGCTCCTCCTCGTCTACGGGCCGCAGTGCCTGCAAGGAGAGCTGTGCCCGATGTTCCGCGGCCTGCTCAGCTCGCTGACAGTCATGGTCGCCTGACTGCCCATGGTCGCCTGACTCCACCGGGCGCCCACGCCCGATAGGCTCGGCGTGCCTTGGTCGCCGACAGCCGGAGCCCGCATGCCCGCGATCGTGCTCGTGGGCGTCCAGTGGGGCGACGAGGGCAAGGGCAAGGCGACCGACCTGCTCGGGGTCGGTACCAACTCCCGGGGCGACGAGCCGGCACCTCGCGTCGACTACGTCGTGCGCTATCAAGGCGGCAACAACGCCGGGCACACGGTGGTCACGCCGGAGGGCGTCAGCTACGCCCTGCACCTGGTCCCGTCGGGTGTGCTCGCGCCCGGTGTCGTGCCCGTGATCGGCAACGGCGTCGTCGTGGACCCCGGCGTACTCCTCGAAGAGATCGCTCAGCTCGAGGCGCGGGGGGTTTCTTGCGAGCGGTTGCTGATCTCGGCCGACGCGCACCTGGTCATGCCACACCACCGGGCACTGGACCGGGTCACCGAGCGCTACCTGGGCTCGGCCCGGATCGGCACCACCGGCCGCGGGATCGGCCCGACGTACGGCGACAAGGTCGGTCGGGTCGGCATCAGGGTGCAGGATCTGCTCGACCCGGGGATCCTGCGGCAGAAGCTCGAGCTGGTGCTGCGGGAGAAGAACCAGGTCCTGGCCAAGGTCTACAACCGCAAGGCGATCGACGCTGCCGAGGTGGTAGCCGAGTACCTCGGGTACGCCGAGGCGCTGCGCCCGCGAGTCGCCGACACCGGGCTGGTCCTCAACCGGGCGTTGGACGAGGGCAAGGTGGTGCTGCTCGAGGGCTCGCAGGGCACGTTGCTCGATGTCGACCACGGCAGCTATCCCTTCGTCACCTCCTCGAGCCCGACCGCGGGCGGCGCCTGCGCCGGTTCCGGCATCGGTCCGACCCGCATCAGCCGGGTGGTCGGCATCGTCAAGGCCTACACGACCCGGGTGGGCGCCGGCCCTTTCCCGACCGAACTGTCCGACGCGACCGGCGAGCGGCTGCGGACCGTCGGCGGCGAGATCGGCGTGACGACCGGACGGCCACGCCGGACCGGCTGGTACGACGCCGTGCTGGCTCGCTATGCCGCCAGGGTCAACGGGCTGACCGACCTGTTCCTGACCAAGCTCGATGTGCTCACCGGGTTCGAGCGGGTGCCGGTGTGCGTCGGCTACCGGGTGGGCGGATCGACGTTCGACGAGATGCCCATGACGCAGACCGACTTCCACCACGCCGTCCCGGTGTACGAGGAGCTGCCGGGCTGGTCGGAGGACATCTCCGATGCCCGCAGCTTCGACGACCTCCCTGCGCCGGCGCGTTCCTATGTGCGCACGCTCGAAGAGCTTTCCGGCGTTGCGGTGTCGGCGATCGGGGTGGGGCCTGGTCGGGAGCAGACCCTCCGGCTGCGGAACCTGCTCGGGTCGCCGGCGGACAACGACGCCGGCCCGCCCGGGCCGGCGTCTCCACGGCAGCCATAACTGTGCTGACATATTCATGCCGACTCAGCTGTGGCGCTGGCGCCACACCGGTCGAGGTGTTTGTTGACGGTTGAAGCGTGGTGCGAGGGCTGAGCGGGGGCGGATGAGAGTCGTCGTCGTGGGTGCTGGCGCCCGCGAGCATGCGCTCTGCCTGGCACTGCGCCGGGATCCCTCCGTCGACGACCTCGTCTGCGCCCCCGGCAACCCCGGCATCGGTGCGGTCGCCGCATTGCGGCAGGTGGACGTCGCGGACCCGGCAGCGGTCGCGGCGCTGGCGGCCGAGCTGGCAGCCGACCTGGTGGTCATCGGGCCGGAGGGGCCGCTCGTCGCCGGCGCGGCTGACGCCGTCACGGCGACCGGCATCCCCTGCTTCGGCCCGTCGGCGGCCGCGGCCCGGATCGAGGGTTCCAAATCCTTTGCGAAGGACGTCATGGCGGCGGCCGGCGTGCCGACCGCCGCCGCCCGGGACTTCACGCACGCCGACGCGGCGCTGCGCCATCTCGGCACGGTGGCGCCGCCCTACGTGGTCAAGTGCGACGGCCTCGCTGCCGGCAAGGGGGTCACGGTGACCGGCGACCTCGGCGCGGCTGCCGCCGCGGCCCGCGCGGTCACGGCGGCCGGTGACCGGGTGCTAATCGAGGACCACCTCGACGGCCCGGAGATCTCGTTGTTCGGGCTGACCGACGGGCGAACCGTGCTGCCGTTGCTGCCGGCGCAGGACTTCAAGCGGGTAGGGAACGCCGACACCGGGCCGAACACCGGCGGCATGGGCGCCTACGCGCCGCTGCCCTGGGCGCCGGCCGGACTCGTCGAGGACCTGACCGAGACCGTCCTCCAGCCGACAGTGGACGAGCTGGCGCGCCGGGGCACGCCGTACGCCGGGCTGCTCTACGCCGGGCTCGCGCTCACCCGGGAGGGTCCGCGGGTGGTCGAGTTCAACGCCCGGTTCGGCGACCCCGAGACCCAGGTGATCCTGCCGCTGCTCGAGACGCCGCTGGCCGGCCTGCTGCTCGCGGCGGCCATCGGTCGACTGGGTCAGGCACCGCCGCTGCGCTGGGGAGACGCCGCCGCGGTCACCGTCGTCGTTGCGGCCGCCGGCTACCCCGGCTCGCCTCGTGTCGGCGAGCCGGTCGAGGGTCTGTCCGCCGCCGCCGAAGTGCCGGGGGTTCAGGTCCTGCACGCGGGCACCGCGACCGTCGAGGGCCGGCTGGTCAGTTCCGGCGGCCGGGTGCTGTCGGTCACAGCAGTAGGGCAAGATCTCGCCGTTGCGAGACAATCGGCGTACGACGCGGTGGACCGCATCCGGCTCGCCGGTTCGCACCACCGCACCGACGTCGCCTGGCGCGCGGTGCGCGGCGAGGTCTCCGTGCCCGGAGTAGAGGAGGGGTCGTGGCCGAGCAGGGCGCTGTCCGGGTAGCCATGGTCTGCGGCTCGCCGACGGAGCGGGACACCATGGCCCGGGTCGGCGGGATCCTGGAGCGCTTCGGCGTCTCCTACGACGAGGCGGAGATCTCGCCGCACCGCGCGCCGCGGGCCCTGGCCGACTGGGTCGCCGAGCTCGAGTTGCGCGGGGTCGAGGTGGTGGTGGCCGTCGGCGGGGTCAACGCCTCGCTGGCCAGCGTCGTCGCCGCCCACGTGCCGATGCCCGTCGTCGGCCTACCGATGCGCGGCGGAGCGCTGAACGGGCTGGACGCACTGCTGTCGATGGTCTCGATGTCCCCCGGCGTACCGGTCGCCTGTGTCGGGCTCGACCACTCGACGAACGCGGCGATCCTCGCGGTCCAGATCCTGGCAGTTGCCGATCCGGAGTTGCGGGCCCGGCTGACGAAGTTCAAGGACGACTTCGAGCTCGCGGCCAACCGGTCATGATCGATCGCTACACCCTGCCGGAGATGGGCCGGGTGTGGTCCGACGTCCACAAGTACGAGCTGTGGGCCCGGGTCGAGACGCTGGTCCTGGCGGCGCACGTCGCGGCCGGTTCGGCTCCCGCGTCCTGTCTGGAAGCGGTACGCCGGGCCGCCCCGCCCAGGCCCGAGGCGGTGGCCGAGATCGAGGCGGTCAGCCAGCACGACGTGATCGCGTTCCTCTCGGCGTGGGCGGACAACACCTCCCCGCGCGACGCCGCGGCCTACGTCCACTTCGGGATGACCTCGTCAGACCTGCTCGACACCGCGCTCGCCGTCACGCTGACCGAGGCGAGCGACCTGCTGCTGGCCAAGGCCGACGCATTGGTCGCCGCCCTGCGCGATCTCGGCCTGGCGCACCGGGACACGATCAGGGTGGGGCGGACCCACGGCGTACACGCCGAGCCGGACAGCTTCGGTCACCGGCTCGCCGACTTCGCCTTCGGCGCGGCCCGCTGTCGTGACCGGCTCCGTCGCGCCCGGTCCGCGGTCGGGGTGGCGAAGATCTCCGGCGCGGTAGGCACTTATGCCGCGGTCGACCCGGCGGTGGAGGCGCAGGTGGCCGCGGAGCTGGATCTCGTCCCCGCACCGGTCGCCACCCAGGTGGTGTTGCGGGACGGGATCGCCGAGTGGGTCTCGGCGCTCGCCGCCCTGGCGACGGTGTGTGAGGCGGTGGCTCTGGAGGTCCGGCACGGGCAGCGGACCGAGGTCCGCGAGCTCGAAGAGCCGTTCCGCCAGGGGCAGAAGGGCTCCTCGGCGATGCCGCACAAGCGCAACCCGATCCTGTGCGAGCGGGTCTGCGGGCTGGCCCGCGTCGTCCGGGCGCAGGTCGTGCCGGTGCTCGAGGGCATCCCGCTCTGGCACGAGCGTGACATCAGCCACTCCTCGGTCGAGCGGGTGGCGCTCCCCGACGCGTCGATAGCCACCGACTACGTGCTGCACCTGACGCTGCGGCTGGTCGAGGGGCTCACCGTCGACGCGGAGCGGATGCGGGCCAACCTGGACCTCACCGGCGGCCTGGTCTACAGCGGCGCGGTGCTGCTGTGCCTCGTCGAGGGCGGGCTGTCCCGCGAGGACGCCTACGGGCTGACCCAGGCGGCGGCGATGGAGACCTGGTTGAGCGGGGTGCCTTTCCGGGAAACGCTGCGCAAGCACGCCGCCGACGCCGGGGCCGCGCTCGACGAAGCGCGGCTGGACGAGATCTGCCGGCCGGAGCACTTCCTCGCCCGGCTCGGTCCGGTGTTCGACCGGCTGGCCGCGCTGTCGTGACCACCTCGCCACCCACCCTGCCGCTCCCGGTCCTCGCCAGCGGGAAGGTCCGCGAGCTCTACGCGGTCGGCTCCGACGTGCTCATCGTCGCCAGTGACCGGATCTCGGCGTACGACGTCGTGCTGCCGACCGAGATCCCGGACAAGGGAGCGGTCCTCACCGGGTTGACCCTCTGGTGGTTCGAGCAGCTGGCCGATGTGGTGCCCAACCACCTGCTCACCGCGTCGGTGGCGGATCTCCCGGCGGAGCTGGCGCCGTACGCCGAGACCCTGCGCGGTCGGTCGATGCTGTGCCGACGGCTCGACATGGTGCCGGTCGAGTGCGTCGCCCGCGGCTACCTCGCCGGTAGCGGGTGGACCGACTACGAGGCCGGCGGCGCGGTGTGCGGGGTCGAGCTGCCGGCGGGGCTGCGCCAGGGGGACCGGCTGCCCGCGGCGGTGTTCACCCCGGCGACCAAGGCCTCGGCGGGCCACGACCGGAACGTCTCGGCCGCCGAGGCCGCCGTTCTCGTCGGCACCGAACTCGTCGCCGAGCTGTCCCGGCTAACCCGGGCGGTCTACAACCGCGCTGCCGAGATCGCGGCAGAGCGGGGGATCCTGCTCGCCGACACGAAGCTCGAGTTCGGCCACGACGCTGACGGCGTCTTGACGGTCGGCGACGAGGTGCTGACGCCCGACTCGTCGCGCTTCTGGCCGGCGGACCGTTGGGTGCCCGGTGAGCCACAGCCGTCGTACGACAAGCAGTACGTCCGCGACTGGCTCACCGCGCAGACCGGCTGGGACCGACGGTCGCCACCTCCCGCGCTGCCCGACAACGTCGTCCGCCGGACCCGCGACCGCTACGTCGAGGCCTACGAGCGCCTCACCGGGCAGTCGTTCGCCAACTACCCGGCCCGCGAGCGGCTCAGCTGATGTGGACCGTGCGGTAGGCGCTGTCGGAGACGTACATCCCGGTGTTGGGATCGAAGGCGCTGAGGCTCGCCTGTGCGAATGCGACGCCTCGCTCATACGGCCGGTCGAACGGGGTCGCCGGGATCCGCAACGTCTGCGCCGATCCGGTGCAGGTGAAGTTCGCGCCACCGAAGCCGTTAGTGACGTGCTGGCGGGTCACTCGTTGGGAGACCTGTACCTGTGCCTGGCCCTGGTATCCGTGGGGGCACTGCACGACCACCCGCAGGACGACCGCCGCGCCCCGCGCCTTGAGCGTCGCGGTGTCGCTGATCGAGATGTGCGACGTTGCCGCTTCCGCCACCCCGCCCATGCCGACTACCGCCGCGACCGCCGCGACCGCCGACAGCCGTCCGCACCAGCGTCGAAGTGCCATGCCGAACCCCCTCGAGAGAAACCAGTGCCGACACTGTGCGCTGTCGGTCGACCGCTGACAAGCCGCTTGACAATTCTCGTGCCATTCCAGCGTCGATAGGCTCGCCATACAGACCGGAAGGGGGACGTCCAGTGGCCCGCGTCGTGGTCGACGTCATGCTCAAGCCGGAGATCCTCGACCCGCAGGGGCAGGCCATCGCGGGCGCGTTGCCTCGGCTCGGCTTCACCGGCGTGCGCTCGGTCCGCCAGGGCAAGCGCTTCGAGATCGAGCTCGACGGTACGTCGGATTCCGACACCCGGGCCAGGGCCGAGCAGATCGCCGGGACGCTGCTCGCCAATCCGGTCATCGAGGACTTCACGGTCCGCGTCGACGACTGAGGCGCCCGGCACGGTTACGTGCTCCGAACCGGCGGGAACGTTGCGAGCAACCGTCGAGGAGGCGTCGCCGTGAATATCAAGCTCAGCCTCGCCTTGCCCCGGGACGAGCTGAGCATTCCGATCGTCCGCCGGATCCTCACGACGGCCATGAACGTGCTGGGAGTCGACACCAGCTGCATCGATGAAGTCGCCCTCGCCGTCACCGAGGCCTGTACGAACGTCCTCGAGCACACGGCCACCGGTGCGGCCTACGAAGTGTCGGTCGGAATCGAGGAAGACCACTGCGTCATCGAGGTGATCGACACCGGCGGCGGCTTCGATGCGGCCGGCACCGGGATCGCGACCGCGGAACTCTCCGCCGAGCGGGGGCGCGGTGTCCACCTGATGCGGCAGATGGTCGACCGGGTGCGCTTCGACAGCCGACCGGAGAACGGGACCGTCGTGCGCCTGGAGAAGCAGCTGCACTGGCACGATGGCGCGCCCATCGAGCGGCTGTCCACGAGCGGCAACGGCTCCACCGAAGCGGTGGCCAACCCCGTGCCCGACCCGCTCGGATAGCCTGGCCGCTCGCTCCCACCCAAGTCCGGAGTGCCGCATGACCAGTAGGGGCCGGGTCGGCGTTGTCACCTTTCCCGGCTCACTCGACGACCAGGACGCCCAGCGCGCCGTCCGGCTCGCGGGTGGCGAACCTGTCGCGCTCTGGCACCGCGAAGAGGGCCTCGCCGGCGTCGACGCGGTGATCCTGCCCGGCGGCTTCTCCTACGGCGACTACCTGCGTGCGGGGGCCATCGCCCGGTTCGCACCGATCATGACCGCGGTCACGGAAGCCGCCGGCGGTGGCCTACCGTTGCTCGGCATCTGCAACGGCTTCCAGGTGCTGTGCGAGGCGGGGCTGCTCCCGGGAGCGCTAGTTCGCAACGCCGGCCTGCACTTCCAGTGCAGGGAGGTCCGGCTCGGCGTCGAGAACGCCGCCACGGCGTGGACTTCGGCGTACGCCGAAGGCGGCGAGATCGTGCTGCCGCTGAAGAACGGCGAGGGCTGCTACGTCGCCGATGAGCGCACGCTCGACGAGCTGGAGGCCGAGGGTCGGGTGGTGTTCCGGTACGCCGGAGGCGTCCCGAACGGCTCGCTGCGTGCCATCGCCGGCATCGCCAACGCGGCCGGCAACGTGGTCGGCGTCATGCCGCACCCGGAGCACGCGGCCGAGGCGCTCACCGGGGCGGGCGAGGACGGCCTTGGCATGTTCCACTCCGTGCTGCGGGCGCTGACCGCCGCATGACCGACACGGTGGAGCTGGCCGCCGCCGCCGTCGCCGCCAACGAGCCCGGCACCGGCCAGCCGTACGCCGACCTCGGGCTGCGTCCGGAGGAGTACCAGCGGGTCCGCGACATCCTCGGCCGCCGCCCGACCGACACCGAGCTCGCGATGTACAGCGTCATGTGGAGCGAGCACTGCTCGTACAAGAGCTCGAAGGTTCACCTGCGGCGCTTCGCCGACAACGCGCCGGCCACCGACCGGCTGCTGGTCGGCATGGGCGAGAACGCCGGTGTGGTCGATATCGGGCAGGGTGTCGCGGTCACCTTCAAGATCGAAAGTCACAACCACCCCAGCTTTCTGGAGCCCTACCAGGGGGCGGCGACAGGGGTGGGCGGGATCGTCCGCGACATCCTGACGATGGGCGCCCGCCCGGTGGCGGTCATGGACTCGCTGCGCTTCGGCGACCCCGGGGAACCCGACACCGCCAGGGTGCTGCGCGGGGTCGTGGCCGGGGTCGGTGGCTACGGCAACTGCCTGGGCCTGCCCAACATCGGCGGCGAGTTGGTCTTTGATCCGGCGTACGCCGGCAACCCGCTGGTCAACGCCCTGTGCGTGGGGGTGCTGCCGGTCGATCGGATCCAGCGCTCGGCCGCCACCGGCCCTGGGGCCGCGGTGGTGCTGATCGGTGCCAAGACCGGCCGGGACGGCATCGGCGGGGTCTCGGTGCTGGCCAGCGCGGGTTTCGACGGCCGGGATGGACCAACCCGCCGGCCGGCGGTGCAGGTCGGCGACCCCTTCACCGAGAAGTTGCTGATCGAGTGCTGTCTCGAGCTCTTCGAACGCGGCCTGGTCACCGGCATCCAGGACCTGGGCGGCGCCGGGCTGTCCTGCGCGCTGTCGGAGACGGCGAACGCCGGCGGGTCGGGGATGGCCGTCGAGCTGGAACGGGTGCCGCTGCGCGAGGCCTCGATGGACCCGCTGGAGATCCTCACCAGTGAGTCCCAGGAACGGATGCTGGCGATCGTGGCGCCGGCCGATGTCCCGGCGGTCCTGGCCCGGGCCGAGCGCTGGGGGGTGCTGGCAACGGTGATCGGTGAGGTCACCGACACCGGTCGGCTGCGGGTGAGCTGGCGGGGCGAGGAGGTGGCCGATGTGCCGCCGGGATCGCTGGCCGAGGACGGACCGGTGTACGCGCGGCCGATGGCCCGGCCGGCGACGCTCGACGCATTGCAGGCGGATGGTCCGGCTCGGCTGCCCCGCCCGCGGACCGGCGAAGAGCTGCGCGAGACGCTGCTGGCCCTCGTCGCCAGCCCCGATCTCTGCTCGCGGGCCTGGGTGACCGAGCAGTACGACCGCTACGTCCAGGGCAACACGGTGCTGGCCATGCCCGCCGACGCAGGGGTCCTGCGGCTCTCGGCGGAGACCGGGCTCGGGATCGCGCTGGCCACCGATGGCAACGGCCGCTACGCCGCGCTCGACCCGTACGCCGGCGCGCAGCTGGCCCTCGCCGAGGCCTACCGCAATGTGGCAGTGACCGGCGGCCGTCCGGTCGCGGTCACCAACTGCCTGAACTTCGGCAGCCCGGAGGACCCGGCGGTGATGTGGCAGTTCGCCGAGGCGGTGCGCGGCCTGGCCGACGGCTGCCGGGTCCTCGGTACGCCGGTCACCGGCGGCAACGTGAGCTTCTATAACGCCACCGGCGAGACCGCGATCCATCCGACCCCGGTGGTGGGCGTACTCGGCGTGCTGAGCGATGTCTCCCGGCGTACGCCGATGGTGTTCCGCGATGCGGGGGATGTGCTGCTGCTACTGGGTGACACCCGGGACGAGCTCGGTGGCTCGGCGTGGGCCTGGGTCACCCACCGGCACCTCGGCGGGCACCCGCCGCGGGTCGATCTCCCGGCCGAGCAGGCGCTCGCGGACGTGCTGTTCGTCGGCTCGGAAGATGGCCTGCTGGTCAGCGCCCATGACCTCTCCGACGGGGGGTTGGCGCAGGCGCTGGTCGAGTGTGCACTGCACGGCGAGATCGGTGCCCGGCTGGAGTTGGCCGGCGATCCGTTCGTCGCGTTGTTCAGCGAGTCCGCCGGCCGCGTGCTCGTAGGGGTGCCGCCGGTCTGCGAGGAGCACTTCACGCAGGTCTGCCGGGCCGCCGGGGTGCCGATCATCCGGCTGGGCACGGTGGGCGGCGACCGCATCGAGGTGGCCGGGCAGTTCGCCGTACCGCTTTCGGAGCTGCGGGCGGCGTACGAGGGGACACTGCCCCGGCTGTTCGGCTAGGAACGCCGCCGGATCAGCCCTCGCAGGCCGTACGCCGCTCGGCCCGGGAGCTGTCGAAGCCCGGCCCACCGTTCGCGGTGTCGGTTCCGGTGTTCCCGTTGAGGAAGTCGACCCCGTCGCCGCCGAGCAGGACATCATTGCCGCCGCCGCCGTCGGCGTTGTCGTCCCCACGTCGCCGGAGAGTCGATCGGCGGCCGGGCCACCGTTGAGATTGTCGTTGCCGGGGCCGCCGCAGAGCAGGTCGTTGCCGCCGAAGCCGTCGATGTGGTCGTTGCCGCCCAGGCCATCCACGGTCGGGCGGCACGCCACGCTACCGGTCCGGTCGGCTAGCGTCGCGAGAATGCATGCGTCGTTGGTTGACACCGACGCCAGGGTCGGGGGCTAGCCGTGTCCGCCCCCCGGCCGCCGAGGGTGCCGGCGTACGACGACCTTCGGGCCGGCGTCGTGCGCCAGTGGGAACGGCTCGCGGCGACGGTCGACGCGCTCCCCGATGACGCCTTCGCGCTGCCTACCCGGCTCGGCGACTGGCGGGTCGCGCAGCTGGTCGCCCACCTGGCCGGCAACGCGGAGTACCTGCTCGGCGCGCTGGCCGCGCCGAGCCCTGCCGCGGCCACTGTCGACCCGTACAACTACTACGACCGCGCCGCTGGCGCGGCGCCGGCGATCGCGCAACGCGCGCACGAGGCAGCCGCGGCGGTGACACCGGAGCAGCAGCGCGAGCGGCTCCGGGCCGCGGCGCCGGCGATGGCTGGTGCCCTGGCCGACGCGGCGCCGGACCGCTTGATCCGGGTCAACCTCGGCGACGTCCGGCTGGCCGACTTCCTCGCCACCAGGGCCGTGGAGGGCGTGGTGCACGGCCTGGACCTGGCCGCAGCGACCGGTACGCCGCCCGCCGCCGAGCCGACCGCGACGAGCGCCGCCGTCCGCCTGCTCGTCGGCGTCCTGGTACGGCGGGCTCCCGGCCGGTCGGTCGAGCTGCGCATCGCCGGGCCGGGCGGGGTCGCGGTGCAGTGCGTCGAGGGACCGCGGCACACCCGCGGCACGCCGCCCAACGTGGTGGAAGTCGACCCGACCGGCTGGCTCGAGCTGGCGACCGGCCGGCTCGCCTGGGCCGATGCTGTGCGGGAAGGTCGGGTCCGGGCGAGCGGAGCCCGCGCCGACCTATCGTCGTACCTGCCGTTGCTGGCTTGAAAGGACGACCATGGACGAGAAGCAGATCCTGTCCCGAATCGACGACCTGGTAGCGGAGGAGCACGAGCTCCGCGGCCGGTCTTCGAGCGGGCACCCGCTCGGGGACGAGGACCGGACCCGGCTTCGGCACCTCGAGGAGCACCTCGATCAGTACTGGGACCTGCTGCGGCAGCGGCGCGCCCGCCGCGAGGCCGGCCAGGACCCGGGCGACACCGAGGAACGCCCGGTGGCCGAGGTTGAGTCCTACCTGCAGTAGGCGTACCGGCCGAGGCGGCCTTTACCCGGCGATTCGATGTAACCGTTCGAGCTCTCCAGGCGTGTACTAGACGAACCCGGGAGGGCAATTGCCGGCCGCAGACTTCGACGCCTTCTACGCCGCGACCTCTCCCCGTCTCGTTCGGCAGGTCTACCTGCTGGTGGGCAGCCTCCCCGAGGCGGAGGACGTAGCGCACGAGGCGTTCGAACGCGCCTGGTTGCAGTGGCGCAAGGTCGCCGATCTGGACTCTCCGGAAGCCTGGGTGCGCACGGTCGCCCGCCGGTTGGCCGTGAGTCGATGGCGGCGCACCCGCAACGCGGCAACCGCCTGGCGGCGCCGCACGGACGGGGACGCCCACGATCCGCCCTCTCCCGACCACGTCGCCCTGGTGACGGCGCTGCGCCGACTGCCGGAGCAGCAACGAGTCGCGATCGTCCTGCACCACCTCGCTGATCTGACCGTCGAGCAGGTCGCGGCGGAGACCGGGGCCTCCATATCCGCGGTCAAGGCTCAGCTCGTCCGCGGCCGGGCGGCGCTGGCCCAACTTCTCGGCACCTCCGACCTGGCCTCGCTGGGAGGGAATCAATGATGAACGATCTCCTCACCGACCGTCTGCACGAGGCGACTGACGACCTGGCCGCTCGGCTTCGTAGCGGCTCGGCGGTGCGTGCCCTCGCAACCCGCCGGCGGCAACGTCGACGGGTGCTGACCGGCGCGGTTGCCGCGGTGGCGGTGGCGGCGGTGGCCACCAGCGTGCAGGTCGAGAACGACGCAGACCGGCTCGTGCCCACCGTGAATCGATCCTCGTCGCCGGCTCCCAGCGCCTCGCCGACGTCCGAGCCGATCCCCCCGCCCTCCGGCGCCCCGTCGCCGTCGGCGACCGGGTCCAGCCCCCCGTCGCCGGCCGGCAGCCCAACCGGCGTCGGAGCCAGCGGCAACCCGCTGGCCGGTTTCCACTTTCCCGAAGAGGCGACCTGGCGGCCCGTCCCGCACGAGGTGACGGTGGAGCGCTCCGACGCCGTTGGCACCCCATGGGCGCTGGATCCATGCCTGCCGACTGCCTATCCAACGGACCAACAGCGGATCGCGATGGTTTCGCTCAACAGACTCGGTCCTGAGGCTGGAGACGTCCGGCAACTTGCGGTCTATCCGGATGCCGCGACCGCCGCCGATGTCATGGCGGGGTTCCGGCGCGTGCTCGCCGCATGTGCGCGGCCCAGCTACCCCGGCGGCCCGAACACATATGTCACGGCCCCCGTGCACATCGGCGACGAGGGACTGGTCGTCGTTGACAGCAGTTATCAGGATGGACGGCAAGCCCCGGGCGGCGGCTACTCCGTCGTGATGCGGGACGGTCGATCTGTCTATCTGGCGGGGATCGGGCGGGAGTTCTTGCCCAAGGGGCCGACGGATGCCGACGCGACCCAACTCATCGACGTGGCGCGGCAGCAGCTGCCGTTGCCGCAATGACGGAGCCGGCGCCTGCCGGCCCTAGCCGCGGGCGTGACCTCTGTCCGCGGGCGGCCAGGGGATGAGCGGCTTTCCGATCTCCCAGTGATGGCCGAAGGGGTCCTCGACCCGTCCGAGGCGCCAGCCATGTTCTTCGGTGACCGCGGACACCTCCGTCGCGCCGGCCGATACCGCCCGTTCCATCACAGCGTCGGGATCCGCGACGATCAGCAGCATGCGCACCGTCGTTCCCCGAAGGAACTCCGGGCTGAAGTTCCGGTGCGGTGGCGACTCGTCGGAGACCCAGAACGACGCGTTCCCGACCCGGAGCTGGCTGACCACGTCCTCGGCATCCTCTGTACCGCCGACCCGATAGACCTCGACCGCCCCGAAGGCCGCCGAATAGAACTCGACGGCCGCACGACCTCCCCGCACCGAGAGTTGCGGGACGATGCTCGTCTCGAGGGTGCCATCCGGCCGATCGCCCACTTCGTCCATCGGTAGCCCGTTCTGACAGACCGAGTTTCGCCGTGGATACCAGACCCGAGGAGAGATCGGTGGCGGTCAACTTCCAGGTGGTGATCGACTGTACCGATGCCGAGCGACTTGCCGGCTTCTGGGCCAGCGCGCTCGGCTACCAGCTCGAGCCTCCACCGGCCGGCTTCGTCACCTGGGACGACTACTGGCGATGCGTCGGAGTGTCTGAAGAGGAACTCGGTGTCGGGGCGGACTCCATCGTCGACTCGGACGGTTGCGGGCCACGCATCTGGTTCCAGGTGGTGCCCGAGGGCAAGAGGATCAAGAATCGGATCCACTTCGACGTGCGGGCGAGCGGCGGACGGGCCGTTCCGATCGAAACCCGCAAGCAGCGCGTCGACGCCGAGGCGAGCCGGCTGGTCGACCTCGGCGCCACGATGATTGGCGTCCTGCACGAGGAAGGGCTCGACCACTACGCGGTTGCAATGCAGGATCTCGAGGGCAACGAGTTCGACATCAACTGACCGTCACTACACTGAACCCCGCCGGCTTCCCCGCGCGCAACTTCCCGAGGAGCTTCGCCCGTGCCAGCTCCCGACGGCAGGCTGACCATCGACGACCCCGGACCCCTCGACGACCCCGGACCCCTCGACGACACCGGCCCGAAGGACGCCTGCGGCGTATTCGGCGTATGGGCCCCCGGCGAGGACGTCGCCAAGCTCACCTACTTCGGGCTCTACGCCCTGCAGCACCGCGGCCAGGAGGCAGCCGGCATCGCCGTCGCCGACGGCGCCACGGTGCTGGTGTACAAGGAGCTCGGCCTGGTTGCGCAGGTCTTCGACGAGCCGACCCTGACCTCGCTCCGCGGGCACCTGGCCATCGGCCACACCCGCTACTCGACCACCGGCGCCAGCACATGGGAGAACGCGCAGCCGACGTTTCGCGCCAGGCGGGACGTCGGCGGGGTGGCGCTGGGACACAACGGCAACCTGACCAACCCGCGCGAGCTGCGTCGGCTGGTGATCGAGCGCGGCTCCCGCCGGGATCCGATGGCGGCCACCACCGACTCCGACCTGGTTACCGAGCTTCTTGCGGACAGGGCGGACATACCGCTCGAGGTCGCGGCTGGTGAGGTGCTGCCGCTCCTGCAGGGCGCCTTCTCGTTGGTCTTTCTGGACGAGACCACCCTGTACGCCGCTCGCGACCGGCACGGCGTACGCCCGCTGGTCTTGGGCCGGCTCGAGCGTGGGTGGGTCGTCGCGAGTGAGACGGCCGCTCTGGACATCGTCGGCGCCGCGTTCGTTCGCGAGGTGGAGCCGGGCGAGCTCGTAGCGATCGACGAGCACGGCCTCCGCTCCTCCCGGTTCGCCGAACCGACGCCCAAGGGGTGCCTGTTCGAGTACGTCTATCTCGCCCGCCCGGACACCACCATCGCCGGCCGGGGGGTGCATGCGACCCGGGTCGAGTTGGGCCGCCGGTTGGCCGCCGAGGCGCCGGCCGAGGCCGATCTCGTCATTCCGGTGCCCGAGTCTGGCGGCCCCGCAGCCATCGGGTACGCCGAGGCCAGTGGTATCCCCTACGGCGCCGGCCTGGTGAAGAACAGCTACGTCGGCCGCACGTTCATCCAGCCGAGCCAGACGATCCGCCAGCTTGGCATCCGACTCAAGCTCAACCCGCTCCGGGACGTCATCCGCGCCAAGCGGCTGGTGGTGGTCGACGACACGATCGTGCGCGGCAACACCCAGCGGGCGCTGGTTCGAATGCTGCGAGAGGCCGGCGCCACCGAGGTGCACGTGCGCATCTCCAGCCCGCCGGTGAAGTGGCCGTGCTTCTACGGCATCGACTTCTCCAGCCGGGCCGAGCTGATCGCCAGCGGGCTGGCCGTCGAGGAGATCCGCCAGTCCATCGGCGCCGACTCCCTCGCCTACGTCTCGCTCGAGGGTTTGGTCGCCGCCACGACGCTCGACCCCGAGCGGCTGTGCCGGGCCTGCTTCGACGGGATCTACCCGATCCCGCTGCCCGCGCCCGACCTGATCGGCAAGCACGTCCTGGAGGGGATCGAGCGTTCGGTCGCGGCCGACGCCGGCAGCCCGGGGCCGAGCCCGGACGACGAGCTGGAGCGGCTGCTGCCCGGCGTCGGGGCGGAGGACGCGCTGAGCCGGCCTTGACCGCGCTCCCGGAGGGGCCGGGGGCGACGTACGCCGCGGCCGGCGTCGACATCGCGGCGGGTGACCGGGCGGTTGCGCTGATGAGGTCCTCGGTCGCCGGGGCATCCCGACCGGAGGTGGTCGGGGGGCTCGGCGGGTTCGCGGGCCTGTTCGCCTTCGACGTCGAGCGCTACCGGCGTCCGCTGCTGGCCACCGCCACCGACGGGGTCGGCACCAAGCTGGCCGTCGCGCAGGCGATGGACCGGCACGACACCGTCGGCATCGATCTGGTCGCCATGGTCGTCGACGACCTGGTCGTCTGCGGCGCCGAGCCGCTGTTCCTCACCGACTACATCGCGTGCGGCGCTGTCGTCCCGGAACGCATTGCCGAGATCGTCGCCGGCGTCGCCGAGGGTTGCCGACAGGCCGGCTGCGCGCTCCTGGGCGGGGAGACCGCGGAGCACCCCGGCGTACTTCATCCGGACGAGTACGACCTGGCCGGGGCCGGCGTGGGTGTCGTCGATGCCGAAGACCTGCTCGGGCCCCACCGGGTCCGGCCGGGCGACGTAGTGGTCGCGATGGCCTCGTCCGGACTGCACTCCAACGGCTACTCGCTGGTGCGGCACGTGCTGTTGAAAGCAGCCCGGCTGCGCCTCGACGAAGAGCTGCCGGAACTGGATGGCTCCCTTGGCGAGGCGCTGCTCACACCCACCCGGATCTACGCCCGGGACTGTCTCGCGCTGGCGGCCGAGGTCGAGGTACATGCGTTCGCGCACGTCACCGGTGGTGGGTTGGCGGCCAACCTGGCTCGGGTGCTGCCGGCGCACCTGGACGCCGTACTCGATCGCTCGGCCTGGACGCCACCGCCGATCTTCGGCCTGGTTGCCGCGCGTGGTCGGGTCGACGCCGCGGAGATGGAGCGCACGCTCAACCAGGGCGTCGGGATGGTGGCGGTGCTGCCGGCCCAGGCCGTCGACCGGGCGCTCGCCGTGCTGCAAGAGCGCGGCGTGGCGGCCTGGCCAGTCGGCGAGGTGGTCGGCGGGACCGGTTCGGCCCGGCTGGTGGGAGCGCACCCGGCCGGTTGACCGACCGGGGTTAGATCACTCGGAAGTGCACCAGTGCCGTTCACTGTGGGGGAGACTCCTAGCGTGGCGGACATCCTGGCCTCCGGACGCCCCGACGCCGCCAACCAGCGGCGCCGGCCTCCCGCCTGGCTCCTGCTGTTGGTGGTCGCCGCCGTACTGGTTGGCGGGCAGGCCTGGCGAGACCGGGGGCCGGAGCCCGAGGCGGGCCCGTCCCCGCCTCCCAGCGGGACGGCGACCGCTGGACCATCCGAGTCGCAAGGGCCGACCGGGGTTCCGGCCCGCTTCCGGCTGGACGGGCGGGTAGGCGTGGGCCCGGCCGGCGTCCGGCTGCTGGTCGGTGGCGCCTCGCCGGTGATCGTCGACGCCGGGACCGGCCGATCCGCACCACTGCCCGGAGTCCAGCGGTTAAGGGCAGGTCAGACGGCGCAGCTGCAGCGGGTGGCTACCGCGACGGTGGCCGTCATCAGGGACCACGACTACGGGCTGGTCGAGGCGTTCGTAGTGCCAGATCGGGGTGGGACGTTCTCCGTGGGTCCCGCGGAGGGCGTTGTGCAAGCGGTCGACGGGGGGCTGCTCGCTTACGACTCAGGGTCGAACGGACGGCCGGGCTGGTTGGCCAGCCTTGGCGCCCGCGGGCAGGTGCGGTGGCGCCGACCTCTCTCCCTGCTGACGTTGGTGCTGGGAGACACGCCACATGGGCTTCTCGTCGAGACGACGCCCGATCCCGAGCACGGTGGTGCCCTAGAGCTGATCGACCCACGCACGGGCCGGCTAAAGCGCGGGCTCGGCCGGGCCCAGTACGTGCTCGCGAGTACGCCGGAGGCGGTGGCCTGGGCGCCGGCCGGCTGCGCGGACCAGTGCCAGCTGATGGTGACCAGCCTGGCCAACGGAGGCAGCCGGCTGTATGACACTCCGGACTATCGACTGCCGGGGTACGCCGCCTTCTCGCCGGACCAGCGGCGGCTGGCACTCAGCTTCTATGGGCTGCACGACTTCCTGCCCGGCCTCGACCGGGACGGCTTCGTGACGCAGCTGGACCTGCACTCCGGAACCATGCAGACCATTCCCGGGCTGACCACCGAAGCCAAGTCGGCCGCCACCCTCGCCTGGTCGCCCACCGGGAACTGGCTCGCAATGGGCGTGCGGACGCCGGGCCCGGATTACCGCGACCGCCTCGTCCTGTGGCGACCGAGCGAGGCGGGGCTGACAGTGCTGCCGCCGCTGCTACCGCCGGAGTCGTCGGCGGCCGGCCTGATCGTCCTGTCCGGACCTGGTCGCCCCTAGGACGGCCGGTTCTGCTCCTCGTCGTCCTCGCCGGCGTACGGGTCGTCCGCTTCTTCGTCGTCGGTCTCGACGACGTCGGCCGGCGGGCTGCCGTCACCGTTGGAGGTCAGCTCCGCACGCAGGCGATCGAGGTCGGTGCCGCCGCTGGAGTACTTCAGCTGACGGGCCACCTTGGTCTGCTTGGCCTTGGCCCGGCCGCGCCCCATGGCTCGACCCCCTTGGTACGCCGGAGCGCTCGCTTGGGTGCGCTCGCACAATGGGTAACGGTCAGCGCACGGGAGCCTGGCCGCACCCACAACGGTACCTGGTGGCCGGCCCGTCGGCACGCCGGTAGGCGAAGATCAGACCGGCAGGTGGAACCCGCGCAACCGACCGATCTCCGCCATCCGCCGTTCGGCCAACCGGTCGGCGGCTACTGCCGGTGGCACGCCCTCCTCGGCGGCCAGCGCAAAGACCGTCAGCGTGGTGTCGAAGATCCTGGCCGCCTGGAGCCGGGCCCGCGACTCGACGTACCCCTGGATTTCGTCGGCGACCTGGATCAGCCCGCCGGAGTTGACCACGTAGTCGGGCGCATAGAGGATTCCGTGATCGGCCAGCACCTTCTCGATGCCGGGATGGTCGAGCTGGTTGTTCGCGGCACCGCAGACGATCGTCGCCTGCAGCAGCCCCACCGACTCGTTGTTCAGCGCGCCGCCGAGCGCGCACGGGGCGAAGATGTCGAGCGGCAGGCCGACCAACGAGTCGGGAGCGGTCGCCTCCACACCGGGGTGCATCGCCCGCACCGCGTCTACGGCGGCCGGGTTGACGTCGCAGACGACCACCGCGGCACCTTCCTCCACCAGGTGCCCGACCAGGTGCCGGCCGACCTTCCCCACCCCCGACACGCCGACCCGCTTGCCGGCCAACGACGGCGTACCCCACAGTGTCTGGGCCGCCGCCCGCATGCCCTGGAAGACCCCGTACGCCGTGAGGACCGCGGAGTCGCCGCTGCCGCCGTACGCCGTCGAGCGACCGACCACGAAGTCACTCTCGCGGCCGACCACGTCCATGTCCGCGACGTAGGTGCCGACGTCGCAGGCGGTGATGTAGCGGCCGCCGAGCGACTGCACGAACCGGCCGTAGGAGCGCAGCAGCGCCTCGGACTTGTCTGTCGCCGGGTCACCGAGGATGACGGCCTTGCCGCCCCCCAGATCGAGGCCGGCGGCGGCGGCCTTGTAGGCCATCGCCCGCGACAGGTTCAACACATCGGTGAGGGCGTCCTCCTCGGCGGCGTACGGGTAGAAACGCGTGCCACCGAGAGCCGGACCGAGCGCCGTCGAGTAGATGGCGATGATCGCGCGGAGGCCGGCGGCGGGATCGGAGCAGAAGATGACCTGCTCGTGGCCGGTGCTGCGCCCGAATACGACCCCGTCCGGCATGATCGAATCTCCCGCTGACGACGATCCCCGGATGCCAGGGTAGCCAGTACGCCGCAGCCGCACGCGCGAGACGGCCTGCTCGTGCGACGATGCCGTGGTGACGCCGTACGCCGCTTACCTGCGGGTCTACGAGCCGCTGTCCGCCTTCAGCGGGGCGGAGCGGGAGCACTGGGCCGGTTATGCCGCCGGCGGCCAGGCCCCGGACCGGACTACGGGGGTCGTGCGGGAGTACGACGCCGGCCGGGCCGCGCTGCTCTGTACCCCGCCGATCCCGAAGGTCGGCGAGGAGGCCTTCGTCCTACGCATCGACGGCGGCGTCTACGTCTGTCCGTGGCGCACTCGGGAACGTGCCTGGTCGGCACTGGCCGACTTCGGTGAAGACCTGCCCGACTCGGTCACCGCAGCCTTCTTCCCGCCCCGCGCCGCCGGCGTGGCCGAGCCCGACCCGGACGGGTGGACTCCGCACCGGGTGTGCTCCCCCCACATCGATACGGCGACCTGGCAGGTGCCGCTGCGCTGGTTCCTGCTCTTCGAACCGGACGAGCGGCGGCTGGTGACCGGCCGGCGGGTCGACGTACCGGCCGGTGCCGGCGGTGCATCGCCGCGGCTGGCGCGGGCGCTGCTCTACCTGACCGCGATGTCTCGGGCCCGGCGTCGGCTGGCCCGGGCGCTGGCCATCCTGCGCCGGACGGTCGAGGACGGGCCCGTCATCGCCGGCGTCGCGGACCTCGGCGGATGGCTGGAGGAGTTCCATCCCCACTCGATGGTCGAGCTGGACTACGCCGGGTTGGTCCAGCTGCTCGACGACCGGGCGCTTCGCGAGGACAGCTCGGTGGCCGATGTGGCGGGCGCATTGTCGGCCCTGGGCCGCGGCGAGTTGCCGGCGGCGGCGGCGGCGTACGAGCGCGTCACCGAGCGCTGGCGTGCTGTCGCGGCATACGAAGGTGCCAACTGACCGACTGGGGCATTCAGGTGACAGTTGGGTCCCAATCAGCGAGGATGGCGCGGTCCGGGTATATCGGACACGCGCACCATTGGGCACTATGGGCCTGCGGACGCCACCGGGTCACGAGAGGAGCGTCATGAACAGCAGTCCTGAGGCCGAGTCGCTGCTCACGCCGGCCGAGGTCGCCACGATGTTCCGAGTGGACCCCAAGACCGTCACCCGCTGGGCCAAGGCCGGCAAGCTCAACCCGATCCGTACCCTGGGCGGTCACCGGCGATACCGGGAGTCCGAGGTACGCCGGCTGCTCGCCGGAATCCCGGCGCAGCGCCAGGAAGAGCCACCTTCGACCTGATGTGGGCAGGGGCGGGATCGAACCGCCGACCCCTCGCTTTTCAGGCGAGTGCTCGTACCGACTGAGCTACCTGCCCATGGCCGCCTCGATCTTCTCGCGCGGCTTCTGGAGCGGTCCCGACGGGATTTGAACCCGCGACCTCCGCCTTGACAGGGCGGCGTGCACTCCAAACTGCACTACGGGACCTCGTTGTGCGCTCGTACCCCCAGGGATTCGAACCCGTGCTGCCGCCTTGAAAGGGCGACCGTGCACCTGCGGCCAGGCTAGCGGGGTGCCTCGTGGGCTCTCCGCCACTGGATGCCCGATGGTACCGCTACCTCCGAGGGCCCGACAGGTCCAGGACCAACCCACCACAGCCCACGCACGCGCCGGCGGTCACGGCCGGCCCCGGTCAGTTCCGTGCCTGGGCGGAGCGTGCGTGGCTGACCCCACGCCGTCCGGGGCTAGGTGGCGGGACCGGCCCGTCGCGGCGTACTGCGTCGCTGGTGACCGGGCGGCCGGTGTGCCAGCCCTGCACGGTGTCGCAGCCGGCTGTCGCTAGTGCCTCCAGGGTGAGCTGGTCCTCGACGCCCTCCGCCACCACCCGCAGGCACAGGTCGTGCGCGAGGCCGATGGTGGAGGAGACGATCAGGGCACAGGACTGGTCGGTGAGCAGGTCCCGGACGAACGAGCGGTCGATCTTGAGCTCGTCCACCGGCAGCACCCGGAGGTAGCCCAGGCTCGAAAGCCCGGTGCCGTAGTCGTCCAGGGACAGGCCGACGCCGAGCGCCCGAAGGCCGCGCAGGGTGGCGATGATGCGGTCGGGGTCGCTCATGACCACCGTCTCGGTGACCTCCAGGCGCAGGTGTTGGGGCGGCACGTCGTGCTTGGCCAGGAGCCGGGCGACGGTCGTCGGCAGGTCTGGGTCCAGCAGGTCGGGTGCGCCCAGGTTGACGGCGAGATGGACGTTGCGGCCGATCGACAGCAGTTCGCGTAGCAGCGCGAGGGCCTGCTCAAGAACCCGCAAGGTCAGTTCGGGCAGCAGCCCCGCCCGCTCGGCGGCGGCCACGAAGTCCCCGGGCAGCAGCAGCCCACGGGTGGGGTGACTCCAGCGGACCAGGGCCTCGTATCCTTGGACCTTGCCGTCGCGCGGGTCGATCTTCGGCTGGTACCAGGTGTGGATCTGGTCGTCGTCGAGCAGTGCCGCCCGGAGCTCACTGAGTAGCGCCAGCCGGTCCCGCGACCCCTGGTCCAGGCTGGCGTGCCAGGTGACGCAGCCGCTGCGGCTTTTCTTGGCGCGGTACAGCGCGACATCCGCGCGTCGCAGCAGTTCGCTGGACACGGACGCGACGGCGTTGGCCTCGTCATCGCTGATCAGGGCGGCGTGCCCGACGCTGACGCCGACGACGACCCGGGTCCTGGCCACCAGCGCAGGTCGGTCGACGACGGCCCGCAGCGCGGTGGCGAGCGGCGGGCCGGTCAGACCGCGGATGTCTCGCCGGCCGGCTCGGGGCAACAGCACCGCGAACTCGTCTCCACCGAGCCGGGCGACCATACAGCCGGTGGCAGCCTTGCGCAGCTGCGCGCCGATCAGGGTGAGCAGCTCATCTCCCGCTGTGTGGCCAAGGCTGTCGTTGACCTCCTTGAACCCGTCAAGGTCGAGCAGCAGCAGCTCCAGCGGCCGGTCGGGGGACAGTGGCGCCTCGCGGGCGCCAGCCTCCATTGCCTCCAGCAGCGCGCGGCGGTTCGCAAGGCCGGTCAGCTCGTCGGTCCGCGCCTGGATCCGGGAGCGATCGAGCGCGCGGCCCTGCGCGAACAGCTGCGAGGTCCGGCAGACCGCGAGCACCACGCACACAGCCGCCGCCCACACCGAGAGCATCGGCACCACCGTGTAGCTCCCAGCGACCAGGACAGCCAGCGCGGTCAGCGTCGCGAGGCCGGGCAGCGCCGACGAGGCCCGCCACTGCCGCGCTGCCGCAGTGCTGATGGACGGCGAATACGTCGCCGCGAGCGCGACGAACACCGGGCCAGCGGTGTACAGCACGTCAAGGTAGGTGCCGAACCGGAAACGGCCCGCCACGGACGCTAGGCCGTACAGGGCGTCGCCGACCGTCATCAGCACGAAACCGACCACGAGCAGCAGCCACACCCGGTCCCCCCGCCCGCCGGTCAGGGCCAGGCCGGTCAGCGTCACCACCAGCAGCGTGAAGCCGCCCGCTGGGTAGGCCAAGGCGTACACAACGTGCAGCACGCTGCCCTCGAGCAGCGACGGGTAGGCAGCGCTGACAACGGCCACGGTGAACGCCGAGACACCGGCGAACACCATCCCGCCCTCCAGCAGCGAGCCGCTGTCGCGCCGCCCAGCCCGCTGACGGGAAAGCACCAGCAGCCCGGCATCAGCAAAGGGGTAAAGCAGCAGCGACGCGCAGTCCGACAGGTTCAGCCCTCCCGGGCCGCCGTGCTCGCCCGCAGTCACCCAGAACTGGATGACGAACCCCGCCGCATAGCCGGACAGGCCGAGCCCCAGCAGCAGCCAGGCCCGGCGGCTCGGCCCTTGACGGGCAGCGAGCAACGTGACCACCGCGGCCACACAGGTCGCCACCGCCAACGCGAGGTGCTGGAACGACGTTGCTCCCGCACTGTTCGGCAGCGCAGCACCGACCATCACCAGCAGCCAGCCCCCGACTACGGCGACTCCGAGAGCAGCCCGGCGCACGCGCACCCACCGGCGGACCATCTAGCCGACATCGTCACTGGGGCCCGGCTCCTGAACCGCCCCAACGGGCTAACGGCGGGGCGTTGGAGTCTCGTAATGTGTGCCGGCCGAAGAAGTACCCCCAACGGGATTCGAACCCGTGCTGCCGCCTTGAAAGGGCGGTGTCCTAGGCCGCTAGACGATGAGGGCGCCCGCCGCCGAGAGACGACTTGGAAGTCTAGGGGATGCTCTGCGGTGGCGATACTTGGCTTCATGCGGATGGACCTCAACTGCGACCTCGGCGAGGGGTTCGGGAACGACCTGGGGCTGCTCGACGTGGTGACCAGCGCGAACGTGGCCTGCGGCTTCCACGCCGGAGACGCCGTGACGATGTCGTCGGTCGTCGCGGCGGCGATGTCGCGCGGTGTGGTGGTCGGCGCGCAGGTGTCCTACGCCGACCGGGAGGGTTTCGGCCGGCGCCGTCTGGACGTCGCGCCCGAGGTGCTGACCGCCGACGTGCTCTACCAGATCGGCGCGCTCGCCGCCTACGGCCCGGTCTCGTACGTGAAGCCGCACGGAGCCCTCTACAACCGGATCGCCGATGACGAGGAGCAGGCTGCCGCCGTGGTCGCGGCTCTGGCCCGCTACGACGGCAGGCTCTCGCTGCTGACGCTGCCGGACTCGGCGGCCGCTTCGGCGGCTGCGGCGGCCGGCGTACCGGTCGTGTGCGAAGGCTTCGCCGACCGGGCGTACACGCCGGCCGGCCGGCTGCTGCCACGGTGCTCGGCGGGCGCCGTGATCACGGACGGTGCCGCGGCGGCGGCGCAGGCTGTCGAACTGGCCTGCGGTGGTCGGGTGCGATCGATCTGCGTGCACAGCGACACACCCCGCGCGGTCGAGCTGGCACACGCCGTACGGGAAGCGCTCGAGTCGGCCGGCGTCGTGGTGGCGGCGTTCGCGTGAGGGTGCGGCCGGCCGGCGAGTCCGGGCTCCTCGTCGAGGTGGCCGACCTCGAGACGGTGCACCGGCTGGCGGCGGCGTTGCGATCGGCGGCGCTGCCCGGCGTGGTCGACATCGTGCCGGGGTACTCGACCGTGCTGATCACCGGCGACCCCGCCCGGCTCGACCTGGCCCGGCTCGGGGACGACCTGCCGTCGTGGGAGCTGCCGCCGGCCGGGTCCGTCGCCGGCCAACTGGTCCAGATCGACGTCGTCTATGACGGCGAGGACCTCGACGAGGTCTGCGGGCTGACCGGTCTGGCCACCGAGGAGGTGGTACGCCGCCACACGGCACCGGAGTACGTCGTGGCATTCCTGGGCTTCAGTCCCGGCTTTCCCTACCTGGTCGGCCTGGACGAGGCGCTGCACGTACCCCGCCGGGGGACGCCGCGGACCTCCGTGCCGGCCGGCTCGGTGGGGCTGGCGAGCGACCAGACCGGGATCTATCCGACCGCCTCCCCCGGGGGTTGGCGCCTGATCGGCCACACCGACTTCGTGCTCTTCGACCTCGCCCGGAATCCGCCGGCATCGCTGGCCCCAGGCGACCGCGTCCGATTCCGGGCGATCGGCTGATCCGCGTCTCACCCACCCCACAGTCACGGGCCGACCGTCACATGGACGTCAACCCGCTGGAAACCCAAGCGTTCGTAAAGGGCCGCCGCGTTGTCGGTGGCGTGCATCCACACCAGGTCCGGTTGGTGCTCCAGGCCGCCTTGGGCGCCGATCACCGCCGCCGCTGCCGTAACCGCGCGGCCGTAGCCGCGGCCGCGGAACCCGGCGACGATCCCGATCCCCGACAGGTAGGCCGTGCCGGCCGCGAACCAGACCAGGGCGCATCCCACCGGCCGACCCCCGATGCGGCAGACCAGGAACCGGCGGGCGGGATGGAGCAGGTCCTCGGCACGCAGTAGGCCGCGGGCGAGTGCGGTGTCGTCCATCCAGCCGCCGTAAGCAGCCACGAGCTCGGCGAGGTCGCGAGGGTCCCCCAAGTCGGTTCCCGGGATCGCGGTGGGGTCGAGGCCGCCGGCTACCGACGCGGGCATGGCGTAAACCGCCAGCGCCTCACGCTCGACCAGACCGAACCGCGTCAGCAGCGCCGTCCGCTCCGCTGCCCGCACGCGAAATCCGAAGCCCCGCTTTCCACCCCGGTCGACGCACCACGCCATCGCGTTGCGGAGCGTTTCCTCCTCCGACGTGGCGATAGCGGGCACGTATGCCTGCACCGACCAGCGCGTGTCCACGCCCCGGTCGACAACGTCGATGTCTCCTAGTCGAGCGCGCGCCCGCGGCGGTGAGCCTTCCGCCCCAAGCTGCGCCACGGATCCCGCGACGCGGGCAAGGCGGTCCCCGACAGCGATCACGTCCAGCACGGCAGTCCGGTCAGCCGCTGAGCGCGCGGGGGAGTTCGCTGAGCGCTGACACCGCGTGGGTCGGGGCGGTGAAGTACCCCGGATAGCCGATCCCGGCGCGGTTGACCCACGCCGTGGCCAGCCCGGCGCGTGCCGCGCCATCGATGTCCCACGGGTGGACCGCCACGAGCAGCATCTCGTCGAGGTCGACCCCGCACATGCGGGCGGCGTACTGGTAAGCCTCCCGCGCGGGCTTCCACACCCCGGCGTCCTCTACGGAAAGCAGCGCCTCGAACTCGGTCCGGATGCCGGCCCGATCGAACAACTGCTCAGCAAGTGTCGTGGAGCCGTTGGTCAGGGTCACCAGACGGAAACCGGCGGCCTGCAGCGCCCGCACACCGGCTGGCACATCCGGGTGGACCGGCAGCGCCATGAACCCGGCCATCACATGCTCGATCGCCGCGTCGACGTCGCGGTCGAGCGGGACGCCCTCGACCACTGTCCGCAGCGTCCCCTCGCCGAGCACGGCGAACTTCTCCTGGCTGCCGGCAGCGGTCAATGCGAAACCGTCCCGTAGCAACATGGCGAACCACCGCTGGGCGAGGTGCCGGGGGAGGCCCACGTCGGCGAATCGGTCGGCCATCGGTGCCATATCGGACAGCGTCTCGTTGACGTCGAAGACGATCACCGACGGGGGGATGGCCATGCTGGGCTCCTGTACGTGAAGGCGACACGGTCAGCGGGGGACGAGCACGGTGGGGACGGTATCGGTGCCCCCGCCGCAGGGCAGTGGGTCAGCGAGAACGCCGACCCGTCCTGGCGAGCCGGTGCAGCAGCAGTGTCTCGGCCACGCACGCACGCTCGAAGGCGACGAGATGCAGGCTTTCGTTGGCCCCGTGCGCCCGGGTGTCTGGATCCTCCACCCCGGTGATGAGGATCTCGGCATCAGGGAAGACGTCGGCGAAGGCGGCGACGAACGGGATGGAGCCGCCGACGCCGATGTCGACGGCGGGCGTCCCCCACGCCTGGGCGAACGCCCAGCGGGCGGCTTCATAGGCCGGTCCCCCCATCGGGGCGGCGTACGGAGCCGCGGAGCCGCCGACCTCGACCGTCACCTGTGCACCCCACGGCGCATGGGACTCGAGATGCGACACCAGCGCGGCGCCCGCCCGCGCGGCGTCATCACCGGGTGCTACCCGCAGGCTGACCTTCGCGCGAGCAACCGGGACCAACATGTTGGCGGCTGTCGCCACCGACGGGGCGTCGATGCCGGTTACCGAGAGGGCGGGGCGGGCCCACAGCCGTTCGGTCAGCTCACCGGTGCCGATGAGCTGCACCCCGTCGAGCAGCCCGGCGTCGGCGCGCAGGCGCGCCTCGCTCAGGTCCACGCCGTTCGCCGTACCACTGACCAGGCCTTCCACAGCGACGTTCCCGTGGTCGTCGTGCAGCGTCGAGAGCAGTCGGCACAGGGCGGTCAGCGCGTCCGGTACCGGGCCGCCGTACACGCCGCTGTGCACGCCGTGGTCCAGAGTGCGCACCTCGACGGTGACGCCGACGCCCCCTCGCAACGAGGTCGTCAGCGCCGGAACGTCGACCGTCCAGTTCGTCGAGTCGGCGAGCACCACGACGTCGGCCAGGAGCAGATCCCGGTAGGTCGCTAGGAACTGTCCCAAGGTCGGCGAACCGATCTCCTCCTCGCCCTCGACCAGCACGCTCACCCCGACGGGGAGCTGGTCGCCGTGCGCTCGCAGCGCCGCCAGGTGTACGGCGATGCCGGCCTTGTCGTCGGCGGCCCCGCGTCCGAACAGCCGTCCGTCCCGCTCGGTCGGCTCGAAGGGGTCGGACTCCCAGGCCGCCCGGTCGCCTGGCGGCTGTACGTCGTGATGGGCGTACAGCAGCACCGTGGGCGCACCGGCCGGGGCGGACCGTCGACCGAGCACCGCCGGCTGGCCGCCCTCGACATCGAGCACCTCGACCTCGGGCAGCCCGGCGGCCCGCAGCAGGCCGGCGACCTCCGCCGCGCTGGCCTGCAGCTGCGGTCCGGCGGCCGGATCCGCGGACACTGAGGGGATCCGTACGAGGCGCTCCAGGTCCGACCGCACCGACGGAAGGGCGCGTCGAACGGCCGCCTCGAGCCCCACCGTCGACGCAGCTTCCGGGCTCATGGGCCAGGACCGTACCGGGACATCCGACCGTCTAACTCAGGCGGCGTAGAGCTGAAGCTCGGCCGCGAACCGATCCGCCATCTCGACGGTCTCGGCCAGCTCCGGATGGCGGACGATCACCATGCCGTCGGAGATCAGCGTGGCCCGCCAGTCGCGCCTCGGCGCGCCGGCCGGGAGCAGATCGAGAGCGACCACGTGCTCGCCGTAGTCGGCCAGCAGCCGGTCGAGCCCCTCGCAATGCGTGATACGCCCCGCCCCGCTGGCCCGCTTGAAGATGCTCGCGGCGTTGTAGCCTCGCTCGATCGGCTGCGAGAGCTGCCCGTGGACGACCGCGCCGGCCCAGGCGGAGAACAGGTCGGCATCGGCGGCATAGTTCATGACGTCGACCGTTCGGGCACCCGGCGGCCGGGCGCCGATCTCGCCGAACACCACCTCGCCGTCGGGCCGGCGGTACCACTCCATGTGGGTGAAACCGTCGCGGAACTCGAGCACCTTCAAGACGGCGGCGCCCAGTGCACGACCGCCTTGCAAATCGGGCCGGTCCAGATCGCGCAGGGCGACGGTGACCGGGCTGATCCACTCATGGGTCTTGGCCAGCAGCGGGCGCGGTCGGTACCAGGAGATGTTCTCGTAGAGCACCCGTCCGTCCGCGCAGATGGTGTCGTAGGTGAACTCCTCGGCTTCGACGAACTCCTCGACGCTGACCTGCGGCACGTGCCGGAGGATCGGCAGGATCTCGTCGAGTTCGGCGCGGGAGTCGACCCGGTAGGTGTCGGCCGAGCCGGCACCGTCGATCGGTTTGACGATCAGCGGAAAGCCGACGCGTTCCGCGGCTGCCCACACGCCGGCCACCGTGGCGGTGCTCTCGTGCCTCGGCGTACGCACTCCAGCGGCGTCGAGGAGCAGCTTCATCCGCTCCTTGTCGCGGAAGGGCACGCTCTGCTCCACCGTCAGCCCGGGCAGGTCGAGCGCCTCGCGAATCCGCGCGGCCAGGATCACGTACGGCTCCCAGAGGCACTCCACCCGGTCGATGCGGACGTGCCGGGCCAGCTGTCGAACGGTGGCCACCACAGCCACCTCGTCGGCGAGGGAGTCGACATGCACGTAGTGAGCGAGCCCCTCGCGGGCGGCGGATGGCAGGGCCGGGGACGACTGGTCGCTGACGCCGATGACGGACGCTCCGACTGCCGCGAGGCCGCGGGTGAAGAACGCCATCTCCACCGGGTAGCCGGGGGAGATCATGAGGACGTTCATCCCGGTCCCACCAGCTCGATGCGTACGCCGGTGACCAGTCGCCGCAGCGCGTCGCTGACGACGGCGGTCTCGGGGTGCCGGACGATGACGTACCCGTCGCCCTCGTAGCTCCCGGACGTGAGCCGGCCCTGCTCGGGCAGCCGCCACTCCACGACGACGGAGCCGATCTCGTCGCGCAGCTCCTCGACGCCGTGCACCTCCCGGACCCGCCCGGTTCCCTGTCCGCGCAGGTACGCCGTCCCGACCGCCCACCTGCGCTCCGGCGGCTCGAAGTCTTCGAACACCATGAGCCGCGCCCAGTCGGCGTACAGGTCGATGTCGTAGGCGTAACACAGCATCGAGGTGATCTGGGCGCCGGGTGGCCGGACGGCGACCTCGGAGATCGCGACCGATCCATCGGGGCGGCGGAACCACTCCAGGTGGGTGAGGCCGGTGCCCAGCCCCAGAGCGCGCAGCGCCGCGGGCGCGGTCTCACGGATGCCGGCGTACTCGGGCCCGTCGATGTGGCGAGGCATGACCACGATCCACTGCATCCAGGGGTTGCGCAGTACCTCCAGCGGCGTCGGGACGTAGCTGGAGATCGAATGCCACCTGACCTTCCCATCCACGGTCACGCTGTCGTAGGAGCCCTCCTCGCCGGTGAGGAACTCCTCGAGCAGCGCGAGCCGGTCCGGGGCGGGAGGGGCGGCGTCGAGCCACCCGTGCAGGTCACCCGCATCGTCGAGGCGGAACGTGCTCTTGGCGCCGGCTCCCGCGGGCGGCTTGACCACCAGCGGAAAGCCGACCTCCTCCGCGAAGCCGAGGGCCGCGACCGCGGAGTCCGCCAACCGGTGTCGCGCGCACGGTACCCCGGCGGCTCGCAACGCCGACTTCATCCGCGCCTTGTCGCGGAAGTTATGAGCGGTCGCCACGTCCATCCCGGCGATGCCCAGGTGCTCGCGGACCTGAGCCAGGGGCACCTGGAGCTGCTCCAGCACCGCGAGCAGCCGGTGCACCGGCCCGAGGTGGCCGCTCAAACCCTGGACGGCACCGGCGATCTGCCCCGGGTCGAGCGCGTCGTCGATCCGCCAGTGCGCGGCCAGCGTACGACGCAGCTCGACCGGCAGCCGGTGCTCGGGTTCGCTCGTTACCAGGGCGAGTTCCACCCCCGGAACTCTCGCCGCCGCCACCACGAACCGCGCCGTCGCCTCGAGCAGATAGGGCGCGACGAAGGCGACAGCCACCATGCGTTGCGAACCTACTCCGGCGAATCCAGCGGTCAGCGCCCGTGCCCGAGGCCGGGCCGCTCGCGCGCGCGGCTAGCATCCGGGCGTGAACGTCGTGTTCGTGGAGCCGTTCTTTCCCTCCAACCAGCGTCACTTCGTGCGGGCGCTGGCCGAGGTCGGGGCGACGGTTATCGGCGTCGGTGAGTCCCCCGCCGAGGCTCTCGACGGTCAGCTGAAGGGCTGGTTGGACCACTACGAGCAGGTGCCGTCGGTGATCGACGTCGACGCAATGACGAGGGCGGTCCGCTGGGCGCAGAGCAGGGTGTGGATCGATCGGATCGAGGCGACCATCGAAGCGCACACCCTCGCCACGGCTATGGTCCGGGAGGCGTGCACGATTCCCGGTACGTCGGCGCGGACGGCGTGGCTGTGCCGCGACAAGCCTTCGATGAAGGACGCGCTGCGGGAGGCCGGCGTACCAACCGCGGCCTCGACAGCGGCAGAGAACGCCTCGGAGGTGTTCGCATTCGCCGAGCGGGTCGGCTTTCCGCTGATCCTCAAGCCGCGCAGCGGCGCCGGCGCCCTGGACACGATGCGCATCGAGGGTGTGACCGAGCTCCAGCACGCGCTCGGACTCTTCGGCGGCCAGGGTGTCGAGTCGATCGCGGTGGAGGAGTTCGTCGAGGGACATGAAGGCTTCTACGACACCGTCACGGTCGACGGGCAGGCCACCCTGGATTTCGTGTCGCACTATTACCCGAACGTCCTCGACGCGATGCGGACCCGGTGGATCTCGCCGCAGTTCGTGTGCACCAACCGGCTCGACACCGCGCCGGAGTACGCCGAGCTGCGCGACATGGGCCGTCGGGTGAACGCCGCCCTGGGCATCGGGACGTCCGCGACGCACATGGAGTGGTTCTTCGGCCCGAAGGGGCTGCGGTTCTCCGAGATCGGCTGCCGCCCTCCGGGCGTCGGCGCGTGGGACCTGTACTCCGCCGGCAACGATCTCGACGTCTACCGCGAGTGGGCCATGGCGATCGTGCACGGCCACACCGGCGCCGTACCGTCGCGTCGCTACGCCAGCGGCATCGTGGCGCTACGTCCGGACCAGGACGGCCACATCACCGGCTACGACGGCGTCGAGGAGCTGTCCTCGCGCTACGGCGAGTGGGTCATCGACGCGCACCTGCCGTCGCCGGGCACGGCCACCTCGCCGGTGGCGGCCGGATACATGGCCAACGCATACGTGCGGATGCGGCATCCCGACTACGACACGCTGCGCGCCATGCTGGATGCGGTAGGTGCCACGCTGCACGTCCACGCCGCGTGAGGGTCACGCTGCTTGGCCCACAGCGCACCCCGACGCTGGGGGCCGTCGTGCGGTCGCTCGGCCTGGAGGGCCCGATAGCCACGGTCACCGCCGGCTGGCAGGAGCGCGAGCCCGACGACGGGGAGCTGGACTCGCAGCTGGACGGGCGCAGCGTCAACCTCTCGCTGTTCGGCCGATGGCTCGACGTGCAGGAGCGCGATGCCGGCTTCGCCGCGGCCGACCGCCGGTTACGGCAGGTTCTCGACGAGGCGCAGGAGATCTACCTGCTGCGACTACACCATGCCCTGGGAGCCGTCTACGCCGTCCAGCGCCGCACCGGCAACGACCAGCTCCGCACCGAGGCCCTGACCGAGGCGGTCGCCGCCGTCCGCGAGCTCGACGCGCATCACCTCGACCGGATCCGCGCCGTCCACACCGAGTTCTACTCGGCCTGGCCACCGCACGACCGGCCGGTGATCGCGCAGCATCGCGCCGATGTGGCCCGGTTGCTGGGCGGTGCGGCCGGGTTGGTGGTGACCGGCGGGCATGTCGGCGCACTGGTGGAAAGCCTGCACCTCTTCAACGTGGCGGCGTCGGTGCACTTCCCCGTGATCGCCTGGTCCGCCGGCGCGATGGCGCTGACCGACCGGATCGTCCTCTTCCACGACCGCTCGCTGCAGGGCGCGGGCCATCCCGAGGTCTATGGCCGCGGACTCGGACTGGTCCGTGGCGTCGTACCGCTGCCGCATGCCCGCAGACGGCTGCTGCTCGACGACGCGCCGCGGATGGCCGTCTTCGCCCGGAGGTTCGGGCCCAGCCGATGCGTCCTGCTCGAGGTCGGCAGCCGGGTGGAGACCGATCGCGACGGCACCTGCCCACCCGGTACCCGGGTGCTTGCCGAGAACGGCCGGGTGACCGCCGTGGAGGCGGCCTGACCGCCGGCAGCGGGCCGGCCGTCCGCGGCAAGCTCGCGATCAACCGGCTTCGGGAACGCCGGCCGCTCGATTCCGCCGCGATCGACCGATTCCTCGCCCGCCATGAGACGCCAATCGTCGAGGGTGGCCGCTGCACGTTCCTCTATCGGGGTGAGGTCGACGAGGTCCGGCTCGTCCACCGGGTCGTAGGGTTGCCCGTCCCCATCCCACTCCGCCGGCTGCGCGGCACCGATCTCTGGTACGCCGTGGTAGAGCTCCCCGACGGCTCCCGGTTCGAGTACCAGCTGGAAGTGGCGCGGGGCGGTCAGCTCGGGCGCATCAACGACCCGCTCAACCCCCGGCTCGCCCACAGCCCGGTGGGCAGCTCGTCGGTCTGTTACACCCGCGGGTACGAGGTCCCCGAGTGGACCCGGCCAGATCCCGAGTCCCGTCCGGGGTCGCTGGTCGACCTCGTCGTACCGAGCCGGGCCCTGCGCCGCGACTGCCCCGTGACGCTCTACCTACCCGCCCGCTTCCGGCGTACGGCCCGATATCCGCTGCTCGTCGTTCACGACGGTGGTGACTATCTTCAGTACGCCGCGGCCAAGACGGTGCTGGACAACCTGATTCACCGGCTCGACGTGGCCGAGACCGTCGTGGCGTTCATCTCCCCCGGCGACCGGTTGGTCGAGTACGCGAACTCGGCGGCCCACGCCCGCTACCTCTCGGCCGAGCTGGTGCCACACCTGGAGGCCGAGTTCCCGCTCGTCGCCACCCCGTCCGGCCGTGCCCTGCTGGGCGCGAGCTTCGGCGCCGTCGCGGCGTTGTCGACCGCCTACCGCTACCCGGACATGTACGGCTCCCTCCTGCTGCAATCGGGCTCTTTCGTCTTCACCGACATCGGCAACGACCACGGCGGGGGGCCGGTCTTCGACCCGGTGGTGAGGTTCGTCAATCGCTACCGCGCGGCCCCCCGACGGGCCGCCGATCGCGTCTTCGTCAGCTGCGGGATCTACGAGCCGCTGATCATTCGCAACCGGTCTATGGTGCCGACGTTCGAGGCCGCCGGGATGACCGTGCGCTACGTCGAGGCCCGCGACGGGCACAGCTGGGAGAACTGGCGTGATCGGCTGCGTGAGGGCTTATCGTGGATCTTCCCGGGGCCGCAGAAGTTCTACTACGAGTAGCGCATGAAGAGCACGCAACGGTGGTTCTCCGACCGGCTCCAGGACGAGATCACGCTGGTGCGGTGGGGGAGCTTCGGCCGGCCGGTGCTGGTGTTCGCCAGTGCGGGCGGCGACGCCGAGGAGATCGAGCGCCACGGTCTCGTGGCGGCCTGTGGGCAACTGCTGGCGCAGGGTCGGGTAAAGCTGTACTCGGTCGACAGCGTCGCCGGCCGGGCCATGATGACCGGAGCGGGTCCGCCGGAGTACCGCACCTGGCTCCTCAACCAGTTCCACGAGTGTGTACGGCGCGAGGTGGTGCCGGCGATCCATGCGGATCTGGGCGGTCAGGCCGCCGACGTGATCGCCACCGGCGCCTCGATCGGCGCCTTCAACGCGGTGGCCGTCCTCTGTCGCTATCCCGACGTCTTCTCGGCGGCCATCGGCATGAGTGGGAGCTACCGGATCGAGCGCTTCTACGACCCGACTTTGACCCAGGACCTCTACTTCTCCGCGCCCCTGCAGTTCCTGCCGGACCTGGCCGGTCCGCAGCTGGACCTGCTCCGTTCGCGGTACGCCGTGCTGGCGTCGGGCGAGGGTGCGTGGGAGGACGTCGGCGAGTCCTGGCACCTGGCGTCGATTCTGGGTGCGAAGGGAGTTCCCAACCGGGTGGACAACTGGGGTCCCGGGTGGGAGCACGAGTGGCGGACGTGGCGGTCGATGCTGCCGCAGTACCTTGACGAACTGACCTGACCAGGTGCCTGGCTCGATTTCCGTACGCCGTCCTGGACTGTTCACGACAGTCCAGGATCTGGGCCGGCCGGGGTTTGCGCATCTCGGCGTACCGGCCGCCGGCGCGGTGGACGCGTCGAGTCTGCGACTTGCCAACCGGCTGGTGGGCAACGAGGAGGGAGCTGCCGCGCTGGAGATCACCCTGGCCGGCCCCGAGCTGATATTCGAGTCGCCGATCTTCGTCGCGCTGACCGGAGGCCTCGTCGAGGCGACGGTCAACCGTCAACCGGTGCCGATGCACGCGGCCCAGTGCATCCCATCGGGCGGTGCGCTCGTGATCGGCTCGGTGACGGCCGGCGTCCGCACCTATCTCGCGGTACGGGGGGGTATCGACGTCCCGCCGGTGCTCGGCAGCCGGTCGACCGACACGCTGTCCGGCGTCGGTCCGACCAAGCTCGCCGGCGGGCAGTCGCTGCCCGTTGGCTCGTTGGTTGTCGGCGAGCCGTGGGAAGCGGTCGTCCCGACGCCAGCCATCGATGTCGAGCCGGTGCTTCGCGTGACCCTTGGCCCGCGCGAGGACCAGTTCGAGCCGGTCGCGGTCCAGACGCTCGTCCACTCGGTCTGGACCGTCACCTCTGCGAGCGACCGCGTCGGCGTACGCCTGGAAGGGCCGCCGCTTCGCTGGAGCGAGCAGCCGGAACTGCGCTCGGAGGGGATGGTGACCGGCGCCATCCAGGTGCCACCCGACGGGCAGCCGATCGTCTTCCTGGCCAACCATCCAACGACCGGTGGTTACCCGGTGCTCGCCGTGGTCGCGGCGGACGACTTGGCACTCGCTGCCCAAGCCCGCCCCGGTACGACGCTGCGCTTCCGGGTGATCCGGCCGGAGGTTGCCGGTTACCCTCGTGCGGGGCCGCTGGCCTCGACGGGCCGTTAGCTCAATTGGCAGAGCAGCGGACTTTTAATCCGCGGGTTCCGGGTTCGATCCCCGGGCGGCCCACCCCGTCTGACCTGCGGCGTTCCATCTCAGGCCCTTCGTATCGATCTTCGTTTGGAGGCTGTGGCTCACATGTGGCTAACGAAAGGTCTGCGGAGCGCTCGACCAAGCCGGCGATGAGGTTGGCCGCCGCGTGGTCCATGGCTGGGGTGACGTGGCTGTAGGTGTCGAGGGTGAGCATCACCGAGGAGTGCCCCAGGCGCTCCGCCATGATCTTGGCGTGAATGCCGGCGGCGAGGCCGAGCGTCGCGTGCGTATGTCTGAGGTCGTGGAGTCGGATGCGGGGGACGCCGACCCTCGCGACGAGCAGGTTGAAGTGCTTGGTGACGAAGTCCGGGTGGTAGGGGCTGCCGTCCTCACGCGCGAAGACGTAGCCGGCCGCGGCGTCCGGTAGTCCAACGGCGAGGGCTCGTTCGACCTGGCGCCGACGGTGCGCGGACAACCGAGCGGCGGTGCCCGGGTCGAGTGCGATGCGCCGGTCGCCGCGCTTGGTTTTGGGCGCACCGCTAACAACCGCGTAGCCGACATCGACGAGCTGGTGCGAGACGGTGATTGACGCGCCGGCTAGGTCGACATCGGCCCACCGCAGGCCGACCGCCTCGCCGCGGCGCAGCCCGGTGTGCGCGATCAGGCTGTAAAGGACCGCCAGTGGGTCGTCAGTGCTTGCCTCGAGGAAGGCCCGGAGCTGGTCCGCCGTCCAGACCGTCATGTCCGACCGTCGGCTGGCGGGCAGCTCGGCGCCGGTCGCCGGGTTAACTTGGATTAGCCGCCACCGGTGCGCCGCCGCCAGGGCGCTGTGCAGCGTCGCGTGCACTCGGCGGATGGTGTTCGGGCTGAGGTGGCGCCCCCGCTGGCCGGCGCCGCTCCGGAGGCCGGCGTAGAACGTGTTGACCAACGGAGTCGTCAGCTCCCGGAGTCGTATCCGGCCGAGGCCCGGTACGAGGTACAGCTCGACGTGGCTGTGGTACGACCGCAGCGTGGACGGACGGATCTTGACGAGACCGGGCAACCATTGGTCCGCGAGGAACGTGCCAACGGTGAGCTTGCTGGGCTCGACGTATGCCGCGGACCGTCGCTGCTCTACCTCGTCGTGCATCGCGGCGGTGGCCTCGCGCCTCGTCTGGAAGCCGGATCGCCAGACCTGCTGCCGGGTACCGTCGGGCGCCAGGCCCAGCTCGATGATGTAGCCCCACGGCTTGGCACGCGCGGGTCCGCCCCGCTTGGCCGGCGGGCGCTTGATCACATGTGCGCGCACCCGACCTCCGTTCCGCTAGATCAATCAGTTAGCCGTGCAAGCCACTGCTCGGTAAGCCGGCGAGCGCATCAGCTGATGTTTCGTCCGGGTTCGGCGCCTTGATGGGTTGTCCAAGCAATGCGAGCAACGGTGCCGTCGGAACCTTGATCAGTCGTCCCAACCGGATGACGGGCGTGGGCCACCCTCCCTTGCGAACGAGCTCGTAGGCTGCCCCGCGGCCGACCCCGAGCACCCGGGCGGCAGTGGCGACATCAACGATTGACGGCAGGTCTCGGAGTTCTTTGGGAGTCATGACCACCTCCGACACAGGATGCCTCAGCCCCGAGAGCGGCCTCGGGCCCCCAGCACTCTGCCCCGTCCCGTTGCCCCACCGGTTGTCTCGTTGGCGAAGCTGCGCGGCGCATGAGGTATTCGTCGCCCGTCGACGGCTACCCCCTCGCGACCTCGGGACATGCCCGCCACGGCGCATCTGGATCGTCGAGAGTCTCGAGCATCAGCTGGCACCACACATGCGCCGCTCCCGCCGCGAGCCGCGCATGTCGAGGCCGCACCCAGGTGGGGACGCTCTCGCGACCGTGGCCGACGCCGACCTGGTTCCGCAGCTCGGTGATGCCCTGCGCGAGTGTGGCCACGGCGCCGAGGAGCTTCTTCGTCGCCGGCGCTCCATCGGCGTCGCTGTTTACCCCGCGGGCGTTCAGCTTGAGCGCTTCCTGAGCTCGCGCGGCCAGGGCTGATACGTCGTCGTTCCTTGGGTTGTAGGTAACGCCGCACTGACGTAGCACAAGCTTCGCCGTGCTCTCCACGAGGTCCTTCGCCACGCTGACTGCCAGCCGCGGGTCGGTCTCGATGTTGTCGTCGAGACGACGGAGGTGATCCCGGACTGCTGAGGCGTCCGGCAGAGCGGCCAGCGATTGTTCGCCAATCCGGTGGCCAGGAGGTCGGAGCGTATGGGTGGCCGGGTCGACGTGGAACCCGTCGCGGCGCAGGTAGGCGACGAAGCGCTGGTACTGCCCTTCCCCGTCCTCTCCACGTTGGGCTATGTCTAGAAGGACGGTGTTGAACACTCCGGCTAGACGGGACACGTCCGCAGGGGTGGTCAGGTCCAGGCTCGCAAGGTACTGCCGCATCAGTCCTCGCCGCTGCCCAGACTCGCTATTAGCGGCGCTCGCCGGGCCCAGATCGATGCCCTCGTCCTGAAACAGGCTGTCGATCGTCCGCAGTGTCCAGCCGGTGAGCTCCTCTCCGAGGAGCGTCAGCGTCCGCCCGGAGAATGCGCTCACGCCGGTTCGACCTCGTCATTAAGGTCGACGCCGAGGCCGGCGGCGACGTTCGCAAACTGGCGCATGATGGCGCGCATCTCGTCGTGGATCTCGGCGATGAGCACCTTCGGCTCCGGCAGGCCGTCCGGGTCCTCGAGGGAGTCGTCCCTGAGCCAGGTGATATCCAAGTTGACCTTGTCGCGGGCGACCAGATCTTCGTAGCTGAACCGGCGGAACCGCTCGCCCTCGACGCGGTCGTGTCGGGCGCCGGGCTTGTACACGGCGACGAAGTCGGCAAGGTGCTGTTCCCGGAGCGGGGTCGTCTTCATGGTGAAGTGCTTGTTAGTCCGGAAGTCGTAGATCCACATCTCGCGGGTCCAGGGGGTCTCCGCGGCCGGCTTCTTGTCGAAGAACAGCACGTTCGCCTTGACGCCGCCGGCGTAAAAGATGCCCGTCGGCAGCCGCAGCATCGTGTGCAAGTCACAGGACGACAGCAGCCTGCGGCGGATGGTTTCGCCCGCGCCGCCCTCGAAGAGCACGTTGTCGGGCAGAACGACTGCGGCTCGGCCGTGGGTGTCGAGGATGGTATGGATGTGCTGGATGAAGTTCAGCTGCTTGTTGGAGGTGTCGGCCCAGAAGTCCTCCCGGACGAGGGCCATCTGTTCGCGGGCCGTCTCGCCCGCTTCGGTGACCACGACGGCGGACGACTTTCGCCCGAACGGGGGGTTCGCCAGGCACATCGACCAGCGCCGGCCGGGATCGGTCTTGAGGGAGTCGCCAGTAATGATGGGGCTGTCCCCGGTGGGGGTGCCGATGCCATGCAGCAGCATGTTCATCGCGGCGAGGCGGGCGGTGTCGTCCACGAGTTCGAATCCGGTCGCGAAGCCGGACTGCAGGTGGCGGCGCTCGTCGGGGTCGAGAGGCTTGTGGCGCTTCACCACGTACTCGTGCGCGGCGAGCAGAAAGCCGGCGGTGCCCGCGGCTGGGTCAACCACAATGTCCGCCGGGTTGGGCTGCATCACCTTGACTATGGCCCGAATAAGGGCGCGTGGCGTGAAGTACTGGCCGGCTCCATATCCGCCCTCTGCCACTCCCTTGGCGAGAATGCCCTCGTACGCGTCGCCCTTGACGTCGACATCGAGAGAAGACCAGGACTCGGTGTCGATTAGGCGCTTAATGAGGTGGGAGAGCCGAGCCGGGTCCTGAATCTTGTTCTGCGCCTTGCGGAAGATCTGCCCGAGCAGGCCAGGCTGGGCGCCTAGCTCGCGGAGGACGTGGATGTAGTGAGCCTCGAGCTCGTCGCCGTCCTTGGTGAGCAGCGACGCCCAGTCGAGGCTGGGAGGTACCGGTGAGGGTCGGTTCCAGGGTGCCTTGGTCTGCTCGTCCGCCATCTTGAGGAACAGCAGAAAGGTGAGCTGCTGGACGTAGTCAAGGGTGGAAACGCCGTCGTCGCGCAGCACCGCACAGTACGACCACAGCTTCTGCACCAGTTGCCGTGAATTTGTCACGCCGTGGCCACCGCCGTCGCGCGCTGGCTCGTCAGGGCCTTCGCCACTGTGCGGGGTGTTTGCGCTCGGGGCGCCGACGTGGCCGCACGGTTCTCCGCGTTGCGCTTGAGCAGCAGGTCTGCCGGCTCGTCGTTCGCGTCCTGAGGCAGGAGCCGTCCGGCGAGCGCGTTGGCGAGCACGGCCCCGCGCAAGAGATCCAGCCGGCGACGCAGAGAATCCAGGTCGCGGAGCGTCACGTCGGCGAGCCCGAAGCGCTCCTCTGCCTCGGCGACCAGTTCCTCCTGCACCGCGAGGCTGGGCACGGGGATCTGGACGTTTCCGACTTTCTTGGTGCTGAGGGTATAGAGCCCTGAGGTGGTGCTGGCCACCTCCTTGAGCTGCATGACGGTGGACGGGGCGTTCCAGACCAGCTCAAGGAAGTCTGGAATGAGGCTCTCCATCGACCGGACACGGATGAGGTGGTTCTGGTGCGTACACGGCCTGATGGAGCCCTGCCAGAGAGCGGCACGGCCAATCTGGTCTGGGCTTCCGTTGCCTTCCACGACCAACAGGTCGCCGGGCCGGAGCGTCACGCGATCGCGCTCGGCGTCCGTCACGAGGATGCGGTGGACGTCGGTCAGGTCAAGGGTCCGGCGGCCAACGTTCGCGACACGCAGGAACGGCAAGCCGTCAGTTTGTCCGGTCGGGTGCCGTTTCGGCTGCTTCTGCAGGCCGCCCGTGATGTCGGCGACATCGGCCGTGGCCGTAGTCTTGCCCGCCGAGACGTGGGCACGGCGTAGGACGTCGTTGAGTACCGCGTCTGTCAACCGCGCCACACGCTGGCGGAGAACCAGCACGTCGGCCATGGCTGTGTCGATGAGCTCGTGATTCTTTGACACTGCGTCTGTGATCCGCCGCTGTTCCGCGATAGGTGGAACCGGAAACTCGACAGTCTTAAACCGCGTCGCTGAAAGATGGGCGATGTTGGTGGTAATCCGCGACTCACGTGCGAAGCGGCCGAAGCGCATGTGTCGGCGGAACACCAGCAGGGCCCACTCCGGACTGATGCCCTCGGCCGCCCGGAAACGGATCAGGCTGTTGGTGAACGCGACATTGCTCGGCTCCCCTCGATAGAGGGCTGGCCGGCCGAGGAGTTCTGGGCTCTGCCCCTCGTTCAGGAGCACATCGCCGGGATGCAGACGGTAGCGCTCGAACTCGTCGGGCTCGAAGTTCATCGACATAACATCCGAAGTGTCGATGCGATCCTCGAAGACATTGGCGACACGCAGGTACGGGCGCATGTGCGGCCCACTGTGGTGCTTTGGTGAGCGCTGGCGACCAAGTTGAACCGTGCCCACTTCTTCGACCGTTGACCAAGCCCAACCGCCGGGGAGGTTCGGGAGGTTCGTCATGCGGTGAGCACCTCGTTGAGCTCGTCGAGCAGCGGCTGGAGCTGGTCACCAAACAGCGCGGCGGCACCTCCCAGGCCCCCGTGCTCCACGAGCGGGCTCATGTCGAAGTCGTCGACGGAGACGCTGAGCGAGGCGGCGACTACGTCGCGGATACGCTCGAGCCACTCCATCTGCACCGGAGTGAAGGTGCGACCCTGGTTCTGCTGTGCAGTCACCCAGCCGGCGAAGCGTTGCTCAACTGTCTCCGTGTACGGGACCAGCTCGTTCTCCTGCTTCAGGGCGAACCTGACCAATGACACAAGGTCGGTGGTGATGCGCCGGCCGCCGCCGTGCACCCGCGAGGCGTCCAGGGCCTGGTAGGCGGCCCACAGCTTCTGCGGGGTCCACTGGTGCGGCGGGCGGGCGATGGCGTTCGCCAGCTCCTTGACGTCCAGGAAGCTGACCCGCCGCTTGTACGGGACTGCATACAGCGCTTCGATCGCGGTCAGCTCGTCGCGGTGTTCCTCAAGAAACCTGCGGAAGTTGGTGACGGTTTGACGGGCGCGGTCAGTCGCGTCGTGGGAAAAGCCGGCGTCGACGAGTTCGTCGACGCTCACTTCATCGATGACCTGTTCGGTGGCGGCCTTGATGGTCAAGAGCTTCTCGCGCAGCTCAGGCCGGGTCGCGAGCGGCTCCAGCGCGGCGGCGACCAGCTGGTCGCGGGCCGCCACAACCTGCTCCTCGTTGGGCTCGCCGCCGCCGCCGGCCGCCGTCAGGTCATGATGCGCCTTGGCCAGCGCTCGGTCCGGATTGACCGCCGAGACGAGGGCGGAGGCAATGTCGCGCAGCTCCTGACCGCCGGCCGCAGTTGCGAGCTCGGTCCGGTCGGCGACGGAGAGTTCTCGGTTCAGGCGGGTTAGCCGTGAGCCTAGGGTAGAGGCGAGGTCGGGAGTGGCGACGCCCATGGCGGCCTGCTGGAGGAGCTTCTTCAGCGGGACGGTTGGGGCCTTTTCCAAAGGAGTGGTCTCGTTCAGGTCGGTCTCCGTGACCCCGACCGCGTCCACGATGACAAAGTGGGTCTTGGTCTTGGAGTCGGGGGTGACGGCCTGGAAGTCGGCGTCGTTGATGACCCGGACTCCCCGGCCCTTCATCTGTTCGAAGAAGTTGCGAGACCGCACCCCACGCAGGAAGAAGACGCACTCCAGCGGCTTAATGTCAGTGCCCGTCGCGATCATGTCGACCGTGACGACCATGCGCGGGTTGTAGGCGGTGCGGAACGCGGCGAGCAGCTCCTCCGGCTTGCGCCCGGTCGTCTTGTAGGTGATCTTTACTGCGAAGTCGTTCGGTCTGTCGAACTCTTCCCGCAGCACTTGCACGATGCGGTCGGCGTGCGCGTCGTCCTTGGCGAACACCAATGTCTTCGGGACCTCACGCCGTCCGGGGAAGACCTCGGTGAAGAGCCGGTCCCGGAAGGTGCGAATGACGGTACGCAGCTGGTCCTCGGCAATCACGTCTCGGTCAAGCTCAATCCCGGTGTAGGCATAGTCGTCCTCAAGCGCGACCAGCCGGGTCTGTCCGGACAGCCGGTCGCGGAACTTGACCAGGGTTTCGCCATCGGCCTCGATGACCGAGCCTTGGTCCCCGATCTTGGTGCGGATGCGGTAGACGTCGAAGTCGACGTTGACGCGGTCGGCGACCGCCTGCTCGTGCGTGTAGGAGAACACCAGGTTCTGGGCGAAGAACCCGAGAGTCTGCTTCGACGGCGTCGCGGTCAGACCAACAAGATGCGCGTCGAAGTACTCGAGCACCTGACGCCAGGAGCCGTAGATAGACCGGTGACACTCGTCCACGATGAGGAGGTCGAACGCCTCGACCGGTACGGCCGAATTGTACTCGACAGCCGGCAACAGCTCGTCGAGCTTTAGCTCCTCCAGCGACTTCTCGTCGAGCTCGAGGGAAAGTTCGGGGTCGCCGCGCAGGATGGAGTAGAGCCGCTGAATGGTCGAGATCACTACGTTGGCTGCCGGGTCGATTCGGTTTGTGCCGAGCAGCTGCACGTTGTACAGCTCGGTGAACTTTCGACCGGTGTCCGGAGTGACGAGCGTCTGGAACTCCCGCAACGCCTGCCGGCCAAGGTTGCCGCGGTCCACCAGGAAACAGACCCGGCCCGCCTTCGCGTACTTCAGCAGCCGGTAAGTCTGGCTGGCGGCCGTGTACGTCTTTCCGGCGCCGGTCGCCATCTGAATGAGTGCCCGCGTCCGGTCGTGCGCGAGGGAATCCTCAAGCGCCAGGATGGCGTCGTACTGGGCGGGTCGCAGACCGGTGCGGTCCAGCGGCGGCATGGCCCGCACCCCGCCGCGGAACAGTTGCGTGGGCGGGACCGCGGTGGCACGCAGCAGCCAACCGAGCAGCGTCTCTGGTCGGTGGAACCAGTGCACCTCCCGCGACCGGGGGACCGGGTCGAGTCGGTTGGTGAAACGCGTCTCAGCACCCGTGGACTCGTAGGCAAATGGCAGCGGCCGCACTGGCGAAGTCAGCCTCTCTGGCAGGCCGTTAACGTACTTTCCGGACTGGGTTTCGACCCCGATCAAAGAGGTGCCGACCTTCTTTGCCTCGAGCACTCCGACGGCCTTGTGGTCCACGAACAGCAGGTAGTCCGCGACCCCGTGGCCTGTCGCTAGAGGGAACTCGCGGACGGCGATGCCGGCGACCTTGCCGTCGGGTGCGACCGCGGCGAGGTTCATGGCGCGGTAGTTCTGTACGACCCAACCGGCGGCGGCAAGTTGGGTGTCGATCTCGACCCGTGCTCGCCCCTCGGGGGTTAGGTATCTGCTGCCCCCGTCGTTGGTCACGATCCTCCCGTCTCCCGTGATCTGGCAGTTCACGGTAGCCCGGAGCACTGATGGCGCGGGGACTCGTCCATCGGGTGGCGCGAAGCGCGGCGGCTGGTCAACCGCCCCCGCCCCGGCTGCGAGCTGGTGCTAGGTCGCTGCGGGCTCCTTCCGCATGTCACACGACCGGACAACCCTGGGGACCACCTCACGACGCACGATCACGCCCGGGGGAGAAAGTTGAGTGCCTCAGGTCGACCGCGAAACGGAGGATCGTCGCCGCAATGAATCCCAAGCAGCCGGCACCGCAGAGCTCATTCGTCGTGTTCCGGACCTGGCTAGCCCGTGCGTCGGCTGAAACGCTGATGCGCGAGTTGTCTGCTGATCCCGAGGGCGCGCCCGATCTCCGACCAGGAGTGACCATTCGCCCTAGCGCCGACCACGAGGTCAGCTTGAGCCTGCTGGGCCTCGTTGACCGCCGCCGTCAGGTGAGCCAGGGCGGCGAGCGTCGTTGCCTTCCCTTCGACCCGGCGCAACGTCGCAGCTCCCGGGGACACCTGGGTCAGCTCGATGTTGTCCACCGCCCACTGTCAGGATCCTTGACGGCGCCTGTGCCGCCAGGCAGGGTGTCCACCCGGGCGAGACCACACGCCGGGTCGCGTCTTCGGGATCGGAGAGCGACCATGATCGGCACATCTCAGCACGGCGGGTGTGCCCGCGTGCTGAACGTGCCGTTGGCCGGCGTGTTGTCCAAAGTCATGCTTCTGGGCGCGACGGCCCTACTGCTCACCGGTTGCGCGAGCGACACCGCTGTCCGGTCAGAGACACCCAAACCGAACGGGACAACATCGTCGGCCAGCACATCACCGGTTCCGACCCCCACGTCAGCTGCAAGCCCGGTTGACACCGTGGCCGCTGTGAAGGCCGTGGTCCAGAGGCGGTACGAGGAGTACTACATCGTCGTCGCGCAGGCCGGCGCGACGTCCAACCCGGACGACCCTCGCCTCGCGCAGTACGCCACCGACGGCGTCCTCGCCAACCTGCGCGGCAAGTTCGCCGTACGCCGTACCGAGGGCCGCCATGTGTACGGCCGGTCAGTCCCTCACGTCTCGGCCATCACCCTGACCGGGGCCACGGCGAAGGTGCAGGACTGCCTGGACAACTCCGCGACCGGGCTCATGGACAAGTCGGGACGAAAGCTCAACGTTGGCCGGGCGCAGCAGCAGACCATCGCAACCCTCGTCGTGGAGAACGGGATCTGGAAGGTCGCCGAGCTGGCCACCGTTGCGGGCGGGGGTAGTTGCTGATGCGCCGGCTCCTTGCGGTCGTAGCCGTGCCTGTCGCGCTCTGTTTGTCAGCTGGCACTCGGGCGTATGCCGACGATCCGCCGGTCACGGACGACCCGAGCGGCGGCGTGACGACCGTGATCCACCTGCCCGGCTCGCCGGGCGGGCCTCCGGGCTCACCCGCTGCGTACGACGAGGGGGTCAGTCTCAATCCGTGCAGCTATCGGTTCGACCCGAGCGGGATGGTCGCCGAGAACTACGACTTCGACCAGCCCGGCGCGCCAACGACTGCGCAACTCGACGCAGGCCTCGTGCGCTGGTACGCGGTCGCGTGTCCCGGCAAGCAGGAGTACACGGTCTGGGTTCTCGTCGGGCAGCCGGCCCCCGGGCCGCCTCCGCCCACGCCGGGCGAACTCGCCGTGCTCGCCCGCAAGTACATGCCGCTGCCGAAACCTGCCGTCCGGCACAACCCAACCGGGCAGGGGGTGGTCAACCTCCCGACCTGGTTCTGGTTGACCGACGCCAGCTGGGGCGTCCACAGCTCCAGCCTGACTCTGCGGGGTACGACCGTGGTCGCTGTCGCAACCCCCAAGCTCGTCCAGTGGCAGCCGGGGACCGGTACGACGGTGACCTGCAAGGGGCAGGGCCGGCCTTACGTCACCGACGCCCCGGCCGAGCAGCAGTCCACGTACTGCAGCTACACCTACCGCCGGTCTTCCGCGGGCCTGGCCGGTCTCGCCTACTCCGGCACGGCCACGAGCGTCTGGGCGGTGCACTGGATCGGCAACGCGCCGGGACAACCGACTCAGGAAGGCGACCTCGAAGACCTGCGGTTGACCACCCCCTTCACGTTGGGTGTCGCCGAGGTGCAGACCGTCGTCACCAGCTCCGGCTGAGCGAAGAGTGGACGAGGAGCCATGACCACCACTAACTACCGGTCCGCAGGAGGTACGTCGTCTCCGAACGGCGCTACCAACCGAGCACCCGCTGCCCCGGCGCCGCGACCCGTCCTCCGCACCGGTGAGCGGATCCCAGTCCCACCCCGCCGCCGGCGGCCCGGTCTGGCCGCCCTGGGCCTGCTGATCGTCTTCAGCTGCGCGGGCATCAGTGGCGCTCTAGTCCTCGGCAGCAACGACAAGACGACAGTTCTAACCTTGGCCCGAGCGGTGCCCGCCGGGCACGTGATGACCGCGGGCGACCTGTCGACGGCGGACATCTCTGGCACCGGACTAACCGCGATCGCCGCCGCATCCGCCGGGACGGTGACCGGCAAGACCGCTGCCGTAGACCTCCTGCCTGGGACCCTGCTCACGAGCGGAATGCTCACCAGAGCTCGGGTTCCGGGTCCCGACCAGGCGGTCGTGGGCCTCGCGCTCAAGCCGGGCCAACTGCCGCAGGCGGAACTCACGCCCGGCACCCGAGTCATGGTGATCCGAGTCCCCACCGCAGCGGCACAGCAGCTGCCAGTCGGCGAGGCGAACGCCGGATCATCTGGCAGCGACGTCTTGGTGCCCGAGGCCACGGTTCTAAGCGTCGACAACGATCAGGCCAGCGCGGGCCGGCTCGTGTCCCTCGTCGTCGCCAAGGCCGTCGCCGCTGCGCTGGCACGGGCGGGGGCCACTGGCGCCGTCAGCCTCGCTGTCATCGCGTCCGGCTCATGAGCCTGATCGCCGTGACCGCCGGCAAGGGTGCGCCCGGCGTAACGACCACCGCGGTCAGCCTCGGAGCGGTCTGGCCGCGTCGAGCGCTCGTCGCCGAGTGCGACCCGTCCGGCGGGGACCTCGTCTTCCGGTTCCGGGACTCCAAGGGTCGACCGTTGGCCCAGGACCGAGGACTCTTGTCGCTCGCCACCCGGGTGCGCAGCGGCCTCGCACCCGATGACGTCTGGCAGCACACGCAGACCGTGGCGGGCGGCCTCGATGTGCTGGTCGGTCCGTCATCGCCAGTTCAGACGACTGCGATGGCGATGACCTGGCGGCCACTCGCCGGTCTACTCGCCCGCCTGGGCGACGCCGACGTCATTGCGGACTGTGGACGACTTGATACCGCCGCCCCGACATTGGAGGCGATCACAGCGGCCGATCTTGTCGTGGTACTCGCTCGAGCCACGGCTGAGGGAGCGGCGCACCTGCGATCCGCCGTGCAGGTCATCACCGATCTTCCTGGCCGCAAGGACCATGCGTGGGTCGGCGTGGTCGTTCTGGCCGACCCACGCGACGACCGAGCCGTCGGCGAAGTCGAGCAGGTGCTGCTCGGCTGGTCGCTGACGACTCGGGTGCTCGGGCGGCTCGCCGTGGACCCCGCTGGCGCAGCGGGCCTACGGGGCGAGTGGGGGCGCCGACTCGACCGCGCACCGGTAGTCGAGTCCGCCCGCGTGCTCGCCCGAGACCTCGACCAAGTCCTTGCCGATAGTCACCAAACCGCCTGACCGGACCTGGACGGAGAAGCCGTGGACCACACGCTGGTCAAGGCGCTGCGCGACACCGTCGCGGAGAGCCTGCGAGCCGAGCGTCGCCAACGAGCCGAGCGCGGCAAGCCGCTGCTGCCCGAAGACGCCCGGCAGTACGCCCGCGCACTCATCATCTCGGCTCTTCAGGACCACCGGTTGGACAACCTCGGTCAGCGCGGTGGCGCCCTGCCGGAGGCGGAGACCGACGCGGAGATCGCCCGAGCGGTGCACGCGCTGCTGTTCGGCCTCGGTCGGCTGCAGCCGCTGCTCGAGAACGAGAACGTCGCGAACATCGAGATCAACGGGGCTGATCGAGTTTGGCTGCACCTCGACGACGGCCGGGTGGTGCCCGGTCCGCCGGTCGCCGACTCCGATGCGGAGCTCGTCGACCTGGTCCGAACCGCGGCGGCGTACAACGGCTTGTCCTCCCGGCCGTTCGACCCGGTGAATCCGTGGCTGGAGATGCGCCTACCGGACGGCTCCCGGCTATGTGCCCTCATGTCAGTGGTGGACCGGCCGGCCATCTCGATCCGGTGTTTCCGGCTGCAGCGGGTGTTCCTCGACGACCTCTACGCGCGAGGGGCCTTCACGCCGCAGGTCGGTGGCTTTCTACGCGCAGCCGTGCTGGCGAAGATGAACCTGATGATCTCCGGTGAGACCTTCGCCGGGAAGACCACCCTGTTGCGTGCGCTCGGCAACGTCATCGAGCCGGAAGAGCGCCTCGTCACGGCCGAGCACTTCTTCGAGCTCGGCTTCCAGCACTTTCCCGACCTGCACCGCGACGTCGTCGCGATGGAGGAACGGCTGGCCAACGCCGAGGGCGTCGGAGCGATGTCGATGCTCGAGCTCGTCGAGCGGTCCCGGCGGATGAACCCGGACCGGATGATCGTAGGCGAGGTCATCGGCGTCGAGATCGTCGCCATGCTCGACGCCATGACGCAGGGCAATGACGGGTCGCTGTCCACGATCCACGCCCGCAACTCCCTCATGGTGTTCCAGCGGATCGCGACCTACGCGTTGAAGTCCGACCAGCGGCTCCCGATCCAGGCATCGCACCTGCTTACCGCCGGCGCGCTCGACTTCATCGTGCACATCGCGAAGCGGCGCACCGCCGACGGCACGGTGCAGCGGTACGTCGCGAGCGTCCGCGAGGTGGCCGGGTACGACGGGCAGCAGGTCGTGTCCAGCGAGATATTCGGCTGCCGGGATCCGGCGTCGATGACCGCATACGCGGCGGCCCCGATCAGCGAGACGCGAGCCCGCGCGCTTGAGGCGACTGGTTACGTCTCGAGTCAGTGGGCGGCATGACCACCGCCACCGCCTCGGCCACTTCTCTGATTGGTCCGCTTGGTGTTCTCGCCGGCGCCGGTGTGGGCGTCGGCATCGTGCTGGTTGTCGTCGGGGTTCGCGGCACATCGCCGGACGGGGTGGACGCAACCTGGCGGACGGCGGTGCGCGGGCCGGTTGGCCGCCGGGCCGCCATCGGCGGGGGAACCGCGCTGCTCGTCCTGGTCCTCACCCGTTGGGTTGCGGTCGCTGCTGGTGTCGGTCTACTCGCCGGCTGCTGGTCTGCGCTGTTCGGCGGCTCCCGGCGGGCACACGCCTCGATCGATCAGTTGGAGGCGTTGGCGACCTGGACCGAGTCGTTGCGGGACATGGTCGCCACCGGCATAGCGCTGCCCGAAGCGTTGCCGACCTCGACCGTCGCGGCAGCGCCGCCGCTCCAGCAGCACCTTTTGGCTCTCGTCGACCGACTCCGTACCAGAGAGCCGGTCGCGGATGCACTGCTGCGTTTCGCCGACGACCTCGACGACCCGGCGGCGGACCTCACCGTCGCCGCGCTGGTGCTGAACGCCCGCGCCCAGGGACGGCAGCTCAAAGCCGTGCTGTCCGCGATCGCGCGCTCGGCCCGCGCCGAGCTGGAGGTGCGACGGCGGATTGAGGCCGAACGCCGCGCGACCCGCCGCGGCGTTCAGATCGTGGTCGCCGTTACGGTCGTTATGGCGCTCGGCCTGGTGTTCCTCAACCCGGTGTACGTCGAGCCCTATCGGACGGTGGCAGGTCAGGTCGTGCTGGCCGTCGTCGCCGCCCTCTTCGGCAGTGGCTTCGTATGGCTGCGGCAGCTCGCCGAGTTCCGGCCACCGCAGCGGTTTCTCTCGAGTCCAGTCTCTGTGGAGGTGGTCCGATGATGGCCGCGCTGGCCGCCGGGGCCGGAGTCGGCGTCGGGTTGCTGCTGACCGGACGGGCACTTATGCCCCCACGACAGCCCCTCGGCGAAGCACTCGCCCGCATCGACACGGCTGCCCGCTACGCCACCCGCGCTGAGACGTTCGTCCCGCGCGGCGCGAATGCGGCCGCCCGCCGCCACGACGCGCTGCGTTGGGCGGTGGGGGATCGGCTGGCCGCCGTTTGGGTCGCCCGGGGTTGGCTGAATCATTCGCTGCGCAGTGACCTCGCCTTGCTCGGGCGCCCCTCAGCAGACTTCTTCGCGCGCAAGGCGGCGTACGGGGTGGTCGGCCTTGTGCTGCCGCCGACCCTCGTTGCCGTCCTGGCCTTCGGTGGCGTGCGCGTGCCGGTGATCCTGCCGGCCTGGGGTGCGCTGCTCGTCGCGGCCCTCTTCTTCACGTTCCCCGACCTCGGCGTTCGGAGTGACGCCACCCGCCGGCGCCGGGACTTCCGTGTCGTCGTGGGCTCGTTCCTCGACCTGGTTGCGATGAAGATGGCTAGCGGCTCCGGCCTCGCCGAGGCTCTGCGGGAAGCCGCGGCGGTGGGGCACGGATGGGCTTTCGCGAGGTTGCGGGGAGCGCTCGAGGACGCCCGGATCGACGGGCTGAGCCCGGCCGCCGCGCTCGGCCGGCTCGGTGAGGAACTGGGCCTCGCTGACCTGCGCGACCTGTCCGCCAGCCTCACCCTCGTCGACACCAGCGGTGCGCAGGCCGAGGAGAGCCTTCGCACGAAGGCGTCCTCGCTGCGCGCCCGAGAGCTGTCCGAGGCCGTGGGCGCCGCGAACGAGCGCTCCCAAGCCATGCTCGTCGCCCAGGTCCTGCTCGGCCTCGGGTTCCTGCTCTTCCTGGGCTACCCCGCCGTGGCCCGGGTCCTTGCCTCATGACCTTCCCCCGCCGACCCCGTATGCCCGCCACCGACCGGACCCCCGACCGAAAGGAACACGCGATGCCCGCCTTCCCCGAGATCGCCTTCCTCCTCGCATTCTTCGGCAACCTGCGTGACCGAGTCATCCGCCCTGGCGACGACCCAGAGCGCGGGGATGTTATGCAGTGGGTGCTCATCACCGCGATCGGCGTCACTTTGGCCGTCGCAGTGGGCGCCATCCTCATCGCCAAGATCACAGCTAAGGCGAACAGCATCACGACGACAACGCCCTAGCTCTGTGCCGCCTGCTCGCCGCCCGCGGCCGTCTCGATCGCACCGGCCCCGATCCGATCGGGGTGCATCCACCGTCGAGTTGGTGCTGCTTACACCGGTGTTGATGTTCGCCGTGTTTGTGATCGTGCAATTTGCGCTGTGGTATCACGCGCGGAGCATCGTCTTGGCCGCAGCCCAGGAGGGTGCGCGGGCGGCCCGGGCCGAGCACGGCAGCGCCGCAGCCGGCGAGGAACGGGCGTACTCCTACGTCCAGAAGCTGGGCCGCGACCTCGTCACCGAGCCGGTCGCCGTGGTGACCCGCGGCTCGGACATCGTCGTGGCGCGGGTCACCGGGCACGCGGTCAACATCGTGCCTGGCCTCACGCTGACCGTCTCGGAGAGCTCGACCGGACCGGTCGAGCACTTCCGGCCGCCGTCATGAAGCGCCGCGCGGACCGCGGTGCTGTGACGGTCGAGCTGGTCTTGCTCACCCCCGTGCTGCTCGGTTTCCTGGCCCTCATGGCTGTGCTCGGCCGGATCGCGGAGGCACACGGACAGGTGGAGGGCGCCGCCCGCGACGCGTCCCGAGCTGCCTCCCTAGAACGCACCGTCACACTCGCGCAGGCATCCGCCCGGGCAGCGGCCGAGGCCAACCTGGCTGGGCAGCACGTCACCTGTCGCTCCCTGTTGGTGGCTCTCGACACCTCGAGCTGGCGGCCGGGGGGTTCTGTTCGTGCCGATGTCACGTGCACCGCGGACCTCTCCGGACTCGGCCTCACGGGCGTTCCCGGCAGCAAGACCCTGACTGGCAGTTCGGTGTCTCCACTCGAGCAGTACCGCGGGCAGTCATGACCCGTGCTGAGCGATGGGACGCGTGGCGCCGGCGTACCGACTCCGGCTCGGTCTCGGTCCTCGTGGTCATGCTGGCCTCGGCGTTCTTCGCTGTGGGCGGCCTCGTCTTCGACGGCGGCCGTGCCATCACGGGGCGCCAACGGGCGGCGAACGAGGCCGAACAGGCCGCCAGGGCCGGCGCCGACGCGCTGTCGGTCAGCGTGCTCCGCAGCGAGGGCGCCGTCGTCTTGGACCCGCAGCAGGCGCGCGCCGCTGCGCTGTCCTATCTCGCCGCAACCGGCGATACCGGCTCCGTCGAGGTGACCAGCACAGCTGTGAGCGTCCGGGTCCAGGTCCGCGTCGACACCGCGATCCTCGGGATCGTCGGAATCAACAGCCTCACGGTGTCGAACACCGCCATCGCGCGCGCCGTTCGCGGCATCGTCAGCGAGGAGCCGTGATGCCAGGCCCAGTGCTCGGAACGCCCGCGCCGCCCGAGGCTGCACCCCGCCCGATCAGTCGTCCGGTGCTCGAGTCGGCTTCCGAATCTGATTCCGGCGTGAGCCGCCTGCGAGCGGCCGGCGCGGCTGGCACGTTGCTCGTGTTGTTGGTTGGCGCACCGCTCGCGCTGGCTTTCGCGGCCGGTTGGCCGCTGCCGCACGGGATCCCAACCTTGCAAGAGTTGCGCTCCGGAGTGACCCACCAACTGCCGTGGGCGGTGGTGGTCAACGCTCTGATCTGCCTGGCGTGGCTGGCCTGGATGCAGCTGCTGCTCTGTGTCTTCGTGGAGGTCCGCGCTGCGCTGGCGCAGCCGGGACTGGGCGTGCTCATCGCACCGCGGATCCCCTTGGCCCGCCTGAACCAGGCGCTGGCCCGCCGGCTGGTCTCTACAGCGCTCGCGCTCGTTACGAGCTCGGGTGGTTGGGCTGGCACGGCCGCCGTGGCGAGCGTTGGACTCACCCCAGCGGTGGCCGTCAGCGGAGCCAGAGCACCGGCCCTCTCTTCATCGGCGTTTAGTACGCCGACGGCCATGTCCTTGGATCCAACCCTCGTGGTCTCGTCAGTTCCGGCGTTGCAGCCTCAGGCGCTCGTCGCTCACAAGATCTACGTGGTCGAACCGCCTCACGGCGCGCACTTCGACTGCCTATGGAACATCGCCGAGCGCTATCTCGGCGACGGTCAGCGATACGGGGAGATCTTCGAGCTCAACCGTGGCCGGCTCCAACCCGACGGCCGTCGGCTCCGCGACGAGGACCTCATCCGTCCTGGTTGGACGCTGCTGCTTCCGGCCGACGCCAGAGGATTGCCGGACGACACCAGGCCGGCGACACCCACAGCGCCGCCGACGCCAAGTGTGGGAAGGCCAGCGCCCCCAGCCGCTGCCGAGCCAACTCCGACGACCGCGGCCGTGTCGCCGTCCCCGTCGGGACTGTCGTCGCCGTCCTCGGCGGTTGACGAGCGCCGACCTGTGAGAGAAGGAGGCGGCCAGCTCGTCAACAACCCGGCCGCGCTGGCCGGCGGGGGGCTACTCGCCGCCGGCCTGCTGCTCGCATTGGCGCGACTGCGCCGGGCTCAACAACGGCACCGGCGTACCGGCCGTCGCATCCGTGTTCCGGGGCCGGAACTTGCCGGCGTCGAGGTGGGATTGCGCATTGTCGCCGAACCCGACGACCTCGACTTCCTCGACCGTGGCCTGCGAACTCTCGGCCTGGTGCTGGGCGACACGAACTCGCCGCTGCCTTGCGTGGCCGGCGCCAGGCTCGCCGAAGACAGCCTCCAGCTGTTGCTCTCTTCACCAGCACCTGACGCTCCCGCCCCGTTCGTTGCCAACGAGGGCGGTGAAGTCTGGACGCTTCGCCGCGAGGCGAGGCTTCCTGACGACCAGCTCGCCGAAGTGCTCTGCCCGATGCCTGCGCTCGTCCCGATCGGCCGCGACGACACGGGCCTCGTCCTGCTCGATCTTGAAGCGGCCGGCGTGACGTCTCTTGTGGGAGCGCCTGAGGACGTCGCCCCGGTGACGGCGTGCATCGTTGCCGAGCTGGCGGTGAGCACCTGGGCGGACTACCTGCAGGTCACTCTGGTGGGCTTCGGTGAGCAGCTCGTTCGCTTCGACCCAGAGCGCGTCACTGCGGTCGATGAGCTGGACGGGATGCGGATTCGTGAGATCGCGGCCCGACTGGACGGTGTGCGGACGGACGGCCCGAGCGCCGATGACGGCGTGGTTGCGAACCGGGTTGGCCGGGGCACGGGCGAGGCCTGGACGCCCGAGTTCCTAGTGTTGGCCAACAGTCCAACCGAGGAGTTCCGCCGTACGGTGCTTCAAGCGCTTCCCCACACCGGACGATCGGCGCTCGCCGTCCTGGTCGCTGGCGACTGCCCCGACGCGCGGCTCAGGCTTCGGCTCGCACCAGACGGGACGATCGAGGTGCCGAGCCTCGGGCTGACGGTCCGCGCCAACCGGCTCGAGGCAGAAGCCACCGCGCTGCTGCCGGCGCTACTCGACACCGCGCGTGATCTACGCGACGTTCCGCCGCCGGAGGCGGATGCAGATTCGGCGGTCGACCTCACGCAGGCTGGCCCCAACGACGGTCGTCCGGATCGCGAGGAAGAGGCGATGAGCGGCGATGTCCCGGCCGGGACATCGAAGCGACAGACCAGCGTTACCGCGGTTGCGACGCCAACTGCCGTTCCCCTGGTGCCTTCATCAGCGACACGAATCGACCCGACGCTGGATCGGGACATCACGGCCTATCTGGACCCAAACGATGTGAGCGTCGCCCGGGTCGGCGTCATGGGCCCAGTAGTCGTTCATGCTGCCGGACCGGTCACCAGCAACCGCCGGGTGGTGAACACGGAGCTGGTCGCCTACCTAGCCACGCATCCCCGAGGGGTGGCCGTGGCCACGCTCGACACCGCCATCTGGCCGGAGAACGCTGATCCGCGACGCACCCGCATCGAAGCCGTGGCCCGGACCCGGAAGTGGCTGAGAACCGACGCCGAGGGCAACCCGCACCTGCCCGCGAGTACGGACGGCATTCTGCGGCTGGGGCCAGGAGTGCTGCTGGACTGGACCCTGTTCCAGCGCCTTCAGCGCCGCGCTGCTGCGGCCAGCGAGTCTGGGGTAGGGGACCTGCGGACGGCGCTCCGCCTTATCCGCGGGCGTGCCTTCGAGAACCTTCCACCGGGGAGGTACAGCTGGCTCAGCGAGACCTATATCGAGCAGGACATCCCGCCGGCGGTCATTGACGTCGCTCACAAGCTCGCACGTCACTGCCTCGACGCGGGCCGGCCCACGGAGGCCCGCGACGCAGCCCGGGCCGCCCAACTCGTCGATCGCTACGACGAGCGACCTTGGCGCGACCTAATGGAAGCCGAGTACACCGTCGGCAATGTCGCGGGGGTCCGAGCGCTGTTCCAGGACTTGCTGCGACTTGTTGACGCCGACGGTGACGAGCTCACGGAAGAGACATCAGAGCTGGTCGCTCGGCTCTTACCCGGCCTCCGGTCAGCGGGATGAGTTCAACCGGCCGGACCAGCGGCAGAATGTGCCCTCATGGCGATGAGCGGACCTCGCACATCTACCGTCCGTTCTGCCGCGCCTGAAGTGCCTGGGCGCGCCGGATCTTGTCGCTGGGAGCGGAGATGCTGCGACGTGTCGAGGTCACTCGGGGTGGCACAGCGGGCACCGATGCCGACCGGAGCGAGCCGGGCGTTGGGACGGCGATCAGCGATCCGCAAATCGCGCGTGAGGTCCACTCGGGTTGCGGTCGCGCCTGACAGGCTGTGGATCGGCGTCGACAGCCATGGTGCACGCCTGGCTAACCCTCGGAGGAGGTGAACAGACTATGACGCCCAGGACCCACGGCGCCGCTGACGCTGCGGTCGGGTACCTGTACCAGACGCGCTGGGGGCTGCTTGAGCTTCTCCGCAGCCGCACGGAGTCGCCGGACGCCGCGATCAGCCTTGAGATGCACGACGACGTAGCGTGGGACGACGACGGAACGCCGGCTCAGCTTCTCTCCTTGAAGCACCACCGGACAGCGAGAGCGCTTACGGATGCCAGTGACGACCTATGGCGAACCCTGCGCGTGTGGCGAGATTCGGGCACCGCGACCGACTCGAACGGCCCCAAGTTGCTGCTCGTGACGACGTCGACCGCTGCAGACAACAGCGCCGCAGCGGTGCTGCGCGACGACGCTGCCCGCAACGAGCCGGTCGCTATCGCCCGGCTCACCGCGGCCGCAGCTGACTCGACCGCGCAAGGGACCGCCGACATCCGTGCGTGGTTCAACGGTCTCAATAACTCAGACAGACAGGTCTTCGCCCACAAGATCATCGTGGCGGACACGGCCACACCCATCGAGGACATCCGAGCCGCTCTTCGTGCGGCGCTATGGTGGGCACTGCCGAGGCAGGGACGAGACACGTTCCTCGACCTGCTGTGGAGCTGGTGGGAGCAGGTCGCCCTCGACATGCTGCGGCGCAAGCGCGGCGCCGTATCGCGCCTCGAGGCGCAGGACCACATCGCGGATCTTCGAGACAAGTTCGCCCCAGACAACCTCCCGACCGTGGTGGAGCTCGCTGATGTCGACGAGGACGTCCTCGTCGCCGCCCATGAGAACCGACTGTTCGTCGCTCAGATGCAGTGGGTCCGCTATACCCGCCCGAACTTGCGACGCGCGATCGTCGACTACTACCGGGCTGTCGAGCACACGACCCGGTGGCTCGCCGACGATCTCATTGGGCTTGCCGAGCTCCGAAAGTTCGAGGACAACCTGCGGGACGAGTGGGCGCGAGCTTTCGACGACATGATCGACGACCTCGGTGCTGACGCCGACGAGGAGGCCAAGGTCGCCGCAGGCAAGGAGCTGCTGCGGCGACTGCTCGATTCGACGGCCGTGACGGTCCGGAGCCGCTACAACGACCGGTTCTTCGCTCGTGGGAAGCGTCATGAGCTCGCAGAAACAAGGCAGGCCGGGTGGCATCCGGACTTCCGCGCCCGCGTTGAAGCGCTGCTCGCCCCCGCTAACTGAAACTGTGAATCCGGCATGTGCGACTCGACCATGCCACGACCGCTCCGCCTGTAGGAGGATGGGCAGCCACGATGCCGTCCTCAACAGCGCGGTCTCCGGTCGCGGCCGCGATGCTGAACCCGGCGCTTATCGCGGCGCTCACGGCATCTGCCGTCGAGCGCTATGGAGCTGCGTCCGGGCAGCCAATGCCGTGGGCGTTCCCGTTCCTCATCGCGCCACTCGTGCTGCATCGGGACACCCGCGAGGCACTGCCGCAGCGGATCACCACGCACTGGGCGCGGTGGGTCTCGGACCATCCGCTCCTTGAAGCTGGGTTCGCACCTCGGTCATTGTCGCTGGTCGAACCGGTCCGTGACGGGCTTCGCTTCGGTCTCAGCATTGGCGCTCTCGGGCTTGCCGAAGGCCGCGCGCTAACCGGCGGGCTTGCGAGCAACGCGCGCGTCGACGGCGACGGCGATGTCGCGGCGATCATCCGGGCATCCGGGTTCGTCGGCCGGTGGCTCACCCGTCTCGATCAGCCCGCGACAGCGTTTGCGCTGCTCGGCGTGACACCCTGACCGCTGTGCAGCTGCTGTCGCTGACTCTGTACAACCGTGACGGGCGGACCCGCGCGGTCGAGTTCGGCACGGGCCAGCTGAACGTCGTCACGGGGGAGTCGAAGACCGGCAAGAGCGCGCTGCTCACCATCGTCGAGTACTGCCTCGGCCGCGACACGATGCTCGTTCCCGCCGGACCGATTGCCAACACGGTTGGCTGGTATGGCGCGCTATGGGATCTCGGCGACGGCGCCCGAGCGTTCACTGCGCGACCTGCTCCGGATGCCGGTCGCCTCTCCACACAGCGCGCGATGCTCGAGTTCGGTGGTGCTGAGCTTGAGCCGCTGTCGCACGACCGGCTCGCGGTGAACGCCGACACGGCCGCGCTGCGTGAGCAGCTCGGCCGGCGCATCGGTATCGAAGAGAACCTGCGCGAGCGGTCACCAGGATCGCTGCAGCAGCCGCTGGAGGCGAACTTGGGCCACGCCGCACTGCTGTGCCTGCAGGCACAAGGCGAGATCGCGAACCAGAGCCTGCTGTTCCATCGGCAAGGCGAGCAGTTCATCGCCCAGGCGCTGCGCGACACGATTCCGTACTTCTTGGGCGCGGTACCACGCGACCAAGCGCTTCAGCGTGCTCGGCTGCGGGACGCCCGGCGTGAGCTGCAGCGGGCCGACAGCAAGCTTACGGACGCCCAGGTAGCCGCGCAGACGATCGGCGTCGAGTTGCGCGCGCTGCACGCCGAAGCCACCGCGGTCGGACTGCTCGCCGGGGCGCTGCCGGATACGCGCCGTGAACTCGTCACGACGCTGACCGCCGCACGGGAAGCGCCAGCACCTCCGCCGACCGTTACCGACGACACTGCCCAGCAAGATCGCCGGCAGGAGCTCCTCGCAGCCCGTGATGCAGCCGTTGACGAGCTTCGCCGGGCGCTCGCCGACCGTGAGCTTCTCCTCGAGCAGAACCGTAGTGCGGAGGGATACCAGACGGCGATCGGACTGCAAGCGGGGCGCTTGACGAGCCTCGGCCTGCTCTCTCCGACAGCTGCTGACGGCGACGGCAGGAACCACGGTGAGGGCAACGCCGCGGGTGACGAGACGTGCCCAGCGTGCGGGCAGCACCTTGCCGAGCCGGACACCGCTGCAGGAGACCTGCGGCGTCATCTAACCGACCTGCGGGGGCAACTCGCGAACCTGGCCAGCGCTCGTCCCGCGCAGCGGGCTGAGCTGCTTCGACTCGACGCTGCGCTCGCTGCCGCGCGGGCTCGCGTCGCGGCCGCCGACGAGGCGCTCGCCGCCCTCGCGGCTGGTGACAATGTCACCGAGCCGACCGCAGCAGCGCGCCGAGACTTCACACGCGGCCGCATCGACGCCATCTTGAGCCGGGTCCCCAGTACCGATGGGGTCGAGCTGCAGCGGCTGCGCAACGCGCGGGACGGGGCAGCCCGGACCGTCGCGGCGCTTGAGGCGGAGCTCGCCGAGACGAGCGACCGGGAACTGCTCACCTCGCGGCTCTTCACCGTCGGGCAACACATGACGGAGCTCGCCGAGCGGCTGCAGCTCGAGCATCGCGGTCCAAACGTGCGGCTCAGTCTCGACCAGCTCACCGTCGTAACGGACACGGACACGGGCCCGGTCACGCTGCTGCGCATCGGGAGTGCCGAGAACTGGATGGGCTACCACGTGGTGACGCATCTCGCGCTGCATCTGTTCTTTACGCAGAACGACCGACCGGTGCCGCGGCTGCTCATGCTTGACCAACCGACGCAGGCGTACTTCCCGTCCGAGGTGGCTCAGGCCCGCGGCGACATGGACACCGATGCGGACCGGATCGCAGTCCGCCGCCTGTTCGAGCTCATCCGCGACTTCGTCAACGACTTGGCGCCGAACTTCCAGGTAATCGTGTGTGACCACGCGAACCTGCCAGAGCCGTGGTTCCAGGATGCCGTGCGGTACGACTGGCGCAACGGCGGGAAACTTATCCCCGCCGACTGGTTGTAGCCCTTGCGGCTGGGTGAAACTCCTCCCGACCTCGCGCATCGGCCGGAGCCGGGCTAGATCCCGACGGTCCTAGGGGCGGATGCGGCGCCAGCAATGCAGACCATGTGCTCGATCTTCGTGCGGCGCGGCACACGAACGTAGCCGTCATTACATGTCGTGCTCGGAGCTGCGCTCTGCCGCAAGGCGCAGCTCTGGCGGACTCGGGTCGTCCGGCCGAGTGGCTCCGTGAGCGGAAGGAACCTTCCTGTTCAGCGGGGCGGCACGACGAGCGGGCGGACGGCGCCGATGTAGTCGGCGCGGGGCAGGATCTGCGCGTAGCGGACGAAGGCACCGGTGTACGGCGATTCGATCATCTGACCACCCCCCACGTAGAGGCCGACGTGGTGGATGGTGGACGGATCTCTGACGTCGTTAGCGTAGAAGACGAGGTCCCCCGGCTGCAGATCGGTCACTTCCACACGCGGGCCGGCGTACCACTGCTCCTGTGAGGTTCGAGGCAGGTGAAATCCTCCAGCCGCCCACGCCGCTTGGGTGAGGCCGCTGCAGTCGTACAGCGGTCCGGTGCCGCCGTACTGGTACGGCAGTCCCAGCTTCGACTGCGCGAACGCGACCGCTGTGGCCGCCGCGTCGGCCGGCGCGACGGTGCCGCTAGCGCCGAATTGAGCAGCGAGCTCCAGGATGGCGGCAACGTAGCGCTGCGTCTCCGGGTACGGCGGGACACCGCCGTAGCGGAGCACCGAGAACGGGCCGGCGTTGTAAGCGGCCAGCGTCAGCGCGGTCGAGTCCCCCGGCACCGAGGCCACTATGGCCGTGAGTGCGCAGTCGTAGCGGGCGGCGGAGAAGATTGCGTCGTACGGGTTCCACACGTCGGCGATTCCATCGCCGCTGTACGGTGCCGGCGCGTCGACGCCGTACGCCGCCCAGGTCGTCGGGAGGAACTGTGCCAGGCCCTGCGCGCCGGCCGGGGAGAGGGCGTGTGGGTTCCAGCCGGACTCGACCTGCAGCTGCGCGCCAAGCACGGGGGCGCTCACGCCCGGGCAGGAAGCGGCAGCCGCAGTGATCCCGTCGGCGTACTTCTGTGGGACCGATCCGGGTGCGATCTGGTCGCCGTTCGCAGGCGACGAGCCGGCTACGACCAGGGCGACGGACAGCGGCATCATGAGCAGGCCGGCGAGCGGCAGCGCGAGCAAGAGCAGCTTCTTCACGGCTGGCCGGTTCAGTTGAGTAGCGCCGCGACGCGCCAGCCGTCGGCTGTTCGGTCGAGCCGGGTGTAGACGGCGGGATGGTCGACGGTGATCCCCCGGGTGCTCGTCGTGGTTCGAGTGAGAACGACGATGAAGTCGGCGGTCTCACCGGGCGCGGGGGCGCCGTCGGGCCGCCGGACCCCCTCGACGGTCGCACTGGCGTGCGCCCGGGTGGCGACGACGTCGCGCCAGGCGTCCCCTCCCCCTGGCGCCGGGATTGTGAGTGCCGATGAGAGTGCCGCCGTTGCGTACGGCGCAGTGGTGACGGCCCGGTACGCCGGACCCGGGTCGTTGGACCGGTAGCTGACATAGGCGACAGCGAAGGCGGCCGCGACCTGAGCCGGTGCGGTGTTCGTCGGCGAGGCATTGGTGACGACTGGCGTGCCGTGTGGCCGGCCGCCGGCCGGCGAGGAACTCAACCCCAGAGGGGCCGGTGCCACGGCCCCCTGCTGGCTGGTCGGCGCTTGGCACCCCACGAGAGCGAACAGCGCACCCGCACATCCGAGGTTGATCCGCGGCTCTGACCACCGGCAATTCGACACGCTCGCCTCCATGGCGCCTGAGTGGAGGCGCCCATGCGAGCGTCACGACGGCAGTTGCGCGGGAGATGGTCTGAGCCCGGCCCGGCCGGTTGTCCGTAGGCCGGCCCGCTAGGGCAACGGACCGGACAACGTTCCCGCCGAGGGTGGGGGCTGTCCGGCGTCGTCGAGCGGCGCCCGAGTGCCTGGAGGTCCGCCCTATGAGCGTTCTTGCGTCGGTCGGCTGGAAGGCGACGGTCCTTGTGCTGGCCGCCGCCGGCCCGGTCACCACCAAACCGGATCCCAACGGCCTTCCGGGCGGGGCCACGGCCCAGCGGCTGCTTAACGGCCTGACGTTCTACGGGCTGCTGGCCTGCGTAGCGGCGCTGGTCATCGGAGGGGCGACCTGGTTCACCGCCAACCGGGCCGGCAACTACACCGCCTCCTTTGGCGGGAAGGTTGCCGTCCTCGGCGGTGTCATCGGTGCGCTGGTCATCGGCGGCGCGGCCGCCCTGGTCAACTTCTTCTACGGGGCCGGCAGTGGCATCTAACCGGCTCGGCGGGGTGCCTCTTCGCCGATGGCCGGGTTCCGGCAGGAAGTTCGAGAGACGCGCCCGTTCGCTGGGAAGTCCAGGTCGACGTTCACCCGACCAGTCAAGGCGGTACCGGCGCATCACAGTCGGTGTCACCGCCGCCCTCCTGCTGGCGCTCGCACTGATCGTCGCCCTCTACCGACTTGGTAGCGATCAGTCGCACCTCCGTCTCGTCGGACCGGCGTCCCACGACGTGACGGACCGGGTCGTGGCAGGCGTGCCAGTCGGGTACCCGCACAGCGCTTCGGGCTCGATCAGCGCGGCCACGAACTACGTGGTGGCGCTCGGCTCGGAGCTCACGCTCGATCCGGTTCGGCGGCCCACGACGCTCGCCACGATTAGCGCTGTAGAGGTCGACCCGGCTGTCGCCGCGCGCGTCGCGGACCGCCCCGCCGTGGAAGCCAGGACGGGTCTCCTGGCCGATCTTCGCGCCTCCGTGCCGGCGATCGCCCGCGTCGCTCCGGTCGGCGTCCGTGTCCTTGCCTACAGCGAGAGTCGCGCCAGCGTCCAGGTGTGGACGGTGGCCGTAGTCGGCACCGCACGGCTCGGTCAGGTCGACATGTCCTGGTCCACCGAGACGCTGCAGCTCGGCTGGGAACGCGCTCCGGGCGGTTGGGATTGGAAGCTGCTGCGCTACGACAGCATCGCCGGTCCGGTGCCTGCGCTGAACCAGTCGATCTCCACCCTGTCCCAGGCGCTAGCCGCCACTGAAGGGATGCGGGGGTTCCGCTATGCGGCGGCCGGCTGAGACGTTCAGGCAGCTGGCCGTCGCTGTCCTGCTCGGCGTCGCGCTGCTGGCGCCGGCTGTCCTTGCGGCGCCAGCGTACGCGGAACCGACCACACCGCCCACGCCCCCGGTCACCTCCCCGGTCGTCGACCCGTGCGACGGCGTAACCCTTCTGCTGCAGCCGGTATGCCGCGCCCGGCAGGCGGCGGGGGACACCCTCGCCTCGTTGGGGGACTTTCTGCCCAACCCGATCGGCGGCCTCGTCGGGGACCTGGGCGAGAAGGCGATCCGCGCGTTCACGCAGTTCGTAGTCGACGGCGCGGTGTGGTTCCTCGGCCGGGTGGCGGATGTCGCCACCGGTTCCACGAAGGTCGCCGTGACGACGGACTGGTTCTCCGCGCACTACAGAGACATGGCGGCGGTCGCCGCCGTCTTCGCGCTTACGTTCCTGCTGTTGTCCTGCATCGGCGTCGCTGTCCACCGGGATCCGCGACGACTCGCCCGGTCGGTCGCGCTGCTCGCCGTCGCCGGGGTCGGTACCGGGATGGTGCTGGTCATCACCACGATGCTTCTCACCATCAGCGACGCGCTCTCAGCGTACGTCGCGCAGCACCTCGCCGGTGACCTCAAGCAGTCGCTGAGCGGCGCCGCTATCGGGCTGGCTTCGTTGACGGCGGCAACCGGGCAGCCGGCGGTACCCCTGTTCGCGACCCTGCTCGCGGCGCTGTTCGCGGCTCTCGCTGCAGTCGTAATCTGGCTCGAGTTGCTCCTCCGCGCGGTTGCGATCTACGCGACGGTGCTGTTCTTTCCTATCGGCCTGGCCGGCCTGGTGTGGGAGGGCAGCCGCCGCTGGGCCCGCCACCTCGCGGAGATCCTCGTCGCGCTGATCTTCTCAAAGTTCGTGATCGTGGCGATCCTCAGCCTCGCCGCCGGCGGTCTCGCCGGCGGTGGCGAGGGGTACGCCGGAGTGCTTGCCGGATCCGCCATGCTCACGGTCGCCGCGTTCTCCCCGTTCGTTCTCATGCGGGTGATCGGCGTCCTCGAGGTCGCCGGAGCTGCCGCCGCGCTGGAAGGCGTGCGCTCGCGGGCGACCCGCACCGCCACCTCCACCGGCTACCTCGCGGTGCGCACCGTGCGCAGCACGGGTGCTGGTGGGCGCCTGACGATCGCGGGTACCGGCGGCCCGCCCGACGTGGCAGCGGCGGCGACCGCCTCTGGGGGGCGACCTCCCATTGGTGGTCCGCGGCACGCGGGTGGCTCGACGGCTCATCCGCCGTATGGGGGCGGCTCGACGGGCCGTCCGCCTCCCGCGCCACCACCCCCGAGTGGACCAGCGCCGCCCAACGGGCCCAAGACTCCGCCGCCGCACCCGCCCGCGGCCGCCGACAGTCCACTCGCGCGAGGAGCGTGACGAATGACCAGCGACCTAACCGCCGGCCCAGATGCGGCCGAGCTCGGTTCATCTTCGGTCCCCGCGAGACCGGCGGGGTCATCCTGGGCCTACGGGCCGCGCAGCTCGGCGCGCTTGTGGCCGGGCTGTCGCTGCTCGTCGCCGGGTTGTCGCGGGGCCGGACGGGCGCCGTCGCCGGCCTGGTGATGCTTGCAGGCGCGGCCGCCTTCGCTTTCGTCGGCGTGGGCGGTCGCAGCGCCGACCAGTGGGCGCCCGTGCTCGCCGCCCATGCACTGCAGCGCCTGCGGGGTCAACATGTCTTCCGCGGCGGGCCTGCGGCTGCCGACCGGGCCGCTGTCCGGCGGGGGCCGGCGCTCGACCTTCCGGGCGTCCTCGCCAACCTGACGCTGCTCGCCGTACCGGTCGAAGGCGGCCGCGCCGTTGGGGTCGTGAAGGATCCGCAGCGGCATACCTACAGCGCGGTCGTGGCGGTCCGAGGCGCCACGTTTGCGTTGCTGGAAGCCGGCGAACGGACCCGCCGGGTCGCCGCGTGGGGCGCGCTGCTCGCCGGACTCGCCCGCGAGGGCTCGCCGGTGTGCCGGCTTCAGTGGGTCGAACGGACCGTGCCCGACACCGGCAACGCGCTGCAGCGTTACTGGCAAGAGGCCGGGCGACACGACGACGGTGACCGGCCGCTGTCAGCGGCGGCCGCCTCCTACGCCGAACTGATCGCTGCCGCGGCTCCGGTCACCCAATCCCATGAGACGTACCTCGCGCTGGCGATCGACGCGCGCAGGGCCCGGCGGGCGGTTGGCCAGGCGGGCGGCGGCGACCGCGGCGGGTGCGGCGTCCTGCTGCGGGAGCTCGCGGCGATGCAAGAACAGCTGGCCCGTGCGCAGCTCGACGTGGTCGGCTGGCTGCCGCCGAGAGGACTGGCCGCGGTGCTCCGTACGGCGTTTGAGCCGGGCAACCAACGCACGATTGAGCGCCGCGACAGCGTCGCGGACGCCGAGTCGGGCGTGGATCCAGGTGTCGCCGGACCCGTCGCCGCCGAGGCGGCTTGGGGCCACTACCGCACCGATGACGGTTGGCACGCCACGTACTGGGTGCACGAGTGGCCGCGCATGGAGGTCGGCGCGGACTTCCTCGCCCCGCTGCTGCTGCAGACCACCTGCCGTCGTACCGTCGCGCTGGTCGCCGAACCGGTCTCGCCGCGAAAGGCCGCCCGGCAGGTCACCACCGCGAGCACCAGCGAACTGACCAATCAGTCAATGCGCGACCGGGTGGGTCAGGTCACCACCGAGCGGCAACGCACCGAGGCCGCCGACGTACGGCGTCGCGAACGCGAGCTCGTTGCCGGCCACGGGCAGTACCGGTTCATCGCCTACATCACCGTCACCGGCACGACCTCCGACGAGTTGGAGGAGGCCTGCGGCCAGGTCGAGCAGGCGGCGCACCAGTCGCTGCTGGAGATCCGCCGACTGCACGGCGAGCAGGACCAGGCCTTTGCGTTCTCCCTGCCGCTGTGCCGGGGGTTGTGATGGCCGAGCCCGTCGAGCCGCCGATGTCACCTGAGCTCAAGCGGCTGCTCGAGGAGTTGCTTGTCGAGCGGTACGGACCCACGCCAAGCCGGCCGCCGGCGCAACCCCGGCTGTTCCACCCGCCCAGCGAGCGGGACCATGACGACAACTGAGCCTTATCCAATGTGGTCTCCGGTGGCGTCCGACGGTCACGGGCCTCGACGGCCATTCGGGGGCCGGGTGGTACGTCGCAGCCGGTTGCCGGCGCACCGGGTCACCACTGCGCACCTGCAGGCGGCGTACCCGTTTATCGCCGAAGGGGGTCTGGGCGCCCGCGGTACCTACATCGGGCGGGACCTCTTCGGCGGATCGTTCTGCTTTGACCCATGGGAGCTCTACGGCGCGGGACTGCTGACCAACCCGAACATCCTGGTCATCGGCAGCATCGGATCCCGGAAATCGACGCTGGTCAAGACGCTGCTGTATCGGCAGTACGCGTTCGGCCGACAGGCGTGGATCGCTGACCCGAAGGGGGAGTACGGGCCGCTCGCCGCCGCCTGCGGCGCTCAGGTCATCCGCCAGGCGCCGGGGCTCGGCCGGGTCCTGAACCCGCTCGACACTGCCGTCGACGCCCGCCGGGCACCGACCGAAGTACTGCAGCGGCGGCTCGAACTGCTCCAGGCGTTGCTCGCCACAACCCTCGGCCGAGACCTGGCGCCGGTGGAGTCTGCGGCGTGCGAACTGGCGCTGTCGGCTGTGACCGAAGCCGTGCCCACGCTGCCGGACGTCGCGGCCTCGCTGCTGGACCCGACGCGGGAGTCCGCCGCGGCGGTGCGGATGACCGGACCGGCACTAGCCGAGGCGTCCCGAGACGTGGCCCTGGCCCTTCGTCGACTGTGCAGTGGTGACTTGGCCGGCATGTTCGACGGCCGGACCACCATCGATGTTGACCTCGACGGACCGATGGTTGTGCTGGACCTGTCCGAGGTCTACACCCACCATGGCGCCGCGCTGCCCCTCGTCATGACGTGCGCCACCGCCTGGCTGCAGGCGACGACAGCGGCGCCGACGGCTGACCCGCGACCGCAGCGCTTCCATGTCAACGAAGAGGCGTGGGCGACGCTGTCCTCCGTCTCGCTCGCCCGGTGGCAACAGCAGTCGTACAAGCTCGCCCGCCAGCACGGCGTCGCAAACATCGCCGTGCTGCACCGGCTGTCCGACCTGACCGCCGCCGGCGCCGCCGGCAGTGAGCAAGTGGCACTCGCCCGGGGGCTACTCGAGGATGCCGGCACCCGAGTCGTCTACGCCCAGCCGTATGGCGAGATCAAAGCCGCCCGCGAGTTGCTCGGCCTCACCGACACCGAGGCCGAGCTGCTACCCCAACTGCCACCGGGCACAGCGCTGTGGATGATCGGCCGGCGGTCCTTTGTGGTGGAGCATCGGCTCGGCGCACAGGAGCGCGACATCGTCGACACCGACGCCGCTATGAGAGCTGACGGCCACTGACGAGGATGCCGCCTGCGTTTCCGAGAGTGTCTCGGCCGTCCCTCGTCGATCCTTCATCGGGACGAGCGTCTGGGGCAGGTGCCGAGCCCGTCTGAGGAAGTCGACGAAGCGGCATGTTGCAATGCGATGCGACGCGCCGGTGGGTTAGGGACGTCGCCCGAGCAGCCGCCACCCGGCCTCGGTCGTCGCGGCGACTCCGAGCCCGAACACCAGGTGCGCAGCGAACCCGCGCAGGTGAGTGGATAGGGGGTAGGCGCGGTTCGGGGCGCTGAACCCGAGCGCGGGCGTCATCAGCTCGTCGGCGATCAGGGACATCGCCGCGCCGGTCACGAGGCCTGCGGGCGCCGGACCGAGAGCGGTTTGGCGGCGGAGCAGCGCGTAGAGCGGAGCCCACTGGATGGCCAGGCCGTAGTGGAACAACAGGGACAGCCGTTCTATGTTCTTGTCGGACAGGTCTACGCCGAGCAGGTCGGTGGCCTTGCGGGCGGCGATCGCGTACGGCATGCCGGGCCGGACGGCGTCCTCGCGTTCGCGGTCCGCCTGGCTCTCCAGCTCGTAGAGCCTGGAGCTCACCGGCTCCATGACCTTGGTCCCGGCGTAGCCGGCGACAGGGGCGAGCGCGAGGTCGGTCAGCAGGGTGCGGTTCATGGTGCTCCTCGGTGTAGCGCCGCAGCCCCGTCGGGCCGGGGCGGCGGTGCGGTTAGTCGGTCCGCGTCCCGGCGCTGCCGGCGCGCGCGGGGACGGGCGGGCAGCACGCGTCGTCGGCAGGTCCGCTGCGCTGCCGCGACCGGAGCGCCGCAGCCGTGACAAGCGCGGCGACGACGACCACGACGGCGGCTGCGGCGGCCGCGACGGCGGTGGTGTTGCCCTGCAGCCATTGGGTCGCGTTGCCGGCGAGCGCGCCTCCGCCTCGGTTCAATGACGTCCCGTCGCGTTGTCCAGCGAGCTGCGGCACCCAGTACGCGATCAAGTACAGCCCGGACAGGACCAGGAACGCGCCGGAGACTCGGCCGGCAAACGGCAGTGCACGGCGCACGACCCGGGCGAGGGCGCCGCTGGCGAGCGCGGCGGACACGGTCAGCAACACCAGGATGCTCGCCGCGCCCGCGGCGTAGGCCGCGAATACTGCGAGGACCGCGAGGACGTCGGCGGCGGCGAGGGCCTGGCCCACGACCGCCAGGAGCACCGCGACGGTGCACGACAGGCTCGCCAGGGCGTAGGCGGCGCCGAACGCCACGAGGCCGCGCGCGCCTCTGTTGTCGCCCGCCAGCCCGTTCGCGTTGACCGCGATCCCGATCTTGCGGCCGGCGAGCAGCAGGACGCCGAGCACGACCAGTGCGGAGCCTACGGCGACGGCGGCCCACGGCACCGCGCCGATGACGAGCCGCAGCCCGGCGGCGAGCAGCAGCCCGGCGACGGTGAACACCGCGGCGAACCCGGCGGAGACCGCGACGCCCGCGCCGAGGCCACGGGCCAGGCGAGCGGTCAGCGGCCCAGGAGCCGTACCGGCCTCAGAGCCGAGGTAGTAGGCCAGGAACGCGGGGAGCACGGCGAACCCGCACGGGTTCACCGTCGAGAGCGCGCCTGCGGCGAACGCGAACGCGATGGCGCTGGACACAGCCGGCCTTGCCGTCAGGCCTGCACGCCGGCGCGGCGCAGGCCGTCGCTCAGCTGAGCCAACGTGCTCGGCACGGAGTCGCGGTACACGACCTTGCCGGATCCGTCGGTGATGACGGTGACGTCGAGCGACGCGACCTCGTAGGCGGCGCGGATCGCGTCGGTCCCGTCGCGCACAACGGGGTACTCGGGACTGCCGGCAGCAGACATGAACTCACCGATCAGCTCGGGGGTGTCGGTGGAGTCGACGTCGACGGCGACGATGTCCACGTCGTCGCCGTGCTCGCGCTGCAACTGCCCTAGGGCGGTTGCCTCAGGGATGCAGCTGCCGCACCAGCCGGCGAAGAAGAACACGACCGACGGGCGGCCAGCGGGGATTCGGACCTGCCGGCCGTCGAGTGCGCTCGCCGTCACCGCCGGGGCGACCGCACCGACGTCGGCGCCCGACCCGGACACCGTCACAGCAACGGCAGCGGCGGACCCGACCGCGCGGTCCTGTGCGTTACGCGCTGCGACGGTGCCCAGGAGCGCCACTGCGACGACCGCCGCAGCCGCGCCGGCGATTGCCCGCGTGCGCCGACCGCGGCCGTGCTCCACGCGCGGTGCGCTCACCGACGCCGGCCTGTCGGTACGCGGTCGGCGCCGGGCTGCACGTCGCAGCAGTCGCCGTCGACTGCTCCACGGCCGCCGCGGGCGCGCCAAACCGCGAAGAGGACGGCGACGGCGGCGGCGGTGGCGCCCACGGCGACGAGCGCGGCGCTGCCCAGAGCTGCGCCCGCGCCGGTGAACGCGCCGGCGGCGATCAGCAGCGGCAGGCCGCAGCACAGGATGTTCAGTACCACGAAGCCGGTGAGCAGACGACCGCCCTGGCCGCTCATCGCCCGTCCTGCCCGTCGATGCGCATGCATTCGCTCAGCGCGGCGACATTGTCCGCGGAGACGGCCCGGCCGAGCAGGACGAGCTCGGCGACGCGGGGGTCGGCGACCCGGTAGTAGGAGAACCGGCCCTCGCGCCTCACTTCCACGAACCCGCAGTCGGCCAGGCACGCCAGGTGCGTCGACACGCGGCCCTGGGCGAGCCCGACGTGCTCGACGCACTCGCTGACGGTCCTCTCGTCGTGCAGGACGAACTCCAGCAGCCGCAGGCGCGTCGGGTCGCCGAGCGCGCGGAAGAACTTCGCGATCACGGCCCGTCCGGCGGGCGCGGTCGGGAGCAGCGTCGCGGCGCGGCGCTTGTCGGTCATGGCACCTCTTCGGTCTCGGGTGGGTCTACAGTAGCATCTCCGTATCCGGATTCGATTTGCTATCGCTTACCCGTGGCGGTCCGACGGGAGCTGCGGACCACCTCGGCGGGCGGACCCCGGTCGGCCAGCGCGTCCAGGGCCGCGGGCAGGTCCTCGCAGCCGGGCGTGACTAGCACGAGCGCGGTCCGGCTGTCGGGGTCGACGTCCAGCGCGAGCAGGCCCGGCCAGGAGTCGAGCTCGTCCAGCAGGACGTCTACGCGCGTAACGGCGCAGCATCCCCAGCCGAACGGCGGGCCGTCCAGCTCAGGCACGTCGAGCACGACCTGACGCGGCCGGCCGGTCTCGGTGCTCATGCGCAGCAGCTGGTCGGCTTGTCCGAGCGGAACAGCCCGGCGGCGATGCGCAGGGCCTCGCTCATCGTCAGGTACGGCGCCCAGGTGTCGGCGAGGTCGTCGACGGTGAGCCCGAACTTGATCGCGTAGGTGGCGGCGAGCATCACGTCGCCCGCGCCGTCGAGCGCGGCATGGACCCCGAGGACCTTCCTGGTGTCGGCGTCGATCACGACCTTGAGGGCGCCTCGGGTGTCTCGGTTCGCGAGCGCCCGCGGGATGTCCTGCGCGCCGAGCACCCGGCAGTCACACGAGTGACCCGCGTCAAGGGCCTGCTCCTCAGTCAGCCCCGCCTGCGCGATCTGCGGCGTCGTGAACGTCACCCCCGGCAGGCCGCGGTAGTCCACGATCGACGGCTCGCCGAGCGCGCTCGCGCCGGCCACGTGGCCGGTCTGCGCCGCGACGTACACGTACTGCGGGGCGCCGGACACGTCGCCGGCGGCGAAGACCCGGGGGTTGCTGGTGCGCTGGTTGGCGTCGACCAGGACGAACCCGCGCTCGTCGGTCTTCACGCCTGCGGCGTCGAGCCCGAGGTCGCCCGTGTCGGCGAACCGCCCTGCCGCGACCAGAAGCCGCTCGCCGATCACCTCCAGCCCGCTGGCCGTCCGGACCAGCACGCCGTCCGCCGTGCGCTCGACCTCGACTGCACGCTCCTCGACGACCGCGATGCCGTCGTCGGCGAACACCCCGCGCAGCACCTGGGCGATCTCAGGCTCGGCGTGGGGCGCGAACCGCCCGACCAGCGTCACGTCCACGCCGAGGTGCGCCCAGAGTTGGGCCTGCTCCAGCCCGACGTAGCCGCCGCCCATCACCACCATCGACGCGGGCAGCGACTGCTGCTCCATCGCGCTCGTCGACGTCAGGTGCTCGACCGTGTCGAGTCCGGGCACGTCCGGGACGTGCGGCGCGACGCCGGTCGCCACGACGTACGCGGACGCGACAAGGGCGTCGCCGTCGACCTCCAGCGTCCGCTCGTCGATGAACCGGGCGTGGCCGTATCTGACCGGGAACCCGTGCGCGTCGGCGACGTCGGCGTACTTCGCCTGGCGCAGGGTGTCGATCAGGTCCTGCTTCTGCGCCATCAGCGCCGGCAGGTCCACGCCATCTGCGCTCGTCGGGACCATCGGGAAGGCGCGGTTGGCGAGCGCGCGGTGGCGCTGCCCGGCGGCGGCGAGCAGATTCTTGCTCGGGACGCAGCCGATGTTCAGACACGTCCCGCCGAGGACGCTGTGCTCCACCAGCAGCACGCTCTTCCCGCGGGACCTGGCCTCGATCCCGGCGGCCATCGCCGCGCCTCCGCTGCCGATCACGACCAGGTCGTAGGACTCGCTCATCTGCGTCTTCTCTCTGTCGATGGAACGGCGTGCCAGGTCAGGGCAGGACGGGACCGGCGGCTGGCGGCGGGGCGGCGGCCAGCCACGGGACGACCGAGCTGGACGGCGACGAACGCGACCGCGGCTGCCGCAAGGCTCGGCGCGACCCGGCGCAGGACGAATAGCGCGCGCCCGGCGCCGGGCGGCGGCGCGCCCCGAAGCGCGCTGCGGACCTGCAGGAGCGCCAGGACCGCGAAAACGGCGGCGGTGAATAGGAGCTGCCACGCCCCCGGGCCGGTCTCGCCGCGACGGACGACCCGAGGCCCAGGCAGCTGCCGCATGCCGCGAGCAGCGCCGATCCGGCCGCGGCCGACGGTGCCGACGCCACCAGCCCTGCCGTCACGCCGGCCGCAGCGAGCGGGCGCCGACAGGTCGCGCGTCGTGCGCGGGCCCGGCGGTCACGGCAGCGGGCCGGCGAGCAGGCCGCCGAACACCAGCGCGCCGGCCACGGCGGCGTCCGGCATCGACAGGACCTCCCCGGTCAGCCCGTGCCGGTCGCGGTACTCGTCGGCGTTGGAGTCCGACGCGAAGAAGTTGATGACAGGGCAGCAGGCGTCGGTGATCCGGCCAGGGCCGCTCGACCCGACGAAAACGACCGCCTGCGACGGCTCCCACGTCCACTCGCCGCCGCGCTGCGAGGCGGTGACCGGCTCGCCGGTCAGCGGATCAGCGGAGCGCACGTCGGTGTCCCGTCCGAGCATCGCGCCGATCCCGAGCGCGTCGACCGCGCAGTTCGCCAAGACGGTCGGGCCGTCGGCGACGCGGACCCGGTGGGCGGTCGGCCCGGCGGCGAACGGCACGCCGCCCAGGACCCGGCCCCGCGCCTGGTCGACGAACAGGAGCTCGGCGCCGGCCAGCGCGGCCAACGCGGCGTGCAGGTCCAGCCCGAGCGCGTGGGCCCGCTCCTCGAGGTCCGCGTCCGCGGGCGGCTGTCCGGTGTCGGCAACCGTCCGCAGGGCCCAGCGGTGGAGCTCCTGCACGGGCTCCGGCAGGGCGGCCCGCCGCGAGACAAGATTGTCAGCGGGCAATCCTGCCTCGCGCATGCGCTGCTCGACGTCCGTCAACAGTTCTCCCTCGCAGACCCGACCGACCCATAATACAACCGGATACGCGGATGGGTGCCGCACCTACCTCGCCACTGCGGAGACCGCCTTGAGCCAGCCCTCGTTATAGGTCGGGAACTGCGCCACCGAGTCGACCAGCCGCGCGATCGGGATCTCCTCCCGCACCGCCAGCGCCGCGGTGTGGATCCACTCGCTCGCCTGCGGCCCGACCGCCCACGCCCCAACCAGGACCTGCCGGTCGACGTCGGCCAGCACGCCGAGGTGGCCGCGGGGGTTGTTCTCGTAAGTCCACGGCCGCGCGATCGCTTCCGCCAACTCGACCTCGGCGCTCGCCGTCGCCAGCCCCCGGTCGGCGGCCTGCTCGCTCGTCAGCCCGACCGCGGCGACCTCGGGGTCGGCAAACACCACCCGGGGGATGCCGTCGTACCGCGCGGTGCGGGCCGTCCCGAGGATGTTGTCCGCCACGACCCGGGCCTGGTACATCGCGACGTGGGTGAACGGCATGACGCCCGTGACGTCGCCGATCGCCCAGATCCCTTCGCCGGCGCTGCAGCGATCGTTCACGGGCACCTCGCCGTGTTCGCCGAGCTCGACGCCGACGGCGCCGAGGCCGAGTCCGGCGGAGCGCGGCTTTCTGCCGGTCCCGACGATGACGACGTCGCAGCGCACCTGCTCGCCGCTGTCGAGTTCGACGACGGTGTCGTCGCCGTCCTTGCGGGCTCGGGCGGCGCTCGCGCCGGTGCGGACCTCCACGCCCTCGTCCGTGAGGTACTGCTCGGTCAGCCCTCCGACCCGGCGCTCCTCGCGCGACAGCAGCTGGCCGGACCGCTCCAGAATTGTCACGGCGGCCCCGTACCGGCGCAGGAACAGGCCGAGCTCGACCGCCACGGCGCTGCCGCCGATCATCGCCACGCGACGCGGGATCTCCGTCAGCGTCGTCGCCTCGCGATTGGTCCATACCGGAACGGCGTCCAGGCCCTCGACGGGCGGGACGAAAGCGTCCGACCCGGTCGCGACGACGACGTGGTCGCAGGACAGCTCCTCGCCGCTGACCTCGACCCTGCCCGGCCCGACGATCCGGGCCTGCCCCTTGAAGACAGCGGCGCCTGAGTCCTGGTAGCCCTTCACCTGGTTGCTGTCGTCCAGGTTCCGGATCATGTAGTCCCTGTAGGCGCGCGTCCCGGCCCAGTCGAGCGCGGCGCCGGCGACTCCTTCGGCCCGGTCGACGCCGACCTTCGCCTCCGGCGGCCGCAGCAGCGTCTTGCTCGGGATGCACGCCCAGTAGGCGCACTCCCCGCCGATCAGCTCCCGCTCGACCACCGCTACCCGCCGGCCGGCCTCGAGCAGCCGACTGGCCGCGACCTCACCACCCGGGCCCATGCCGATCACGATCACATCGAAGTGCTGGGACATCGCGCTCTCCCTCACTGAGTGCAGCTGACCGCGCGGTTCCACAGCACCGCCTAGACGCACCTGTCATATCCGGGTGTCCGGATGGACGCCTACCCGTAGACCTCACCGGGAAACGGACCGACGGGCCGGCCGAGGGCAGGACTCCCGTGCGCGAGCGCGCACATGTCCAGTGACCCGCAGTTGTCCCGGTAGCCGAACGGCAACTGGGGACGACGTGATCGTCGGCATCGTCCCGAAGCGGATCCCTGACCGGGACGCTGCTCACTGAGCCCGGCGTCTCCACGCTCTCGCGGCCTCGGTTGCTGATCAGTACAGGTACACGTCGACGAGGAAGGCGGCGAGGGCGGCGGCGGCGGCCGTGGCGAGGGTGCGTCGGGCGTCGCTGGCGAGCGGGCCGAGGCCGAGCAGGGTGGCTGCGAGGGTGAAGGTGAGCACGCCGGAGCCGGCGTCCTGCCAGCTGGCGGGCAGCACGACGAGCGGCGCGTCGGTGAAGAACTCGCGGGCGTGGATCGCGCGCAGCACGGCGTTCCAGCCGGCCGGGCCGGCGGCCGCGGCGGCCAGCGCGAGGACCGCCAGCCGGGCTCGGCGGGTGAGGGCGTAGACGATGGCGGCGGCGAGCAGCGCGGACAGCGTGGCGCCGTAGCCGATGGCGGACCAGGACAGCACGAGCGTCTCCGGGACGGTCTAGTGCAGGGCGAGCGCGCCGAGCCCGGCGGCGAGGCCGAGGGCGGCGCAGGCGCCGAGGGTGCGGAGCACGGACCAGCCCAGCCGGAAGATCATGACTGCGGCGGCGAGTGCGATCGCGAGGGCGAGCGGGCGCAGGCTGGTCAGGTCGGGTAGCTCGAGGGACACCGGGCCCCAGGCGTGGTGGGCGGTGCGGGTGAACAGGGTGTGCAGGGCGAAGAAGACGGCGAGGTTGGCGATGACGCCGACGACGGCGGCGGTGATCCCGGTGAGCGCGGCGGAGAGTGTCGTGTTGCCGCGGAGCCGTTCGACGTAGGGGGCGCCGAGGAAGATGAACATGAAGCACGGCACGAACGTCACCCAGGTGGTGAGCAGCGCCCCGAGTAGCGCCGCCACCCACGGGTTCAGCGGTCCTGGGTTGCGGTAGGCGCCGACGAACGCGACGAACTGCACCACCATGATCAGCGGTCCTGGGGTGGTCTCGGCGAGGGCGAGGCCGCGGACCATCTCGCCGGGGGCGAGCCAGTGGAACACCTCGACGGCGCGCTGGGCGACGTAGGCGAGGACGGCGTAGGCGCCGCCGAAGGTGACCAGCGCGGCGCCGGAGAAGAACAGGCCCTGCTGGGTGAACACGCTGCTGGTGCCGGTGAGCGAGGCGACGGCGGCGAGCGGCAGCCCCCACGCGAGCAACCCGACGGCGAGCACCTTCGCCGCGCGGGCGGCGCTGGGCCGCTCGGCGTGCAGCGCGTCGTCGGAGATCACCGGCGCGGGCCCGTCCGCCGCGCCGCCGTGACCCCCGCGGGTGTGCAGCACGTGCGCAGCGACGCGGCTGAGCACCCAGCCGATCAGCGCGGCCGCGGCCACCACGACCGGGAACGGAACCCGGAACGCGGCGAGCGCGAGGAACGCGGCGACCGCGAGCGCGACCAGCGCCGGGTGCGCCAGCGCGCGCTTGCCGACTCGGATGACCGCCTGCACCACGATCGCCAGCACCGCAGGGGCGAGGCCGGCGAACAGCGCGGTGACGACGGTGGTGGCGCCGAAGCCGACGTAGACCGCGGACAGCGCCAGCAGCGCGACCACGCCGGGCAGCACGAACAGGGTGCCGGCGACCAGCCCGCCGGCGGTGCCGTTGAGGAGCCAGCCGATGTAGATCGCCAGCTGCTGCGCTTCAGGGCCGGGCAGCAGCATGCAGTAGTTCAGAGCGTGCAGAAACCGGCGCTGCCCGATCCAGCGCTTCTCATCGACGAGCGTGCGCTGCATCACCGCGATCTGACCGGCCGGCCCGCCGAACGTCTGGAGCGAGATCGCGAACCAGGTCCGGACCGCGTCCCGGAACGGCACCAGGTCGCGCGTCGACCCGGAAGCCGCTTGCCTGGCGCCGGTCGGGCGCGGGGTGGGGGCGACGCTGGTCATGGCCTCGTGCTCTCTCATCGTCGGGATCCGGGTCAGGCGGGTTCGCGGCCGAGCAGCAGCCTGCGGCGGTGGAACTCGTACAGCCCGTCGAAGACCGCCCCGGCGACGCGCAGCGTCTCCTCGTCGGAGCAGGTCATGGACAGCCCACGCAGCACCACGTCCAGGCCCGGGGCCTCCGGCGCGTCGTAGCGGCCGTCATCAATGTCGGCCTCGTGCACGACCTCCGCGATCCGCCACAGCACCGGGTCGGTCAGCTCGTGCCGGCGCAGAATCGTCTCGAACGTGCAGTCCCCGCCGTGGTGGGACAACTCCACTCCACGCATGTCGAACGGCGTGGCGTTGGCCAGCACCTCGGCCGCGTCGGTGACGAAGATGAACTCCGCCGCCGGGTCGAGGAACCGGCGGATCAGCCAGGCGCAGCCGGCACGGTCGATGTGCACGCCAGCGCGGGTCGCCCACCTCACCCCGGCACCTCTGCAGCCGATGCCCGGTCTGCGTCGGCGAGGGCCTCGAGCGCCGCTCTTGCCGTTTCCCGCTCGGGTGGGGGGAAGAAGTCGCGGCGGGTGATCTCCCGCCACTGCCGGCGGAGGCGATCTCGGGTCCTGCTCCGCTCGGACTCAAGCGTGACTTGCGCGCTCGCTGCCGCCTCGGCGACGGCCGCGTACTCTGCGGCCCGGGCACCGGCCATCGCGCTGGCCAGCGCCCGCTCCTGCGCGATCGAGGTCGGCCGGGCCAGCCACACCCCCGCCGTCCCGCCCGCTTCGGCCACCTCGTCGGCGACCCACTCCAGCTGCTCGCGCGTCCGGGCGTCAGCCGGCAGCGCCACCAACCCGTCCGCCAGCTGCGCCACACCGAGCCGTCGCAGCCGCCGCCACACCGCGATCCGCGGCGCCGACGGCTCCCGCGGCAGCCGGTAGCTCAGCAGCACCCACTCCCCGCACGCCTCCGCCTCACCCCGCACACACCGATGTAACCACGGTTACACGCGCCCTGTCGACGTCCGGCGCGTCTCAGAAGCCGAACAGACAGGGCACCGGCCACGTCGTCGGTGAGACGGTGACCTCCCAGCGAGGGGAGGGGGTCCCGTAGGACCCGTCCGGTGAAGTGACCGGTGAAGGGACGTCGCGCACGGAGCCCTCGGCAAGCGCCATCAGGGCGTAGGCACCGGCCCCGCGGCGTTGGCGGGACCATCCCCGCAGCCGTGTTCACGGCGCGCCGGGCGGAGGCGGACGAGGACGCCGATCGTATGCACATCGACAAGCGAGACCTGCTTGCGTCCGGCCGTGTGGCCGAGGCAACTAAGTGGACCACTCCGCCGCCGATCGTGGCCGGTCGTGTGGCGTCGCCGGGACGCCTTCCAGCTCGACGGAGTCGTGCTCATGGACTGTCCTTCATCTGCCATCGCGGTGCGTTACGTCCGTGCGCACATGCCAGCTGCCCGACCGCCACTGACCCCGCGCGGCTTGCCCGGGCCACCGGCACCGCTCGGCGCTAGGCTGCGAAGGGCACCGGCGGCGCTAGGCCAGGAGCGGATCGGTAGTGCCGGGGTACCTCTGACACCCCCGCTGATCTCGTGATGAAGCCCGCCGCGAGCGGCGCTGGCTGGTCTCGCCCCGTTGGCGAGCTGCTGATAGGCATCTTGCTCGTCGCCTTCGCAGCCGCGACGGCAGTGGGGCTGCTGTTGTGGGCCGCCGGGGAGCTCGCCGCGCTGGTAACGCGGAGCCATCCGTCCGGCACGCCCGTGTCGGCCGCGCTGCACATTGGCCTGCGGCTCCCCGGCCATCTCCGAGATCCGGCCGCTGCCTGGCCGGCGAGGAACCGAACCGGTCTCGCGGGCGCGGTCCCCTTCTACATCACCGCGGCCGTCCTGCTCGGCCTGATGGCCGCCGCGGCTGTGTGGGTCCTGACTGGATGGCAGGCATGGAGGGCGGGTCACGGTTGTCGGCTTCGCGACCGCTCCCGCTCATGGGCGACGACGCGGCAGGTGAACTCGCTGTTCGTGCGCACCCCCACGCCCGGCCGGGTGCTGCTCGGACGTCTCGGCCGTCGGCTCGTCGCTGCCGAGGCGCGCCGCTCGGTCCTCGTGGTGGCGCCGACGCAGGCCGGCAAGACGAGCCGGTTCGTCGTGCCCAACGTGCTCCGTTGGACTGGCCCGCTGCTCGTCACCAGCGTGAAGGGCGACGTGCTGCGGTTGACGGCTGCCGAGCGGACCCGCCGTGGCAGGACGCACGTATTCGACCCGACCGGCAGCGCGGGCGTCGCGTCCTGCCGGTGGAGCCCCCTGCTGGCCTGTACGACGTACGCCGGCGCAGAGCGGGTGGCCGGCTGGCTGGTCGCAGCCGCGGGGGAGTCGCACACCGACCCGAACGTGCGGTTCTGGGAGTCGCTGGGCGGCAAGCTGCTTGCGCCGTTGCTGTTCGCGGCCGCCTGCACCGGGGCGCCGATCAGCCAGGTGGCCCGCTGGGTCGACCGCCGGGAGGTCGAGCAGGTCGTCGACGCGCTCCTGGAGCTGGCCGACGAGGACGCGATTGACGCCTTCACGGCGAGTCAGTCCCGGGAGGACCGCCAACGCGAGTCGGTGTACGCGACCGCGGAGACGGTGCTGCGGGCCTTCACCAGCCCGTCCGCCCGGGCTGCCACCGATGTCGTCGTCGGGGAACCCGACGTGCTCGACGTGGAGGCGCTGCTCGATCACGACGAGACCCTGTACCTCGTCGCGCCGGCGCACGAGCAGCACCGGCTGCGGCCGCTGTTCGAGGCGCTGGTGCAGACGGTCGTTCGGGCCGCCCAGGACCGGTACGCCGCCAGCGGCGTGCCGTTGGACCCGCCGCTGCTGTTGATGCTCGACGAGGCGGCGCACATCGCGCCGATCCGGGAGCTGGCGGCGCTGGCCGCCACCGGCGCTGGCCAGGGCGTTCAGCTCTGCACCGTCTGGCAGGACCTCGCCCAGGTCGAGACGGTCTACGGGCGGCAGGCCACCAGCGTCGTCAACGGGCACACAGCCCGGGTCCTGCTGGCCGGTTCCGCCGACCTGTCCACCCTGGACGCTGCGAGCCGCACTATCGGCGACCACGAGACGGTGCGGACGTCGACCAGCATCGCGCCCGACGGCCAGCGCTCGGTCAGCCGGTCGCCGGCTGACAGTCGGCTGGCGCCGGTGGAATACCTGCGGCAGCTGCCACCCGACACCGCCGTGGTGCTCTACGGCCGGCTTCCGCCGCTGCGGGTTCGCACGACGCCGTGGTGGTCCGACCGAGAGCTGCGAGCCATGGTCCGCGAGGTCGACGGAGCCGCGGCATCTCCCGCCCCGCCGCCGGTCGACAAGCGGCAGCCCGCGGGTCCTCCAAGGCTGCTGGTCGCGGCACCCCCGACGCCCGCACGACGGAGCCGTCGTGCGGTCCGCAACGATGCAGCGCAGCCGGGCGCCGCTGAGCGAGGCCCGGCCATTCGCACGGCCAGCGACATGGTCCCGTTACCGAGCGGCGAGCCATGGCCGATCCCCGCCGCCGATGCCGCAGCGGACGCGGAGGAGCTGCTCACCGCCGTACAGGATCAGGTCGATGACCTGACCGCCGCCGTCGAGGCGCAGCAACGAACTCTCGACACGTTGACCGGGCTGCGCCGGCCCTCCTCATGACCGACCGGCTGCACGGCGCCGCTCACGGCCGCCGACAACGAACAACGGATGTCGACGACAAGCTTGCCGCCCTGCACCAGCAGCTGGCCGAGCAGGTGCGGGCGCTGCGCTCCGGCGCGGACTGGCGGCGTTGGCTCGACGCCGCAGCCCGATTCCACACCTACTCGTTCCGCAACGTCCTGCTCATCCAGGCCCAGCGGCCGGAGGCTACCGCGGTGGCCGGCTACGAGACGTGGAAGGCGCTCGGCCGGCAGGTCAGCAGAGGCGAGCCGGGCATTCGGATCCTCGCTCCGGTGCTGCGCCGCACCGGCGCCGACCCGGACGACGAAACCGCGGCCCCACCGGCCGCTGTGCCGGCGCCGCGACGGGTGGTCGGCTTCCGGCTCGCCTACGTATGGGACGTCTCACAAACCGCCGGCGAACCGCTCGTCGAACGCCCGGCGCCTCAGCAGCTCGCCGGAGACGCCCCGGTCGGCATGTGGGAAGGCTTGGCCGGTTTGGTCACTGATCGCGGCTTCACCTTGGAGCGGGGCCAATGCGGCACGGCCAACGGGGTTACCAACTTCGCCGCCCGGACGGTTCGGATCCGATCGGACATCGACGACCCGCAGGCGGTGAAGACCCTCGCCCACGAGGTCGGGCACCTGCTGTTGCACGACCCGGCGACCCTGGAGGGTGTCAGCACTGCCGGGTGCCGCGGCGTCGCGGAGGTGGAGGCCGAGAGCGTCGCGTACCTACTTGCCGCGGCCGGCGGGTTGGACACCGGCGGCTACACCTTCCCGTACGTCGCCGGCTGGGCCGGCTCCGTCGACGCGGCTACTCCGGAGGCGGTCGTGCAGGCCACCGGAGAGCGGGTCCTGGCCGCCACGCGCGCCGCGCTGACCCGCCTCGACCTTGATGAGCGGTCAGTACCAGGCTCGCACCAGCGGAGCTTGGTCGGGCAGGGGAGGTCGGCGGCGGTTCGGCTGTCCGCTGAGGCGGCGGCCGGGCAACTCCAACTCCTCGAGACCCCAGTGGTGGACGGGGAGCGGCTGCTCGCCGCGAACACCGCCGCAACCGACTTCTACCGGGCCTACCTGCTCGCATCCGGCGGTGCCGGCCCACGCCGGTACCTCGCCGGGCGCGGACTCGGCCATGTGCTCGACCGGCGATCACCGTGGCAGATCGGGTACGCACCGGCCGAGTGGACCCCGTTGCTCGACTATCTACGAGCCGGTGGCTTCGCTGACGAGGAGCTAGTAGCGGCCGGGCTCGTCCGCCCCAGCCGCCGAGGCGGCCTCGTCGACGTCTTCCGAGACCGGGTGATGATCCCGGTCCGTGAGGACTGGGGATCAACCGTCGGGTTCATCGGCCGGGCGCGGCCGGGCAGCCGTCATGAGGTGCCCCGGTACCTGAACACGTCCGAGACTGCCCTGTACCGCAAGGGCGAGCTGCTGTTCGGGCTCGCCGAGCAGCGCGGGGTACTCCTGGCCGCCGCCCGACCGGTGCTCGTCGAAGGACCGATGGACGTCCTCGCGGTCGCGGCATGTCGCGACAACGGTGGCATCTCGATCCCGGCGGTTGCGCCTTGCGGCACGGCACTGACCTTGGCGCACGTCGAACTGCTCAGCCGGACCGCCGCCCGCGAGCGCGGCGCAGTCGTCGCATTCGACGCCGATGAGGCGGGGTGTCGTGCCGCCGTCCGTGCGCACGAGCTGCTCAGCCAGTACGGCGGGCCGGTGTGGCTGGCCGGCCTGCCAGCGGGCGACGATCCGGCCGCGCTGCTCGCCCGGGACGGGCAGACGGGGCTGCGTGCGGCGCTGGCCGACCCCGCTCGCCTAGTGCCGTTGGCCGATCTGGTTGTCGACGAGCGAGTCGAACGCTGGTCGGGCTCCCTGCAGTTCGTCGATGGCCGAGTGAATGCCCTGCACTCCGCGGCCCGGGTCGTCGCGGCGCTGCCGCCCGAGCAGATCGCCCGGCAGATAGCCCGCATCGCCGAGCGCCTGGCGTTCGACCACCTAGCGGTCACCGAAGCGGTCCTGGAGGCTGCGGCCGCTCCGCGGGTAACGAGGCCGGCGCTGTCCACAGATAGAGGACCGCGTCACCACCTACCGACCGACGAGCTTGCACGCTGAACAGTCCGATCGCGCGTTCACGATGGAGGAGAACTCCATGACGACGTCTCATGCCACCGAGAGAGACCAGCTCGCCGCCGTTCTGGCGGCGTCCAGACGTCTGCCGCCGGACGTGGTCGTCGAGGTGTCATTGGCCTACGACCTGCTGTGCGACCCGATTGATCCGCCGCCTCCGCCGCCGCTCCCGGCGGCCGCCGTCGAAGCCACGGACACGCTCTCCCTCGTGCGCCGGCAGCTCGTGCTTGCAATAGCGGCGGCCGCCGACGTCGACGACGCGGTCGCCTTCGGGACAGCAGCTCGTCACCTGGCCCGTGCGCTCGACATGCTCGGACACCAAACGACTGCGCGGTGAATACCTATGGTGATGAGCTCGCCGCTCTCGCTCGGCCGCTGGCCCAGCTGCTCGCTCGCGGAAGGGGGGCGCATTCGCCGTACGGCGACCTGGAAGGCGTGCTCGCGGCCCGGGACACGGTGCTGTGCGGCATCCGCAGTGCGTACGACGCCGTCTGCAGGCCGGACATTCGGCCCGCTGGAGTCAGCCCGGGTCTGGCGGCCCTAGATCCCGCACGCTCGTTGCAGGTCGCGCTTCACGATCTACCGAGGGCAGCTCCCGAGGTTGCCCCAAGTCGTGCGGGCGCTCTGGACTATGCCGTCTTCCCGGATGGAGTGTGGCGAGCAGCAGCGGCGGCTGCCACGGCTCTCGATCGGTACTTGGAAGCCCTGCAGCAGCTGCCGGACCCCGCGGCTGCAACCGCGATGCGGGATCTTGCTCAGCTCTCGCAGTGCCTCCTCGAGCTCGACCAGGACCTCGCGCTCGGCCTCCAAGGCGACGGCCGTACGACGACGGTTCGATCGCTGCTCGACCGCCCCGTGGAGCATGGGACGGTACGGGCGGCGGTCGGCGGCGTCACGGTGCTCACGAATCTGCAGCCCCTCGACCGAACCGCTGACCGGTTGGGCGGGAGAGTCGCCGCCCGACCAATCATCGTCCGAAAACCGGGCGATTTGCCGGAAGCAGCCCAGCGGATCGCCGCGATGCTGCAGTTGCGGGACACACAGATCGCCCTCCGTGACGTCGTAGTGGTCACCGCCGCCCTCGTTCATGCGGCGACGATCGGGGGCGAGGTCCTTCTGGACGCTGGAAGGGGCGGCGACGCCGAGGGTCTCCGGTTGGCCGGCCAAGCGCTCCTCGATCTGCGCGCACACCTCGCCGCCATCAGCGCTGCCCGCGCTGGAGTGGCAACACTCACCCGTCCCTCGGCGGTCATCGCTGCTCAGTGCAGGGAGATGCTCGCGGGTCTGAGAGGTCTCGCGGCGCCCCGAAGCGTGACGCGCATGAGTGAGCAACTCCCCCTCGACCGGCGGAAAGCGCTGGACGTACTTGCCTGGGCCGACGAGCTTCCCCCTGTCTGTGTCGGCCTGGAGCGATCGCTCCTGGCTGCCGCCAGTGATCGCGCACTCATGATTCCGGCTGACCGAGACGGCCACCGGGGAGCCGGCCATCTGTGGCGGCCGGCGGGCGCAGGAGAGTCGATGGCCATCCTCGACCGTGCCACGGAACTCAAGGACGCCGTCGGCAGCCTCAGCCGCGCCCTCGCCGTCGCACGAGAGCAAGTTGATCGGTCCGACGCCCGCGGTGACGCGGCGCAAGGTGCTTGCGCCGGGCTTCTCCGGGTCCTAGAACGTCGAGACTCCACGCGGGCGCAGCTGATCGGCCCTGTCGTGACCGGGCTGGGCACGCGCGGCCCCGGGGAGGGACGCGAGCCGTGACGCACCTGGATACCGGGGATTTGTTCACAGCGAGACCAACGTCGAGGCGCAGGCTTGGGCGGTCCGCCGGGACGATTCAACTGGGAGTGCTGGAGCTGGACGGCACTCGGACGGCATCCGGGTGCAAGCCACATAGCCACGACCCAGACGCCCCTACCTGCCCTCCAGGTAGTGAGTCTGGTCTCGGACGGCCTCGAAGTCGGCCTCGTTCAGGAAGTGGCAGTAGGGGAGGTACCGCCTGGGCTCCTGAGCCAAGCCCTCGCGGAACCAAAGCGGCTTCGCCCCCACCCAGCAGGCCACCTCGATCCGGGGTTGAGTTCTCCGGAAGGCCATCTCGAGTGCCGGCAGTAGGTCCGTGTCCCCAGTGAAGACGACGGCAGCCTCGTACTCGCTTAGCATGGCGCTCTCCACGAGGTTGATCGCCAAGGCAACGTCGACGCCCTTCTCGCGCGGAGGGTGATCCGGCCAGCCTCGGTAGTTGAGATCGCGACGCCGCACGACCACCCGAGGATCCCGCTGCCAGGCCGCCGTCTGGGCATCGTTGGCGGCAGTAGCTCGCTGGTGGTTGCGCAGGGTTGGCTCGGCCCCCGAAGACGCGGACGGAAACCAAGTCGGACTCGATGCGCCACTTCTCAGCTATGCGCTCCGCAACGAAAAGCGGGTGGACCAGCGTGTGCTCGGGACGGGCTCCGTAGGGAGCGAACAAGTTGTGCGCAGTGAGGTGGACGTTCTGGTAGTCGATGAAGACCGCGAGCCGCTCGGGCACGTGCGCTCCGAAGAAAAAAGCCCCGCCAATCCCGTAGGACGGCGGGGAGCAACGGAGCAAGAATACCGCACCAGATGGGCCGAGACCAGACCCGGCGGTCCAGCTGGCCCCTCAAGCATGCGTCTCCTGGCCGGCGTTGCGGATCGTGCACCGCGCGGCTCGAGCCAGTCCCGACGGCTCAGCTTGCAGATAGCCCCGCGGCAGTTCGATCGACATCGCGCTGCGCCGGCAGCCATAGGCCAGCCAACGAAGTAGGTGCTCTTCCAGTCGCGCGTAGGTCTCGGTCTGCAGGGCGAACGGGTAGTGGTGGCCGGCGGCCCAGTAGTACATCGCCCGCGGCATCGGCGCGCGCAGCAAGTGCGGCCCCAGTCCGGTATGCAGAAGTAGCCCGCGGCCGCCGGCCGCCGCGAGGAACGCGGCGGCCACCCGTTTGGTCGCGACCAAGTCGGCGCCAGTCTGCCGACCTGCCCGGTCCAGGTCGCGCCAGGGGTGGCAGGTCAGCTCAATCCAGGTGGTGTGCCAGACCGCAAGCATGTTCGCAAGGTCGAACTTCAGTGCTGCCGCCCGAGCGGCGGGGGTGTACCCAGCGGCGATGAGGGTGCGGCCGTTGCGCCCGTGCGCGTCCGCACCGAAGATCAGCATCACCTCGCAGGAGATCTCTCCGGTCCCGCAGACGTTCACCTGCGCCAAGGTTGGGTCCGCGTCGAAAGCGGTCGCAAGTTGCGCTTGTAGCCGACCCCACTCACGTCGGTAGTCCGGCCGCCAGAATCGGCCGAGCGTGCCCCAGCGTCCCTGGCTGTGGTCGAAGAACGGGAGCGGTGCGCCGCCGAGCCGCTGCGCCCAGGCGGGGGCGTCGACCCCGGCTGTGACCCGCAGCACGACCCGCTTCCCATGCTTCGCCGCGAATCGCAGCCCTGCCCGTATGCGGGTCAGATCCACCCGACCGGGCTGCGGCTCGATGTCAGCCCAGCGCACTCGAAGCACGAAGCCGGAGAGGTAAGGCTTGTCAGCCGGTCCCGCCCGGTCGAGGAGTCCGGCGAGGGGCGCCTTGACGCCGAAGCCGGGCTTCACGGTGCTCGCGGCGTTGGACAATGCCGGTTGGTCCGGGACGGGGTCGGGGCTGACCGGGACAAAGGACCCGATGAGCAGCAGGCCGCCAGCAATGATCAGTGCGACGGCGAAGCGCATGAGAAGCCGGTCGGCCACAGTCAGCATCACGGGGGACCTCCTCGTTGGATGAGGAGTTCAGGTTCCGTGGCGGCCTTGTCCGGCAAGTTGGCCAGCGCATTGTCCGCAGCGTCGCTTGCCGGCCCACCGCCGGAGAGCTGTTGCAACGGTCCCTGGGGCGCGGCATGGCACGGTGGCGGCGATCCGCTGGACTGTCGCGATTGGGCCCCGGCGCGACCACCCCAGGCGGGTGGTTGCTCCCATGGCGGTTGTCCTACGGCTGGCGGTGGCAGCCAGGGGGTCGGGCCCCCGCGGCCTTCCGGATGCGGCGGCCGGGAGAGTGCCGCCTATTCCAGTGCCCGATGCCATCCCTGGTCAGCGACGCAACTCGCCAGCCGCTGAGCGCTTGATCGCTGAAGTACCCGGGCCAATTCCGACAGCACCCCGGGGGCAGAGTCCCTCATGAGGTCGGCGCGAAGCCGGTCAACGGGCATGTCGTCGAGATCCTGCTCGTGGCTGCGGGCAAGGTGCCCCTCTAGCTCGTCGGCATCGGAATACAGGTGGTTGGCCCGTCGTCCCCGGGACAGCGCCACGTAGCCGGCTTCGCGACTGAGCGCCGCTGTGCCGTAGAGCAGGGCGGTGTCGACGGTGACACCTTGGGCCTTGTGACAGGTGGTGGCGTAGCCGTGGTCGAGCCGCCCGTCCCGCAGATGCCGATAATCGAGCATGATCGTCTGTCCTTGCCGGTCGTGCAGGGTAAGGGTGTTGGCGGGTAGGTCGACGGCGGTGACTGTGCCGCGGGTGCCGTTGAGGGCGCCACGGTCGTAGGTGTTGCGCACGACGATGACCTGGTCGTCAACGGCGAAGGTTCGCTCGCCCAGGCCAGCGGCGCGGACAGTGAGTGCCGGTCCTGCCAGCTCCCCGGACTCGGTCATGCGCCGCCTGGCGGCCGCGTTGAGCGCGGCGGCGTCGCTGCGGCGGACCGTGAGCATGAGGACCGCGCCGGGGTCGGCGGCGGCGCAGCGGGCGAGCCACCAGTCCGCGACGATCAGTCGGCGGAGCTCGTCGACGCCGTCCGCGGTATGGATGCGTCCTTCGCCCGCATAGGCCGCCAGTGCCCCCGCCACGTCACCCGCTCGCATCCGCTCGAGGGCGGCTTGCTCCCACGGCTGTTCCTGGCGCAGGTTGGAAGTGAGTTCCGCCGCGCCGAGTTCGTGGCCGAGAGCCGCGAACAGCCCGCCGGCCTGCATCTCCGGGAGCTGGGCCGGGTCGCCCACCGCCACCAGCTTGGCGCCGTCATCCGCGGCCAAGTCGAGCAGCCGGCACAGGGTCCGCGTACCCACCATGCCAGCCTCGTCGAGAACGAGCACCACGCCGGTCCCGAGGCCGGCTGGCCGACCGGTGTCCGGGTCACGCCGGCCGGTGTCCGCCAGCAGCCGGGTTATGGACGTTGCCGGGATGCCGGCGCCAGCGGAGAGCTGCCGGGCGGCCGCGGCCGCCAGCGCGCAGCCGATCACCCGGTAGCCGGCGTCCTGCCAGCCGGCGGCCGCAGCCCGCAGTCCGGTGGTCTTGCCGGCTCCGGGACGGCCGATCACGACGTCGACGCCAGCGCCGGACGTCAGCAGCCGTCGGACCGTCGCCCGCTGTTCGTGGTTGAGCAGCGGGTGCTTGGCCAGGGTCTCTGCGACGGTGCTGGTACTCGTGACGCCGACTCCCTCGTGAACGCGGCCAATGGCACCGGTAAGAGCCCGCCGCTCCTGGACAAGCAGCTCCGCGGTCGAGTAGCAGCGGTGAGCGTCGGCGGGAAGTGGCGGCTCGCCGAGCAGCGGTACGACGTCCCGGTCGGACAGCACCGCGTCGGCGTACCGGCCGATCTGCTCGCTCGTCCCGCCCCACTGCAGCGCCTCGCAGACCGACCGGAGCGCGTCTCGACGGTCGAACGTCGACCTGTTCTTGGTGAGCCCGTCCGGCCCGGCCAGGGCGTCGACGAGCCAGCGGAGCTGTACCGCGTCGAGTTCACCCGGCGTCTCGGCTCGATGCAGCACCTCGACCACGGCACCGGGCTGGTAGCCATGACCGCGTGCCTCTGCCGCCCATCGCTCCCGCAGGGTTTGCTCTGTCACCGTGCGGTCCTTTGCCGGCCGGCTCGCCAAAGCCGCCTGCTGGGCTGCCTTCGCGTCACGGCCCTCGGCGCCCCCCAGCAGCGCCTCGATCTGCTGACGCCGTTTGCTGAACGCCCGGCAAAGCGTGGGTGGTATGCCTACGACCTCGGCCACCCCGCGACCGACCGGCGTCCACCCCACGCCGAGCCGGGCGGTGAGCTGGTGACGGAGAACGGCCTGGTAGAGGTAGCCGGCGGTTTTCCCGGCGGCGTACAGCGCGGTGGAGTGCAGCGCCGATCCCTGCCCGTCGGTGCCGAGGACAAGGTTCGCCACCACGACGTGGGTATGCAGCTGCGGGTCGCCACACCGGTTGGCGCGGTGTTGGAACGCCGCCGCGACCAGCCCGCTGCTCGTCACCGTCCGGGCAACTTGTCCGTCGCCGTGGTGGCCTCGCAGCCCGCGCGCCGTCTCGGTCTCCAGGTAGCCCAGCGCTGCCGCAACGGCGGTGTCATGGCCCAACCGCACCTGCTCGGCGACGTCAAAGCTGGCGAGCCCGTACAGCAGGCTCACCGACTTCGGCGCGGACAGCGTGACGTCAAAGCCGGCGACCCGCACGTCGATCCGTTCCTCGGCGTGGCTCAGCGCGGCGGCGAAACGATGCGACTGCTTGCCGTTCGGCGCGGCGTACACGTCGTTCGGGTCGAGGCCGAGCGCGGCACAGATCCTGCCTGCCACATCGGCGCGCACCGTGGTTCTCGACGTACCACCGAGCCGCTGATCCCGTCCGCCGGCGCGTAACACTCGTGCGGCCGCCTTGCCGAGGTCGCCGCAGAGCAGTTGCTCGGCGGGAGTTGTCCGACTTACTGCAACCCGGTGGAGGGCCTCAGCGAGTGGCGCGGCCCGGACTCGCCCGCGGGGATCGGCGCGCAGCACCGGCGCCACCAGTTGTACGTCTTGGCGCGGATGCCGGCCGGCGAGCAGCCGACGCAGCGGCTCCTCGTCGATCTCGCCGGACAGGCCGAAGGATGCGGCGCCGCTGCCGAGCCAGGTCCCGCGTCGCTCACCTGAGCCGGTGTAGTACTCCGACGGGCAACCGGCCTGCCGCGCCAGGTAGTAGTCCGCAGAAGCGCGACCGGCGCCCAGCTTGCCGATGCTCAGCACGCCGGCCGCCGCGCGAAGGTGTGCGTTGCCCACACAGTGGGCGGTGCGCGCCGGGCGCTGCTAGCCGTGGTCCGATAGCGAGCGGTGATTTGCCGTATCGAAGATACAAGTGTGTGTCGTCCACTTGCGGGGTGCCGTTGGTCTGGGCGGGCAACCATCGCCGGACCTGCGTCGGAGGCGAAGCTGGTGGTCGACACGGCGTGCAGGCGAGGTGACTGAGGACCACGCCGGCGTTGGACGTGGTCGAGTTCTCTGAAGGGGACCGGTGCCCGTCGACCGCAGCAGAGAACGACGGGCGACCGCCCGGCCCAACCCCGATGAGAAGCTCCCTGAGCGCCCACGGATGCCTTCGACGGCCGGGGGGGACGTGCCGCCACGCCCAGCCGCTGGACCGCTGCCAGGTCTGGGCCGTCCTTGTTCATCACGGCACCGTGGGCAGTCGGGTTGGCCGCGCGGTGGTCCGAGGCGGCGGAGAAGGGGTCCCGCCGGCACAGGGCCCCGCCCGCGGGCATGATCGGCGCCGGCACCTGCCGACGAAGTTTCCGGTCTGGCCCAACGAAGTTGGCCAGCTGCCCGAGCGCTTCGCAGAAGTGGCTCTTGCCTGTGCCGGATGGCCCGCAGACGCAGAGGTTCTCGTGCGGGTGGACCCACTTGAGGGTGCGCGACGCTTGCTGGGTGGGTGCGGTGGGCCTGTCAGTCTGATCTGGCCCGACTGTGACGGGGCGAATTCCAGGGGTCGTCGCAACGCTGGCCTGAAGGCGGGAAGCCTAGTGCCGGCTATCGCAGGTGCTCGTTGGCCAGGGAAGCGACCGATGCTTCGGTCAGCCGTGACCAGCTTTGCAGCGCGGCGGCGACGGCGAGGGCTGAGCCGTAGAGCAGGTGTCTGCCGCCCCGGCGGACATTGAGGGTGTGCAGGGATGGGAACGCGCGACGGTTGGCCGCGAGGGTGAGTACGTCGGTCGCGGCGCGCTCACCGATCCAATGTCCGGTCGGCAGCTGCGTCTTCTGCGTCAAGCCCGCGGGTGCGTCTGGGTGCTGGCCGCCGAGCCAGTTGTCGAGGAGGTCGAGCGCGACGCCGATGCAGCCGGCAACGGTCGCCTTTCCCTCGGGCGCTTCTGGTGGCACTGACTCGAGGATCGCCCCGGCGAGGGTGGTGTCGTTGTCCTCAATTGCTTCGACGACAAGGCGCAACGTGGTGAGCGCGTAGTCGCGGGCTTCCCCGACCGGGGTGAACAGCGCCATGTTGCGCCGTTCGATGGCGCGGTTGAGCGCGGCCTGCAGCGTTCCCAGGTCGTCGACCTCGATGTTGTCCAGGTCGATTCCGTCCTCGGCAAGCAGCGGCGCGAGCTCGCGCATCAGCTCGTTGGCCATACCGGGGGTGTGCTGGATCTGCGGCAGACCCGGAGGCGGTTCCGGGGTGCGCCGTCGCATGTTGCTCACGTGGCCCATCCTCGCAGCGGCAAGCAACGTTCGATCAACACACCGGGGCGACGCTCGCCTCCACCAGCCGGGTCAGCACGGTGACGGGGCTGGCCCAGCCGAGGGTCTTGCGAGGCCGCTCGTTCAGCTCAGCAGCAACGTCGGCGAGCTGCTGCGGGGTATGCGGGCGCAGGTCGGTGCCCTTCGGAAAGTACTGGCGCAACAGCCCGTTGGACGCTCCTATGTCTGTCAAGACTGCACACCGTCGCCATCACCCGGATGAGATGTCACCCGGAGACCGCGACGGATGCCTCGTCGAGTCGGACCGCGGCCTCGATTCGTTGGTAGAGGCGTCGGGCCAGTGCACGTTTGACGGAGCGGCGAATGTCGCGGTGAGTTTGCCTTCGGCTCTGCGTCGGATCTCGTAGGCCAGGGGCCTGGAGACAAGTAGCGGGCAGCGCTCGCGGCACCGGCTGAACCGCGGCGGCGATCGCGCGCTGAACCGTGCACTGCTCTGGTGCGACCACGATCAGGCTCTTCAGTTCGTTGATGGCCTTCGTGCGGCTGATCAGAACCCCTTCCCTGCAGGCGAAAACCATCCGCAGCGCCTCTCGAAGGCCACCAGCCCGCGGTGCGCCTTGCTCGTCGCGGGCCAGCGCTTGACGAGCTGCACGGATCGCATCGATCCGATCATTCTTGGCTCCACGGGCTCGCTTGAGCGCACCGACCTCGACGACCGTCTCACCGGCATCGACGAGAGCCGCGACCAAGCCAGCGGCGAAGCTGCCGGTGCCTTCCAGCGCCCAGATCCGCCGACCTGCGGCATGTTCGCCGGCCCAGGCGAGCATTCGTCGATAACCCGCGCCATCGGCAGCGTCGGCCACGTGCGCGTGGACGCGGCCGGCGCCGGTGTCGAGTACGGCCAAGTCGATGGTGTCGCGGTCTGGATCGCCTCCGATGACGAAGTCGTACTGCTCTGCGAGCATGACCATTGCGGTTGTCCTTCCATCCAAGGGTGAACGCGGAAGGCATCGGCCTGGGTGAAGATCACTGGTCGCGGCAGCACTGTGAGGGGTCACGCCGGAAACGGCGGACAAGCTCCTAATCAAGCCAAGACGAGTGGGCCAGGTCGATGCCGACAACCCCAGGAACAGGTCAAACGAAAGACACGCCGACGAGGCGGTCAGTATTCTCGAGAGTCACCCCGAGCTGCCGGTACCAGCCTGGCTCAACAGCCGAACCGAGCCGTCTCCGATACTCACAGTGTTCTCGTTCGTGCCGCGCATCCACGGCGAGCCCGGATCAGCGAAGAACACCCCCTGACCGAAGAGCAGGGCGAGGTGGTCGTGGCGGGCCATCTCGCTGCCCTGGTCCCAGGTCAGAGTGAGCCGCTTCGTGGCCGAGATGTTGCCCATGGACACAGCGAGAGCGGTGACAAGCTGGTCAGCGCGGTGCCCGTCGGGCAGGTGCACCAGACGCAGAAACCGGGACCGGCGCTCCACCAGAGTGGCAACGGCGGAGCGGCTGCAGGTCCCGACGACCAGGTCGCCCTCCCAGTCCCCGAGACGGCTTCGTTCGGTGACGACCGCCGGCCGGTGAGCAATCCGCTGGTGCGGCACCACGAAGCGCTGTTGACGCTCGGTGGAGCGACGCCGACGCTTACGCAGCGGCCGACCGGTGCGCAGCCGTTTCGCTAGCTGCCGGCTCAGCCCGCCACGGGCACCGCGGTAGAGGGCCTGGTAAATCGTCTCGTGGCACAGATGCCAGTCCGGCCGGTCGGAGAAGGTCCGCCGCAGATGAGCAGCGATCTGCTCTGGGCTCCACTCCACCTCCAGTTTGGCCTGTACCACAGCCCGCAGGTCGGCATCCGCCGCGAGGCGAGCCCTCCCTGGACGAGCGCCGCGGGCGCGGGCCCGGGAATGGGCCAGCGGCGCGTCGTAGTGCCCCCGATCGTGGGGAGCGATGTTCCGGCGCAGCTCGCGGCTGACCGTGGACGGACTACGGTCGAGCCGGCGAGCGATCTCCCTCATGCTCACGCCCTGGCCGTGCAGCGCGGCGATCCGTTGGCGTTCCAGCAGGCTCAGGTACCGGTTTGATCGCACCGCCTCAGCCAAGCGGAGCGGGACTAGCCCGCCGACCTCGGCGCGCCAGCGATAGCCCGTCTTCCGTGTGATCCCGACTTGTCGGCACGCTTCCACCGTCCCGGTCCCAGCCTGCGACAGCTGCCAGTACCGGGACTCCACCTCGAGCTGTCTCTTCCGACCTCGACGCCCCACCACAACACCTCTCGATCATGAGCGGTGTTGCGACGAGCACTGGAACCCAAGCGGTGTGTGGGGGTCAGTTTTCAGGCGGCGACGACAACCATCGCCTGGTCCTGCTACCAACAACTGCGCTCGGCGTTGCGGCCAAGAGCCTGCGCGAAGGCAGGCAGACCGCCCTGAAGGTGCTGGAGTCGTTCCACACCTGCCCCATCCCGAACTCGCCCGACTCGGTCGAACACTGCGAGGCTGGCGCACACAGCTGCTGGCCTACTTCACCCCCGGCCGAGCCAAACGGCGGCACCGAGGCCATGAACGGCATCATCGAACTCCACCGCCGCATCGCCCGCGGCTTCCGCAACCCCGCAACTACCGACTCCGCATGATCCTCGCCGCCGGGCGACTCACCCACCCGAATCTCCGATGAGCCCCTTATCGGGTGTCCAAGGAGGGCGGGTGCGGTGGTACCCTCACCTCACTTGTGGTCGTCCAACTCTCACCACCAGGTGGCTTAGAGGGCCGGCCCATGCGCTTGTGGGGTGGCCTCCGTCAAGTCGCGCATGTGCGCCATCGGGCTGCGTAGCAGCACAAGGCCTGCAATCGCTGCCACTAAAGCACCGAAACCCAGACCCGTACGCACCCCTAGTGTGGACCCTGCGGCGCCCCCGGCCACAGCACCGAAGGGAATAATTCCCCAGGACACGAACCTAACGGTAGCCATGACTCGTGGCAGCAACTCATGGGGCGTGACCATCTGCCGATTGGTCCGAGTTATGACACTGATCACCACTACGGCCGCAGCGAAGCCGCCGTTGCCCAGAGCGAACAGAGCGACTCTGTTGCCGGGCGCGGCAAGAGGCAGAAGGAGTAGAGACGGCACAGACGCCTGCACGGCAAGTACGAGGGTTCGCGCACTCCCGAAGCGCCGCACTAGACGCGGGGTTAGCGACGCACCAATAACACTTCCGAGCCCTTCAGTCGCCAGGAGCAGGCCCACCAGCCCGGCCGGCACTCCGAGCGTCCGGACGAGAAACACAGGGGCCAGAGCGATTCGCGCGCCGTCGATAAAGTTGATGGCTGTAACGAGGGCCATGCATGGCCCGATTACAGGATGCGAAACGGAGAACCGCCACCCATCGCGGATCTGCTCTCGAATCGTGATTGCTGAGTTGGGGGTGACAGGCGAGGGGCGAGGCAGCCCCATGAGCAAGACTGCCGAGATCAAGTAGCTCACGACATCGACGACGATACTAGTGGCCGCACCGAAGAACTGCACCAGGAGTCCTCCGAGAGAGGGACCGCCAACCTGTGTGACGGAGTAGCTGGCCGACATCAGGCTGTTCCTGTCGGTTAACTCGTCCCTGCTCACGATCGACGCCAGAAAGGTAGAGTTTCCGACGTCGAACACGACGCTGGCGAGGCTGACAGTCAATGCGACGACGACTAGGTGCACCAATGTCAGTGCGTCCGCCCACGCGGCAAGCGGCACTGAGACGAGTGCGACAGCCCTCAACAAGTCCATCGCAACTTGCGTGCTGCGCAGGGGGAACCGGCCTACAAGTACTCCCGCGGGGAGTCCGATGAGCAGCCAGGCCCCGTACCCTGCTGCCGTGATGAGGCTGACCTCGAAGGTACTTGCATGCAGGATCGTCACCGCGACGAGTGGCACCGCGACGGCACTAACGCCAGCACCGGCATTGCTGATCGTTGAAGCAGTCAGGAACCGCCAGAACACGTCACTCCTATGGTAGAGAAGGGGACTCGCGTAGGAGGCCGCCGCGCCGGTGAGATAACATCGCTATGCTACGGCCGCGTCAGTAGGCCGGCAGCGCCGAAGCTAGCCTTCGTTTCAGGATCGTTGAGGGCGCCGAGCTCGGTCAGATACCGCACAGTCGGCTGCGCTGCATCTGCGCACAATGAAGAGACGTAGCTCTCCGGGTAGGCTTCAATCGCGACCCGAGCTGCCTCATCTGGCGTAAGTCCCACGCTAATTAGCGCTGACTGTATCTGGATCAGGTCTGGTTCGAGAAAAGCCTTGAGCACGTCAGGCACCAGCGGTCCGATACACCTTCGCTCGCTCGGTGTCAGTGAGGGCCAAAAGTGTGTGAGGACGCTACGAAAGTAGGCATGGTGCCTTCCCTCGTCCTCCGCGTGGTCGCGTATGGTTTCCCGGACAGCATAGGGTAAGCGGAGGTCATGAGGCATGTCAGACAGGATTGCTGAGATCAGCGTCTCACTGCACACCGCGAATAGCAGGCTTGCGGCGCCACGCAGTGTGATGTCAAGGCGTGCACTGATTGCGCTAAGCCGAGCGACAAACGCGTGCTCGCCTAGCAGACGCCTAACACCCGTAAGCAGCTCAAGCTGCTCGATTAGTCCGTTCGAGAACTGAGCATGCCACGCTTCATCAGTTGCAATTTTGAAGGCGTCAGACCTCATCTCACCTGATAGCGACAGCCCGGAACGTTGGCGAGCGATTGCAGTAGTAACCGGGATGACTGTTACCATCTCCAACTCGCTCGTAAAATCGAGATACTGATATAGTCGATGGACTAGTAACCGCTCCACGCTGTGCTGTCCCAACCGCTTCACTGAGGGGTGGCCACTTTCCCTGGCCAGCTCTGGAGGAAAGAAGACAGTACCCGTCGCGCCGCCGTCCAGCCTCCGCATTGGCTTGGTCCGTACGCTGGCGCGAGAATCCCAGCTCCGGAACCTGCTGACATACTCATCGGCACGGTTCGGCGCCCCGCTGGCGCTGCCGTATTCGAGGCCGTTGGGGGCGGAGGTGGAGCGCCAGTCATTAGTCACCGCGCTTCGACTCTTGGAAGCCAAGAGGCATAAGTGCTCGTCCCTAGGCAGTTCTCCAGCTCGTCCTGAGTGAAGTGCGGAGCCGAATCGACGCTGGCATCATTGGTTGTCCACCTTCTCGTCTCTCCACCCGGGCTGTTCCGGATGAAGCGTCTAGCCATAACCCTCCTCACTTATAACAGTATTAGGAAAGTTGAGCACCCCAGCCCTGATGGCTTGAACTAGAACCTTCTCGACCGCACCAAACTCCAGTTCGAACTTGTCCAGAAGCTCGTCAACAGTAGATGACCCATCAATCGCGAGGAGGAACTCCATCCAGCCATCCGGCGCGTCCTCGTCTACGACGTATTCGACTTGACCGGCGACCACAATATAGCAGGTGTGACTGGCATCGTCACAAAGCAGCAACGTATTCTGACCAAGCGCCACGCATTCTCCCCTCGGTACGTCCGTTCGTTCATGTAGTATGGTTTCTACCCTGGCCGCGTCGGCGTCCCAGTCCTCGACGGGGAAAGAGCTTGGCACCGGTGTAGATGGAAGATCGACCCTGGCGGCAGGCAGGTCGAGGGCCATAGCCTCCAGTTGGCCAAGATTTATTAGCCGCAGAAGTAACTCGATTCGGTCCATCTCTGGATCGCACTCCAACTCTTTCAGCAGGCGGCGCAGCGCCGCCGCACTCAAAATCTGCGAGGCCACGGGCTGCGCGAGCGCCTCCTCCAGAAGCGCTGCCCCATCCTGAGCGACCAGCCGCACAAGGCTGCGATAGACTGTGGACGTCCCAGGGCCGTAGAAGAAGGGTACCTTTGGACGCTGACAGATCTCGTCCGGTAGGACGTCTCGCATGGCGGCACGCAGGATCCTTTTGTCCCACAGCAGCTCCCGACGCAACCGCTTCGGAATGGTCGCGACGAAGGAGACGAGTCGGTGATCCAGGAAAGGTACCCGCGCCTCAATGCCACTGGCCGCTGCGGTCCTGTCTTCGTGCCACAAGTTGTACTGCTCTATCTTGCGGGCTTCCCATTCCAGGTAAGCCTCGTACGTATCGGTGCCCAGCAGACCAAGCGCGTCGTCACACAACAAGGAATAGCCGAGCTGCTCCATCCAAGGCGTCAACTCTGGCCGATCGAGCAACGCGCCGCGGCATCGCATCTCGGCGAGATTCGTCAGAAACCCATCCCAATTAGTCTCTCCAGATAACTCGACGGAGTAACCGCCGTTGAACTCGTCGCTCGCGGCCCCCAGCATCATTGCCTTGATCTCGGGTCGGACTTGCTTGGCGAATCGATGCAGCTCGTGCTTAAAGTACTGCTCCGGACCACAGTGCGGCGTCTCAACCTGCCAGAGCAGGCGCTTCCACTCCTCAACGGTGGGGACGCGGTCCGGTTCGAAGACCACCTGATGATTGGCTAGGCCGAGGCGCCTCGACAGCCTGGCCGCGTACTCCGCGTCGCCGTTGGCCAGGGTGCCGGCGTTGAGCACGGTGAAGGTTTGTACCGGCGCCACGTCACGGCTGAGCGCGGCTACAGCCGACGAGTCGATTCCGCCGCTCAGAAACAGGCCGACCTCAGCATCCGCGGTGGCGCAGTCACGTACCGCGGCCTCAAGGCGACGGCGGTATTCGGCGGCGAAGTGCGCGGCCGAGTTTTCCACCCCCGGCTCTGCCTTGACCTGCTCCGCACTGACGCCGGGAAAGGACCAGTACTGATGGACCGAGGTTGAGCCGTCCGCCAGGTCCACTTCCATTATCGTGCCGGGCTGCACCGCCTGCACCCCCTTAAACCACGTGGAGGGGCGCCGCCCTGACAGGACGGGAGCTCCAGCGAGAACAGACGACCCGAGCGCCGCCTCCCAATCGACTTCGCGAGGGGTGTCGGGGTCAGCGAAGAGGGCCTTGATTTCTGAAGCCACAACGATTCGCCGCTTGTTGCGGTGGAAATAAAGGGGCTTGATGCCGAAACGGTCACGTGCGAGCACAAGCTTGCGTTTGGCGCGGTCAACCAAGATGATCGCAAACATCCCGTTGACGTCATCAAGAAATCGCCGCCGCCGCTCGTCCCACAAGTGCACGAGGACCTCACAGTCGGACCCCGTGCGCATCAGTCTTGTCCCACGCAGCCCCGCGGCTAACTCGCGATGGTTGTAAACCTCACCATTCGCGATGAGGATCAGAGATTGATCAGCACTATAAAGTGGCTGACCGCCTTGCTGGGGATCTACGAGGGACAGGCGCGTAAACCCGAGCGCGTACTGCCGACCGAGAACGTACTCCTGCTCGTCGGGACCACGGTGCTGGACGATACGCACCATGCGTCTGATGGTATTCTCACCGGATTCCGGAAGCGGGTCACCGTCGAGTGTGGCGAGCAGGGTCAAGCCGCACATGCCAATACTCCCATGCGATTAGGCCGGCATTATAGCCGCCGGTATGCCGCACCAAACCAGAGCGCGGCATACCGGAGCCGTAGCGGATCGAGGGGACTTAAGCAGGGGTGCGTAGAATTACGCTGCTGCTGACACCCTTGGCCGTAGGCTTGACGTACTTCTTCATAAGTCACCTCCCTTGTCGTCGCTGTGGCCGGTCAGCGGGCCGCGCGAAGAGCGGCCCGCTGGACTACGGTCACACGCCGCGCTGCTGCGCCGCAACTCATTCGGCCAGCGCCGAAGGTGTTGGTGGGCGCTGGGTCTGCAGCAACGTGTGGATGGTTCCGCCTGCGAGATCATGTGGCGCCTGACGGCACGGCGTCCCGGCGCCTCGGCGCCACCGCAACAGCATACGGCAATCATGTAGAGCCGACCGTCCAGGACATAGAGCGGTTGCCTCGAATTCCACCGCGGTCGCGGTCGCGGTCCCGCCCTGAGCGGGTCGCGTTGCGTCCCAGCACCGCGACCGAACTTTGCCTCCCGCCAGGCGGTGTCCAGGCCGGAGGCTCCGGCACTGAGCGTCGTGCCGGGCCGAACCACGTCGAACAGCGGGGCCGGGTAGGGTGGGCGTCGCCGGCTACTAAGGTGCGGTCGCTCCAGAAGCCCTGTCTTTGCACACCGGGGGGTGAGGCCGGGGAAGGGCGTCCTGGATCACCCACGAGTGGGGGCGCACGACGAGCGCCAAGTCAGTGGCCGGCGGCTACCGGTTGGAGGTTTACATGAGCATACTCACGCAGGCCCATGGCGAGGAGGTGGCGCCAGCTCAGCGGGTAGAGGTGGCGCCAGCTCAGCTGATAGCGGCATGGGTATCTAGTGCAGAGCCTCATGGATCAGCCTTACATCGCTCCTGGGGCATCACCCAACTCGGGCCAACTCGACGCCCGCCCCCGCCGCGGCCGTTGGGCGGAACTACGCATGCACGGACCCGCCTCTGCACGGGCGCCACGATCCACTGCCGTGACATGCTCGCGGGTCCATGGCCTGATATGACACAAGCGGGAGGTCCTCGTGCAGATCTTGACGAACACCCTGCTTGAGGTCCTGGAGAGACGAGACTTGCTGCCCCGGGACTACTCGGCCGCGCTGCTCGTTGGTTCCACCGCGCGCGGCTGGGACAACCAGAAGAGCGACGTAGACATATACATAGTATGTTCAGAGTCGTGGAACTCGGACACGTGCGCGTCAGTCAAGTTGCCGCTGAATCCCCCAGAGGTGCAGACTGAGTCGTTCTACGATAGTGGCCGTCGTTGGGAGATTACCTACCTCTTGGACGATCACTTCCGACAAATGCTCGCGAAGGTCTCTTGGGCCGAGTTCCGGCGGGAGGGAGTAGTTGCTGAAGAAGCTCTGACAACTCGCGAGGAGACATATCTTGCGCGACTCGCCACTAACGTTGTGTTGGCGGGGTCGGAGTGGGCTGCGGAGCACCATGCTCAGCTTGAGACGTCTGCTTTCCGGCCCTTCCTGATGGCCCGATCCCTGGTGGCCGCGGATGATTGCGTCGAGGATGCGCTGGGGCAGATGGACTCCGGCGATCTTGAGAGTGCCGTGTTGTCCGCACGCAAAGCGTTGGGCCACGCTGTCGACGCTTTGCTAGAAGGCCACGGTGAGTACGGCAGCCCGCAACCCAAGTGGCGTCCCCATCGGTTCCGGGAGGCGCGACCGACAATGTTGTCCTTCGACCGCTACTGGTCAATTGAGACAATGAGGAGCTTCGACTCGGCCAATCCCGGTCGCTGGGTAAAAGAAGTCCTCATGCTCTGCCAGGATATCTCCATGAAGGTGCAGGTGTAGATGAGGTGTCCGCTGAGGGGCGGGTGACCCCCGAGGACGTCCCGTCTCGCAGGTTGGACACCCGAGTGCGCCGTTTCGGTGGTGCGCTTGTGTTGGCACGCGGTGACAAAGCGTTCGAGCTCACGGAGTCCGCGGCTTTCGTCTTCACGTCGATCAACGGCATCTCCACGGTGCGCGCGCTCGCTGCTCGCCTCACGGAAGAGTATGATATCGGTGCGGCAGAGGCGATGGCGGACCTAGTTGACTTCCTCAACTGGCTTCTCAGCGAGGATCTACTCGAGTTCCAGCGCGGGGATGCGGACCCTGCTGTTCCTGTTATTGGATGCGACGAGTGATCCGCCTGGATCTCGACGAGAAAACTCTACACGGGGTACGCATCGCCACCAGCCCGTTATGGGAGGCCGTCTCGAGCCTTGTCCTTCTTGCGCGTCACCGAGGCGAGTTGCCTCCTCCCTTCGCCTCTTGGGGCAGGACCGCCCGGAGGACGCTAGCTCCCGAACTGAAGCGCGAGCTCGCTATTTGGGTCTCGTCACCCCATCCGCTGTTGCTGCCGTCCTTCCTTACCCCCCCGCCGACATCCCCGCGTCCGACGATCCACGAAGAGCTGTCAGCGGTCAGCGCGATCACGGACGACGAGATTGGGCGCGATTTGGCTGCACACCCTCCCATGCAGGTGCCAGGGCCTCTGGCAAAATTGGACGGTAGACGTAAGGCGTTGTCCGCGTTCGCGGATCTGCTACTAGCCTACTGGGAACTCGCCATGCTTCCCTACTGGCCCTTGATGAGAGACGCTCTGGAGGAGGAGCTGCTGTTCCGAGGACGAACGCTGGCGACTGATGGGCCGGAGGCTATGCTGAGCGAGCTCGGAGGCCGGCTTCACTGGGACCGCGGGCAACTCGTCGCTCCTCACCAAATGGACTTGAACGTCAGACTTGAGGATGCTCAACTCGTCCTGGTACCTGTGCTGTTCGCGCGGGGCATGCGCATTTTTTCTAGCGGGACGGATGGAAGTGCCATCTCGTACCAAGCGCGCGGCGCTGGCGTGGTCGACAGTGCCGGCAGGGCGGGTCGGCGCGCCGCCGACGTCATTGACCATCACGACCGTTTGGCGGTCCTACTCGGGCGCGGGAGGGCCTCGGTCATGAGGGTGCTCGTCGAGCCTAAGACGACGACGGAGATCGCGCAGACACTAGGTCTGGCTCAGAGCACCGTGTCGCAGCATCTCGGCGCCCTCTACTACGCGGGAGTCGTGCGACGGGAGCGCCTTGGCACCCGTGTCCTGTACGAGCTCGACCATGGGGGGTTCGCGCTACTTCGACACATTCAGAGAGGTCGCACCGGCTAACAGCCGTTGAGGTGAAACGAAGGCTGTTGTCATCAAGATGAGGCAAGGGAGTGATGACGTAACCCGGATGCCAACGCGGATGCCAGCAGCAGTTGCGGCTCCATCGTCATCCCTTGTCGGCGACGTCCACCGGAGTTTGCGGGCTCTTCCGAGTTGAGCATGGGTCACCGCCACGGCGTGGCGTAGCTCGGAGATAGAAGACGGGGTCTTCAAGATCGGTAGCGACCAAGCCAACCGATCAGGGAAGACCCCGGCATGGATCACTGTAAGTGTGGTCCGGGTGCACGCTGTGCACCCGGACCGATGCGATGTTCAACGTCGCAGGCAATGCACGTTCTCGACGTCCGGCACGGTCAGCGCAGGCTGGTGGTCACGGTCGAGACCGACGCCGAGGTGAGCGGGTGCCGCCGCTGTGGCGTTCTCGCGGTTGGTCACGGCCGGCGCCGCCTAGTCGCGGCGGACGCGCCGTGCTTCGGCCGGTCGGTGGCGATCGTGTGGTTGAAGCGGGTGTGGCGCTGCCCGGAGTTCGCCTGCCCGTCCGGGACGTGGTCGGAGGAGCATGAGCTGATCCCGCCGCCGGCCGTGCTGACCTCGCGGGCGGTCGGGTGGGCAACCGATGCGCTGGCCCGCGACGACACCACCGTCTCGGCGCCGGCCCACCACCTGCGGGTGGACTGGCACACCCTGTGCGGGGCGTGCGGACCGAGGCGATGGCCCGCACGAGTCGACCGGACCGGCTCGCCGGCGTGCGGACGCTGGGCGTGGACGAGCACGTCTGGCGACCGAGCCGGCCGGCGCAGGGCGACCGGGCGGTGACCGCGATGGTGGACCTGACCCGCGACGAGCACGGATGCCTGCACGCCCGGCTGCCCGACGTCGTGGCGGGCCGGTCCGGAACCGCCTACGCCGGTTGCCTCCGCAAGCGGGCCCGACTCGGCAAGCCGGTCGAGTTCGGCTACAAGGCGCAGATCGTGGACAACGTGGACGGGATCGTGCTGGATCACAACGTGCACCAGGGCAACCCGGCAGACGCCCCGCTGCTGGCGCCGGCGATCGGCCGGATCGCGCGGCTGCTCGGCCGCACCCCCAAGGCGGTGACCGCCGACCGCGGCTACGGCCAGGCCAGCGTCGAGCAGGCGCTGACCGACCTCGGCGTCAGCAACGTAGTCATCCCGCAAGGGCAAGCCGTCAGCGTCCCGCCGGCAGGTCGAGCACAGCCGCGGCTTCCGCCGACTGGTCAAGTGGCGCACCGGCAGCGAGGGACGCATCTCCTACCTCAAGCGCCGCTACAGGCGACTTGCGCTCCCGCCCCAAACTACACCCCGAGGGCTAGGTCACGCAGCCGCTCCCCGTTATTGATGATCGATCTACCCGCAAACTCAACTTCCAATACGGGGATCAGTCTCTGAAAGATCTCGGGTTCGCCAAGCAGGTCCACCACTTGTTCGCGCAAAAATCGATCGTAACCCAGCGGGTATTGCTTTCGAGCGATGAACAACGTCTGCAAGAATTCCCGGTAGGCCTTGTATAGCCGGTCGAATGCCTGCAGGTACTGCCCGCGGTCGACGTAAAATCGAATGCAGTCGATGTCTGCGATAGTCGCGGCCCTCGCCATCTCCAGCCTCTGCGCAAACAAGGCGTCGTCATAAAAAGGCAGCCAACGGGCCCTCAGATCTTGAAGATGCGCTCCTGGAAGACCCAGTACAACACTGAAGGCGAGATCGTTGCCAATGCGTACGTCGAAATCGTCAGGTCCGCCGTTGTCATCCCAGACCTGCGGCTCGTAGTTGCCGGTGACCAACTCCAAGTGCATAGCCGAGAACTGACTAAAGCCGCAGAGTTCGGCAACCTCACTCGAGGTGGTCCGAAACTGTAGCCAGTCGTGCCACACTTGCTCGTGCGCTCCTATCGAGACATCCGGCGCGAGCAGGACGGCCATGTCTAGGTCACTCTCGGCTACCGCCGTTCCTCTCGCGCACGACTTCACAACCAGGACTGTGTCGGCGACCGAAAGATCTTGGAAGAAGGCGTGAACCGCAGCGGCCGCTCGTTCATGCAGAGGCGTCGGGTAGAGCAGGGGCACCTGGCCACTGTAGCAACAGCACCGTGCACGCGGCAGCGCGGTACGCGGTAGGCGTCGTCCGCACCATCCTCGGTCCGGGGCTCTGGTGTTTGCTGGCCGGACGCCCGTGGGCGCGGTGCCGGCATCGCCACCCGGCGCATGTTCTGCGCGCTTCACCGGGCTCGGGAGGCGGGACGGCATACAACGACATTGCTTGATCTGCGCTGCTCGAAGTGGCGGAAGGCGCGCGAGAAATCAGCACGTCGCCCCGAAAAGGGCCTCTGGCAGGCTGACCGGCCGCACTGGGCAAGATCGTTGGTGGTTCTCCTTCCCCGCTCTCCCGGCCTGCTGGCGGCTGTCGGGCGGTGCCGCCACGCGGCGGTGGGCTGGGTGATGGTCCGGTCGCCGCAGCCGACGGGGCGGGCGGTGCCCGGACGGCAGGTGCGTCGGCCGGTCCGCAGGGTGCTGGTGTGGGCCAGGTTGGCCTGGGCTGCCTCGCTCGGCGGCCTGCGTCAGGGCGGCGATCTTGACGGTGTTGTGGGTCAGGATCCCCAGGCGCGCCAGGTCTGCGCGCCGGTCAGCCGGTCAGCCCGTCGAGCAGGGTGCGTCCAGGCCGGGGAAAGGAGCATTTTGTGGACCGGGATCGACGGGATTAAACGGGTCTCCCGCGACAGCTCTAGGCAAGTCAGTTGGACACGTGCGATACGGCTGCCATCGGGGCGTCGGCTTGGCCAGTCGCCTTACCGTTCTGACTCCAGATCTCGAGATCAAGTTGGCATTGTCCTATCACGTATGGGACCTGGCCTTCGCCGAGTCCGTTCTTCAGGAACGACTTGCGGCCACGTTGGCGCCATTGGCGCAGCCACCTCCACCAGTCGCGCCCTTTGCGAGATCGGCAACACCCTCATTGCGACAGACGATGCTGCCGCGAAACTTCGACTGCATGTCGAGGGCTTCGTCCCCCTACTTCGCGCTTGGGCATCCAATGCTAAAGGGCTCGTGCAGGCGTTCGACGAACCGAGTGTCGACTGCTGATGGCGGTGCAACGTCGGCTGGATCGTCTGCCAGTGCCTGCCGGGCACGGTGCAATAACGGCCGATTGCCCCGAAGCGTTCTGGATGGTCTGAGGCGAAGCCGCTCCTATCACCACCAGATCGCCCGTCGAGGCCGGTTGCCTGCAAGGAGGCAACCGGTTCAGAACGCTTGCCAGGCGGACTGGGTTGTGATCTGCAGCAATTCATCTTCCGCATCGACCTGTGCGCGCTTGAGGTATGTGATGATCCCGGGGATGGAACTTCCTGCGGATTTGCGTGTTGCCTTGGCGCAACAGGTGCGGGATGAATCCCGGCACTTCGAGTTGTTGGCGGCCCGCATTAGGGTCCACCGGGTCGGGTTGTATGACTACCCCGTAGGTTTCTTGGTCTGGGACCGTTTCCTTGAGTCGGGCGATGTCACCGAAGCACTCATCATAGAGCACGTGTGGGCGAGGGTTCCGCCCTCGATCGCGCAAAGAGAAGGACTCGGCAACTCCGCGAACTCGGTGATGACGACACTGCCGACGCCCTCGGGTACATCTTCGGCGACGAGCTGGTTCACGTTCGCACTGCTCAGCGATGGCTCCCGAGGCTCATCAGACCGAAAGAGCAAGTCGCAGAAGAGGTCTCGAAATGCAGCGACGACTCAGCCGGTTCAACCTCTCCGTGGCACCTATAGATCGTGAGTACGAACCTGGGTAGGCTTCTGAGAGGATTGAACTCGACGAACTCGATCGAAAGGCAGGCGCTTCCGGCATGCAAGGCAACGCTCCAGGCCCTCGGTCCACACGCACGCGGAACGCGAGGAAGGCGGCTGTGCGTGCCCGCCTGCCGGTCTGGCTCGCCTCGGAACTCAGCGCACACCAGAAGGATCAGCGCGCGGGAGGAACCGTTCCGGAGGTTGTCCGCGCCGCACTGTCGCAGGAGTCTTTGAGCCGCCTAGAGCGGACGGCGCTGGTACTACTTCGGCCAGATGCCCTGGAATCCGGCCGCGGGGCAGAAGTGCTTGATGTTCTCCAGGCGGAGTTCGGCGCGAAGGTCTTGGATGTTAGGGTCACGCGGATGACGCCTTCTGACTTCAGCAGGTTCTATCGTCACGAGTTGGCCTGTTTCGGCCACTTGGTATGGCTTAATCTCAATCTGTTCGCCGCGGGCCCGGCAGCGCTTGTCCTACTGGATGGGGCCCCTGACGGCTACGCTAGCTTTAGCGCCCGACTGAACGCACACAAGGGCGACTCCAGTCCCGTTTCAGTGCACCAGGAGGGCAGTCTTAGGACGCGTGTCGGTCGCCAGAGCACTATACACATGGGCATCCACGTGGCGGACGATCCCGGCGCCGTTCTGTGCCAGGCGACGCTCTTACTGACGCCGACAAGGCTTCGTGCAGCGCTTGACCGGGTTGATGGTCTCGATAGAGCGATTTGGGCGAGCCTGCTCCAGACGACAAGTCCTCCGGCCGCGACTGTGTTCGAGGCTCTGCTCCAAACTATCCGCCGTATCCTAGCCTCCTTGGCCGTGAGGGGCTTTCCCGACGAGGTGGAGAATCTGGCGCGGATCGTCGACGAAGCCGAAGCCGCCGCTGGCCGCAAGACACTGGATCTTCAGAGGCGGCAGTTTCCCGTCTTCGCCGCCGCCGCCCGCCGCCCGCTAGAACTTATGATCGACTCGGTGGAACGATCCTGCAAGAACCAACTCTTCGACGGCCCCGACCTGAAGGACCTATCGCTTCACTACGAGGTGCGTCTTCTATGGGCACGAGATCTTTGCGATCTCGTGACAGTGGCGTATGCGGCCTGGTACTTGTCCGGTCAGGAGCCCTATGGCGGGGATGCCGGCGACGCGCTCTTTGACAGTTTGGAACGGGCGGACGTTCCTCTCGTCGACGCGTCACGGCTCCTCCTAGCCACCGCCTTGCAGTACGACGTGAATCCGGCTGGGACGTATAACGGGAGGACAATCTTCCGCCGGGTTCCGACCTAGCTAGTGTCGTGTAACTGACGCGTCTTGTGTCTTGCGCTTCTTCGGGTGAACGGCCTTGGCGAGGATCGTGTCCGCATCCTTGGTCCAGGTGAAGGGCTGGCAGCGGTCGTTTAGGCGTCGATGTAGGTCTCGATGGCGGCGACGAGGTCGGGGACTCTGGTGAAGGTGCCGCGCCGGATGGCCTGTCGGGTGATGATCCCGAAGAAGACCTCCACCAGGTTGAGCCAAAAGCCCGATGTCGGGGTGAAGTGCAGCTGGACCCGTGGGTGGCGGGCCAGCCAGGCGGTGACGTTCGGGTGCTTGTGGGTGGCGTAGTTGTCGCAGACGACGTGCAGCGCCCGGCGTGGGTAGGTGCGGGCCACCTGCTTGAGGAAGGCGAGGAACTCGACGTTGGTGTGCCGGTCGTAGCAGCGGTCGGTCACCTGCCCGGTGGCCACCTCGAGAGCGGCGAACAGCGTCGTCGTGCCGTGCCGGACGTAGTCGTGGGTGCGCGAGGCCGGCAGCCCCGGCCGCAGCGGCAGGATCGGCGCCGTGCGGTCCAGCGCCTGGATCTGCCTCTTCTCATCGACTGCAGACGACGATGGCCTTCTCCGGCGGGTGCAGGTAGAGACCGACGACGTCGCGAACCTTGGCCTCCAGCTCCGGGTCGGTGGAGAACGTGAACGTCCCGGACCGGTGCGGTGCGATGCCGAATGCCCGCCAGACCCGGGCCACGGTGGCGTGGCTGACCGGCTTGCCGTCGCGGCGCAGGCGCTCGGCGAGCAGCCGGGAGGACCAGTGGGTGATCCCGAGCTCGACCGGTGGCTCGGTCAGGGTGATCGAGAGAATCTCGTCGCGGACCGAGGTCGGGATCGTCGGCGGCTTCCCCGACCGGGGCGCGTCGGTCAGGCCGGCCAGCCCACGCGCGGCGTACCGGGAACGCCACAACACCACGGTCGGCTCCGAGCAGCCCACCCGGCTGGCAATCTCCTTGCCCGGCAGCCCGTCGGCGGCCAGCAGCACGATCCGGGCCCGCTCCACCTCCCGTGCTGGCGCCCCCTTCGCCCGGACCTGCCTGGCCAGCACCCGACGGTCATGCTCGGCAATGGTCAGGGTCCGGACTCGGTTCGCCATGCCTCATTGTCGGCCTATCAACGCTCAAGAAACTAGTGCGACACGACACTAGGAGCGGAGCCAGCCGCCATCGTCATCCGGGTGCCGCCCAAGCTGATGGCCGGGGCGCGGGCCAGCGCGCGCACCCGGGGCAAGTCCGACCCGATCGACGCACTGGCGATCGCCCGGGCGGCGCTGCGTGAGCCGGACCTGCCGCGGGCCGAGCACAGCCACGCCTCCCGGGAGCTCAAGCTGCTCGTCGACCACCGGGAGGACCTGGTCGGCATGCGCACGGCGATGCAGAACCGGCTGCGCTGGCACCTGCACGAGCTCGATCCAGAGTGCGACCCGGCTGTTCGCGGCCTGGATCGTGCGGTTGAGCTGGACCGGGTGCAGCATCGACTCGAGGACCTGCCGGCCACCGTGGTGGCTCGCATCGCGCTGGAGCTAGTTGCGGACATCCGCGCGCTCACCGGCTGGATCAACACGCTGGAGAAGGAGCTGGCCGGCCTGGTGCGGGCGCGGGCGCCGCAGTTGCTCGAGCTCCCTGGCTGCGGCGTGCTGACCGCCGCCAAGCTGCTCGGGGGGTCCGCGACGGCGGCCGGATCGTCAATGTCGCGGCGCTGGTCGCCACCGGGGTGAACGCCGAAGGCCACCGGGAGATCCTCGGCCTGGAGGTGGCCACCGGCGAGGACGGCGCGTCCTGGCTGGCGTTCTGCCGGTCGCTGGTGGCCCGCGGCCTGGCCGGGGTGGCCCTGGTCGTCTCCGACGCGCACGAAGGGCTCAGGGCCGCGGTCGACGCGAGCCTGCCGGGTGCCGGCTGGCAGCGGTGCCGAACCCACTACACCGCCAATCTGCTCACCAAGGTGCCCAAGAGCGCGGCCGGGCTGGTCGCCACCCTGGTCCGGTCGATCTTCGACCAGCCCGACGCCGAGCACGTGGCCGCCCAGCACGCCCTGGTCGTCACCGAGCTGCAGCGGCGGTTTCCGGCCGCGGCCGAACATCTGGCGGAAGCGAAGGAGGAAATCCTCGCCTTCACCGCGTTCCCGACCGAGCACTGGCGCCAGATCCGCTCCAGCAACCCGCAGGAACGGCTGAACAAGGAGATCCGCCGCCGCACCGACGTGGTCGGCATCTTCCCCGACCGAGGCTCCATCGTCCGCCTCGTCGGCGCGGTGCTCGCCGAGCAGCACGACGAATGGGCCGAGAGCCGCCGCTACATGAGCGTCGAGTCCCTGGCCAAGGCCCGGCTGCACCTAATCAGCACGGGCGGCTCGGGTGCCGCGGACGCGCTGCCGGCAGCGCCGGCCGAGGCGGTGGCCGCCAGTGCCTGAGAGCACCGCCGACGGCGTCTACGAGTGCACTGACTGCGGCGAAAGCCTCGCCGGCGAACGCCGCTGCCCCGACTGCCACCTGTTCACCCGCCGCATCGGCACCGGCGGCCACTGTCCCGCCTGCGACGACATCATCACCGTCGAGGAACTCCTGGAGGCCACCACGAACTAACCAACCGCGACGGATGGTGCGGTGATCTTCAAACACCACTTGACGGGACGCGACCTCGGCGACAACCGCCGCTTGCGCTTGCACGACATGTCCGCAGTGGACATCGACACCAGCCTCCAGCCGGCTCAGGCACGCCGTACCTGGCTGGGTGCTTCTCCGACCAAGTGACCGGTCGAAGTCAGACGCAACGCAACCACCGTTAAGACCGGATCCCCGCGCATCTCCAGCTCTGCTGGCTCGCGCTGCTGCTGCGGGTGGTCGAGAACGCCACCGGCGACACCTGCCGCAGCCTCCGGCACGAACCTGGACCGCATGCACCTGGTCACCCTGGCCACCCCCGACATCGCGCAAATTTCCTCCCTGACCACCAGGCACAAAGAGCATCCTGACCGCGCTCAAGCTGCCCGAACCGCCCCGCTTCTTCGACATCACCGTCCCGACCGACTGACCCCCGCAGGGCCCCGAGTAGTAACACGACCCCGATCGCCGCTGCCCGCGTTCCTGCAGGTCAAGGCCCCATGATCACGCGCATAATGAGCTCATCATCTGCGCAAGTCCGGCCTGACCGTGGTCAACGGCGGCAGGGATGGGCGAGAGTGCAGCACGGGCACGCACCTGTTCCATCGATCCTGCTGGCTACGTACCGTCATGATCGCCAGCGGTGCCGTGTCCGTACCGCCTTTACACCCTCACCAGCGTGTCGCCCCACGACACGCTCAACATCACGACTGTTCCGGGGCCCAGCCAACTCCCCACCGCCGCCTGGATCAACCAGGCCAGCCGAGACCCCTCACCCACAACAACTAGCGCGGTCTTGTCTCAGCCGGCTTGACACTTTCCGGTCAGCCGACGCGACTGACAACACGTGCCAAGCCGTACTCGGTCAGCTTGAAAGTTCTGCCTTCCGCTCAGTTACGGTGAGCAGGCCCATCATTCGCCGTTCGGCTTCGGGTAGGTAGGAGATGGCAAGCCGCCGGAAGATGTAGTCAACGAGACTGCCCGTCAACCGCACGTCGGGATCGTCCGTGAGCCCCGCAGGCTCGAACTTTGTGTTCAGGTACGTCTCTACATACGCCGCCAACGGAACCCCGTACTGCAGGCCGTGGCTGATCGTCTTCGAGAAGGCGTCCATCACACCGGATAGCGTCGCCCCTTCCTTGGATACATTTACGAAGATCTCCCCTAGCCGCCCGTCCGGGTACTCACCTGCAGTCAGGAAGCCACGGCAATCGCCAACCTTAAATGAAAACGTGGAACACTGCCGTGCATGTGGAAGTGGCTCTCGAACTGCACTTGGACTCACGTAAGGAGTTGCACCGCTCGCGGGACGCGACGAATAGGATCTCTCAAGCCGGCTGAAAACGTAGTCAATCAAGCTGGTGGCGGTGGGGATGTCCTTGTCATTGGTCCCGCCGGCTGGGTCGAAGTGAGTCCCACGGAATGTGGCGACAAGGTCGGCGAGAGGCACGCCGTACTGCAGTGCATGACTAAGCGCCTTGGCGAAGGCATCCATGACGCCCGATAGCGTTGAACCGTCCCTCGCCACATTCAGAAAGATTTCGCCAGGCCGGCCGTCTGCGTACTCACCCACCGTCAAGAACCCATGGCACTCACCAACCACAAAAGAATAAATGACGCCGCGTCTTTGGGCGGGCAGCACCTCACGTCGGCCACGCGGCGCGTGAGGGCTGTTGTTACCCCCGCGCGGAGCAGACGGAGCAGTCGCGGTGCTTGTAGCGTCTGCAACGACGATGGTCACGGGCGGTGCGGCGGCGGCTGACTGAGTGGTGGACGAGGCCATGGTCACACAATAGCCTGAGTCCGGCGTGTCGGGAGTCGAGCCTGAGCCCCGCGTGTCGGGAGTCGCCGCTTCCTGGGTTGTCGTGGCTGTCCCGACGGTGCCGATCGAGGAGCGCCATCCCCAGGGCATCTAGATGATCGATCCAAGGGGTGGGTCGGCGTGTCGTGGTGGTTGGAGCGTCAAGCGACAGCCACAATCGGCGTTGGAATCCGATGTCGAGCCTACGCCGGTGGCGCACCGAGACGGTCTAGATCAGCGACTGACCCTCGAGCAGGTGACGCCGGCACCAGTTCGCCGATGCCCAGCGCGGGCACTGGGGCATCGAGAACCGGCTGCACTGGGTCCGCGACGTCACCTTCGCCGAAGACCTCTCCCAGATCCGAACCGGTAACGGCTCAGCCGTCATGGCAACCCTGCGCAACCTGGCCATCAGCCTGCACCGGCGAGCAGGCGCCAGCAACATCGCCGCCGCCTGCCGCACCGTCAGCCGCCATCCCGCCCGCGCCCTCGTCATGATCACATAACGGCCGATCAACTTTGCCGAGGCCCTGGGTCCGGGGGACGCATGGCCGCAAGATCGAGCTTGGTCGTGACGAACCGCTTCCCGCTACCGCCAAGGCCGCCGACGCTGCGCTCGGAGCGTCGACATCGATGGGGACGTCGGGCTTGAAGAACCTTCAGGACACGGGGGCCAGGTCCGCAAGAATGCGAATCTGCGCCACCGCCGAGGCGAGGCGGCGTGCGGACTCCTTCGCACGCGAAGCTTCCGACTCGCCCGGCCCAAGCCGCACAGCCTTGATGAAATGCGACACGATAACGCCTGTCTGGATGACTCCCGCGCGCAAGAAGTACGGTACCGCAACTTCCTCCTCGGCAGACAGCGGCAGGCCGTTTTCCGCAGCCGCCTCGGAGTAGGCGTGTAGGTAGTTCGCCAGGAATGTGGACTGACCAACGTCGGATGCGGACAGGATAAAGTACTCGGCAAAGCGTCCACAAACGTCGACCAGGCGAGGCATCCTCTGGATGAAGTCCCAATCAAAGAGGCCACCCAGCTGATCCCCCGAGAAAACCATGTTCTTCGGTCGCAGGTCCCCGTGGGCAACGAGCTTCGGTATGCGTGCGTACTCCGCTCCCGAGAGGAACTCCTCGACCTGGCGGACTGCACTCTTGATGACGGGTTCGTCTGGTATCGGTAGATCCTCGACCGCTCGGCTGACAAGCAGGCGAAGGATTGCGGGATCCTCTTGAAACAACAATATGCTCGGATCCGGGCCTCCCAGACCACTCGGGTGCAGTTGTGGCGGGGCGTCCAGTGAGTCAGTTGCCGCGGAAGCGGCGTGGAATCGCGCCATGCCTGCTATGGCCTGAGAGCGCTGGCCGCGTGTGAGTGCCGCGACCCCTCCCCGGAGGCAGGTGCCTTGTAGTGCGGTATGGGCCGTGTACTGGTGCCCGCCGACTTCCAGGGACGGCGCCCCTGCGGCCGTCGCGACTATCCGATCGGACGGGAAGCCAGTACTGGCGATCCTGTCCAGGAACCTTGCCGTCCACGCCAATCGATCCTCCTTGACCGCCACGACGTGTCGCTTCATAAAATGCAAACCAGAGTCTGTCTCGACCCTCCAGACGTGGTTGAGGAATGCATACGTGGAGGGCTCGGCATGGACGTACTCGCCCAAGCCTCCATGGAGCGCCACGAGATGTGCCACAAGTTCTAGATCACCGGTGAAGTTGTGCACGACGCGTCCGGTGCCATTCATCGAGGAGGCCGGAGTGTGATCCATGTGCTCATCTTCGCAACCCAGCTTCCCGCGTAGGTCGTTGAGCGAGCCGCTGTGTTCTACCTAGCGGGATCCCGAACGGGTAGAGCCGTCCAAGCTGCAAGAGATGCGGAGTCAATGTACGTCGCTTGCCAGGCGCATGGGACCGGCTTGAGCGGGCTCTTGCCGTCGACGGCGGCCCTCGTCAGCGTGCCCGCTCGGCAGGCAAGGGAGATTATTCCCGTAGGCCCGGAACGGCTGCCCGGGCGGAGCCGACGCGACCGACAACAGAGTCGCCATAACCATACCGATCAGCTCGTCGTTCAGCTGGTCCTCACCCCGTCACGACGCAGCCCAGCCTGGCTGACCATCAGCGGCGACGTAGTGGCGGCGGGCGCGGCCTTGCGATTCCCCCGGGGATCCGCTCTGCCACGGCCGCTGCCCACGCTCGACAGCCGGGCCCGTAGCACCTCACGTACTTCGATCACCCGCGCCACCCGGAACGCCACCCGACCCCTTCTACGGTCGGCGCAAAGGCTAGCGGCTGGCTACCACGGCCGCCTTCCGCATTACGACCACCTCGCCTCTGACAAGTCCGCTGCGACGTCCCCACACGCCGCTGTCGACAAGGTCGCTAGTTCGGCGGGTCAGAAGGACCACGATCCTCAGCGGCGTGCCACTCACCCTCCGCAGACACGGACCGCCCGTCTCCGGTTTCGCCGTCGGGCGCATCCCGGTTCAGCTCGTCAATCAAGATGCGCAGGCGGCCATAGGACTTGCCGTCGAAGAGGAACGCGATCTCTGCACTCCCACAGGCGCCTGCCTTCTGCTGGATGCACGCGATGTCACCCGACAAGATGATGTCACGGAACGACTCGGTGAGTTGGCTCAACCGATGTGGCTGGGGAGCGACCCTCACGTGTAGGCGCAGTCGGCCCCCGACCCAGCACATCCCCAGGTAGTTCGAATAGAACTTCTCGATCTCGGCCACCACGCTTTCGGAGGAAGTTGCGAGCGTCATCAGCCGAACGTTTGCCTCCTTCACGTATCCACGGGCAACTAGGACATCGCGTAGGAATGTCATCCATCGGGGCCAGTAGTCGTCCGTGGGCGGACCCAACAGAACGATAGGCCGAAGCGGTGTCTTGCCCATCTGCATCAGGGTCAGGACCTCAAAGACCTCGTCAGCGGTCCCAAAGCCGCCCGCGAAGAAGATGAAGGAGTCTGCTTCTCGGATGAAGGCGTGTTTTCGCGCCCAGAAATCGGTGAATGGCACATGCTTGTCTTCTGATATGAAGGCGTTCGGTCTTGGGGACGATCGCAGGCGAATATTGAGCCCAAAGCTATGACCGACACCTGCGCCCTCGTTGACCGCCTGCATCAGGCCGGGACCGGCTCCCGTGATGACCATCCATCCGGCACGGCGTATGGCCGTCCCGACCTGCCGCGCAAGCTCGTACTCCTCGCTGCCTTCCTGCGACCGTGCGGAGCCGAAGATGCCGACCTTGTGATGCCCTTCATAAGTTTTGAACAATAGACGTGCGCGGCTGAGTTCATCTACAGCTGCCGCCAGAGCTTCGAGGTCACCGTTGGCCGGTCCTTCTTGCCTTGCAAGCCGGCTCGTTGCCTGCAGGATCATGTTGACAGCGCCCTGGCTGGCGAGCCTTGGGAACGCCAGGGACGCCAGGAGCTGCAACCTCCGCACGACACCCTTGTCCACATTGATAGGCATGTCACAGTCGCCCAAGAACTTCCTCGAGTTCCACCTCACGGATCACCAGTAGGCACACTGCGAAATATAAGACCTGCGAAATCTCGAGAGCCAGGGCATCCCTGTCCTCAAACTTGGCGGCCATCCATGACTCGGCCGCCTCCTCCAACAACTTGCGCCCCACGCCATCCGGGCCCGACGCTAGGAACCGCGCGGTCTGGCTCGTAGCTGGTTGAACCGCGGTCTTCTCGAGTACACGCTTGTAGAGTTCATCGAGTTGCATCAACCCGCCGCCTTTGTCCTCTTGAGCCGGTAGACGGCGCGCCTTCAGCGGGCAAGCAGTCTCACATCGGTCTATGGCCGCCAGGCTGCGCCTGCCCTGGGCGCGCCAGAGCCTCAACAAGACTAGCTGCTTGGTCAACACCGGGCAGGGCAGCAATCTCTCCTGCAACGCCACGCGCGGCCAGGGTGAACCTAGGCTCGGCGAGGACGACCTCGGCAGCCCGGCGGATGGCTTCGGGCGTGCGAGCATCAGGGTCAACCGAGAGACCTACGCCTGCGGTAACGCATGCCGCAGCGTTCCAGGGCTGATCGAACCCGAACGGCACGAGAACTAGCGGCAATCCATTCCGGAGGCTGGACAGGACAGTCGCAGGGCCAGCATGACAAACGACCAGGGCACATCTAGGCAGCATTTGTTCTAGCGGTAACCAGTCCTCAATCCACAAGTTGTCGGCCGCCACGCCGAGCGCGGCTGTGTTCACTCCTCGACCCACTGTAGCGATCACATTCACGTCCGCGGCACACAAACCTTCTACTATCGTCCGCAGAACCGCCGGGTGGCGCCCGAAGGTGTTGCCACTGGTCGCCAAGATCGTTGGCCGGTCCGGTAGCGAGTCGACCCAATCCGGAAGTGCACGGACCGCCGCATCTTGAAAGAGCAGTGGCTGGATGAATTGAGCGGTTCTGGGTGCTGCGCCACCGTACAGGGCCTCAGGCATGGGGACCAAAAGGAGATGCCTATATGGCATGAGTCCTTCGATGTCGGGCGGTAGACCTAGTTCTGCGCGGCGCCCGTTCAGGGTCTCGAGGTCGCGCATAAACGAGGGGGGTCTCATGCCGGTGACTTTGACCGCCACGTGCGGCAAGCCCAGCGCTTCCGCTGCTAGGCACCCCCCAAACTCGGTATCTTCGCGGACGACAATGTCGGGACGCCAGTCCCGCGAAAGGTTGACGATGTCGCGGGCCATGGTCCGGGCGCAGATACCGCCCAGCAATTCACGGAAGTATCGTCGAGATCGCTCGTCCTCCGGCGCGTTGGCCGCATTCAACGCGCTTTGCAAGCGCGTAAATTCATCGTTCGCTCCGGCCGGGAACGCATGGAATCCCGCGCCGATGGGATCGGCATGCGCTTGCTCTGCCATCGCATAAGCGACTTCATGACCGGCCGACCTGAGGGCGTTGGCAAGCGGAACGGTCTGCTGGAAGCATGAGTTTCCTTCGCCGCCGCGCCAGAAGTTCACCGTGAAAAGAACCCGCATCAGGTGCCACTAGCCAACGTTTCAACTACCTGCCACTGCCCGGTTTCCGCTGAGGCCAGCGCCGCGTCGACGACGAACTGGGCTAACGCTCCTTCTCTGAAAGTGGGCGAGTCAGATCGCCGCTGCTCCGTGGCAACGGCGGGCGCGACGTGTTCGGAATAGAGGTGGCGAGCAGGAGGAACCAGCATCTCTAAAGCGGCGCGCTGTGGATGCGCGCGAGACGCGCGGCCGCCCGGGATGGACAGGTCGACCGGCCTCGCGATCTCCGAGATCTTTGCCACCAGCATCACCCGCTGGGTTTTCGGGATAAGCGGGTTTGCGAAGGCGACGGCCGATGCTTTAGTGCCGTGCACCTCAGCCATTAGCGGATCAGCAGCCCGCATATGCCAATCTTGCGAAGCTTGCAGTCTCACCACGAGTGGTCGAGACTGCGACTCCATGTGCAACCACGAATGAAGGTGCCTCCTACTGCCGGGCGCGTCGCCATGTGCCCAAACGCGCCACGCATCGTCACGAGCTTGATCCGTAAGGTACCGAGAGAGGTCGATTAGGTGAACCAAGGAGTTTGTGAAGACGCCGCCATACCGCTCGGCTTGCCAAGCTCGGTCGACTTTTGGCGGGCCGATTCTGAAGCACATGTCCAACTGGCGCACATCTCCGAGTTCACCGTCTTCGATGAGGCGTCGGAGCGTCGCGCAAGGCGCGGAGTACCTCCACAGGAACCCGGTGAAGTGGGCGACACCCGCCGAGTTGGCGGCATCAAGCATCCTCTGAGCGTCCTCACCAGTTTCTGCCAGAGGTTTTTCGCAGACGATGTGCTTTCCTTGAGCCGCCGCGAACATCGCGATCTCCCGGTGCATGGGATCGGGCGCCGCTATAACGACGAGATCCACGTCATCGCGAGCGACTAGTTCTTCCCATGAATGCGTGATCGCGGCGCGCCCGCGTACGTTTATGTCCACGGCCATCGCCGCAGCTCGCTTCGGCTCTCGGGACCATACGGCTGTTACGGCAAAGAGCTCCGTAAGCGTACTCAGAGCTCGGCCATGCGCGAGGCCCCAGCCGGTACCCACTATACCCACTCGTATCACTCGACACCATCTTCTGCCGGCCGAGTGGTGTGAGGCGTTGCGAACCAGCCTAAAGGCGTCGATACAGCCTCAGCCTCATGCGCTTGCCTAAGCGGGCCAAGGCGCTGCGCGTGCACCACGCCTGCTGCTGCCTTAAGCGCGGCCCCGAGCGACTCATGTGCTGGATGGCCAACCTTCACAAGGGTGGTTCGCAGCGTGCTGAGGATTCGGTTTGTGGCCTGCCGGCGGAAGTCCATAAGGTCCTTCTTCCCCATGCTTCTCACCCCAAGCCAGTCCGGATGGTCTTCATCGGCTGGCGTGAGGAGGTTGCGCGTGAGCACAGCAGCTGCTCGCGCCTCGTCCTGCGGAACAATGCAACTTTCGAGAACAGGTGCTTGCTCCAAGAACACGATCGACCGTAGCGGCGCCGTGCGCTGAGCGTTTGTGCTTAGCAGGTCATCTATGTCCCACGGCAGGACGAGGACTTTGTCGTAAGCCGGGGGCACGGCAGAGGCGGTCCTCGCCGTCTGCACCGCCTGAGCAAGCGGCCGCAGATGCGCGAAGATTTCGAGCGTCGCCGGGTTTATGCGGCAGACGGTTGGCCAGGAGGTTGCGCGCCAGTCCGCTAATGAGAGAAAGAATCGGTCGTTGGCAATGTATTCGCCTCCACATTGAGCCAGGGCTGTCAGCATCGCAGTCGTCTTGCCTGCACGCTTGTCGCCGATAAAAGCTATCCCTTCGTCCTCAATGCGGATCAGGGAGCCATGCACGACGACCGTCCCCGCAGCCTCCGAACGGTAGCGCAACAGGCTGCGAATCACGCTGTAGGCTTCCGCAGCGAGTAGCGACAACGACGAGGGATACAGCCATCCCTTGGAGTAGTCACCCAACACTTTGATCTGGCGTCGTCGCTCGTCGACAGCTACGGCAAGGTCGTGACTGACGTTTGATATGAGCAACCGCCCATCAGCCAGAACAACGCTTCGCCGCGAACACGCGACCTCGGAGGAGGCGTGGAGCAACACATCGGCGCCTGTAGTCAATTCGGGTGCTGCGAAGCCGGGCCTATCAAGCACAGCCACCGTCCAGCGCTCGCAGGACGGGTCGGTGCTCTCAAACGCCAAGCTATCAAGATATCCTTCAAGCTCGCGAGCCACGAGCGGCGAGTTTGAGAGAACCTCGACGTAGCACTGTGCCAGGCCTACCCCAAAAACAATGTCCGCGTTCACGGCCTGAGGACTGAAGTAGCATGTCATCTGCGCGTGACCAAGTCTCTGCGTGGACCGGTAGTCAAGACTGCGGCGTGCCGGCGCAGGGCAGGGAATAAAGGGCGCTAAGCAACGTCCGTGCCTCGACGTTGACGAAGTTGTCCGCTGTCGCTAAGCCCCTCAACTGCTTCGGGGATAGCCACTTGAATCCGGCCGGCTCCTCTGCGGGTAAGTGGTTTGCGCGCACGATCATGTAACGATTCTGCTGCCTGTAGAAGCGGCCGCCTTCCTCTGACAGAGTCGCCGACCACAGGACGTCGGACGGCGCCACGCTCAGCAGCTCCTTTAGGAACTGCGGACGCTCCCGACGAAGCGCCCGGTAGAGAGCCGGAGTTGTCTGAACTGTCGGCGCAATCTCGACACCATCGCGAACTCCTGGCTCACGCTTCGCCTGCACCAGGACTCGGACTTGCCTATCGGTATCGTTGATCATAAACGCTATCACGCCTTCGTGCCTCGGCGCAAGTACTGGCTGGCACCATGAGTCAACCTCGCGGCCGGATATGGCCGCGCGCAGGCCGATGACGCTGAAATAGATCCGGCGCCGATCTCTGATCTCGTAATCCTCCCGCACCCAGCCGCGAAGGTCGCGCAGGTCCGCGGAGGCGACCGTCATGTCGTTCCCCAATCTGCAGTCGGTTAGCCAACGCTTGATGTCGAGATCACGGTGGGTGGCGCCATCTTCCGGACTGTCGTCCTCACCGCAAGGCCAACGGTACGGAAAGCCAGACAGGACGGATCGCGCATCCATGTTTACAACGTTGTCGTAGTTGAGAAGTGCCCGCAAGGCGCTCACCGATATCCAACGGAAGCGAGGGAGCAACGGTACGGCTTCAGCGGTGGCCACGATCATATTTCGATTCCGCTTGCGCAAGAAGCGGGCCCCCTGCTCCGACTGAAGCGAATCCGCGAGCAAGGTTCCGCGGGAATGCATCACGAAGAAGTCCAGATACGGCGTTGCCTTACCGCCATGGCGCCGCGTGTAGTTGCTCGGAGTCGCTTGGACCGTTGGACCGATCTGAACGAAATCTACGTTTCCCGGCTCAGCCTTCGCCTGGACCAGGACCTCCGGAACCCCGTCTGAAGTCAGTCGGGTAAGGAATCCGAGGATGCCCACTTCCGGTTGACTTATGACCGGCTGAGACCAAAAGGACACTTGCCCCGACGGGTGTCGGACTCGCATCCCCTCTATGCTGAAGAATCCGCCACCAACATGCCTCAAGTTTCCAGCCGCGTCAGTCCGCCACCCCTCCATCTGGTCCAAAGGCAAGCGGTCGATCGCGAAACACGTATCAGCTCGGGACGCCGCCAGCCAAGCAAGCGCCTCGCGCACCTCGCCATCTAAGCCATGATGTGGAGAGGGGGCGGAGTCTGTGACCGCGACCATATCAAATACTCTGCCTGCTGCCGCTGCGGCTACGGGTGCGCCAGCCTCGGAGGCCCTTCCTCGCGCGGACGCCTAGCATTCGACATGTGTCATTACTCGTCGCAGAGTGTCTGTGATGTCGCGGTGAGTCCAGTGGGCCCGTGCCTTGGTAGCGCCTTCGGCAGTCTCCGCACCCCGGAAGCTTCGGGAGAAGTCCCGGAAGGCAGGACCCGTAACAACGAGCGTGGCAGAGACGTTGTCCGTCCAGTTGAAAACCTGATGCGCACCTGTGCCGTGCAAGCAGTGGGTTCCACCTGCTCCGACGACGTAATCCGAGGTAGGAGCGAGCCCAACCGGGCCTTCAACTTCAATGCGCTTCCTGCCGTCTCTGTCGCCGTCGAAGAGCAGGTGGCTGATCAGCGTCTCCGCGTCCGGTGCGGGTGCGTCATGAACGAGGACATCGAAGTTGACAATACGAAGCTGTCCACACATGACGGCTGAAGCCAGGGGCCAACGATGCTCATGGGGGTACATATCGAACGTGCGCCGTCCGTTCCACCAGATATGTAGCCGCAGCTGGTAGCCCAATTCAGTTGACCGGTACAGACTCAGCTTGGTAAAGCCGATCAGCTCGTCTGCCGAACTACCGGCCTCCTCCTCTGTCCATCCGGAATCTACCCCTTCTAGAAATGAAGACCAGCCGTCGCGACCAGCAATCTGCAACAGCGTGGCCAACTCGCCGTAGCGACGAAACGGAGGAGCCGATCGAAAAAAGGCATCGATCCCATTGACCAATTGGACATACCGATTGGGGGCGTTCCGCCTTGGCATGTCAACAGCAGCAAGTTGATCCACGTCAGTGCCTTTCGTGAAAGATCACAACGGGCCGGATAGTAGCACCCGGCCTGCCGTCTGGCACCTCCAGCCGTTGTGCGAGCTCCGGCCGGGCGGGGGAAGGCCCCGAACACCGCCTCTGGCAGGACTGACCGGCCGCGCTGGGCAAGATCGTTAGTGGGGCTCTTCGCCATGAAACGTGGTAGCCGTCCGACGACACGGCGTTCTGCCTAGGCCCGAAGACGGGCCTGGTACCTCACGATCAGGGGTGTCGAAGTCCTTGATCGAGGAGGTCCCAGGTGCCCGAAAAGGCACTGTTGCGTTCGCTGTGCCCGGCTCACGGCAGGCTGGGACCGTGACCAGACACGGCTCCGCTGCACTCGACCGGTCCGCATTCGCCGGGTTCCGCTTCCCGCCCGAGTTGATCACCGTGGCGG
>JAABUR0100000127.1_pt1 | contig 176272 bp, 192 predicted proteins | sample 5560091 | NCBI WGS metagenome assembly JAABUR01 (sample SAMN10711879, study PRJNA513375) | rock metagenome | isolation source: Antarctica rocks | place: Antarctica: Victoria Land, University Valley sud | reverse complement strand
GATGCCCCGCGACAGACTCAGCATCAAGAAGCTCACGCTCATCGAGCGGACGACCCTGCATACACACATCGTCCCGACCCCCACAATCCGGGCCAGGACGACACGCGTTATTCAGCAGGCTCCTAGGACTCCAGCTCGCGGGCGACGGCGTGCACGACCTCAGCAATCTTGCGGCTGGCCCGCCGGTCCGGGTACCGGTCGCGGCGGAGATCGTTCTGCACGCCGTCCAGCAGCCGAATCATGTCCTCGATCATGCCGTGCAGCTCGTCCGGAGGGCGCCGAGGGGCGGTCGGCGGTGGCGGCACGAGCGAAGGCAGCGGGTCGAGCAGCCGCACCGACAGAGCCTGCTCGCCCCGGCGCCCCTCGCCCACGCCGAACTCCACCCGCGAACCCGGCGGCAGCGCGGTCACCCCGCCGGGGAGCGCCGAGGAGTGCACAAAGACGTCACCGCCGTCGTCACGCGAGAGAAAGCCGAAGCCCTTCTCGGTGTCGTACCACTTGACCTTGCCGGTGGGCACTCGAACCTCGAAGAATGCGGGCGGACAGGACGCCGCGCAGCGGCGGCGGTCTAGGCTAGCCGCCTCTGAGCCGCAGCCCCCAACGGCTATGCGGGGCGAGCGGCCGCCAGACTCAACCCGAACCGGCAACCCGCCGAGAATGGCCGCAGCGGACGACGCACCGCCGTAGGAGTAGCAGTGAGCGAGCAGGTCTACAGCGGACGTACGCCGGAGCCGGCGCCGGACACCGTCGGGTCGGCACCGGGACGGCGTCCGCGCAGTGCGGCGACCATCGCCGCGGTGGTCGCGGCGGTGCTGCTCATCGTCGGTGGCGGGGTCGGCCTGACGGCCTACCGGGCCCTGTCCGGTGGCGGTTCGCAGCCCGAGAAGTACGCTCCCGCGTCCAGCTTCGCGTTCGCGAAGCTCGACCTTGACCCGGCCGCGTCGCAGAAGCTCGCCATCCGCCGGTTCGCCGACAAGTTCCCGTCCTCGCCGACCCGCAAGGGCTCGGGGGACCTCCGGGACCAGTTCCTCCGGAGCCTGTTCGAGAGCGACGACAGCAACAAGGTCGACTACGACCGTGACGTCAAGCCATGGATTGGCGACCGGGCCGCCGTCGCCGGTTTCCTTGGCGCCGGCGGGAAGGCGCAGGGTGAGGTGATCCTGCAGTACAAGGACAAGGACCAGGCCAAGCGCGGCCTGGACAAGCTGGCGGCCGGCAGCAACGGCCTGCACTACTCCCTGCAGGACGGGTACGCCGTGCTGGCCGACGGCCAGGACGTCGTCGACGACGCGGTGCGGCAGGCGGCGAGGTCGAACCTTGGTGGCACCGCGACCTACCGGAAGGACGTCGGTGAGCTGACCGGCTCGCAGGTCATGACCGCCTGGGTGGACATCGAACGGTCGGTGGCCGCCGCCCAGGCAACTGGCTCACGGACCAACCGGTTGCCACCAGAGGTGCTCGACCAGGCAAAGGGACGGGTCGCGCTGGGCCTGCATGCCGGGAACGACTTCCTCGAGTTCGAGGGTGCGACCTTCGACACCCCGACCACGCCGTCCAGTGGCACCGCCACCGACATGATCCGGCAGCTTCCGGAGGGCACCCTCGCCGCGCTCGCGATCGGTGACGCCGGCAAGGTCGTGACCACCGCGTTCGATCGGCTGCGCGCCAACCCGGCCTTTCAGCAGATCCAGCCCCAACTCGACGCGCTCGCCCGGCAGACCGGGCTGCAGCTTCCCGGCGATCTCGCCACCCTGCTCGGCCGCGGAGCGGTGTTCGCGCTGGGCAGTCTTCCGACCGGCGGCGGCGTCCCGGCGTTCGGCGTTCGCAGCCGGCCGACCGATCCCGGGGCCGGACGCAAGATCGCCGAGCAGATCGCGGCGCTGGCCCGTTCCTCCGGCGGTGGGGTGACCGTCGAAACGCGGCAGGTCGGGGACGACGTCGTACTGGCAGCCGGCCCGGGGTACGCCGGTCGGTTGGCCACCAACGGCAAGCTCAGCGAGACCGCAGTGTTTCGGACGGCGATGGGCGACCTGCCGGGCAAGGTGAGCGCGGCGGCCTTCTTCGACCTCGGCGCGCTGCTGCGCAACGTCCCTCGTGACAACGCGGACGTGAGCCACCTGCGGGCGTTCGGCATGTCGGTCCGCCAGGACGGCAAGACCCAACGGCTGCGGATCCGGCTGCTCGCCGGCTGATCAAGGGATTGTCGCCGGCCCCCGGCTGTGCTAAAAACGCGGTGGTGAGGTCAACGGGACTTTGCTGAACTCCTCGGGGGGGAGCCATATGATCAAGAGATTCGGAATAGTACTAATCGGGCTGGTCGCGCTGTTGGGACCGGGCGTCGCAATGGCCTCATCCGCGTCTGCCAGCACGGGAACCGTCCGCACGACTCCTGACGCGACGACCGCGTCAAGGACCTTTTGTGTCAACGGCGGCAATTACTGCATGACCGTGACTTTCCGGAGCGTCAGCGGCGGTATCTTCATCGACCGGATCGACTCGGCCGGTCGCACGGTCGGAAGTGGATGTGCCCGGGAGTACGTCGTGGTCAACGGCACCTACACGCGCGCGACTAACAGGATCTGCTACCGCGGCGGGGTGGTCATCCAGGGTCACCACATCATCAATGCGAAGGCCAGCTGCGGAACCACGGTGCTGGTCGACTGGCGCGGGACCAACGCGCCGGCGGGCCGGCCCGGCTTCAAGGTCGTCTGCTAGCAACTGCGCCGCACGCAAGAAGAGGGGCGGACCGGAGGGTCCGCCCCTCTTCTTGCTGTCGACCGGCCTAATCCGGCGTCCCCAGCAGCTCGTTCATCGAACCGGACCGGAACCCGCGCGGGTCGACCTCGACCGTGCCGAAGCCATCGATGGCGGCCAGCACGTCGGGCCGCCCGGTCAGGGCCGGAACGAGTGCGGCGTCCACCTCTACCCGGGCCCGGCCCGATCCCAGATCGCGGACCCGGAGGTTGTCGGCGCCGATGCCGGCCGCCGCCAGCGCCGCCCGCAGCGCCGTCTCGGCTCGGTCCACCCGGGCGAGTCCGGCCGGCGTGATCTCCACGCCGTACGCCACCCGACTGGACAGGCAGGCGGCGGCCGGCTTGTCCCACGTGACCAGGCCCCACCGCCGGCTGGCGGCGCGCACCTGCGCCTTGGTCAAGCCGGCGTCCAGGAGCGGAGTCACCGCCCCACGCTCCGTCGCTGCCCGGATGCCGGGGCGGAAGCCGGCGACCCCGTCGTCGGCGTTCGTGCCGGTGACCACAGCCCGCAGGCCCAACGCGATGGCCACCGGTGCCAGCACCTCGAGCAGTTCGGCCTTGCAGAAGTAGCAGCGGTCGGCCGAGTTCCCGCGGTAACCCTCGCGGCTCATCTCCAGCGTGCGCGGCATCTCGTGCCGGACGCCCATCCCGGCCGCGAAGTCCGCGGCCCGGTCCAGCTCGCCGCTGGCCAGACTGGCCGACACCGCAGTGGCCGCCACGACGCGGCCGGGTCCGAGAGCCCGTACGGCGGCGGCCAGCAGGAACGCCGAGTCGGCGCCTCCGGAGAAGGCGACCAGCACCGAGCCCAGCTCGCGCAGACCCGACTCGAGGCGGCGAACTGCGCGATCCAGGGCGGGATCTTCCATCCGGCCAGGTTACGGGGCCGGGCGACATCGTCGCTGCTGGGGAGAGGCGCCGGCTCCTCGCCGACGGTGGGGACGAGGAGCCGGCGCCTTACCACCATTCCTCGGCCTCCACCGACCGAACGGACATGGTCCGAACGGACCGTGTCCAGGACAGTCCCGTTCCGCCATTTGCAGTAGCGGCGTGCATGGGTGAGGCTGCACGTGACTCAAGTGAGAGGTGGTGATGTCGATGCGCACACGCACTTGGATCTAAGCGGGCAGGGACGCCTCGGTGAACGGGCCGAGCAGCACACCGACGGTGGGTGCTGACCCGGAAAGCCCAACGAGGCGCCCGCGGCGCGGGCGGCCGGAGGCTGGCCGCCCGTGCCGCCTTCGCTTCGCCGTCGCGGCTGGCACCGCCTACACTTACCCGGCCAACCGGGGCTGCGCGGCCAACAGGCAACCGGGAGGCCCCGGCCCTTTCGGGGAAGGGACCGCATGCGCCGCTCCGCGAGCGTCACCCAGCTCGCTCACCCTCGCGGCACGGCGATCCTGCTGGGGTCGGCCGCCACCTCCTACCTCGGCGACGAGATCGCCGCGGTCGCTCTTGCGATCGCCGTACATGACGAGACCGGCTCGGGCTTCGCCGTCGCGGCCCTCATCCTGGCGACCCTGCTGCCGCTGGTGCTGCTGGCACCGCTGACCGGCTGGCTGGTCGACCGGGTCGAGACCACCCGGTTGCTCAGCCTGCTCGCCGCCGCACAGTGCGTCGTCGTACTGCTGCTCACCAGGGTGACCGCCCTGGGCGGCCGGCTGGCGCTGATCTTCCTGCTCTCCACGGCCACGGCAGCCACCGCGACCGGGTTGATGGCCCTCGCGCCGACGGCCGCCGGCAAGACGCGGGCGAAGGACGTGCTCGGCTTCCTCGCCGTCGCCTCGCGCGCATCGGCGGGGCTGGGGCCGCTCGTGGGTGGCCTCCTGGTCAAGTTCGTCGGCGTGCGCGGGGCGCTACTGGTAGACGCCGCGACGTTCCTGGTCTTCGCGGTGGCGTTCCGGCTGATGGGGTTCCAGCGGCGCCCGCAGCCACTCGCCCCGTCGGCCGATGACGAGAAGGAACCCCACCCGGCTCTGCACGGCATGGTGACCCTCTGGCGGGACCGGGTCCTGCGTCGAGTCGTCGGCGTACTGGCCCTGGCCATCGTGTTCATCGGGATCTCCTACGTCGCCACCGTCTTCTTCGCCAAGGACGTGCTGGACGCGGGCAACCTGGGCGTCGGGCTGCTGATGGCGGCGTACGGCATCGGGATGACCGTCGGTTGCTACGGCATCCGCTGGCTCGACTCGGGGCGGCTGGCGCCGGTGGCCCTCGCCGCGCCCGCGGTCGCCGGCGCGGGTTTCCTGCTGGCGGCCGCGCTGCCGGTACTGGTCGCCGCGATCGCCGGATTCACGGTCTCCGGCCTGGCCAGTGGGCTCGGCCTGACCGCGATGCGGGCCATCGTGGTGGACCGGGTGCCCGACGGGCTGCTCGGGCGGGTGTTCGCCGCCGAGGGCGCCATCGGTACGACGGGCGAGCTGCTCGCCCTGCTGCTCGGCGGCGCGCTGGTGAGCGTTGCCGGCGCCCGCACGGCGCTGTGGGTCGCCGGTGTCGGCTCCGTGGCCGCCAGCCTCACCGCCGTGCCACTGGGCTGGTTCGGCGCGCCCGCGGTAACCGCCGGCCGGAAACCCGACGACATGGTCATCCAGCTGCCAGCCACCCCGGTGGACCTGCGGGCACCGCACGACGTGGACGGAATGCGCCAGCCGGCCGAGTAGCTGGCAGGAGACAACTGGGCCAAGCCAGGAAGGGGCGACTCCGCCGAAGCGGAGCCGCCCCTTCCTGGAAAGAGCCGAGGGACTAGAAGTCCATGTCCCCGCCGCCCATGCCGCCACCACCGGCGGCCGGGGCGTTCTTCTCCGGCTTGTCTGCGATGACGACCTCGGTGGTGAGGAACAGCGCCGCAATCGACGCGGCGTTCTGCAGCGCCGACCGGGTGACCTTGGCCGGGTCGATGATGCCGGCCGAGATCATGTCGACGTACTCACCGGTCGCGGCGTCCAGGCCGTGGCCGGACTCCAGGTTGCGCACCTTCTCCACCACGACGCCGCCCTCGAGGCCGGCATTGATGGCGATCTGCTTGATCGGGGCCTCCAGCGCCAGCTTGACGATGTTGGCGCCGGTCGCCTCGTCTCCGGTGAGGTCCAGCTTGGCGAAGGCGGTGTTGGCCGCCTGCAGCAGCGCGACGCCGCCGCCGGCGACGATGCCCTCCTCGACGGCCGCCTTGGCGTTGCGTACGGCGTCCTCGATGCGGTGCTTGCGCTCCTTGAGCTCGACCTCGGTGGCCGCGCCCACCTTGAGGACAGCGACACCACCGGCCAGCTTGGCCAGCCGCTCCTGCAGCTTCTCCTTGTCGTAGTCGGAGTCGCTCTTGTCGATTTCGGCCCGGATCTGGTTCACCCGACCGGCGATCTGGTCGACGTCGCCGGCACCTTCGACGATCGTGGTCTCGTCCTTGGTGATGACGACCTTGCGGGCCCGGCCGAGCAGGTCGAGGGTGGCGTTCTCCAGCTTGAGCCCGACCTCCTCGGTGATGACCTGGCCACCGGTGAGAATGGCGATGTCTCCGAGCATGGCCTTGCGCCGGTCACCGAAGCCGGGAGCCTTGACCGCGGCGGACTTGAAGGTGCCGCGGATCTTGTTCACCACCAGGGTCGCCAGGGCCTCGCCCTCGACGTCCTCCGCGATGATGGCCAGCGGCTTGCCGCCCTGCATGACCTTCTCCAGCAGCGGCAGCAGGTCCTTGACAGCCGAGATCTTGCTGTTGACCACGAGCACGTACGGTTCGTCGAGGACGGCCTCCATGCGCTCGGGGTCGGTGACGAAGTACGGCGAGATGTAGCCCTTGTCGAAGCGCATGCCCTCGGTCAGCTCGAGCTCGAGGCCGAAGGTGTTGCTCTCCTCGACGGTGATGACGCCTTCCTTGCCGACCTTGTCCATGGCCTCGGCGATGAACTCGCCGATCGCGGTGTCACCGGCCGAAATGGCTGCCGTGGACGCGATCTGCTCACGGGTCTCGACGTCCTTCGCGGAGTTGGACAGCGCCTCGGAGACCGCCTCGACGGCGATCTCGATGCCCTTCTTCAGGGCCATCGGGTTGGCGCCGGCGGCCACGTTGCGCAGCCCCTCCTTGACCAGGGCCTGGGCCAGCACTGTTGCGGTCGTCGTACCGTCACCGGCGACATCGTCGGTCTTCTTGGCGACCTCCTTGACCAGCTCGGCGCCGATCTTCTCGTAGGGGTCCTCGAGCTCGATCTCCTTGGCGATGCTCACGCCGTCGTTGGTGATGGTCGGCGCGCCCCACTTCTTCTCCAGGACGACGTTGCGCCCACGAGGGCCGAGCGTCACCTTTACGGCGTCGGCGAGCTGGTTCATGCCTCGCTCCAGACCGCGCCGTGCCTCCTCTTCGAATGCGATGGTCTTGGCCATTCGTTGCCCTCCGCTTGCTTCGACTGATGTCGGGAAGATCGGCCTCGGTGCCCGCGACGGACGGTCGGGGACGGCGTACGCCGTTTCGACCTCACCGGTCCGGTCTGTCACTCGGCGATGCCGAGTGCCAACTCGATGTTTAGCACTCGACACCGGAGAGTGCAAGCCAACGGACTTTCGTGCGGCCCGCGATGTGGCCTCCGGTGCGTGCGGCGACGGCCCGGTCCCAACGGGGCCGAGCCGTCTGCCGTCGTGCGCTACTGGCTGCGTGCGGTACTAGATGGGCCGGACCTTGTCGGCCTGCGGGCCCTTCTGTCCCTGGGTGACGTCGAACTCCACCCGCTGCCCCTCGTCGAGGCTGCGGTAGCCCTCCGACTCGATCGCGCTGTAGTGCACGAAGACGTCTGCGCCGCCGTCAACAGCGATAAAGCCGTAGCCCTTCTCCGCGTTGAACCACTTGACGGTGCCCTGTGCCATGTGCCACTCCCTGTTCCCGGAGCCTTTCGGATCCGCACCACGCGGACCCGGGTCTTCATCGCTGGGGGCCTCGTCCGCGCGAGGGCCCGTGATCGTTCCGCGGGCGTGGGCCTATCCGGATGGCAGAGCACGTGCACGCCGAACATCGACCGAGCGGAACCATACACGCGCACCGGGTTACCGCCGCAACACTGCGCACAGAACACCGGAGAATGCGTTGATGGGCATCCGGGTGGTCTACAGCGACTTGGACGGCACGATGGTCGGACCGGGCGGTTCGTTCTTCCGCACCGAGGACGGCGGGCTCACGCTGGCGCCGGCGAATGCCCTCGTCGAACTGCACGAAGCCGGCATCGCCCTGGTTCTCGTCTCCGGTCGGACCCGGCCACAGCTGGTCGAGGCCGGCCGGATCTTCGATGCCGACGGATTCATCGCGGAGCTGGGCGCTGTCATCGGCTGGGAGGCCGGCCGACGCTCGCGGGTGCTGACCGGCCAGATGCCGCCCACGTACGCCGGAACACCGGTCGAGGTGATCGGGGGCCTGGGCCTGGTGGCCCGGCTGCTGGACCGGTACGCCGGCCGGCTGGAGTACCACTCGCCCTGGCACGAGGGGCACGAGGTCGACGTGATGCTGCGCGGCCGGATCGACGTCGCGGAGGCGCAGAGCTGGCTGGCCGGCCAGGGCCTCGGGTGGCTCCGGCTGCGCGACAACGGGGTGCTGCCGGCGGGCCGGCCGACCACCCTGGACCCGGTGGCGGTCCCGGCGCACGTCTACCACCTGATGCCGGCCGGGCTGTCCAAGGGGCGCGCGGTGGCGCAGGACCGAGCTCGGCGCGGCATTGCGGTGGCCGATGCGGCCGGGATCGGCGACTCCGCCAGCGACCTGGACATGGCACCGCACGTCGGGACCCTGTGGTTGACCGCCAACGGAGCCCGCCACGAACACATGCGGCGGCGAGTGGCAGAGCTGGGCAACGTGCGGGTCTCCAGCGCGGCCTTCGGCCTGGGCTGGGCAGAGGCGGTCTGCTGGGCCGTGCGGAGCTGAGCAGCCCGGCTTCCGGCTCACCCGCGCGGCACCGGCTCCGCCTCAGCCGGCACCGATCGCCGCGGTGAGGGCGGCCAGCAGTGCCACCACCCCGGCCGGGCCGTCGACGACGATGTCGGCGCGCTCGCGCAGCACGGTGACTTCGGCCGAGTCGCTGCAGACGGTCACACCGGGGACGCCCTCGGCGCGCAACCGCTCGACCGCGTCGTACGCCGGCAGGTCGCCGATGTCGTCGCCGGCGAACAGGACCGCGCCGGCGCCACGCGCGCGGGCCAGCCGGGTCAGCGCGCGCCCCTTGTCGGTGCCGGCCGGCCGGAGCTCCACGACGAGCCGGCCGGGAACGGCCTCGAGCCCCGCCCGCTCGGCCAGCGCGGCCAGCGGCGCCCGGAGTCGTTCGAGCGTGGCGTCCGGATCCGGCAGCCGCCGGGTGTGCACGACGAGCGCCGAACCCTTGTCCTCGATGGCGACCGCCGGTGGCACACCGGCGACCTCGAGCAGCCTGCGCAGCCGGCTCCGGGCGAACGACACTCCGGCCGACGGTTCCGGCATCGTCCGCGCGCCGGTCGCGGCGTCGTAGCGCTCGAGCCCGTACTGGCCGAGGACCACCAGCCGGCCCAGCCCGGCCGCGGAGCGCATGCCACCGAGCTGCAGCACGTCCTCGACGGGGCGGCCGGTGATGACCGCCACCACCCCCACGACGCCGGCGAGCCGGCCCAGCGTGGCCACCGCCTCCGGGTGCGGAACCGCCTCGCCTGGCCGCTCGACGATCGGGGCGAGCGTGCCGTCATAGTCGACCGCGACCAGGGCCCGGGCCGGCTCGGCGAGGATCGCCGCGAGACCGGCGGCCCCGGCCGACGTGGAGGACTCGGGCAGCCGCACCGGCGCGAGGGTAGCTCCGACCTCCGGTCAGGGCCGGAACTCGCGGGTCACCACCACGGTCAGCCCACTTCCGGGCAGACCCGCCGGCCGCGGCAGCACCCGGCGTACGGCGGGATAACGGGCCGCCAGCTGCCGAGCCACCGCCTCCTGGCCCGCCGGGTAGTACACGGTCGTGACCGGGATCCGGCCCGGGTAGTTGCCGGTGCCACGGACCGGCCAGCCGCCCGCGCGAAACGTCCCGGCGGCCCGCCCGGCCAGCCCGTTGATCCGGGAGTTGTTCAGAACCAGCAGCGGAACCGGAGTGGCCACCGCGGCGGGAACCGACCGACCGGAGGGCGTCTCCATGGCGGCCCCGGTCGCCGAGTTCGCCGCGGCACGGCGCGAGGTGGTGGTGGCGGGCTGCCCGAAGAGCAGCAGCAGTAAGCCGACCAGAGCGGCCACAGCGGCGACCGCGACCACGGACTCCACGGCCTCACGGCCGGCCACCGCCCGGGGCACGGGCTGCGGGCCCGGGCCGGCCCGCCGCACCGGGACGGTTCGCAACGGTGCCGAGGGCTGCCACCCGGGTGGTGGCCCCGGTGGTCGTCGCCGCCCCGCTGATGGGCCGCCGGAATCCGCCCGGGTCAGGTCTCCAGGCCGAGCCGGCGTGCCGAGCGGGCACGCTGCCGGCTGGCCCGCATCCGGCGTAGTCGCTTGACCAGCATAGGGTCGAGGGCCAGCGCATCGGGGCGGTCGATCAGAACATTCAGCACCTGGTAGTAGCGAGTGGCCGACATGTCGAACAGCTCGCGGATCGCAGCCTCCTTGGCGCCGGCGTACTTCCACCACTGCCGTTCGAACCCGAGGATCTCCCGCTCGCGCTCGGACAGCTCGGAACCGCGCAGCTGGCCGCTGACAGGGGCGTTGGCGACGTCCATGCTCGCGTCCTCCGAGAGTCCGGGTCGGTAAATGACAGCGGTGTGATTCTGGCACGGTCCGGTGGTCGACCGGCGGCAGGCGCTCCGGCCACGGCGCTGCGCTTGCGCCGCTTTCCCGCTAGCGCTTCAGGAACAGCAGCACGGCGACGGCGACGCCCAGCGCGACCACGGCAACCCGCAGCACGGTGGCCGGCAGCCGGCGGGCCACCCGCACCCCGGCCGTCCCACCGACGTACGCCGCCACGGCCAAGATCGCGGCGAAGCCCCACGCGACCCGGCCGGAGAGAACGAAGACCACGACGCCCACGGCGTTGATGACCAGCGAAAGCACTCCCTTCAGCGCGTTGAGGCGCTGCAGGTCGTCGTTGACGAGCACTCCGAGTACGCCGAGCAGCAGGACGCCGAGTCCGGCACCGAAATACGAGCCGTAGACCGCGCTCGCACAGACGCCGGCGCGCACCAGCCAGGTGACCTCGGTCCCACTCGCCTTGCCATTGCGGTGCCGGGCGACCGCGGCCGCGAGCGGTGTCTGGACCGCGAGCAACGCGCTGGAGACCAGCACCAGGAAGGGCACGAGGGCACGGAATGCCGCCGCCGGCGTGACCAGGAGCACGACCGCTCCGGCCACGCCCCCGAGGACGCTCACCAGCGCGAGCGAGCGGACCCGGTTGCCCTGGCCGGTCAGCTCCCGGCGGTAGGCCACCGACCCACCGGCGTACCCGCTGAGCAGACCCACCGAGGAGGTGATGTTCGCGACAACCGGAGGCATCCCGGTGGCGAGCAGGGCCGGAAAGGTGATGAGCGTCCCGCCGCCGGCAACGGCGTTCACGGCGCCGGCGAGTACTCCCGCTCCCGCTGCCAGCGCGGCGTCTGCCGGTGTCACGTCGGCTGCGGCTTGCGGCAGCGCAGCTGCCGGAAGAGCGGAACTATCCGGCTGTCCGCGATCTCCGGGAGATCGCGCGCCGTCGACTCATCGGCACTCGGCTCGGCGGCCGCCTCGAGGAAAGCAAGCGTGTCCAGGAGGTCCCGACAGCCGTCGTTCCCCGCCCTGGACAGCCGCGTCCACGCCCGTGCGTTCTGGTCCCAGTACCGACCGACCTCGAGATGATCCACAGCCGGAGTATCCTCCGGCGGGGCGGGTGGGTCCGAAGCACACATCGCCTCGGAGGGTCGATGCCGCGGGTCCCCAACTGGGTGGTCGCCCCCGCGGTGGCCGTGGTCTTGGGCATGACCGGGCTGCTCGCCGCCGCTCCCGCCGTCGCGCGGGACGACGACTACCCCCGGATCCTCGCAGTCATTGCCAGCCGGCCGCCGCAGGTCGAGGTGCAGGCGGTTGTGCCGCCGCTGCTTGCGGGGCAGACGCTGCCCATCGACGCCTTCGAGGTGGTCGAGAACGGCCGGCAACGCCCGGTCATGTCGGTCACCAGGCTGCCGCCGACTGCTCTACGGGTCCTGCTCGTTCTGGACACGGCCGTCCCGCCGGCCACTCTGGCCGCGGAACAAGGGGCCGCACGGGAGTTCGTGTTCGAGCTTCCGCCGCAGGTTCGCGTCGGGGTGGTGGCGACCGACCCGGAGCCAAATGTCGTGTCATCGCCCGACACCGACCGGAGCGCCACCGTCCGGGCGATCATCGGGTTGAAGCCGACCGCACCGTCCTCCACCAACGATATGGCCAGCACGCTCGAGTTGGCCCTGAGCCAGTTGATGCCCGCGCAAGGCACCGGCGTGGTGGTGACGGTCGACTCCCGACCGGTCGCCACCGCGCTGTCCGCCGGGTTGTCCCGGGCGGCGACGACGGCACGGGCGGCCGTCTACCCCATCGTGCTGAGCGAACCGCCGCTGGGCTACCTGGGCGGACTGGCCGTCCGGAGCGGAGGGCGGGTAATACGGGTCGATGATCCCCGGCGGATGCTCTCGGCGTACGACATCGTCGTCAAGGAGCTGTTGGGGCGCTACCGGATCGTGTACGCGACAAGTGCCACCGGTAGTCACACAGCCGACCTGACCGTCGCCGCCCTGGGGATCCGCGGGACGACCGCCTTCGTCGTCATTTCCGGGAATGCCCCGTCGTCGTCCTCGTCGGCGGCGACCAGCGCGGACTTCAAGGGAAGCACCCGGAGATCGACCAGCTCGTCGGTTCGGCTGCTCGCCGGCCTGTTGCTCGCCGGGCTGATCGCCCGGCTGGGCTGGCGGGTCGCGCGCAGAAGCTGAGCGGATCAGCGCAGAACGGCGTACACCAGCACGTTGTCGCGGTAGGACCGCCGGCCCCTGTCGTAGCTTCCGCCGCAGGTGACCAGAACCAGCCGGGGCGCTCCGCCCGGCTGCGTCAGGTCGGCCACCGGCAGCAACGGCTTGGCGATCATGCGACGAGCCGCCACGGAGTAGGTCGAGACGGTGCCGTCAGCGTGCACCACCTGGACGGTCGCCCCGGGCGCCAGACGATCGAGGCGGAAGAACACCCCAGGCAAGTGAGCATGGTCGACGTGGGCGGCGATCAGCGCCGTGCCGGCATCACCGGGAAGGGCGCCGGCTCCGTACCAGCCGACCCGGACGAGGTCGTTCGGAACGGCGAGCTGCCCGTCGGCGGCGACACCCACGGAGGCGACCGGCGCATCGATGCCGAGAGATGGCACCCGCAACCGGACCGGCACCCGGGTGGCCGCGGCGGCGAGATCAGCCAGCTTCGCCGAGTGGGTCCCGACCAGATCGGGCACCCGTGTCGGGGTGGCGCTCGCCGGGGCCGGTCGGGCCGCTGGCACCACACCGGCGTTCGTCGGGGCGGCCCGGCTGCCCTGCATGGTCAACCCGAAGGCGCCCGCGCCGGCCAGGGCAAGCGCGACGACCACTCGGAGCAGCCGGGTCACCTCCGGCGACTGCTGCGCACCGACGGGACGACCAGCAGTAGGCCGGCCAGCAACAGGGCGACGGTGGACCAGGGCGCCGGGCCCGAGGTGGCGGCCAACCCCTCGGTGCCGGTCGGTACGCCGGCAAGGGCGCGCGCGTCGCTGACCCGGGCCAGCCAGGTCAAGGTGCCCTCGGAAGCGGACCCGATCAGGTAGATCGTGGTCACCGTGCCGGCTCGCAGTGCCACGTTCTGGGCCGCCACCACCGGAGCGCCGTCGGCCCCGAGAACGGCCACCGAGTGGTTACCGGCGGAAAGGTCGCTGGCGACCTGCAACGATCCGCCAGAGAGCTTCGTGCCCAGCGAGCGCCCGTCGAGGGTCACCTGGACCGTCGGCGCCGCCGCGATGTGCCTGATGACGAGGCGCCCCTTGCCGGCGGGTATGGCGGGACCACGCTCGTTGAACAGCGTCAGAGACGGCTTGTTGTCCGGGGAGAGGCCGACGGCCGCGCTGACCAGCCCACCGGCCGGGACCGTGACGGTCCGCTGGAGCACCGGGGCGGCGGTCGGGTCGTTGGCACTGCGGATGACGACGGAGTGCGTGCCGGCATTGAGCGTCAGGGCATCGGTGGTCCGTTCCGGCTGGAACGCGCTCAGTGCCCGGTTGCCGTCGACATCGACGTTGGCGACGAGGCCACGGACACCGTGCACGATGACCACCTGACCCGTGGTCGGTGCAGCGGCGAGCGCTGGCGCACCCGACGACATCGCGGCGAACAGGGCCACCCCGGCGGCAAGAACTCGCATCCCGACACTCCTCACACTGATCACGGGTCGCGCGACCCTACTGCCGCCCCGCTGCGGATTCACAGGGGGTTCGTATCGGACGGCGCGATCGGATGACACTTGGTGCTCCTGCGCCCTTACCTAGGTGCGCGCTTGCACCGTACGCCCGTTCCGGGCGCTGCACGATGCGTTCTACGCGATCACCGATGTGCCACCGGCGGGACGTTGAGTTGAAGACCAGTTGCGATGACACTGAAGGCGTGCAGAACGCGCTGGCGGTCGGGGGCCTGATGCTCCTCCCGACCCTCCTGGGGGTTGCCGGAATCGCCGGCGCCCGGGTCGTCCGGCGGCTCCAGGAGCACCGGCGCCGGGCCCTGGTCACCGGCCCCTCGATCGAACGGCTGGCGACCGATCTTCGCCGGCTGCACGCGCAGCTGTCCTCGGCTGACGAGCCGGTGCCGCGACCGGGTCGGGGACTGCGCATCCGGGCCACCAGGGGCGCCTACGTCGACGCGCTGACCGCCGCCTGCCGGACTCTGGAGGTAGCGCCGCCGCAAGCGTCCGGCACCGGTGAGGTGCCGGTGACCGAGATCTACCGGGTGGAGGCCGCGCTGCGCGGTGCCGGGCTGGACGTGCGGGGGAGCGAGGTGCGCTGACGCCCGGTCCGTGGACTCGAGATCGTGCCCGGAAACCACCCCCGCCCGCGAAGGGGCATGCTGGTCGCCGTGCGAGGTGACACCGGTCTGCCGCGGGCCGACGTCGAGAACGACTTCCTGCGCGCCCGACGCCGGCAGGTACTCGCCCGGCTGGCCCACCGGCTGCGCCGGGAGCCCGACGACGTCAACATCATCCTGCCGTTCGACGACGTGATGTCCGCGCTCGGGATGGAAGGCGAACGAGACCTCGGGCTGCAGACGATCGCGCTGGACACCGTGGTGGGGACCGTGGACTCCCACCGCGACTTCGACCGGCGCTTCCGGCCCACCTCGGCCCGGGTCCGCGAGCGGTGGGAGCGGTTGGCGTTGGCCCAGCGGCGAGGCGAGAACATCCCGCCGATCGACGTCTACCGGGTCGGCGACCTGCACTTCGTCAAGGACGGCCACCACCGGGTGTCGATCGCGCTCGCGACCGGCGCGCGGACGATCGATGCCTACGTGATCGCGGTACGGACGACGCTGCCGGCCGACGGCATCAGCCGACGAGGCGACCTGCTGGTCAAGAGCTACGAGCGCCTGTTCCTCTCCCGCGTCCCGCTGTCACCCACGACCCGCGCCAAGATCACGGTCACCGATCCGTGGTCCTACGCCGAGCTCGGTGAGGCGGTGGAGGCCTGGGGGTTCCGGTACATGCAGCACGAGCAACGCTTCCTCGATCGCGCCGAGATCGCCCGGCGGTGGTTCGCCGAGGAATACACCCCCGTCGTACGCATGATGAAAGAGGCGGGCCTGATCGGCTCCGGCACCGACGCGGATGGCTACCTGCGGGTGACGCGGGAGCGCTACCGGCTGATCCGCACCCACGACTGGAACGACGACGTCATCCGCAGGCTGCGCGAGCAGATCGGCTGACGTCGTCGTACCGGTGGGTCTAGATCCTGGTGGAGCCGCCCGCGGAGCCCGAGTCGGACGGTGCGGGGGGCGTGGTTGCTTCGCCGCGCTTGCCGCGGGTGAGGTTGTTGCCACTGGACGGGTCGAAGACGTGGATGGAGCGGACGTCGGCCCACAGTTCCGCGTTCTGGTTCTCCCGTACGCCGGTGGCGGCATCGAGCCGGGCCACTACCTGATCGCCGCCGGAGCCCGTGTCGGCGCGGCCGGAGTCGCGGGCCAACTCCTCGAGCTCGGCACTGCTCGCCGACTCGCCCTCGAGCGTGAAGTAGGCGAAGACGTCGGAGCCCATCGACTCGACGACGTCGATCGAGGCGGGGAAGGTGATGCCGTTCGAGCGCGACTCGGCGGGGACCAGAGCGGCGTCCTCGAAGCTCTCCGGCCGGATGCCCATGATCACGTCGCGGCCACCGCCGACGGACTCGACGCTGCGCCGAATCTCGTCGGTGAGCGGCATGTCGCCCAGCTGGCTGCGCAGCTTGCCCTCCTCCAGCTTCGCCGGCAGGAAGTTCATCGCAGGTGAGCCGATGAAGCCCGCGACGAAGAGGTTCTTGGGGTGGTGATACAGCTCGTCCGGGGAACCGACCTGCTGGAGCAGGCCACCCCTCATCACGGCAACCCGGTCCCCGAGGGTCATGGCCTCGGTCTGGTCGTGGGTCACGTAGACGGTGGTGGTGGCCAAGCGCTTCTGCAGCCTCGAGACCTCGGTGCGCATCTGCACCCGCAGCTTGGCGTCGAGGTTGGACAGCGGCTCGTCCATGAGGAAGGCCGAGGGGTCGCGGACGATGGCCCGGCCCATCGCCACGCGCTGGCGCTGGCCACCGGAGAGGTTGGCCGGCTTGCGGTCGAGGTGCTGGGTCAGATCCAGGATGCGGGCCGCCTCGTTCACCTTCTCGTCGATCGTGCCCTGCGGCGTCTTGGCCAGCTTCAGGGCGAAGGCCATGTTCTCCCGCACGGTCATGTGCGGGTAGAGCGCGTAGCTCTGGAACACCATGGCGATGTCCCGGTCCTTCGGAGCCTTGTTGTTGACGACCTGGCCGCCGATCCGCAGCTCTCCCTCCGAGATGTCCTCCAGGCCCGCGATCATGTTCAGGGTCGTCGACTTACCGCAGCCGGAGGGCCCGACCAGAATGACGAACTCCCCGTCGGCGATCTCCATGCTGACCTTGTCGACCGCCAGCGCCCCGTCGGGGAAGCGCTTGGTGACCTGGTCCAGGACGATGTCGGCCACGGCCGGCTCCTAACCCTTGACGGCACCGGACGTGAGCCCGGCGACGATGCGACGCTGGAAGAACAGCACGAACAGGATGATCGGGATCGTGATGATGACGGCCGCCGCCGCGATGGAGCCGGTCGGCGCGGTGAACTGGGAACTGCCGGTGAAGAAGCCGAGGGCCGCCGGCACGGTCCTGGCGCGGGTCGTCGAGGTCAGCGAGATGGCGAAGAGGAAGTCATTCCAGGCGAAGATGAAGACCAGGATCGCGGTCGTGAACATCCCCGGCGCGGCCAGCGGCGCGATCACCTTGGTGAACGCCTGGAAGGGCGTGGCGCCGTCCATCTTCGCCGCCTTCTCCAGCTCCCAGGGGATCTCGCGGAAGAAGGCCGAGAGCGTGTAGATGCCCAGTGGCAGCCCGAAGGTGATGTACGGGATGATCAGCCCGGGCCAGGTGTCGAACAGGTGCAGCGCCCGTTCGATGTTGAACAGCGGCGTGACCAGGGAGATCGCCGGGAACATCGCGATCAGCAGCGACATCCCGATGAGCAGGCTCTTGCCCGGAAACTCCAGCCGGGCGACGGCGTACGCCGCCATGGAGGCGAGCACGACGGCGATGAACGTCGCGATCAGCGCGATCCCGATCGAGTTCAGGAGCGCCCGGGTGAACTCCGAGGTCTGGAAGATCCCTCGGTAATTGTCCAGCGTCCACTTCTTGGGCCAGAACGTCGCGTCGGTGATGGTGGTCGGGTCCTTGAAGGACAGGGAGGCGATCCACAGCACCGGTATCAACGCGATGATGATGACCACGGTGTTGGCGACGCCCCAACCGGTCTTCTGTCTCGTGGTGGCAGCCATCAGCGCTTCAGCTCCGTCCCCGGGGCGGCCGCGCCGAACCCCTTGATGAACAGCGCCGCAATGATCGCCACACAGATGAAGATGAGTATGGAGATCGCGGAGCCGATGCCGAGGTTGAGCGCGGTGAACAGGTTGTCGTAGCCCAGAATCGAGACCGACCCGGTGTTATGACCGCCGCTGGTGAGCACGAAGATGTTGTCGAAGATCCGGAACGCGTCCAGCGTGCGGAACAGCAGCGCCACCAGGATGGCGGGCTTCATCAGCGGCAGGGTGATCCGCACGAACCGCTGCCAGGCCGTCGCCCCGTCCACCATGGCGGCCTTCTGCAGGTCCTCGGGCACCAGTGCCAGCCCCGCCATCAGCAGCAGCGCCATGAACGGCGTGGTCTTCCACACCTCGGCCAGGATGATGATCGCTATCGCCTCCGCGTTGTGGGTCAGCGGAGCGCCGTTGCCGAACAGGGCGGCGAGGTATCCGGTGCTGGGGGTCCAGGCGTACTGCCAGCTGAAGGCGGCGGCGACGGTCACGATGCCGTAGGGCACCAGGATCGACGTACGCACTGTTCCCCGGCCGAAGATCGTCCGATGCATCAGCAGGGCGAGCAGCATGCCCAGTACCAACTCGATCGCCACCGAGATCACCGTAATGATCAGCGTGACCTGCACGGCGCGCCACCAGTACGGCGAGGACAGCACCGCGGCGTAGTTGCTCAGCCCGATGAACTTCGCCTGATCGGGAAACCGCAGGTCGTACCGCTGCAGCGACAGGTAGATGGCGTAGATGATCGGGTACGCCGTGACCGTGATCATGACGATGACGGCCGGCGCGCACAGCATCCAGCCGAGCTTCCGCTCGGCGCGGGCGCCCTCGGAGAGCGCCCGGCGCCCACTGGTAGGCGTCTCCTCGCGGACCTCACCGGCGGCGACCGCCTGGGTGTTGATGCTCACGGGATCAGCCCTTTCGACTCGAGCGCGTCCTTGAGCTCACCGGCCATGCTCCGCTCGGTGCTCTCCGGGTTGATGTTCGCCGGCGGCGACACGGCGTGCGAGATGACGATCGACAGGTTCTGGTACGCCGGGGTCTTGGGTCGAACGCTGGCCTCGTCCAACGAGGTCTTGATGTCCTTGCGGAAGGGATAGTCCTTCTCCAGCGACGGGTCGTCGTACAGGTCGGCGATGGTCGGCGGCAGACCACCCTTGATCGCCGCCACCTTCTGGTTCTCCCGGTTGCGCAGGCACAGGGCGGCCTCGAAAGCCAGGTCGGGGTGCTTGGAGTACTTGCTGATCGCCAGGTCGATGCCGCCGATCGTCACGTGACTGGGCTCATCGGCCTTGACCCGGGGGTAGAGAGCCCACTTGAAGGACTTGAAGAGATCGGGCTTGTTCATCTTCATCGACGGATAGACGAAGGGGTAGTTGAGCTCGAAGGCCGCGGTGCCGCCCTCCATCGCCAGCCGGTTGGCGTCCTCCATCTGGACCGACAGCGACGGATCCGCCGCCTGCGACGCAGCCAGCCGCTTCATGATCTTGAGGGCAGTCACCGCGGGTTGTCCCAGGGCGACCTTGTTGGCGTCCTTGTTGAGCACGGCGCCGCCGGCGCTGGCCAGCATCGTGTTGAACCACACCACCGTGCCCTCGTACTGGGCCCCCTGGATCTCGATGAGGTGCGGCTTCCCGGCCTTGGCCAGCGCGATCGACTGGTCGATCATCTCGTCCCACGTCTTCGGCGGGGTGGGGACCAGGTCCGAGCGATACCAGAGCAGCTGGGTGTTGCTGTTGTAGGGGACGGCGTAGAGCTTGTCCTTCCAGGTCGCGGTCTCCAGCGGGACCTTCAGGGTGCCCTCGCTGGCCTTGGCCTTGTTGTCGCCGGTCCATTCACGGATCCAGCCGGCCTCGGCGAACTCCGCCTCCCAGGTGACGTCGAGGCCGAGGATGTCCATCGCGCTGTCGCGGGCGGCCAACCGGCGTACCAGCTGTTGGCGTTGGCCGTCGGCCCCGTTGGGCAGCTTGTTGTACTTGATCACATACCGGCCGTTCTTGGAACAGGTGTCGACCGCCTGCTGCACAGCACCGGAGTTGTCCGGGAAGTTGTAGAAGTTCAGCGTCGGGCGACCACCGCCACCGCTGCCGTCACCCCCGCAGGCTGCGACCAGAGGCGCCATGAGCAGAGCGCCGGCAAGGGCCATCGGGGTCCGCCGCCGGATGGGCCACGAGGGGCCAGGTCGGGAACGCGACGCAGTCGTCGCCGGTCGCTGTGTCCGCACGAGCCGTCTCCCTTCGAGCCGCCAGGCCCGGGTCTGCTCTTGCTGATCAACGGACGGTAGACCTGCTGGCCCAGCGGGACAAACGCAGCCGCCGGCGGTTGCCGAGGCGGCCATTCCTCACGGCGCCTACGGACGGAGCAGCCGCCTTCCCGGACCCGGAGGCAATGCGGGCTCATGTTCCGGTTCTTCTGCGTCCTGATCAGGCGCCGTATGGTGTCGCCAACTTCTCGGAGGTACTCATGCTCGTACGCCGGATCGCCCGCCCCATGCTGGCCGGAATCTTTGTCGCGGGGGGTGTGAGTGCGCTGCGCAACCCGCACCCGGAGACCCAGGCCGCCCGCCCGGTCGCCCCTCCCGTGGCGAGGCGGCTGCCGATCCCGCTGCCTGAGGACCCGGAGCAGCTCGTCAAGATCGACGCCGGAGTCAAGGTGCTCGGCGGACTGGCTCTCGCGACCGGCCGGCTGCCAAGGCTTGCCTCGCTCGCCCTCGCCGGCAGCCTGGTGCCGACGACCTTGGCCGGGCACCGCTTCTGGGAGGAGACCGAGCCGGCGCGCAAGCAGGAGCAGATGCAGCACTTCCTCAAGAACGTCGGCCTGCTCGGCGGCCTGCTCCTCGCCACCGTCGACACCGAAGGCCGGCCCTCGCTGGGCTGGCGGGCTCGCCGTGCCGCCCGGACTGCGGCCGCGGCGTCGGCCGCGTCGGCGGCAGCGGCTCGCAAGCGGCTGCCCGGCAGCTAGCTGTACTGACCTGAGACGCGGTTGGCCGAGGGTGACCGGGCGGGAACGGCCCTTTGGCTCTTGTCACGCGCCGATCCATTTGCGGCTGGCATCCTGTACCGAGGTACAGACTTATGGTCGGCGGCATGAGAAATGACGAAGTGACCGAGGAGTGGGTACCCGCGGCGTGCGCGCTGCCGACAGCGGAGCAGCCCACCCGGGTGGCGGAGTTCGACGCCTTGTATAGAGCCGCGCTGCGCAGACTGGAGAGACCGTGCCCAACTCGCCTCGTGCTGTCTCTCGAGCCAGGACCGGGCAGAGTGGAGGAGGTGCGGGACCTGACCCGTCGGGAGACCGAGTGCTGCTCCTTCTTCACCTTCGCCCTCACAGAGCTCGACGCCCTTCTGCAGCTTGAGGTCGCCGTCCCGACCGCTCACATCGATGTATTGGACGCGATCGTCGAACGAATCGCGCGGGTGAGCGGGCTCCCCGCGTGAGGCAGGCGGGGCTGCGAAGTGGGCAAGTGGCCAAGGCTGCAGGGGTCAACGTGCAGACCTTGCGCTATTACGAACGACGCGGACTGCTCACCGACCCCGCCCGCACGCTGGGTGGCCACCGGCTCTACCCGGCGGAGACCGTCACCGTGCTGAGGGTGATCAAAGCCGCGCAGCGGCTCGGTTTCACGCTGGCGGAAGTCGCGGAGTTGCTGGCGGCCGGCCAGCACCGTCACGGCGCCCGCCCGAACCCGGGGCTGCACATCCGCGCGACCGCGAAGCTGGCCGACGTTGAGTCCAAGCTCGCGGACCTGGCCGTCATCCGCGACACGCTCTGCGCGGCGCTGGCGGCCGGGTGTGACGACCTGATCGCCTGCGCAGGGAGCGCGTGCTGCCCGCTGCCGTTCGTCGAGCTAGCTGATGGAGCGCCGGGCAGCCGACCCGCCACCGGCGACGACAGGTGGCCACTACTCGTGGAGTCGGGCACTCTGCGCTGACCGTGTCGACCTTGCCCGGCACCTGAACCGAAGGGACCCGAAACAATGGATCCGGCCACGTTCACCCCCGCCGACTCCCCCCTCACCGTTGTCCACGTGATGGGATCACCGGAGTATCAGGACCTGTTCACGCCGGATGTGTCAGCAGGCGAGGTGGCCTTCGACTTCGTCCTGCCGCGCCTCGAGGCCAGTGGTGAGCCGGTCCGCCTGTCGCAATTCGCCGGCCGCCAGCCGGTTGCGCTGATCTTCGGTTCCCACACCTGACCACCCTTCCGGCGTCAGTTGGGCGCCCTTCACCGTCTCTACGACCGGTACGGCGACCGGGTCGCGTTCTTCATCATCTACATCAAGGAGGCGCACCCAGAGGACGGCTGGGTGGTGACGCACAATCGGGACGAGGGCATCGCCGTCCGGGATCCGTCCGTCGCGGCAGAGCGAGCTGAGGTGGCGCAGGAATGCGTTGTTCGGAGCGCGATCAGTATCCCGGTCCTGTTGGACTCGATGGACAACACCGTCGCGAGTGCCTACGGCGGGTGGCCCGACCGGCTTTACCTGATCGGGCGCGACGGCAAGATCGCGTTCCAAGGTGAGATGGGGCCTTCCGGCTTCGAGCCGGAACTCCTGGGGGCAGCCATCGACGCGGAGTTGCATGGGCGCGCCACCCGCCCGGACGCATCCGTGCCGAGTTAGGAACCCGGCCAATAGATCAGCCGGCCGGAGGGTCGTCGTACCTCTGATCACCCCGGGCGTCGCCGCGGCGCTGGCCGTCACCATGGTCGGCTGCAGCGGTCGCGCCGAGGTGTCGACCGCGTCACTGCGACCGTCGGCGGTGCGGATCGAGGTGCGACTAGGGCCTGGCGACATCGCGCAGCATGCTGTGCCGCGCCGCAATGGGCACGTGCAGCTGTCACCGATTCTGGCGCGCTGCGGGATCATCGGTATCACCGGCACACACGCGGAGTTCGTTCCGGAGCGCCCGCTGTGTCGGGTGCGGGTCCGGGCTCTCAACGACGACGCCTCCTTCCATACGCTCTCGACCCGCGCGCAGCGCCTTGTCCTCGCAGATGGCCGGCTGGTGGACGAGAGTCCGGACGCAATGCGGATCAAGCGACAGCCGGACACGATCGAGCTCGGCGCGCACAACGCCGCGGAGTTCGACGTGTGGTTCGAGCCCCCACTCGGGGCCGGCGTGCGTGCGATCCGGCTCGTCGGCGACCAGGACCCGGACCCGCCGGGTACGTCGGTCAATACGGCGACCGGGCCCCGGTCAGGGGTCGAAGTCCCTCTCACCGGCATCTGACCCGACTCATGGTGGCTGCCGCAGTGCCAGCCCGGCTATTCGCCCTGACCGCGCGTCTGCTGCCGCACCAGGACCGTTGGTTGCCCTTCCGGCTTGGTCCGGCAACGATCTGTGACTGGCGCAGGCAGGAGGCGGCGATGAAGCAGTCCACAGAACGCTCGATCGAGGAGAGCCCGCGGGCCACCGGCAAGGTCGACGGGAAGTACTACGCACGGGAGTTGGCGCGGCTCGAGGTCGAGTTGGTCAAGCAGCAGGAGTGGATTCGGCTGCGCGGGGTGAAGGTCGTCGTACTGTTCGAGGGACGCGATGCCGCCGGAAAGGGCGGCGCGATCCAGCGGATCACGGAGAGCCTCAACCCTCGGTATGCCCGCGTCGTCGCGCTCGGCACGCCGACCGAGCGCGAGAAGAGCCAGTGGTACTTCCAGCGTTACGTGGCGCACCTGCCCTCCGCCGGGGAGATGGTGCTGTTCGACCGGTCCTGGTACAACCGCGCCGGTGTCGAGTACGTGATGGGGTTCTGCAGCGAGGACGAGCGGGCGGAGTTCCTGCGCTCCTGCCCGAAATTCGAGCGGATGCTCGTCCGCAGCGGCGTTCAGGTGATCAAGTACTGGTTCTCGGTCTCCGACGCCGAGCAGGAGAAGCGGTTCCAGGCGCGACTGTCCGATCCGACGAAGCGGTGGAAGCTGTCTCCGATGGACCTCGAGTCACGGGCCCGCTGGGTGGAGTACTCCAAGGCCAAGGACACGATGTTCACCGCGACAGACATTCCCGAGGCGCCCTGGTACGTCGTCGAGGCCGACGTCAAGAAGCGTGCCCGACTCAACGTGATGCACCATCTGTTGACGTTGATCCCGTACGAGGACCTGACGCCACCCTCGCTGTCGCTGCCGCCGCGACCGACGCTCGTCGACGACGGCTATGTCCGCCCGCCCAAGGAGAATCAGCACGTCGTACCGGACGTGGTTCCTGCCGTAGACCGGTAGCCGACACCGCCCCCCGGGCGCCGTACGACTTCGACGTCGGCTCGTAACTGGCCGTTCTGCGGCTACTGGCTTTCTTCTTGGCCGACCTGAGCACTCGGCGGCCCACCCTCGACTCGCGACGAGCCGAGAACGGGCGGGGCGAGGTGTCAAGCATCTGCCGAGACGTCAGCCGACAGCCGAGACGGCGTAATGCGTCAGCCGAGACGTCCGTCAAGGATCAGCCGAGAACGCACACAAGACGATGAGCCGACGCCCGGACTCGAACCGGGAACCTGCCGATTACAAGTCGGCTGCGCTGCCAGGTTGCGCCACGCCGGCGTACGTCGGTAATCCTACGGCGGGCTCAACCCGCCGAGGCGTCGTCCTGGGCCCTGAGGTGACCGTCCAGCTTGCGCTTGATGCGCTGCAGGGCGTTGTCCACCGACTTCACCTGACGGTCAAGCATGGCGGCGATCTCCACGTAGGTCTTGCCGTCGACGTACAGGCGCAGCACCTCGATCTCCAGGTCGGACAGCGCCTCGTCGAAGTGCCGCTGCAGCGCCCGGATGCGCTCCGCCGAGATCACCAGTTCGGCCGGGTCGGAGCTCGCGCCGGTGGGCAACAGGTCGGCGACGGTGCTCTGCTCGCCGGAGTTGGGCACCGAGATGGGGACGTAGGAGTTCAGCGGCCCGTGCTTCTGGCGGGTGGCCGCCTTGATCGCGGAGAGGATCTGGCGGGTGATGCACATCTCGGCGAATCCCCGGAACGGCGCACCGACGTCCTCGTTGAAGTCGCGCACCGCCTTGTAGAGGCCGATCATGGCCTCCTGCATCAGGTCTTCCCGGTCGGCTCCGACCAGGAAGTAGGACCGGGCCCGACCGCGGGCCAGGCTTCGGTAGCGGTCGAGGAGCTCGATCAGCGCCGCCTCGTCGCCGGCCCGCAGCTGGCGTATCAGCTCGTCATCGGGTAGCCAGGCGGCGCCACGCTCCAGCAGAGACTCGTCCGAGCCGCCCGGCCGCTGCTGCACATGCACCTCCTGGGGCACTACGTCGGTTGCGTTCGTCCCTGCGGCGCCTGCGGTTCGCCTGGGGTCAACCGCTAGCCGGGTCGTTGCGCCGCGTAGCGCAATGGTAGAGCGCCACGGCGGCCGCGACGCCGGCATTGAGCGACTCCGTCCCACCCGCCATCGGGATCGTCGCCGTGAGGTCGCAGGTCTCCCCCACCAGCCGGGACAGGCCACTGCCCTCCGAGCCGACGACCAGCACGACCGGATCGACGACGACCTCGAGGTCGGGCAGCGGGACGTCGCCGTTCGCGGTCAGTCCCACGACCGTGAGTCCGGCCGCGGCGTACGCCTTGAGGGTTCGCACCAGGTTGGTCGCCCGCCCCACCGGTAGTCGGGCCGCGGCTCCCGCACTCGCCTTCCAGGCCGCGGCGGTCAGTCCGGCTGAGCGGCGCTCGGGCACAAGTACTCCGTGTGCCCCGAACGCCGCCGCCGAGCGGACCACCGCGCCGAGGTTGCGCGGGTCGGTGACGCCGTCGAGAGCCACGATCAGCGGTACGCCGGCCTCCTGCGCACGAGCCAGCAGGTCGTCGGGGTGCAGGTACGAGTAGGGCGGAACCTGCAGCGCGAGTCCCTGGTGCAGGGCCCCGGCGGTCATCCGGTCGAGCTCACCGCGGCCCGCCTCGAGGACCGGAACGCCGCGCCGGCCGGCCAGGCCCAGCGCCTCGGACACCCGCTCGTCGGCGTCCAACCCGGAGCCGACGTAGAGAGCGATGGCCGGCACCTTCGCCCTCAACGCCTCCACCACAGCGTTGCGGCCGGCAACCGTCTCCGGCACGTCGGCCCCTGGACGCCCCGACCGGCGCGGTCGCGGCGACGAGTCGGTCGCCGTCCGCCGCACCCCGTCCGACCCGCTACGCCGGCCGCGGTCCGCACCGGAGGATCCCCGGCTGGCCGCAGGATGCCCCGGCCGCTGCTCGGCCGGGGGGGTGGCGCCGCGACCCTCGAGCCGGCGCCGGCCCTGGCCGCCGCTGCCGGCCGCCGAGCCCTTCCGGGCCGACCCCGGCTTGCCGGCCCGCCCGCCTCGGCCGCCGCCGCCGACCCCGCTGCGGCGGCCCGGCCGGCCCGCGCCTCGCGCTTCGCCCGCCATCTCGGGACCCCTGTCCTGGAACTGTCGAAAGCCGCGGCCGCGAATTTGGGCCAAGCCCGGTGCCCGCGTCCACACAGCTTGCCGGCTAACCCGGCGGTGTACCCGGTCGGGGGGTCAGCTCAGGTGCCAGCGACCGCCTTGCGGGGTGTCTTCGACGACCACGCCGGCGGCGGCCAGAGCGTCCCGGATTCCGTCAGCGGCGGCGTAGTCACGACGCTCCCGGGCGTCGGCTCGGGCCCGCAACGCGACCTTGACCAGCGCGTCCACGACCCCGCGCAACCGACCGTCCGCGCCGCCGGCAGCCGGCCACTGGACGGGGTCCAGCGCCAGGACGGTGAGCATCCGGCGTACGGCGGCGAGCCAGCCGGCCAGGCCGGCGCCGTCACCGGTCAACGCGACGTTGCCCGCCCGGATCGCCCCGTGCACCGCGGCCAGCGCCCGGGGAACTGCAAGGTCGTCGTCGAGCGCCGCTGCGAAGGCCTCCTCCGCCGCCTTGGCGCCGGCTGTCTCGCCTTCCAGGGCCAGCGCCTCGGCCTCACCGATGCCGCCCAGAGCATCGAGCGCGTTGCGCACGAACGTCTCGATCCGCCCGTACGCCGCCTCGGCCTCGGCCAGCCCGTCGAGTGAGTAGTCCAGCGACGATCGGTAGTGCGGGGCACCGAGGTAATAGCGCAGGGTCTGCGGCCGCACCGACTCGAGCACGTCGGCCACCGCGAGGGAGTTGCCGACCGACTTGCTCATCTTCTCGCCGGCGGTATCGAGCATGCCGTTGTGCAGCCAGTACCTGGCGAAGGGATCGCCCGCGCCGGCGGACTGCGCCGCCTCGTTCTCGTGGTGCGGGAAGATCAGGTCCAGCCCACCGGTGTGGATGTCGAACTCGGCGCCGAGGTAGCGGGTCGCCATCGCCGAGCACTCCAGGTGCCACCCCGGCCGGCCGGGGCCCCACGGGGTCTCCCAGGCCGGCTCGCCGGGCTTGGCCCCCTTCCACAACGCGAAATCGAGCGGGTCCCGTTTCGCCGAGCCGTTCTGGGGCTCGGTCGGCGCCATCGCCGCCGGCGACTGGCCCGACAGCGCGCCGTACCCGGGCAGCGAGCGCACCTCGAAGTAGACGTCGCCACCGGTTGAGTAGGCGTGACCGGCCGAGATCAGCCGGCCGATCAGGGCGATCATCTCCGGCAGATGGCCGGTCGCGCGGGGCTCTACCGTCGGCGGGAGCACCTGCAGGGCGTCGTACGCCGTCGAGAACGCCCGGGTGTTCGCCGCCGCGACGGCGAACCACGGCAGCCCCTCCGCGGCGGCGCTGGCGAGGATCTTGTCGTCGATGTCGGTGACGTTGCGCACGAAGGTGACGGCGTACCCGCTGGCCAGCAGCCAGCGGCGCAGCACGTCGAAGGCGACCGCCGAGCGCAGATGCCCCACGTGCGGTCCCGCCTGCACCGTCGGTCCGCACAGGTAGATCCCGGCCTGACCCTCGACGAGCGGCACGAACGGCCGCAGCCGCCGCTCGCGGGTGTCGTACAGCGCCAGGCCCACCCCGTCAGGGTAGGTCAGCCGCGGCCACCGCCGGGCGGAGCGGGGTGCAGGGCCAGGGGCTCAGTCCCGGAAGACCACGTGCTCCGGCGTCAGCCGGATGACCACCCGGACGTCGTCCGGACCGTCGTACGGGTAGGGGCGCGAGCCGTGGTACTTCTCGTGCAGCTCGTCGATCAGCTCGCGGGCGCCGTCCTCGATCATGGTCACCGAGCCGCGGACCTCCAGGTAGCTGTAGGGGTTGTCCTTGGGATACAGCAGAACGGTGGCCCGCGGGTCCCGTTCGAGGTTGCGGTGCTTGCGCCGGCCCTTGAGCGTGGACATCAGCACGTCGTCGCCGTCGGCGGTCAGCCACACCACGGACAGCTGTGGCCGGCCGTCCGGCTCGACCGTCGCGAGCGTGACGAACTCCTTGGCGGTCAGCCAGGCCTTGGCCGGTTCGGGCAGGGTCGCAGACACGGGTCCTCCGGTGCGTCAAGGGTTTCGATCGGGCATGAGCCTGGCACGAGCCAGGGGTTCCGCCCTACCGGCGTACGACGAGCGCGGTCGCGACGGCCGCGAGACCCTCACCGCGACCGGTGAGTCCGAGCCCGTCGGTCGTGGTGCCCGAGACCGACACCGACGCTCCGGCGGCCGCGGTGAGCACCGCCTCCGCCTCGGCGCGCCGGACCGCGATGCGCGGCTGCTGCCCGATGACCTGGACGGTGATGTTGCCCACCGCCCACCCCGCGGCGGCCAGCCGGCGAACGGTTTCGGTGAGCAGCTCGGCACCGCCGGCGCCGGCCCAGCGCGGGTCGCCGGTGCCGAACTGGGCGCCCAGGTCACCCAGGCCGGTGGCGGCCAGCAGCGCGTCACAGGCGGCGTGCGCGGCCACATCGCCGTCCGAGTGCCCGGTGAGCCCCGGCGAGTCCGGCCAGTGCAGACCGGCCAGCCACAGCGGCCGGTCCGCTGCGAAGGGATGTACGTCGATACCGGTGCCCACCCGCGGCAGGTCGGTCATCGCGTCGCCGAGCGGTACGACGTCCGCGCCGCCGTCAGCTGACACGGCTCACCCGCCGGCGCTGGAGAACGGCCTCGGCCAGCACCAGGTCCAGCGGCCGGGTCACCTTGAACGCCTCCTCGTGGCCCGGCACCACCCGCACCGGCCGGCCCAGCCGCTCCACCAGGGCGGCGTCGTCAGTAGCGTTGTCCTCTGCACTACCGGTCGCGTGCGCCTGCACCAGCAGGTCGCGCCGGAACCCCTGCGGAGTCTGCACCGCGCGCAGCGCCGTACGGTCCAGGGTCTCGGTAACGGCGCCCGCCGCGTCCACCCGTTTGACCGTGTCCGTGACCGGGAGGCCGGGCACCACCGCCGGTGCGCCCGCCTGGACCGCGGCGGCAACCCGGTCAACGAGCTCGCTGGGCGCCAGCGGTCGCGCAGCATCGTGGACGAGAACCACGTCGACGTCGTCGTCGAGAACCGCCAGCGCCAGGGCGACGGACTCCTGCCGGGTGGCACCCCCGGCCACGACCAGGACGTCGGCCGGACCGCTCCCGGCGAGAAACGCCGTGACCTCGGACACCTCGTCGACCGGCGCCGCGACCACGACCCGATCCACCAGCCGAGCGGCTGCCAGCGCGCGGACGGCGTACACGAGCATGGGTACGCCGCCGAGCACGCGTAGCGCCTTGGGCGCCCCGGGCCCGAGGCGGGTCCCTCGGCCGGCAGCCGGCACGATGGCGGCGACCGTCACCCGCGGGTGCCCGCCCGCCGCCGCGGTCCCGGACGGGCGACCTCCGGCGGGTCCCCGTGCAGACTGGCGAACACCATCCGGCCGTTGGCCGTCGTGAGCACGCTGGTTACCCGCACCGACACCTCCTCGCCCACCAGGTCGCGGGACCGCTCTACGACCACCATGGTCCCGTCGTCCAGGTAGCCGACAGCCTGCCCTGCCTCCTTGCCCGGCTTGGTGAGCAACACCGACACATTCTCTCCGGCACTGACCGCGGGGCGCAGCGCCAGCGTGAGCGCGTGCAGGTTCAGCACCTGTACGCCGGCGAGCGCCGCCGCCTTGGCCAGGTTCGTGTCCAGGGTCAGCAGCGCGGCGGATCGGTCCAGGCAGGCACGCACCAGCTTGGCGTCGACCTCTGGCACCGCCGGTACGTCGTCGTCCACCAGCTCCACCTCGACACCGACCTCCCGGCGGAGCACCTCCAGCACCTCGAGACCCCGCCGCCCCCGGCCGCGGCGCAGGTCGTCACCGGCGTCAGCGAGCCCCTGCAGCTCGGCCAGCACCGGTCGGAGAATCAACATCCGACCGTGCAGGAACCCGGCCCGCACGACGTCGAGGATCCGACCGTCGATCGCCACCGAGGTGTCCACGATTCGCGGCAGCGCGACCGAAGGGGTGGACCGCGGCGCCAGGCCAGCATGTGCGCCGAACAGCGCGATGACGGCATCCCGACGCCCCACGCCCAGCCGCAGGCCGGTCAGCCCGAGCCCGGCGACCGCGAACGCGAACAACGGCAGACCGAAGAAGATCTCGCCCAGGAAGAACACCGGCCACGCGACCGCTGCCCCCACCACAACCCCGCCGACCAGCCCCATCGCCCCGGCGACCAGTGACTCCGCGGAGACCTCGCGCAGCGTGGCCTCGGTGCGGTCGACCGCGGTCACGGTCTTTCGCCCGAGCACGCCGCCGAGGACGTAGCCGATACCCGAGCCGACGATCACGCCCGCCGCGACACCGTTGAAAGGGCCGAGGACGTCGCCTCTGCGGTCGATGAGCCGGGCGACCTCGAAACCAGCGCCGGCGCAGAAAACAACGACGAGAAGCCGGAACAGCTCTACCGCGGCACTGGGCACGCGGCGCACTCGGGACCGCATGGACACGGCGCTCCCTCCATCCGAGGATGGAGGGGATATCGGCAGGTCCGGTGCCTTGCCCAACCCGCCGGCGGCAGTTCTCGCCGCTAGGTTGCGAGGACCTCGTCGAGGATGATCTCGGCCTTGTCCTCGTTGGTGCCCTCGGCCAGCGCCAGCTCGCTCACCAGAATCTGGCGGGCCTTGGCCAGCATGCGCTTCTCGCCGGCGGAGAGCCCGCGCTCGCGGTCGCGACGCCACAGGTCGCGAACCACCTCGGCGACCTTGTTGACGTCGCCGGAGGCGAGCTTCTCGAGGTTCGCCTTGTAGCGGCGGGACCAGTTCGTCGGCTCCTCGGTGTGCGGAGCGCGCAGCACGTCGAAGACCTTGTCGAGGCCTTCCTGCCCCACCACGTCACGGACACCGACGAACTCGGCGTTGTCGGCCGGTACGCGCACCGTCAGATCGCCCTGGGCGACCTTGAGGACGAGGTAGAGCTTGTCTTCACCGCGGATCGAGCGTGTCTCGATCGCCTCGATCAGCGCAGCCCCGTGATGCGGGTACACAACCGTCTCGCCGACCTGGAAAGTCATTGCAGCGTTCCCCTTCCGCTGCGGTAAGGGTACCACGCAAACGGCGTAACCGAAATCTCTCCGGTTGCTGTTCCCGCAGGTCAGAGCCTTGATTACCAAGGTAACAAGGCCTTGACAACAACGCTCAGAGGTGCATGAGGGCGGTGCGCCGAGCCGCCAGCCCGCATACTGCCGGCATGGCAGCCCTCGGCGGCGATCCGTTGGGCGAGGAGCCGCGCCCCGACGCCGGCCGGGTCGTGATTCCCGACGACGCCAGCGAGTTGGAGCTCGACGTACGAGCATGGCAGCGGGAGCAGGCCGCCGCCGCTCGCCGCGGCCGGCTCGACCGGCTGGTGCGGACCCGCAGGTGGCAGCGGTACGGGCTGTCCGGGCCACTGGTCGCGGGGGTGCTGGCCATCGTCGCGGTGTTCGGCAGCCTGCTCGCGCTGCTGGTTCCGAGCGGCGCGCGGGACAGGGCCACCCGAGCGCCCCTCGACCCGGCGCCGCCCTCGCCGGCCGGTCGGGTGGGCGGGCTGCTGCTCGACCGGCCGGTGCTGGTCGGTGGCATCGAGCGCTCCGTGCGCGAGCTGCGGCCGGCGGTCCTCGCGCTGGTCCCGATCCCCTGCCGGTGCACCGACCTGGTGGACGAGCTCAGCGGTCAGGTGGCGGAGTTCGGTCTGCGGCTGGTGGTCGTGGCACCCGACCGGCAGGACAACGAGCTCGCGGGCCTGGTGGCCGCCGCGCGGCACGGCCCGGCGCTGGCGGCGTACGACGCCGACGGCCGGTTGGCCCGCGACTACGCCGCCCTCGGACCGACCCTCGTCCTGGTCCGCGACGACGGGCGGGTGACCGGCGTGGAGCGGCAGGCCCGGCTGGGTGTGCGCCGGGAACCCCGGCTGCGCCAGCTGGTGACCGGCGGCGGTTAGCCCGACTGCCGGAGCAGCGCCGCGTAGAGGGTGAGCCCCGGGCCGAAGGCCATCGCGACCACCGCATCGCCTGGTCCGAACGAGCGCCCCCGGCGCAGCTGCTCGAGGACGAGGAGCACGGTGGCCGAGGAGGCGTTGCCGTAGTCGCGCAGCACGTCGTACGACGGCCGCAGCGCCTCGTCGGAGAGGCCGAGCCGCTCGCCGACGACCTCGACGATCCGCCGCCCGCCGGGATGCACCGCCCAGCCGGCGACGTCCTCCACCGCGAGGCCGTGCCGGTGGAGCAACCCCTCCACCACCGGTCGGACATGGCGGGCCAGCACGCCCGGCACCCGGGCCGACAGGCCCATCCGGAAGCCGAGATCGGTGACGTTCCAGGTCATGTGGTCGCTGGTGGCGGTGTCGGTGTGGGCCACCACGTCGACCACCTCGAGTCCGGGGACGTCCGGCCGGAGCACCAGCGCCGCGGCGGCGTCGGAGAACAGCGCGGCGGCGACCATCTGCTCGAGGTCGTCGGCCGTCGGCTCCGGTCCCCGCGCCGACTCGCCGGCCGGCTGCACGTGCAGGCTGGTGAGCTCGAGGCAGAGCAGTACGGCGGGCCGCGACCGGGCGACCACGAAGTCGGCAGCCGCCCCGAGCGCCGGCAGGGCGGCGTAGCAGCCCATGTGCCCAACCATCAGCCGCTGCACGTCGGGGGTCATGCCGAGGTCGCGGCCCAGCGCGATGTCGAGGCCGGGTGTCGCGTAGCCGGTGCAGGACACGACGGCCAGCAGGCCGACCTCGCCGGCGTCCATCCCGGCGTTCGCCAGTGCGGCCGCGACCGCCTCCTTGCCGAGGGGGAGGGCCTCTGCGGCGTAACGCGCCATCCGGGCGCCGGTGCCCCAACCGGAGACGTCCTCGTCGACCGGGTTCACCACGCCGTGCCGGGTCGCGATGCCGGCGCTGCGCCAGACCCGCTCGGCGGTGCGGTTGCCGGCGTAGTGGTCGCGGAAGAAGCCGTCCCAGAGCGCCGCCTGCGACATCGGCGGCGGTACGGCGGCACCGTGGCCGACCGCCGTCGCGACGCTCACCACCGGGGCACCTCGGCGTCGGCATCGGGGTCCCGCCCGAGTACCGCGAGACCGAGCCAGTCGGCGCACACGTCGCTGGTAGCCGGCTGCAGCGCGCCGCAGCGGGCGTCGCGGTAGATCCGCTCGAGCGGGTGACCGCGGCGGGTCGCGGCGGTGCCGCACGCCTCGAGCAGGCTGCCGGCCACGGCCGCGGCGGTGTCCCCGGCCACCAGCTTGGCCCGCCAGATCCACCGGTTGGTCTCCTCGGTACCGGGGTCGGCGTCCACCGCCCGGGCCGCCGTCCGCACCACCTCGCGGGCGGCCGCAACCGCGGCGTCCGCCCGGCCGAGCCGGGCCCGCACCATCGGGAGCCGGTCGAGCCCGCGCGACCCGGCGTAGGCCGCTGCGCTCGTCACCGCGGCGGCCGCGACGCCGACGTAGACCGCCGCGTATGAGGCGATCAGCCACTGCGGCATCACCTCGGCGAGGAGCAGGGTCAAGCCCTCGATGCCGCCGAGCAGGCTCTCCGGCGGTGCCACCACGTCGAGGTGCACGTCGTGGCTGCCGGTTGCCCGCATCCCGAGGGAGTCCCAGGTCTGCTCGACGGTGATGCCCTCCCCGGCCGGGACCAGGAAGTGCGAGACCTTCGGCGGGTCGCTGCCGGCTGCCTTGGCCGCGACCAGGTAGGCGTCGGCGTAGCCGGCGCCGGAGCAGAAGGTCTTCGCCCCGACGATGTGGAAACCGCCATCGACCGGCTCGTACGTCGTGGCCATGGCCGACAGCCGCGAGCCGGCACCGCGCTCGGACATGGCAACGGCATAGAAGGCGCCCTCGGCCGCCCCGGCGAGCACCCGGTCGCGCATCTCGAAATAGCTCTCCGGTACGCCGAGTGCCCGGGCCAGCTCGTCCGAGGTGCGCGAGAGTGCTCCGGTCACCGAGGCGTGCATGTTGTAGACCAGCGCGGTCGCGCCGCTGCCCTCGGCCAGCGCCATCGCCACCTCGACGTAGCCGGCGAAGTCCGCACCGGCGCCACCCAGCGCGGCCGGCGCCATCAGCCCCATCAGCCCGCTCTCCCGCAGGCCCGCGAAGTCCTCGACCGGGAAGGATCCGTCCCGGTCGTGCCGGTCGGCCCGCTCGGCGAAATCCGGCGCCAGCGTCCGGGCCGCCACCAACGCCTGCGCCGGCGTCCGGGCCGGGGCCGACACCGCCGTCACCCGAGGTCCTTCACGCCGACGCCCTGGAACAGCCCCGCCGTACTCCTGGTCCGGAGCATGCGTACGACGGTTCGGCGGCCGAGCAGCCAACCCAGGTAGTCGCGCAGGCTGGGGCGCAGGCCGCTCAGCTGGATGTTGACACCGCGCCGCGCGCACTCCCGGCGGAGCTCGCTCCGCTCGACGAACAGCGCCGGGTCGTGCAGCAACTTGGGCGGACCGGCCGGCACCCGCTCCCCCAGGGTGACCGCGGTGAAGCGAGCGAACCGGGTGCGGGCGATCGTGTCCACCACCAGCGTGCCGCCTGGACGCAGCACCCTGGCCAGCTCGCCGACCACGACGGGCAGGTCGGGCACGTGCTCGAGGATCTCCCCTGCCACGACCACGTCGGCGACTGCGTCGGCGACCGGCAGCCGGGCGACGTCGCCGCGGACCGGGGTCACGCCGTGGTCACGCGCCACCCGTACGGCGGTCGGGGACAGGTCGATCCCCAGGTGGCGGTAGCCCTTTCCGTCCAGGTGCGGAGCCAACAGTCCGCCCCCGCAGGCCACGTCGAGCAGCACCGAGTCCGGCCGCCGCGCGGGCGGCACGTTCGCCGCCCTGGCGACGGCCAGCCAATGCAGACCGGCGAAACCGCCGCGAGGCGCCCACCACTGGTCGGCGAGCTCCTCGTACTGAGCCGGGTCGTTGCGCCGGGGGGCCGACGCGGGCGCCGAGGCCGACAGCGTCACCGGGCCTCCGTTCGGCGGGTTGGCGGCGGGTGGGCGGCGGTCGGACCCCCGCGCAGGTCCGGTATCGAGCGTGACATACGCCGGCCACGGGCTCTCACCCGCCCGGGTCGCGGGCGGCCATGCGGTACAACTCGGCCATCGATCCCCCCGAGCCGCAGCACGAGCCGCTTTCGGGCCCCTCACCGGGCCGGCCGACCGCCCCCGCCCCTGCGTCGGGGGGCCGCGGCGGGCTGCTGCTCGGCCTCGTCCAGGCCTGCCACCCTCTCCCCACCGCGGCGGTCACCGCCTTCGCCGCCGCCGCCGGGCTCAGCGCCGGGCTCAGCGCCGGCCGGACGGCACTGCTGGCGGCCGCGGTGCTGGCCGGCCAGCTGAGCGTCGGCTGGTGCAACGACTACGTCGACCGCGGCCGGGACCGGGTGGCCGCGCGCGCGGAGAAACCGATCGTGCGCGGCGCCGCGCCGGACCGGGTGGTGGGAGCCGCGGCGGTCGCCGCGGCTACGGCCTGCGTCCCGCTGTCCCTCCTGCTCGGCGCGCGACCAGGGCTGGTGCACATCGCGGCGGTCACCTCGGCCTGGAGCTACAACCTGCGACTGAAGTTCACGCCGTTGAGTCCGCTGCCATACCTGGTCTCCTTCGGGCTGGTGCCGCCGGTCATGGTCGCGGCCAGCCTCCCCGGGTCGCCACCGGTGCGCTGGCCGGTGGCGCTCGCGACCGGCGTACTGGGGGTGTCGGCGCATTTCGCCAACACCGTGGGGGACGAGCGGGCGGACCGGCGTACGGCGGTGCGCGGACTCCCGCAGCGGTTGGGGCCGCGGCGCTCGATTGTGGTCTCGAGTGCGGCGCTGGTGGTCGGTGGTGTGCTGCTGCTGCTCGGCACCGGGCTGCCCGGCTGGGGGGTCGCCGCGGGGACGGGTGGCATCGCGATCGGCGCGGCGGGCGGAGTTCTCGCCGGGCGCCGCCGGGTCGAAGGGTCGCGGGCGGCGTTCCGGCTGAACCTGGCCGCGACCGCCCTGCTCGTGCTCGCCTTCCTCGGCACGGGCTCTCGGCTGACCGCGGGATGAGCCCGGCTAGGCTGCAGCCCGTGTCCGCGTCGCGCCGTGCCGTCCCCGGGCAGCTGGTGACCCTACTGCTGGCCGGCGCCCTGGCCGCCGGTTGTGGGGCCGGCGCGGGCGCTGCGCAGCCGGCCGCCGACCGGCAGACGGCACTGCACGGCCTGGTCCCCGACAACCCGGTGACCCGGCCCCGGTTCACCCTCGCCGATACGCGGGGGGCGTCCTACGACTTCGCCCAGCGCACCCGCGGTCGGGTCACCCTGCTGTTCTGGGGCTACACGACCTGCGACGACACCTGCCCGGCCGTGATGGCCGATATCGCCGCCGCTCTCCGGCGCCTGCCGGAACCGCAGCGCCGCTCGGTGACCGTGGTCTTCGCCAGCACCGACGCGGGCCGCGACACCCCGCCCGTGGTCCGCCGGTGGGTCGATCGCTTCGACTCCGCGTTCGTGGGGCTGACCGGGACGGCCGCGGAGCTGGCCGCCGCCCAGCGGGCGGCCGGCGTACCGGTCGCCGTCCGCGAGCCGCTGGCGGACGGGAACTACGCCGTCGACCACTATGCGGGCGTCACGGCGTACGGCCGCGACGATCGGGTGGCCGCGCTCTACTCGGCGGCCACCACCTCGAGCGACTACGCCGCCGACCTGCCGGTACTTCTGGGGGAGGCTTCGTGAGCCACCACCGGGTCGTCGCGATGTTGCTGTGCGCGCCCCTGCTGGCGGCCTGCGCCGCCGGCCGCAACGCTCAGACCGCGCTGGTGGAGACCGTCAGCGACGCGGCGAACGCGAACGTCGGCCAGCTGCAGGTCCGCAACGTCCGGCTGGCCGCGCCGGAGACCTCGCTGTACGGCACCGGAGCCGACGTGCCGCTGTACCTCACGGTGGCCAACCGCGCCGGCTCGGGGGACTCGCTCACCGACGTGACCAGCGACGACGCCGCCTCGGTCAGGCTCATGCCGGCCGACGCGGCGAGTGGTACCGCCATCCCGGCCGCAGGCGCAGGCGCGGGCCAGCCGACGCCGGCCTCGACGATGGAACTCCCGCTGAGCGTGCCCACCGGCGCCGCGCTGATCCTGGGCGCCGACTCCGTCCACCTGGTGCTGCAGGGGATACGGCGCCCGCTCCGGCCGGGCCAGTCGGTGCGGGTGACCTTCACCTTCGCCGACGCCGGGTCGACCACGCTGAACGTGCCAGTCCAGTTGCCCGAGGACGGATCCGCGACGCAGTAGCGCTGTGGTCTAGCGCTCAGTGGCCTTGCGCGGCGACCGACGCGATCGCACGCTCCGCGGCCTCGGGATCAAGGTACTGTCCACCCGCGCGCAGTGGGCGGAGGTCGTCGTCGAGGTCGTAGCGCAGCGGGATGCCGGTCGGGATGTTGAGCCCGACCACCTCGTCGTCGCCCAGTCCGTCGAGGTGCTTGACAAGGGCCCGCATCGAGTTGCCGTGGGCGACCACCAGCACGGTGGCGCCGCTGCGCAGGTCGGGCACGAGGGCGTCGTACCAGTAGGGCAGCAGCCGAACGACGACATCTTCGAGGCACTCCGTCAGCGGCAGCGCGTCGGCGGGGAGGGCGGCATATCGCGGGTCCCGGGCCGGCGCCATCGGGTCGTCGGCCGGCAACGACGGGGGCGGCGTGTCGTAGGACCGGCGCCACCGCTTGAACTGCTCGTCGCCGAACTCGGTCCGGACGGCGGCCTTGTCCTTGCCCTGCAGGGCGCCGTAGTGCCGCTCGTTGAGCCGCCAGGAGCGCCGCACCGGGATCCAGAGTCGGTCCGCGACGTCGAGCGCGATGTCGGCCGTGCGGATCGCCCGCCGGAGCAGCGAGGTGTGCAGTACGTCGGGCAGCAGCCGCGTCTCCACCAGCAGTTCGCCGCCGCGGCGCGCCTCCTCGATGCCACGCTCGGTCAGGCCGACGTCGACCCAGCCGGTGAAGAGACCCTTAGCGTTCCAGTCGCTCTCGCCGTGGCGCAGCAGCACGAGCGTGGCGGTCATGGCGGGAGCCTGCCAGAGGAGAGTCGAACGTCAGTACTACATGCACCGAATCGGAGCCGCAAACTCATCGGTCGCCGCCCACCACCCACTCTTGCCGGCTCACCCCGGGTCGGCGAAGCGGGCGAAAGCGGCCAGGTTGGCGGTGCTCTCGCCGCGCCGGCGCCGCCACTCCCACTCCCGCCGGATGGAGGAGGCGAAGCCGATCTCGAGAACCGGGTTGAAGTTCTCGTCGGAGTAGGTGAGCACGCACCCGAGCAACCGGTCGATCTCCTCGGCGGTGATCGAGGACAGGGATTGCCGACCCACCAGATAGACGTCGCCGACCGAGTCGATGCAGAACGCGACGCCGTACATCTTGGCGTTGCGCGCGAGGAGGTAGCGGTAGACCTGTTCGGCGTCCTCCGCCGGTCGCCGGACGAAGAACGCCTCGACCAGCAGGCTGTGCTCGGCCGCGACCAGCCAGGTCATGGTGGCGAGCTTGCGACTGCCCTCCAGCCGTACCAGGTAGGCGCCCGGGCCGGTGCGCTCGTAGGACAGCGCCAGCTCGTCCAGCGCAGCGCGCACGGTCGCGTCATGATCGCGCGCGGCCATCAGCGGACGGCGGCTACCCGCGCAGCGGGTTCGGCCAGCGCCTCGTCGTAGACGTCGAGAACGCCGTTCGCGGTCGCCGCCCAGCTGAACCCGGCGGCGTGCTGCTGCGCCTCTCGCGACAGCCGGCGGCGCAGCGCCGGGTCGTCGATCAGCCGGCGTACGGCGGCCGCGTAGTCGGCCGGGTCATGTCCGGCCACCAGCAGGCCGGAGCGCCCGTCGGCCACCGCGGTCCGCAGTCCCCCGACGGCAGCGGCGATCACCGGCGTGCCGCAGGCCTGGGCCTCGATGGCGACCAGTCCGAAAGACTCGCTGTAGGAGGGCACCACGCAAGCCGTGGCCGCGCGGTACCAGTCGGCCAGCCGGGGCTGGGGCACCGGTGGCTCGAACCGGACCACATCGGCCAATCCGAGCTCGGTGGCGAGCCGCTGCAGGTGCGCCGGCTCAGCCAGGCCGGTCCCGCTCGGCCCGCCGACGACCGCGACCACCAGGCGGGCCCGCAGGCCCGGATCGCGCTCGAGCAACTGGGCGGCGGCGTGCAGCAGCACATCCGGCGCCTTGAGCGGCTGGATCCGACCGGCGAAGAGCAGTACGACGGCCTCGGACGGCAGCCCGAGCCGCGACCGCGCCGCGGCGGCGGACCCGGTGCCGAAAACCGCGAGGTCGACTCCGGGCGCCACCGTCGACACCCGGGTCGGGTCGGCGCCGTACAGCTCGACCAGCGCCGTGGCCTCCTCGCCGGTCGAGGCGATGAGCCGGTCGGCGGCCTCGACCACTTGGGCCTCGCCGATCTCGCGGGCGACCGGGTCGGGGGAGTCGCCGGCCGCCACGGCGGCGTTCTTGACCTTGGCCATGGTGTGCATCGAGTGCACCAGCGGCACCCCCCATCGCTCGGAGGCCAGCCAGCCCACCTGGCCGGACAGCCAGTAGTGGGAGTGGATCAGATCGTAATGGCCCGGCTCGCGGTTGGCCTCGGCCCGCAGGACGCCCGAGGTGAACGCGCACAGCTGCGCCGGCAGGTCGTTCTTGCCGAGCCCCTCGTAGGGACCCGCGGTGACGTGCCGCACGGTCACCCCGGGCACCAGCTCGACCGAGGGCGGCAGCTCGCTGGAGGTCGCCCGGGTGAAGATCTCGACCTCGATGCCGACCGCGGCCAGCCGCTTGGCCACCTCGACGATGTAGACGTTCATCCCCCCGGCGTCACCGGTGCCGGGCTGCTCCAGCGGCGAGGTATGGACGCTCAGCGTGGCGACCCGGTGCGGGAGCCCCGACCGGCCAGGGCGGATCGGGCGGCGGGCCAACGGCACCGTCACCAAGCCACCTCCTCGCCGGACTTCCCGGTACACCGAACCGCCGGCAGGGTGCTCGGATTCCCGGTGGTGAAAGCCGACGGCCGGGGACGGAAGCCGTCCCCGGCCGTCGGGTCCTGTCTCGTCAGCGCCGACAGGGCGTGACCGAGATGCCGGCGTAGAGACCCGGGCCGCTCTGCTGGCACTGGAAGTCGATCTCGGTGCGCGGTCCCGACGTCGGATACGACTCGAACGTGTAGGCAACCTGCGCTCCGCCGCTGGCGTCGATCTTTATGTCGTTGACGTCCCCGAGGTCGCGGTTGTCGCCGTCGAGACAGAAGATCCCCAGCGTGCAGATGTCGCCCAGGTGCACCGGGTCCGGCCGCAACCGGTTACGCGTCCATGTCGGTGCCGGGCCGGCGGCGTTGAGGGACTGCGCCAAGGTGATGTACCACTTCGCGCCGGCCGGGAGCTCGCAGGGCTTGCCGATGAAGCGGAACCCCTTCTGTAGCGGTTCTGTGATCTCCGGCCGGCAGTTCGGCTTACCCGGGTTGCTGCCGTCGTACATGGGGTTGAGCTTGTTGGCCGCGGTCGCCGGCACGTTGATGACCCGCGTTCCCAGGTAGATCAGGTCGATTCGGCCACGGTCGCCCGCGATCAGCCGCGGGAAGTACGCCGTCTCGGCCGGCAGGAAGCTGACCTGGTTGACCTTGGCCGTACCGCTGCCGTCGTCCCGGAAGTGCAGCGCTCCGCTGGCGTCCGCCGGAGCGGAGTGGGTCACGAAGACGTCGTACTCCTGGTGGCGCTGGTTGAAGCCGGTGTAGGCGATGTAGACACCACCCTGCCGGTCGACCGCGATGGAGCCGAAGATCTCCGACATGTCCGACGGCTTCGTCGGGTCGGTCTGGTCCGGCGTCTCGACGGCCAGGGTCGTCTTGAACGTCGCGCCCTTGTCCTTGGAGACCGCCACCCAGAACTTGTTGAAGACGGTTCCCTGGGTGTAGTTGCACCCCGTGGTGGAGTTGAACACCGGGTTGGGGCCCGAGGTCCAGGCGACGTAGACCCAGCCGTTGCGCGGGTCGACCGCGGTGCCGGCCGGCACGGTGTCGCAGCCGCTGGCCAGGTTGGCCCCCGGGTTGTCGAGCACCGGGACCGGCAGGCCGAAGGTCCGGCCACCGTCGTGCGAAGCGTTGACCGAGATGTAGTTCGGCCCGAAGTCGTGGTAGCTCAGGTAGACGTCGGACTGGTCAGCGCTATTGCCAGGGGCGGTGTACGCAGCGATCCATTCGCGGTCCACGCTCAGCGGTTGGTGGGCGGCGCACGTTCCGGTGTAGGCCGCGAAACGATTGTCGCTGTGCGCGACCACGGGCTGGATTCCGCTGTTCCCCACCACCCCGCCCGTGGCCTGCAGGTCGGCGAAGTAAACCCGGCCGGCGCTGTCCTTCGTCAAGTCGACGTCGCCGATGTCGCGCGCGCTCACGCAGCTCACCGGATCCAGGTTCCGGGTCAGCACGTCCTTCGGCAGGTGGCGCCAGGTACGACCGCCGTCGGCGGTGGTGCTCAGCTGACTGCGCCGCTGGTACGCGACGTAGCGAGTGCCGTCCGCTCCTACGACCGTGGCGGGTTCGTTGACGTACGTCGGACTCGTCGAGATCGAGGGATCGTCCGCGCGGCTCGGCGCGGTGAAGACCGGTGCGGTAGCCGCCGTCGAAGGCGCCACCACGGCAACTGCCCCGGCGAGGCCGGCGGCTATGACGAGCGTTGCGCGTCGCTGGCGCATGGCAGCTCCCGAGGCGGAAGGATGTTGCCTGAGCAGCCAAGACCGGCTCGGCCCTGCACCTTTTGTACTGCTTGACCAGCGGAGGATCCAGTGAAGCACGGGTAAAGCTGTCATTACCGGGGCCAGCAGCGGCATCGGGGCGGCTACCGCGCGCCAGCTCGTGGCGGCCGGCTACGAGGTGGTGATCGGCGCCCGGCGGCTGGACCGGTTGCGGGCGCTGGCAGCCGACATCGGCGGTCACGCCGTCGAGCTCGACGTCACCGACCCGGCGTCGGTGGCCGCGCTGGCCGCCGCCGTACCCGAGTGCGCCGTACTGGTCAACAATGCCGGCAACGCCCTCGGGCTCGACCCCATCGCCGCGGCCGATCCTGAGGACTGGCGGGCGATGTACGACGTCACCGTGCTCGGTGTCCTGCGGGTGACCCAGGCGCTACTCCCCGCGCTGGTCGCCAGCGGCGCCGGCCACGTGGTCGTGATGAGCTCGACCGCCGGCCATCTCGTCTACGAGGGGGCGGCGGCTATACGGTGGCCAAGCACGGCGCCACCGCGCTGGCCGAGACGCTCCGGCTGGAGCTGTGTGGCGAGCCGGTGCGGGTGACCGAGATCGCGCCCGGAATGGTTGCCACCGACGAGTTCAGCCTGAACCGCTTCGGCGGCGACGCCGATCGGGCCGCCTCGGTCTACGCCGGCGTCCGGGAGCCGCTGACCGCGGATGACGTCGCCGACTGCGTGGTCTGGGCGGTCACCCGCCCCGCTCACGTCAACATCGACCTGCTCGTCGTCAAGCCGCTCGCCCGGGCTGCCCAGCACAAGGTCCACCGGGAGGAGCTAGGGCGCTCTCCCCCAGTAGAGTGATCGTTCTTGCGTGTGCTCGCAGGATTGGCTGAAATCGGCGAGTAGAAGCAACATCGTCCGATCCACTTGACGCCGCCCCATGGATCCGAGCTAACCCGCCCGCCCGGGGGTTCTCGCGACCGCAGCAGAAAAGGCGGCGTACGCCGGCTCGCCGAAGAGGACGAACCGCGCCTCCTCGACCGCCGTGTCTGTGCCACGGACGGTCTCGACGGCGATGCGGGCAGCGTCGAGAACGGGCCAGCCGTAGGCCCCGGCGGACACGGCCGGAAAGGCGACGGTGCCGGCGCCCAGCTGGTCGGCGACTCGCAGCGCCTCCCGATAGCAGGACGCGAGCAGGTCCGAGCGGTCTTGGATCCCGCTGTAGACGGGCCCAACGACGTGGATGACCCAACGGGCCGGGAGCGTGCCGGCCGTCGTCGCCACCGCCTGGCCCGCCGGCAGTCCGTCCGGCAGCGACGTTCGACGCAGCTCCCGGCAGGCGGCGAGGATCGCCGGGCCGCCGCAACGGTGGATCGCCCCGTCCACCCCGCCGCCACCGAGCAGCGAGGGGTTCGCGGCGTTGACGACCGCGTCGACCACCTGGTCGGTGATGTCGCCGCGTACCAGGGTGATCTCCACGTCGCCAGCCTGCCACCTGGCCCGGCCTTGGTCAGGGGAGGCGGACCCGCAGCCGGCGGTTGGCCTTGCCCTTGTTCTCGACCTTGACCACCTCGATGCCGCCGATCGAGCGGGTCGAGGCCACGTGGGTACCGCCGTCGGCCTGCGTGTCGAGCCCGACGATGTCGACGATGCGCACCTCGGTCAGGTCAGGCGGCAGCAGGTTGGTCGCCGTCCGGATGATGTCCGGGATCTCCAACGCCTCGTCCCGCGGCAGCACCTTGACCACGATGCGGCGGTCCGCGCCGATCTCGGCGGCGCAGGCCGCCGCGACTCGATCCCGGAAGTCCGCCGGGATGTCCGGGAGGTCGAAGTCCATCCGCGCCGTGAGCGGCTCCATGTTGCCGCCGGTCACCAGCGCGCCGAAGTCACGGAACACCACGCCGGCCAGCAGGTGCAGCGCCGAGTGGGTACGCATCAGGGCGGTCCGCCGCTCGTCTTCGACCGCTCCCCGGACCGCGGCACCGACCGGCGGGAGCGGATCGTCCTCGTGCGGCACCAAGAGGAGGTCTTCGCCCCGGCGTACGCCGAGGATCCGGGTCTGTACGCCGCCCCACAGCAGGACACCCGCATCCGGCGGCTGGCCGCCCCCACCCGGATAGAAGGCCGAGCGGTCCAGGACCACGCCCTCCGGCGACGAGTCCAGAACCGTCGCGGCCCACTCCCGCAGGGTCGCGTCCGCCAGCTCCAGCCGGGAGGTCCGCCCGTGCATGTCGGTCGCCATGAGCGCAACGCTACGGGGGTGCCCCGCGGGCCGGCGGGGTAGAGGACCGCCATGCCTGGTTTCGACGATCCTACGGTCTTGCTCCGCGGCGGCTCGCGCGACGGCGAGACCACCACGGTCGCTCCGGAGGTCACCCGTCTCTACGCCGTCTCGGACGCCCCCGGCATGCTCGACGTCTACGAGGCGACCGGTACGACGGTGCACGTGGCAGGCAACGACGTCACCGCGACGGTCTTCGAGTGGGTCACCCAGGAGTCGGCTCAGGGGTTCGCGCCTGAGTCCCTGCATATGCATCCGGGTCACTGATCCCGGGCAGACTTCGCCGTTACCCCCGGCCCCGGCCGCGGCCGCCGGACCGACCACCCCGCACCTCGCGGAGCTTGGGCCGTACGTCGACGAGGTAGACGACCGCGGCCACCAGGCCGGCGAGACCCAGGATGCCGAGCCCGCCGAAAAGAAGCGCGATGACCAGCAGCACCAACCAGAAGGTCTTCGACTGGGCGACCGCCGCGCGCCACACCGGTTCGGGCCGCACGGCCGCGTCCACGAGCGCGAAGGCCTTCAACCCGAACAGGGCCAGCCCGAGCAGCCCGAACAGTCCCTCGATCGGGCCGAGGATGAAGTTGCCGATGTCGTTCATGCGGGCCGGGCGCTGGGAGCCACCTCGTCGAGCGCCGCGATGTCCGCGGCGCCGGGCTGCCAGTCCCCCGCGGCCGCGTTCGCCCGGACCTGCTCCGGCCGGGTGGCGCCGGCGATCACCGAAGCGACCGCCGGCTGCGCCGCCAGCCCTCCGATCGCCACGTCGAGCAGCGTGATGCCGCGCTCGGCGGCGTACTTCTCCAGGGCCTCCACCCGATCGAAGTTGCGCTCCGAGAGCAGGTCGGGCTTGTCCCTGAGCCGCGTGCCGGCAGGTGGCGGCTCCCCCCGCCGGTACTTGCCGGTGAGCAGCCCGTTCGCCAACGGGAAGAACGGCAGTACGCCGATCCCGAAGTGCTCGCAGGCCGGCACGAGGTCGGCCTCGACCTCGCGCTCGAGCAGGTTGTAGTTGTTCTCCGCGCTGATGAAGCGCTCCGTGCCGGCCGTGCGTGCTGTCCATTCCGCGTCGGCGACCTGCCAGCCGGCGAGGTTCGATGAGCCCAGATAGCGCACCTTGCCTTCACTGACCAGCTCACCGAGGGCGGCCAGCGTCTCGGCCATCGGCGTACGGCGGTCCGGCTCGTGCAACTGGTAGAGATCGATGTGATCGGTGCGCAGTCGGCGCAGGGAGGCCTCGACTGCGAGGCGGATGTAGCGGCGGGAGCCGCGGACCCCCCAGTCCGGCCCGTTGCCGCCGGCCATGTCCATGCCGAACTTGGTGGCGAGCACCACCTCGTCGCGCCGACCGGCCAGCACCTCGCCGAGCAGCCGTTCTGAGCCGCCGTCGCGGTCGGTCCCGTAGATGTCCGCGGTGTCGAACAGGGTGATCCCGACGTCCAGAGCCGCATCGACGACGGCCCTGGTCCCGTCCAGGTCCAGGCGGCGGCCGATGTTGTTGCAGCCGAGCCCGACCACCGAGACGGTAAGGCCGGACCGGCCCAGCTGCCGGTAACGCATGTCTGCCACGGTCTCACCGTCCTCGAGTGCAGCTGGCGGGCCGGATGGCCGCCGCCGAGCCCCGACTACTGCACTCTAGAGAGGCTGCACTCTAGAGAGGCGGCACTCTAGAGAGGCGGCACTCTAGAGAGGCGGCGGTCAGGAGCCCTCGTCGGTCGCGCTGGGCGGTGGGTCCTCGGTGTGGGAGCCGACCACCCGGTGGCCGCGATCGGCGAGATCGGCGTACAGCTGTGTCGCCTTGTCACCGAGCTCGGTCGCGTACCGCGACACCTGCAACGGCAGTTCGCGGAGCTGTCCCTGCACGTCCTCCTGCAGCCGGCTCAGGTCGGTCGGTAGCTCACGGAACCTGGCCATCATCGCCGAGTTGGCCCCGATCAGCGCGTACAACGGCTTGCTGTCCGCAACCCTGGTGAAGTCCCCGACTCGCATCACGTGCTCCTCTGATCGTCTGCTGCCGGAGGTTCCGGCGGTCCGTCGTCGCTTCGCGGTGTGGTGATCTCGGCATCGACGCCATTGGCGTCGTTCTCCCGCCGGAACGACTCGTATATCTCGAGCAGCACCTGCTTCTGCCGCTCACCCAGCCCGCGGTCCTGCAGCAGCGCCTCCGGCACCTGGCTGTCGGTGCGCCGCTCGTCGAGGATGCCGGCCTGCACGTACAGGGCCTCCGCGGAGATCCGGAGCCCGCGGGCGATCTGTTGGAGGATCTCGGCGCTCGGTTGCCGCAGGCCGCGCTCGATCTGGCTCAGATAGGGATTCGACACACCAGCCAGCCGGGCGAGCTGCCGTAACGACATCTCCGCCGTACGGCGCTGCTCCCGGATGTAGTGCCCGAGGTCCCCGACATTCATCAGCCCCAGGCTATCGCCGTACTGCTAGCTCCAGCAAGCGGCCGGCAAGCACACCCGTTGGACACCGCGCGAGCGGTCCGCAGGGCGGCGGGGTGCAGGGGCGGACCGCCGGCGGATCCTGACCCCGCCGCTCACAGCACGGCGCGCACCTCTCCGACCACGGCGCCGCCGCCGCGCACCGGGAGGGTGGCCAGCTCGTCGAGCACCGGCGCCGAGCAGCCGAGACGGCGCAGGAGCGCGACCATCACCGGCATCCGCCCCCGGCCGGCGCCATCTTCGATCTTGACCGCACAACTGCCCCCGTCGGCCAGCGCGGCGGCGTACACCCCTTCCGCACCGTCCTTCGTGACCAGGCCCGGTACGCCGGCGAGTAGCCGGGTGACGTCACGCCCCGGACCACCCACCACCTCGGGATAGGCCCGCATGGCAGCTGCCACCCGACCCTCCGCCGTGTCGGCGGCCGCGGCCGCGAGTCGGCCGAAGGCGCGGCTGAGCCCTGCCAGCGAGAGGGCGAACAACGGCGCCCCACAACCGTCCACGGCCGTGGCCGTGACGCGCTCACCGGCAAGCCGCTCCACCGCCGTCCGGGACGCCCGCTGGAGCGGGTGCCCCGGGTCCAGGTAGCCAGCGACCGGCCAGCCGGCCGCGACGCAGGTGGCCAGCATGCCGGCGTGCTTGCCGGAGCAGTTGTGGTGCATGCGGTCGGCGCTCCCGCCCGTGCGCAGCAAAGCCAGCCGGGCCCGCTCGTCCAGGGGCAGGTCGGGCGGGTTGGCCAGGGAGTCCTCGTCCAGCCCGGCGCCGTCGAGCACCCGTCGGACGAGCGCAAGATGCATGTCGCTCCCGGAGTGGCTGGCGGCCACGACCGCGAGCAGCTCGCCGTCCAGGTCGAGGCCCGCCCGCAGCATGCCGACGGCCTGCAACGGCTTGTTGGCCGAGCGGGGCAGGACCGGCGCGTCCGGCGTACCGAGCTCGAGCACCCGGCTGCCGTCGGCGCGCATCGCGATCGCGGAACCCGCGTGCCGGCACTCCAGGAAACCCGACCGGATCACCTCGGCGAGCACGGGCAGCGAACTGGGATGGACCACGCGGCACCTTCCGTCCGGGTCGGGTCGCCGCGCCGACAGCGAGTTCAGCCGCGTAGGTCCTCGCGGTTGAGAAGCTCGCTGACGTCGGCCTCGCCGTCACGGTAGCGACGCGCGATCTCTGCCGCGCACCGGTCCAGGACCCCGTGAATGGCGTGCCGGTTGGCGGACAAAGTCTGCTCTTCGGCCCGGTAGATCTCCAGGGCGCGGTGCAGCTCGTCGTCGGTACGCACCCCGACATCGTCCAGATCGACGTCGGCCACCAGGGACTCGACCGCCCGGCGATGGGCGTCGGCCCGGGACGGCTCCACGCCGGTACGCCGGCCGCCTCCGCGGGGTGGGCCGGCGTTGTGCTCCGAGAGGATCTGCGGAAGCGCGTCGATCAGGCTGGTCGGCCCCTCCTCCGAACGGCGGGCCAGCTCGGCCCGAACGATGTCGATGCGCCCCTGGAGGAGGCGGCGGAGGTAGGAGATGTCCGCCTCCTCCTGCTCGGCCTGGTCACGGAGGGCACGGACCTCCGTCAGCGGGCGGGTGCCCAGCTCAGCGAGGTAGTCGGGGGCGAGCACCCGATCGCTGCGCCGGTTGCCCGCGGCACCGGTGCTCGAGTCGGAGGTTGTCACGGCATCTCCCTGTGGGCGGTGCGGGCAAGCGCCGGGCGGCGGTCCTTGACGCCGAGCAGCGTCCGGGCCTCCTCCGGCCGCAACGGTGGGCGGGCGGCAAGCCGGGCCAGCGCGGCCGCCCGTTCGACGAGCTGGGCGTTGTCCCGGACCGGCTCGCCCGGGGCGAAGGTGAGCGTGTCCTCCATCCCGACCCGCAGGTGGCCGCCCGCGGCAAGCGCAGCAAGGGCCACCGGAAGGGTCGAGCGGCCGACGCCGGTGGCCGACCAGCTCGCGCCGGCCGGCAGCGCAGCGACGGCGGCGACCAGGGCGGCCGGCGTGCCGGGCATGCCACCGGGCACGCCCATGACCAGGTCGGCGTGGAGGCGTCCCCCGGACGGCGGCCCGTACTTCGCGATCAACCGGGTCATCGCCGTCACCTGGCCGAGATCGAAGAGCTCGAACTCCGGAACGATCTCGCGCTCCTGCATCCGCTGGTAGAGCGCGACCATGAACGGCCACCGGTTCACGAAGACGTCGTCGCCGAAGTTGACGCTGCCGCAGGACAGGCTGGCCGAATCGGGCTCGGCGTCGAGGACGGCGATTCGCGCCGCCTCCGGGTCGCCGACCGCCCCGCCGGTGGAGAGCTGCACCACCAGGTCGGTCTCCTCCCGCAGCGCGGCGACCGCCTCGCGCGCCCGGCCGGGGTCGAGGGTCGGCTCGGCCGAGTCGTCGCGTAGGTGCACGTGCACCATGGCCGCGCCGGCGGCCGCACAGGCCTGCGCGGCCGCAACCAGCTCGGCCAGGGTGACCGGCAGCGCCGGAGCGTCCGACTTCGAGGTCTCCGCACCGGTCGGCGCAACAGTGATCATGGTGCCGGCAGCGGCCATGTACCGCATGGTCGCACGCGCAGTCGGCCGCAGTCTCAACACGCCAGGCGCGACCGGCCCTTCCGCCCCCCGGTCGCCGAGTTGGCAACGAAGACGGTAGGAATCGCCCTTAGCGGGCATCCCTGACTGGTTAACCGCCGACGTTCAAAGGCCGAGATCGTGCCAGAGACCGTGCGCGTCGTCACCCTGCTGCCACCCAACGACCACTCGGCGGCCCAGGGGCGGCGCTTTGTTCGAGAAGTCCTGCTGTCGTGTGCGCTGCCCGGTGTCGTGGACACGGCGGTGCTGCTGGCGAGTGAACTCATCACCAACGCGGTACTGCACGGCCGCAGCGAGGTCGAGCTCACGGTCGAGATAACCCGGGCCGGGGTCAAGGTGTCCGCGGCCGACATGAACTCCCGGATGCCGGTGATGCAGTCGGCCGACGAGCTCGCCCTCGACGGCCGGGGAATCACGATCGTGAACCTGCTCGCCAGCTCATGGGGGGTCACCGCCACCGGTACCGGCAAGGTCGTGTGGTTCTGCCTCGCGCTGCCGTTGCCGGTGACCTAACCGATCTTCGCCCCGACGCCACCGGCGGTGAGTTCCACGTCGTCCGGGGTCGTCCTCTTCACCATCGCCAGCGCGATGGGGCCGAGTTCGTAGTGCCGTACGGCGCTGGTCACGAACCCCACCCGGGCCCCATCGACAGCCACCATGTCACCGGTTCGCGGCAGCGCCTCAGCGCCACCGTCGAGGTGGAGCAGCACCAGCCGGCGCGGGGGGCGGCCGAGGTTGTGCACCCGGGCCACCGTCTCCTGGCCGCGGTAGCAGCCCTTGTTGAGATGAACGGCGGTCTCCAGCCAGCCGACCTCGTGCGGAATGGTCCGGTGGTCGGTCTCATGCCGCAGCCGCGGCAGCCGAGCGGCGACCCGCAATGCCTCGTAGGCCCACAGACCGGCCGGCGGCGCACCCTCGAGCGAGCCGAGGTCGCTCAGGTTGGCCCGCCGGAGCAGCAGGTCGACGGCCGCTTCGCCCGGACCAGGCAACCGGCGGGCAAAGCCGCCTCTCGGCAGCGGCTGTACGGCGTAGGGCCTGGGAGCGACCTCCACCCCGAAGTGCTCGGCCAACAGCCGGTCGGTGTCCGGCCCCAGCAAGCAGGCGACCGCCCACTGCGAGGTCGCCACCTCGACCTCGACCCGCAGCAGGAAGCGCATCGAGTCGAGGTAACGAGCCAGCTCGGCCGCGGTACCCGGCTCGACGTCGAGCCAGGTGGTCTCCCCGTCGTCGAGCAACAGCAGGTGGTGCTCCACATGGCCATGCGGGCTCAGGATGAGCGCCTCCGCTCCACGCAGCGCCTGCAGCGAGCTCACGTGCTGGGTGGTCAGGCTGTGCAGCCAGGTCAGCCGGTCCGGTCCCCCGACGGTGAGAACCTCACGGTTGCTGCGGTCCACGATCCCAGCCGCCTCCACCAGCATCTTCTGCTCGCGGAAGGGGTCGCCGTAGTGCCCGGCGACACCTTGGTCCGGCGGATCCGCGGGCACTGCGCCGGGCAGCGCCAGCAGTGGGCTGTCCATGCCCTCAGCGTACGGCGGTCTCGCGGTCAGCCGCTGGTCGCCGACTCCGCGCAGTCGCGACACTCGCCGAAGATCGCGAAATGGCCGACGTCGACGATGAAGGCGCGGTCGGCGGCCAGCTGGTCGACCAGGCTCTGGACGGTGGCTGGTGCCACCTCTTCGACGCTGCCGCAGGTCCGGCAGACGAGATGGACATGGGCGTCCAGGGTGGCGGCGTGATAGGTGGGCGCTCCGTGGCCGAGGTGGGTGTGCGTCACCAGCTCGAGCTCCTCGAGCAGCTCCAGGGTCCGGTACACCGTGGAGATGTTCACCCCGCTCGCCGTCCGGCGCACCTCGTTCGCGACGTCCTCCGCGGTGGCGTGTCCCAGCCGGTCGACCGCCTCGAGCACCAGTTGGCGCTGCGGGGTCAGCCGGTAGCCGCGGGCCCGCAGCTCGGCGTGCCATCCGACGCCCGACATGGTGGGAATTCTAGGCGCGTGGCGATGGCAGAACCCGTTGCGCGGGCCGGTGCACCTCGCGTACCGTTTTTGTACACGGGAAGGGAGGTGGTCCTAGTTCATGCATGAACAACGGACTCGTGAGGTGGCTGTCCGCTAGCCGCCCGTCCGGACTCCGGTTCCACCGGGCGCCTCCCATGACGGCGTACGGCGGAGACTCAGACAGACACCGCACCCCCGGGTGCCGGCCCTCGTCCAGCCGGCCCTCGCGCAAGCGAGGAAGCGCCCGGGGGTTGTCTGTGTCCGGGTCCGGTCAGGCGCGCTGCAGGCGGGCCGAGAGGTGCGGCTGGAGCGGCTGCCCCATCGCCGCCATGTCGTAGGCCCACATCAGCTCGTCCGCAACCAGCCCGTAGAGCCTGCGGCCGGCGGTGACCTCCTTGGCGGAGGGTGTCCGGGCGACCACGTCTGTGGCCAGCTCCGCCCTGGTGCCGGTCACCGTGCCGAGCCACACCTCTACGGCGCCGGTGGGATGTGCCAGCAGCACCTCGAGATGGCCGCCCGGTCGCGGCCGCCACCAGCCGGACTCCCGCGCCAACGGCCGGCCGGCCGGCACCGACCAGCTGCGGCTGGTGTACTCGACCACCGGCTTGCCGTAATGCGAGAACGTCAACTGCTGGCCGAAAGTGAAGCTCTCGATCGTCGGATAGCCTCCGACGCCCTCACCGGACCAGGTGCCCAGCAGGAAAGCGAGCGGCGCCAGATCGGGGTGTAGGTCGAGTGCCCCTGTCACCGCGGACCGGTGTAGATGCGGTACACGGCGTACAGGCAGGTCCAGGCCAGAAGTCCGAGGATGAGCAGCAGTACGCCGACGTACGCCGTCTCGATCACCCGACCAGTCTAGGTGCCGGCTGGTGCAGGCACCTGTGGGCTCACCGGAATGAGTGGCCGTCGCAGGGCGGACCCCACAGGCCGCGGCGCCCCACCTGCGCCGCGTCGGCCAGCCGCGCGATCAGGCCGGCGTAACGGACCTGCGGTCGGTAGGGGTAGGCGCGGGCCGCACCCGCCGTGATCAGGAGCGCCTGCACGAACCGGCCGTCGGGCAGCCACACGTCCCAGAGCTCACGGCCGAACCGGTCCTGCCGGCCGCCGGGCTCGTACGCCGCCCGCACCCGGGCGCCCGTCAGCAGCCGGCGCGACAGGGCGGCCGCCTGCTCGCCGTAACAGGCCACCGGCGTGTTCGGGCGCACGGTCTCGGGGGTGTCGATCCCGATCAGCCGAACCCGGACCGGCCGCGTACTGCGGGCAACCGCTGCGATCACCGTGTCTCCGTCGACAACCCGTACCACGGTCGCCGGAAAGGCGTCCCGCGGCACGGCCGGGGACTCGACCGAACCAGGATCGAACGTGGGCGCCGGCGAGCGCTGGTTGCTCCCGGCCCCGGGGGTCGCGCAGCCGGCCAGCAGCCCGCTGAACAAAGCCAGCAACAGGCGGACCGCCGCAATCTGCGTAAAGGCTGGTGACAAGGCCGCCATATCGGTCACCATGGTGGGGCGCACCGACCCATCGGGGGGAGGGGGGCTTCGATGTCGCGGTCGCTCTTCGTGCGGGTCGGCGGCACGGTCCTCGGCGTCTCGCTGCTGGTCATGTGCCCACTCGCCTCGAGTCGCGCGGTCGCTGCCGGTGACTACCCTCGCGTACTCCAGGTCCAGGCGAATCGACCGCCGCTGGTGTCGGTCGATGTGGTCGTGCCGCCGCTGCTGTCCGGCGAAATCTTGCCGTCGTCCGCCTTCGAGCTGAGCTCGAACGGCAAGCGGCTCGTCGTCACCTCGGCCGACCGGCTTCCCCTGTCGGATCTCCGCATCATGCTCGTCATCGACACCGCCGTCCCACCCGCCGTGCTCGAGGCGCAGCTAGGGGCGGCTCGGGATTTTCTCTTCGAGCTGCCAGCCCAGGCGCGCGCCGGCGTCATCGCCGGTGGTCCGGACCCGGAGCTGGTGACCACGCCGGGCATCGACCGATCGGCGACGGTCCGGGCGCTGGTCGGCCTGCGGTCGCAGCCTCCTGACGAGGCAGTCGACGTCACGCCGTCCCTCGACCTCGCGCTGGGGCAGCTGGCACCGGGCGGCGGCAACGTCGTCGTGGCCGTTGACTATCGGTCGACGCTCACGACGGTGCCGTACGCCCTGTCCCGCGCCGCCCTTGACCGTCGTACGGCGGTGTACTCCATCGTGTTGGGGCGGGCGGCGCCCGGCTACCTGGGTGGGCTGCCCGGACTGTCCGGGGGACGAGTATTGACGGTCGCCAGACCGCAGCTGCTGGTGAAGGCCTTCGACACGGTGCGGTCGGAGCTGCAGGGTCGCTACCGCGTCGGCTACTGGAACAGCGGCCAGGGAGAGGCGGTCGAGCTGGTGGTGACGGCGAAAGGGGTGACGGCGGCCACCACCATTCCTGCGGAACAGACGGTCGAGGCGGCGTCGCCGCAGTCTGCGGGCAGCAGACCCGTCGCCCTCCTCGCCGGCGTACTGGTGCTCATCACCATCGCGGCGGTGTTCGTCGGGCGGCTCTCGACGCCCGTAGCGACCTGATCAGTAGGCCAGCGTCACCGGTGCCTCGGCCACCTGGCCGCCAACCGCTCGGACGGCGACCTCACCGACGCCACCCGGAGCCAGCGCGCGCACTCGCCACTCGCCCGGAACGGCGAAGAACCGGAAACCGCCGGTGCCGGAGCTCACCACCTCGGCGGTGAACTCGCCGCCCGCGTCCAGCAGGCGGACATAGGCACCCCCAACCGGTGAGCCGTCACGTACGACCCGGCCCTGGATCACCGCGCCGCTGCCCGGGTCCACCGCGATCAGCTCCTGGGAGGGGGCGCCGCAGCCGGTCACGCCTCACGCTCGATCGGCACGCCCACCAGCGAGCCGTACTCGGTCCACGACCCGTCGTAGTTCTTGACCCGTGGGTGGCCGAGCAGCTCGTGCAGGACGAACCACGTGTGGGCCGAGCGCTCGCCGATGCGGCAGTACGCGATGGTGTCGCGACCGGCGTCCACGCCGGCGCCCGCATAGAGGGCCTGCAGCTCGTCGTCGGAGCGGAAGGTGCCGTCCTCGTTGGCCGCCTTCGACCACGGCACGTTGACCGCGGACGGGATGTGGCCGGCACGCTGCGACTGCTCCTGCGGCAGGTGAGCGGGGGCGAGCAGCCGGCCGGCGAACTCGTCCGGCGACCGGACGTCGATCAGGTTGGTCGTCCCGATGGCAGCGAGCACCTCGTCGCGGAAGGCCCGGATCGAGGTGTCCGGCTCCCGTGCGTTGTAGCTCGTCGGCGGCCGCTGCGGGGTCTCGTCGGTGAGTGGGCGGGAGTCGAGCTCCCACTTCTTGCGGCCGCCGTCGAGCAGCCGGACGTCGGCGTGCCCGTAGAGCTTGAAGTACCAGAAGGCGTACGCCGCGAACCAGTTGTTGTTACCGCCGTAGAGCACGACGACGTCAGCGTTGCCGATTCCCTTGGCGCGCAGCAGCGCCTCGAAGCCGGCCCGGCCGACGAAGTCGCGGCGGATCTGGTCCTGCAGCTCGGTCTTCCAGTCCAGACGGACCGCGCCGGCAATGTGGCCCTTGTCATATGCGGTGGTGTCCTCGTCGACCTCGACGAGGACGACCCGGGGGTCGTTTCGGTTGGTCTGCACCCAGTCGGCGTCGACCAGCACGTCGTTGCGGCTCATTCTCGTACTCCCGTGAGGTGTCGATGGAACGGCGACGGACCTTCAGCGGGTCGGACAGAGCGAGCTGCGCAGCCGGCAGAAGTCCACCGTGCGGCGCTTGACCAGCTCCGTCGAGCAGTACACGGCGACCACCCTAGGACCTCCCGGTCAACGGACTCCTGTGGGGACAGCATCGAGCGAGGGGAATTACTTCCCTCACGATGCGACGAGGGCCGCTACGAGTTCCTGGCCGGCGTAGGTGACGACCCGCACCGAGCGCAGGTCCGCCGGGGCGATGGAGGTCGCGCCGGTGACGTCGGCCTCGCCGGCATAGCTGACCTCCCAGCTCGCCGCCACCTCGGAGTGGCCGTCTCGGGCGACCGCGACGAGCCGGCAGTGCTGCCCTCGCGCAACGCCGCGCAACCGCAGGGTCAGCTCGGTGCCCCAAGGCCGCCCGCGCAGACCGAACGAGGCCTGCGCCACCCGGCCACCGACCGCCGAACCAGCGGCGCTGACCACCCGCTCGGGCGGGGCCTCGCTGTTCAGCACCGCCGCCGTACCGCCCGCGCCCAGCACGGCGACGATCGCCGCGGCGGCGACCCAGACCCGGCGCCGGGTCCGCCGGCGCTGGCGGGCCACCGTGGCCAGCAGCCGATCCAGCATCGCCGGCTCGGGCTGGAGCGGACCGGCCAGAACCTCGTCCTCGGTCAACCGGCCGAGCAGGCCTGGCAGGCCGGCCAGCTCCGAGAGTTCGTCGCGACACGCCGGGCAGAGCGGCAGGTGCGCGTCGACATCCGATCGCTCGGCCGGGTCCAGGGCGCCCAGGACGTATGCGCCGAGCGCCGTCCGGACGGCGGAACACGTCACGGTGTCACTCCTCGTTCTTCCAGCGCCAGGCGCAGCGCACGCAAGGCGTAGTAGGTGCGTGACTTGACGGTGCCGGCCGGTATCCCGAGCGCGCCGGCCGCCTCGGCCACCGACCGGCCGCGGTAGTAGGTCTCGAGGAGCACCGCACGATGCACGTCGCTCAGGGTGGCAACGGCGGCGGCGACCTGCCATGCCTGCAGCGCCCGATCCAGATCATCGGGGGCCGGCAGCTCGACCAGCTGCTCGGCGCTGACCTCGGGCGGCCGGGACCGCCGGGCCCGGTGCTGGTCGATCGCAAGGTTGTGGGCCACCGTGAACAACCACGGCCGCAGCGAGCCCCGGTCGCTCTCCATCGCCTCCGGGTGCCGCCAGGCACGCAGCAGGGTCTCCTGCACCACGTCCTCGGCTCGGGAGCGGTCGCCGGTCAGCCGCAGGGCATAGGAGAACAGCGGTCCCGCATGCTCGGCGTAGAGCGCGCGAACCAGCGCCTCGTCCGCCGTGCGCGCTCCGTTGCGGTCCACACCATCCTCACGATCATTCGGCCGCTCTGGTTCAGTGACCTGCTGGTACTTCGGAGCCCCCGGCGAACGGCGGCAGCACCTCCACCGTTCCGCCGTCCCGCAGGGCAACCGTCGCGTGCGGCCGGGATCCGACCGGAGCGCCGTCGACGACGAAGGAGCAGCGGTCGAGAACGGCAGCGAACCGCTCGTCACGAGCCTTCCCGGCGGCGGCCAGCGCCTCGGCAAGCGTTGCGGCTGCGTAGCTCTCCTCGGCCACGCCGGCGACCGCCTTGGCCGCGGCCCAGTAGCGGATCGTCCCCCGGACAGTCATGGCGCCATTGTGGGGCGAATAGGGTTCGCCTCGTGGCCGGGGTGCAGATCGAGCGGCACCAGCGACTGACCGCCGTGGAGGTGGCGCAGGTCACCCGGCTGGTCGACGAGGTGACCGAGGCGGACGGCGTACGACCGCTGTCTGAGCACGTGATGTTGCACCTGCGCTACGGCGGTGACGCGCCGGCCCGCAACCTCCTCGGCTGGCGCCGGCGCTCGAGCGGCCGGGAGCTCGTCGGCTACGCCCACCTCGACGTCACCGACCCGGTCGAGGGGGCCAGCGCCGAGCTGGCGGTCGCCCCCGCGCTGCGCCGCGCGGGCTACGGCCGGGCGCTGGTGGAAGCGCTGCTCGCCGACACCCCGGACGGCCGGCTCCGGCTGTGGGCACACGGCGAGCACCCGGCGGCGGCGGCACTGGCCGCCAGCCTGGGCTTCCACCGGGACCGCATCCTGTGGCAGCTGCGCCGCTCGCTCTACGCGCCGCTGCCCGCTCCGCAGCTGCCCCCCGACGTGACCATCCGCACCTTCGTGGTCGGCCGGGACGAGGAACGCTGGATCGAGGTGAACAACCGCGCTTTCGCCGAGCACCCGGATCAGGGGCACTGGAGCGTCGAGGAGCTGCGGCTACGGGAGCGCGAGCCGTGGTTCGATCCGGCCGGCTTCTTCCTGGCCGAGCGTGGCGCCGGTGCGGCCGCCGAGCTGGTCGGCTTCCACTGGACCAAGGTGCACGGCGCGGACGACGGCCACGGTCACCAGCCGATCGGCGAGGTGTACGTCGTTGGCGTCGACCCGTCGGCACAGGGGCAGGGACTCGGGCCGGCGCTGACGCTGGTGGGGCTGCGCTACCTGCGCTCCCGCGGCCTGTCCTCCGCCCTGCTCTACGTCGACGACACCAACAGCGGCGCTATCAAGGTGTACGAGCGGCTCGGCTTCACCCGCTGGGACGTCGACGTCTCCTACGTGCGTACCTGACCGGCGGAGCAGGGCTCCGCCGGGTCGTCGTGGACCAGCGCGAGCGCCCCTTGTAGTCCGCGTAGACCGCGCGGTGGTGCCCTGATGGATCAGCAGCATGTACTTCATCGCTTCCTCTTACTCGTCATGGTCGCCGACCGGCGGGTCAGCGTCGGGCAGAGTTCCCGCCTCGGTCACGGAACGCACCCCAGTTCGACACGCGGGGCTGCGAGCCTCGCCGCCGCGAGCCCCCACGACTCGCCTGTGCATCGTTCTCCGGAGGAGACTCAATGGACCAAGACACGAGGACCGGCGGCTCGCCCGTACCGCCACCGCCGTCAGGACGGGGGCGGTGGCTAAGCCGGCCGCGCGGTCGGCATGCGGTCGCGGTTATGGCTGCCGTCACCGCCGTGCCGCTTGCGGCGGCCGGCGCGATGGCGCTGGCCACCTACCAACACGCCGGGCCGCAAGGCGACGGCACCGCTTTCACGTCGTACGGCTGGCGGGTCACGCCGGCCGGTTCCCAGACCCGGCTCGGCGAGCGGCCGTACGGCGTTGCGCAGAGCCCCGACGGTCGCACGCTGCTGATCAGCAACGACGGGGTGCACGACCAGTCGCTGATGGTCGTCGACGCGGCCAGTCGCCAGGTCGTGCAGACACTGCACTACCCGGCCCCGAAGGCCCTGTTCATCGGCGTCGCCTTCAGCCCGGACGGCACCCGCGCCTACGCCTCGGCCGGCCCCAACAACCTCATCCGCGCCTACCGGGTGCAGGACCAGCGCCTGTCCGAGCTGCCGGACATCCCGCTGCGGGCATCGAAGTCGATCAGCCCCTTCCCGGCCGGCCTGACCGTCTCGCCGGACGGTAAGCACCTCTACGTGGCCGACAACCTCGGCAACGCCATGTCGGTCATCAACGTGGCCACGGGGGCCGAGCGGCGCGTCGTGCTCAACCCGGCAACCTGCCCGGTTCCCCAGTTCGGGTTCGACCCGTCGAACGGGCGGGCCTGCAACTTCCCGTACACGGTCGAGCTGTCCGCGAACGGGCGGACGGCGTACGTCAGCAACTGGGGCAAGAGCAGCGTCTCGGCGGTCGACACCGACACCCTGCGGGTGGTCAAGACCATTCCGGTCGGCACCCACCCGAGTGCCCTGAAGCGCAACCCGCGCTCCGGCGACCTCTATGTCGCCAACACCGACAGCGACTCGGTCTCGGTCATCGACACCCGGTCGAACTCAGTACGCCGGACGATCTCGGTCGAGCCGTACCCGCACGCCGGTGTGGGCAGCAACCCCGACGCGCTGGCGTTCTCCCCTGACGGCCGCACGCTCTACGTGGCGAACGCCGGTGACAACGACGTGGCGGTGGTTCGACTGGCTGTCGACGGCCGGGGCGACCGGATCGCCGGCTTGATCCCGACCGGCTGGTACCCGACCGGCCTGGCGGTCTCAGCGGACGGCAACCGGCTCTACGCGGTGAGCGCCAAGGGCCTTGGTGCGGGGCCGAACCCGCGCGGCCCCCGGCCGGTCTCTAACCGGGACACGCCACCGAACCAGTACATCGGCTCCATGATCAAGGGCCTGCTGTCAAGTGTCGCCGTGCCGTCCGACGCCGAACTGGACCGGCTCACCGCCCGCGTCGCCAGCAACAACGGGTTCGACGAGCGGGGCAAGGTCCGGGTCGTCGGCCACCCCGACCAGTCCGTGGTGCCGTACCGGGTCGGCGACTCATCGCCGATCAAGCACGTGATCTACGTCGTGAACGAGAACCGGACCTACGACCAGGTGCTCGGTGACCTGCCCCAGGGCAACGGCGACCCCTCGCTCACGCTGTTCGGGCCGCGGGTAACGCCAAACCACCACAAGCTGTCCAACAAGTTCACCACGCTGGACAACCTCTACGCCGCCGGCGAGGTCTCCAACGACGGCTGGGAGTGGACGACCGCGGCAAACGCCAACAGCCTCGACCAGAAGACCTGGCCGACGCTGTACGGCGGCCGAGGCTCCTTCTACTCCGCCGAGGGCGGCACGCTCGGAGCGGCCCCCGGCAAGGACCCGACCAACTCCTACATCTGGGACCGGCTGAGCCGGCAGGACATCAGCTACCGGAACTACGGCTTCTGGGCCACCGGCACCCCGCCGGTCACGGTCTACAACGAGCCCAACCTCTACGCCCGCACCGATATCGCCTACCCGGGCTTCAACATGGCGATCCCCGACCAGGTGCGCTACCGCGAGTGGGAGCGGGAGTTCAAGCAGTACGAGCGCACCGGCAACCTGCCGGCGGTGGAGTTCGTGAAGTTCCCACGAGACCACACCTGCGGCACCAGCCCGGAGTGTCCGTCGCCCAAGGCAATGGTCGCCGACAGCGACTGGGCCACCGGCAAGCTGGTGGACGCCGTCTCGCACTCGAAGTTCTGGGCCAGCACGGCCATCTTCATCATCGAGGACGACGCCCAGGACGGGCCGGACCACGTCGACGCCCACCGCACGGTGGCGCACGTCGTCAGCCCGTACACCCAGCGCGGCGGCAAGGTGGACTCCACCTTCTACAGCACCGTCTCCATGCTGCGCACGATGGAGCTGATCTTGGGCCTGCGGCCGATGACCCAGTTCGACGCCGCTGCCACCCCCATGTTCAACAGCTTCACCGATGACGCGGACTTCTCGCCGTACCAGGCGGAGAAGCCCGAGCAGTCACTGACCGAGCCCAACCCCACGAACGCTCCGCTGTCCGCCGAGTCCGCGCGGATGGACTTCAGCAAGGAGGACAGGGCGCCCGAGCGGCTGCTCAACGAGGCGATCTGGCAGAGCGTCAAGGGGGCCGGCAACCGGATGCCGGCGCCACGCGGGGGGTCCGACGAGGACGACGGCTGAGCAGCGAAAGCCGTTACAGCAGAAGGGGCGCCCCGGTAGGGGCGCCCCTTCTGCTTCGGAGGTGGGTCGGCTACGAGATCTTCGTCAGCCCGCGGGCCGGCGAAGCCGCACGGACGCCGTCGTACGCCGCGCGCACCCGTCGGGCGAGGGCGTCCCAGCTGTATGACGCTGCCCGCAGCCGGGCGTTCGCGCGCATCCGTCCAGCCAACTGCCGGTCGGACAGGACCCGGTCCAGCGACCGCGCCAGCGATGCCGGGTCGCCGGGGGGCACGAGGAATCCGGTCTCCCCGTCGGCGACGAGGTCGGGAATTCCGCCGGTCCGCGAGGCGACGACCGGCAGTCCGGCCCGCATTGCCTCGATGAGGACGGACCCGAGCTCTTCGTAGCGGCTCGGTAGCGCCAGCACCTCACCGGCGGCCAGGACTGGCGGCACCCGCCAGTGCGGCACGGCGCCGAGCAGCGTGACGACGTCTCGCAGGCCCAGCTCTCGGACTGCGCTTTCGAGCATTTGGCGGTCCGGCCCGTCCCCGATGATGACCACCCTCGCGTGCGGTGTGCGGAGCAGGGCAGCGGCGCGGACCAGCGTGAGGACGTCCTTCTGCGGGTGCAACCGCCCGACGTAGAGGATCCGACGGCCGGGCAAGGCGGCCACCTCGGGGTCAGGTACGACACCCTCGAACAACATCGGCTCGTATCCCGACGGGATGACCCAGATCCGGTGGACGGGCAACCCGTCCCTGACTAGAAGGGCCGCTGTCCGCGCCGTCAATGTGATCGCGGCGTCCGCACCGCCGATCGCCTGCCGCTCCAGGGGCCCGCCGACCACTTTCAGCGTCGCCGATCGTAGGTCGCCGCCTGCCACCGTGTGTCGGACGCTCGTGTGCACGGTGACGACGAGCGGGACGGCCAGACGCCGAGCGGCGGCCCGGGCGAGCAGAAGTACGCCGATGTCCTCGCCCTGATGGGCGTGCACGACGTCAAACGTACGGTCCAGCCGGCTCAGCCAACGGGCCGCGGCCACGGCGTACAGCTGACGGCACACGGGCACCGGGAGTCCGACGCGGACGACCTCGCTATCCGATCCGACCCGCTCGTGCGCCGCCGCGCCGGGCGGTCGGGTGGTCACCACGGTCTGGGTGACGCCCAGCCGGTCCAGAGCCCGGGTCAGCGCGGCCGCGTGCGTCTGCATGCCGCCGATCGGGTCGAACCGGCCGCCGCGCCGGGTCGCCACCTCGTCGGGTGTCTCGAAGACCGAGCACAGCCGCAGGACCCTCACCGGACGGTCGGTTCCAACGTCCCCCGGACGAGCACCGAGCGCATCGTCGCCGGGTCGTCGGTGATGAAGCACGCGACCCCGGCGACAGCGAGAAGGCGGGCGTCCACATCCCGATTGACCGTCCAGCAGCGGAGCCGGCAGCCTTGCTGCCGGGCCCGGTCAACGATCTCGTGGTCGGCCAGGACCGCCCGGAGATGAGCGTGCAGCTCGGAGTGGCCGGCAGCGACCACTCGGTGCAGGCCCGCAGCCGCTGGCAGATCCGGACCGGTCACCAGAGCACGACGCAGCTGCGGCTCGAGCCGGCGCGCCTGGTCCAACAGCCGGGCAGAAAAGGAGGAGAACACGACCCCGTCGTTCAGTTCGGCCTGTTGGAGGGCGGCAACCACAGATGGGGCGATCGGCCGCCGATCCGCCGGATCATGCTTCACCTCGACGACGAGCAGCCCGCGGCCGCGCACGACGTCAATGACATCCTCGAGGCGCGGCACGACATCACCGTTGGCCAGCGGGACCCTGCGCAGCTCGTCGTACGTCAGGTGTCGGACGAGGTTCGGTGACCCGGCGATCCGGAGCAGATCCGGGTCATGTAGGCACACAGCGACTCCGTCCGCGGTCAGCCGGACATCCACCTCGACGCCGTCGGCACCGGCAGCGAGCGCGGTGTCCACAGCGGTCACGGTGTTCTCAGGTGGCCCGTGCGTGCTCCGCTGTCCGCGGTGACCGATCAGCTGCACGCCGTCAGGCTCGCAACGCGGATCGACTTCGCAACGACATCGGCGTGACGGCTCCATGTCCGATGCGTAACGAATCACTCACTCAGCGCGCGATCGGCCAGCCCTGCGCCGCGGCCATTATGGAAAGTGCCCGCCAGTCTTCGTAGTCGGCGAAGCCCTCCGGCGGGCACGGCGCACCGGTGAACGGTGGCACCGCAAAGGTGGGTGCTCTCAGGTCGGGCGGGCCGGAGAAATTGAGGACCTCGGCCAGGTTGCGTGCAGTGGCATCTCGAACGGTCAGCGGGGGCAGGCCGAACCGCCACTCGATCATCTTCAGGATCGAGGTGTGGTCGTAGACACGGTGACCGACGTACCCCCGACGGGCCCGCGGCGAGATCAGCAGGCACGGCACCCGGAAACCGCGCAGCCCCAGCTCGGGATGGACGTCGCGGGCGACGGACGGCGGCACGTGGTCGAAGAAGCCGCCCCACTCGTCGTAGTTGATGATCAAGGCGGTATTGGGCCAGTTCGGGCTGTTCTTGACCGCCTCGTAGGTCCGGTTGAGGAAGTCCTGGCCGACCCGGATGTCGGCGTGCGGATGGTCGTCGCCGGAGGTGCCGCTGCCCTCGTCCAGGAACCGGGGATCAACGTAGGACACCGCGGGGAGCGTTCCGGCCGCGCAGTCCTTCAGGAAGTCCGAGTACTGGCGGCTGATCGGCTGGTACTTCGCGCCGTAGAGCGCGAGGAAGGGCAGGTCGGAGTAGTAGTAGCGCCCGGTCACCCCGGCGTCGGCGAGCCGGTCCCAGATTGCCGGAAAGTTGGCCTGGGCGGAGGAGTTGTGCAACCGGTCGGACTGGGCCGAGTGCTGGTAGAAGCGGTTCGGATAGGTCTCGGCCATGGTGGCCGAGAAGTACCGATCGAACGTCGTCCAGTACGGCACCGCCCGGCTGTAGAAGGGCAGGTCGGCCGGCCGGTAGTAGCCGATCGAGTAGCTGTCGTTCTCACCTGAGCGCAGCCAGCCGTCGCACGCGCCGAAGTTCAGCTGCACCCGGCCGCCCTCGTAGGAGTGGTCCGGGTCGGGGTGGGCGCAACCCTGGTACGTGCGCAGGTGATGCGTGCCGTGCGGCACGCCCCGGCGGTCGGTGTAGGTGAGCCCGGCCTGGCGGCCGTCCGCTCCCGGCAGCCAGCCCAGGAAGTGGTCGAAGGACCGGTTCTCCATCATCACCAGGACGATGTGGTCGATGCCGGACTGTGCCGGCGGTGGCAGGGTGGCGGGGGCGGCGGTGGCTGCAGCGGCAACCCTGTCGCGGCCAGCCAGCGCAGCGGCCCCGGCCGCGACCGCCGCGCCGGCGAGGAAGGTACGTCGACGCATGGGCGTCCCGGGCGTCCTCGGCTCGGTCAAGGTGCTCAGACTCCCTTGTTGTAAACGTCGGTGCCGAAGCAGCGCTGCGTCGTCGCGGCGTAGCCGATGTGCGTAAGCCCGAAGATGTCCTCGACGCTGCAGAGCAGCCCGTAGTGGTTGTAGGCGGTGTCGTTGAAGCTGCCGGGACGGATGAACGGAGAGACCAGCACCGCGCCCACCCGGCCGCCGCCTGGACCGTAGATTCCCGGCAGCGGGCTGTTGGGCCCGGGGCCCTCACCGCAGCAGGCGGATGCGTCCCGATCGGATCCGAACGCCTCGGCCTCGTCGAAGGTCACGACGAGGAGGCCGTCCTGCTGGAAGGCTGGTGAGCTCAAGATCCTGGGGACCCACTTCTGCAACCACCGGTCTGCCGACACCAACCCGCCGGGCTGCCCGTTCACGCAGGGCTCGTCGTGGCCGTCGTTGCACAGGTTCGGGGTGATGTAGCTGAAGTTCGGCGTCGAGGCGACGGAGGCCAGCGCGTCCGGGAACCGCCGCTGGAACGGCAGTACGTGCCGGTCGCAGCTGCGCTGGTTGTCGATGATCGAGTGGAAGTAGACGAACGGGTTGTGGCGGGCGGCGTACTGGTCGCCCCGCTCGGCAGTCTGAGTGTCGTCCCTGGTGTCGAGGGCCGGGTGGCGGCAGGTGATAGGTGCCGTGCTCGGCGACAGGGCCATGTCCTCCATGAAGCCGGCCCAGCTGAGGCCCTTCGCCTCGAGCTGCTTGGGCAGCGTCGGCACGGAGGCCGGATAGACGCAGCCCTGACCCACCGCCTGCTGCGGCGGCGCCGTACCAGTGCCCTTGAAGTCGCTGTAGACCTGGCAGTCGGACTGCGTCTCGGAGTTCGGCCCCTGGCCGCTGATCTGGGCGATGTAGTTCGGCAGGCTGTTGTGCGCGGTGGCGTAGTACTGGCTCAGCAGCATGCCGCGGGACCGAAGGGTTCTCGCGAGGTAGGGGGCTGGTGAGTTCCAGCCGAACGTCCGTTCGTAGCCCTCGTTCTCGAGGTTGATGACGAACACATGGCGAATCGGTGGCGGCGCGACGGTGGTGGGGACGGTGGTCGCGGGCGAGCCGGTGACCAGGGGCGGCGGCGCGCCGGGAGCCGGGGCGGCACTGCCCACCAGCAGACCGACGGCGAGGGTGGCAGGGAACAGTGCGTGGCGCAGCGACCTGGGCGACATGTCGCCTTTCTCGCAGGTCGAGGTGACCGGTTCCGGCTCGCCAGGTGGCCTGGAGGCAAACGCTGGCCGACGACTCCCGTGATCCGCCTCGCCGGTGTCAGGCCTCGGTGTCAGGCCTCGAACTTGTAGCCCAGGCCGCGCACCGTGACCAGGTGACGAGGCGCGGAGGGGTCGGATTCCACCTTGGCGCGGAGCCGTTTGACGTGGACGTCGAGGGTCTTCGTGTCACCGACGTAGTCGGAGCCCCAGACCCGATCGATGAGCTGACCACGGGTGAGAACCCGACTGGAATTGCGCAGCAGCAGCTCCAGCAGCTCGAACTCCTTCAGCGGCAGGCTGACGGTCTGGCCGCGCACCGTCACGACGTGCCGGTCGACGTCGAGCCTGACCGGGCCGGCCTCGACCACTGCCGGCACGAGCTCGCCGGCATCGTTGCGTCGGCGCAGCACCGCCCGGATCCGGGCCACGAGCTCGCGGGAGGAGAACGGCTTGGTGACGTAGTCGTCGGCGCCGAGCTCCAGCCCCACCACCTTGTCCACCTCGCTGTCCCTGGCGGTCAGCATGATCACCGGTACGTCGCTGCGCTGGCGCAGACTGCGACAGACCTCGGTGCCGGACAGGCCGGGGAGCATCAGGTCGAGGAGCACGAGATCGGCACCGCCGCGTTCGAACTCCGCCAGACCTTCAGGGCCGGTGCCGGCCACGGCCACCTCGAAGCCCTCGCGGGTGAGCATGTACTGGAGCGTTTCGGAGAACGACTCCTCGTCCTCGATCACCAGCAGCCGGGTCATCCGGGTGTCCCCGCCAGTGCGGGCGGCGCCTCGGCGGCCACGGCCGCCGGCGGCGTCGGCAGGTGCAGCGTGAAGGTGGAACCGACGCCCTCCGAGCTCCACACCGACACCCGGCCGCCATGGTTCTCGGCGATGTGCTTCACGATCGCCAGGCCCAGGCCGGTTCCTCCGGTCGTTCGCGACCGCGCCGGGTCCGACCGGTAGAACCGCTCGAAGACCCGTTCCAGGTCGCCCGTCGGGATCCCGATCCCCTGATCGCTCACGGCGATCTCTACCTCCTCGCCTGCCAGGGTCTCCCGCAGCCGCGCGCCGATGCCCACCTTGGTGGCGGCCGACGAGTACGAGATGGCGTTCTCCAGCAGGTTCGTCAGTGCGGTGACCAGGGAGCGCTCATCCCCCCACACCTCGAGGTCGCCGGCGTCCGCTGCCACCACGTCGATGCCGCCCGCGCCCGCAGCGAGACGGACCCGGTCCACGGCATCGGCGATGAGCCGCCCCACCGGTACGCCGCTCGGATCGGGCAGTGGATCGCCCCCTTGTACGCGCGACAGCTCGAGAAGCTCCTGGACGAGCCTGGCCAGCCGGCCGGCCTCATGCATCATCCGCTCGGCGAACCGCCGGGCGGCCACCGGATCGTCCACGCCGTCGCGGAACGCCTCCGCCAGCAGCAGCAGGGCGCCGACCGGGGTCTTGAGCTCATGGGAGACGTTGGCGACGAAGTCCCGGCGTACCGCGTCCACCCGGCGGGCCTCGGCGAGGTCGTGCAGCAGCAGCACCACTTGATCACTACCCGGCACCGGTGCGGCAGTGGCGCGGACCGCCCGGGTGGCGGCGCCGTATGGGAGTTCGATGTCCTCCGTGTGCCGCACCCCCTCGCGGCGGGCCACCCGGACCAGGCGGGCCAGCGAGGGCGCCGTGAGGGTGTTACCCCGGACGACGCGCATGCCCAGAGCCGCCTCGTTGGCGAGCACCACCTCGTGGTTGTCGAGCAGGACCGCACCGGTGTCGAGCGCCGCAGCCACGGTCGCCAGGACGGCGGTCGCCTCCCCGGTCCCGGGACTCGGGGGCGGCGGGACGCTCCCGCGGCGCCGGTTCCAGAACTGGGCCATGACTTTCATGGTAGGTGGGCGACGCCGGCTCGAGGCGTCCTATGGCCAGCGGCGGAGCCCAGGTCCGGAAATGTTCACCCGCCGGCCTTCCGCCCGTTGCCAACGGCCGGGCCCGGCCGGCCCTGCGGGGTTATCGTCGGGGCCAGTGGTCCGCCCCCCCGGGCCGACGCAGAGCAGAGCACGGAGGAGCCAGTGCGCGACGCCTACCACGAGGATCTCGACGAGATCACCAACCAGCTCGTCGAGATGACCCGACTCGTCGGCGGCGCGGCGGGGCGGGCCACCACCGCCCTGCTCGATGCCGACCTGGCGATGGCCGAGTCGGTGATCGAGGGCGACCATGCGATCGACGACCTCTACCACCAGGTCGAGGAGAACGCCTTCGACCTGCTGGCCAGGCAGCAACCGGTCGCCAGCGACCTGCGGATCCTGGTCACCAGCCTGCGGATGGTTGCCGACCTCGAGCGCAGTGGTGACCTCGCGCTGCATCTCGCCAAACTGGCTCGCCGACGCTACCCGGGCAGCGCCGTACCGCCAGAGCTGCGCTCGACGATCCTCGAGATGGGCCAGGTGGCAGAGCGGATCGTCGCGAAGGCGGGCAGCGTCATCTCCGCTCGCGACGTCGTCACCGCCGTCGAGCTGGAGAAGGACGACGACGTCATGGACGACCTGCACCGACGGCTGTTCACCGTGATGCTCGACGAGGACTGGCCGCACGGCGTGGACACCGCCATCGACATCGCGCTGGCCGGCCGTTACTACGAGCGCTTCGCCGACCATGCCGTCTCGGTGGCCCGTCGGGTGGTCTACCTGGTGACCGGCGAAAGGGTTCTTGCTCCGGGCTGATCGGTGCTCAGGCGCTACTCTCGATCAGGTACGCCGACCGGAGAGGGGCCATCAACGTGACGGTCGCCCCTGAGCCGGTGGAGTCGTCGACGACCGGCCCACAGCCCACCGGCGCCCATTCGACCGCACTGCCGGCCCGGCGGTTCCTGGACCGCGAGGCGAGCTGGCTGGCCTTCAACCGGCGGGTGCTCGAGCTCGCCCAGGACTCCGGGGTCCCGCTGCTGGAGCGGGCCAAGTTCCTCGCCATCTTCTCCACCAACCTGGACGAGTTCTTCATGGTCCGGGCGGCCGGGCTCAAGCGGCGGATCGCCACCGGCCTGGCGGTCACCGCTCCCAGTGGGCTGACGGCGCGCGAGCAGCTCGAGCACATCTCGGAACGTGCCCACAAGCTCGTCGTGGCGCAGGCGCGGTGCTTCATCGACGACGTACTCCCCGCGCTCGACAAGGAGGGCATCGACGTCCTCCGTTGGGGGGAGTTGGACGGCGCCGAGCAGGACCGGCTGCACTCTCTGTTCCGGCAACGGGTCTATCCGGTGCTCACACCTCTGGCCGTCGACCCGGCGCATCCGTTTCCCTACATCTCCGGGCTGAGCCTCAACCTCGCGGTCGTCGTCCGGAACCCCGAGACCGAGGTCGAGCACTTCGCCCGCGTCAAGGTGCCGCCGCTGCTGCCTCGACTGGTGCTGGCGGCACCGCAGCGGTTCGTGCCCCTCGAGGACGTCATCGGAGCCCATCTCCCGCAGCTCTTCCCGGGCATGGAGGTGCTGCAGTGGCACACCTTCCGGGTCACCCGCAACGCCGATCTGGAGGTCGACGAAGACGAGGTGGAGAACCTGCTCCAGGCGCTGGAGCGGGAGCTCCTCCGTCGGCGCTTCGGGCCGCCGGTCCGCCTCGAGGTCGAGGAGTCGATGGACCCGCATGTCCTCGACCTCCTGGTGCGCGAGCTGGGCGTCGGTGAGGCCGAGGTCTACCGGGTGCCGGGGCCGGTGGACCTTTCGGCGTTGTGGTCGGTGGCCGAGCTGGACCGGCCCGACCTGAAGTACCAGCCGTTCGTCCCGGTCACGCACCCCCGGCTGCTCGACGCGGAGAAGAGCGGGGCCGAGAAGGGCGGCCCCGGCGACTTCTTCGCCGCCCTCCGGCAGGGCGACGTCCTCGTCCACCACCCGTACGACTCCTTCGCCACCAGCGTCCAGGCGTTCATCGAGCGGGCCGCGGCCGACCCCGACGTACTCGCGATCAAGCAGACGCTGTACCGGACCAGCGGCGACTCCCCGATCGTCGACGCGTTGATCGAAGCGGCCGAGATGGGCAAGCAGGTGCTCGTCCTGGTGGAGATCAAGGCGCGGTTCGACGAGCAGGCGAACATCCGCTGGGCCCGGGCGCTGGAACGAGCCGGGTGCCACGTCGTCTACGGCCTGGTCGGCCTGAAGACCCACTGCAAGCTGTGCCTGGTGGTTCGGCAGGAACCGGACGGGCTGCGCCGCTACGCCCACATCGGTACCGGCAACTACAACCCCAAGACGGCGCGGCTCTACGAGGATCTCGGCCTGCTGACCGCCGACCCGGAGGTCGGTAGCGACCTCACCGACTTCTTCAACCACCTCTCCGGCTACTCCCGGCGGACCGGGTACAGCCGATTGCTGGTCGCGCCGAACACGTTGCGGGACGGCCTGGTCGACCGGATCGACCGGGAGGCCCGAGCCGCTCGCGCCGGCCGGCGGTCCGGGATCCGGATCAAGGTGAACAGCATCGTGGACGAGGTGGTCATCGACGCGCTGTACCGCGCGTCACAGGCCGGCGTACCGATCGATCTCGTGGTCCGGGGGATGTCCGCGCTGCGGCCCGGCGTACCCGGCCTGTCGGAGACGATCCGGGTGCGCGGGATCCTCGGCCGGTTCCTGGAGCACTCTCGGATCTTCAGCTTCGCCGCGGACGGCGAACACGAGGTCTACATCGCCAGCGCCGACCTCATGCACCGCAACCTCGATCGGCGGGTCGAGGCAGCGGTGCGAGTGACCGACCCGGCTGCCAAGGCCGAGATCACCGAGATGCTCGACCTGGCGATGGCCGACCGGCCGTGGACGTGGTCGCTCGGGCCGGACGGCGAGTGGCGCCGGCCGCCCCCGGCCGAGACGGACCGGCCGGTCCTGGGATACCAGGAGGAGTTGCTCCGGCGAAAGCGACAGCGGACGCCGGCCGATGCGTGAGGTAGAGGCCAAGTTCCGCGTCCACGGGCCGTTCACCCTCCCCGACCTCACCGGGGAGGACACCGGGGTGGCGGAGGTGTCCGCCGGCGAGAAGTCGAGCTTGCGCGCGACCTACTACGACACGGCAGACCTGCGACTCGCCCGTGAGGGCGTCACGCTGCGCCAGCGCACCGGCGGGTCGGACGCCGGCTGGCATCTCAAGCTGCCGACCGGCAACCAGCGGGCCCGCGAGGAGATCCAGCTGCCGCCCGACGGCTCGGGCGTGCCGGCGGTGCTCCGCGAGCTCGTGACGGCGTACGTCCGCTCGGCCCCGCTGGCTCCGGTCGCGACTCTTCGAACGGCGCGCACCACCCGGGTCCTGTACGACGGGAGCGGCAGCCCGCTGGGCGAGCTGGTCGACGACGTGGTCTCCGTGCTCGACGGCCGGCGGGTTGCGGCCCGCTTTCGCGAGATCGAGGTCGAGGCGGCCCAGGACGCCGAGGACCCGGAGGGCCTGCTGGACCGCGTCGGCGTCACGCTGACCGCCGCCGGAGCGCTGCCCGGCGAGGTGCTCCCCAAGGCGGTCCGCGCCCTCGGGGCCCGGGCCAGCGCACCCCCGGAGCCGGCGCCACCCGCAACGGTGACGACGCAGGACTCGGCGCGGGCCGCACTGGTTGCGCACCTGGCCACGAACGTGCGCGCCCTCCTGGCCCAGGACTCGCGGGTACGCCGCGACGAACCGGACTCGGTGCACCAGATGCGGGTGGCGGCCAGGCGGCTGCGCAGCGCCCTCGGCACCTTCGGCCCGCTGCTCGAGACCGAGTGGGCCGACGCGCTCCGCGAGGAGCTGGCCTGGCTGGCGGATGTGCTCGGTGGGGCCCGCGACGGAGAGGTGCTTCTCGAGCGGCTGCTCCGAGACCTGGCCACCCTGCCCGTGGAGGTAGTCGTCGGGCCGGTAGCCGACCGACTCGAGTCGCGGCTGTCCGGCGGGCTGGCCGAAGCCCGCGAACGGGTACTCGAGGTGCTGCGCGGGGAGCGCTACCTGGCCCTGCTGGAGCGGCTGGTTGCCGCGGCAACGGATCCACCGACCACCTCGGCCGCCGCAGCGCCGGCGGGTGCCGTGCTGCCGAAACTGGTCGGTCGCGCGTTCGACGAGCTGGCCCGGCGCGCCCGAAAGCTCGACCGCCCGGGGACACCCGACGAGGCGTTCCACCGTGCCCGCATCACGGCCAAACGAGCGCGGTACGCCGCCGAAGCCTGCGTCGCGGTCTTCGGTCGCGATGCCAAGGGCCTGGCCACCCAGGTCGCCCGGGTCCAGGAGGTTCTCGGCGAACACCAGGACGCCGTGGTCGCGGCGGACTTCCTCCGCGACCTGGCCGCGGAGCCCAGGCGCGCGGACCGGACCGGCTTCACGCTCGGGGTTCTCTACGGCGACCAGCGTGCGGCCGCCGGCGCCGCCCGGAGCGCCTTCGCCGACGTCTGGCGAGATGTACGCCGGCCGCGACACCAGCGCTGGCTCGCCGGTTGACGCCGCGATGATGGCTCAGGCGGAGATCCTCGCCGGTGGGGGCGTGCTGTGGCGGCCCGAAGTCGACGGCGGGATCGAGGTAGCCCTCGTGCACCGCCCGCGCTACGACGACTGGTCCCTGCCCAAAGGCAAGCTGGACCCTGGCGAACATGTGCTCCTCGGCGCCGTAAGGGAGGTCGAGGAGGAGACCGGGCGCCACGCCATCGTCGGGCGCCCGCTCGGCCGGCAGCGCTACATCCGCAACCTGGAGTCCGGGCCGGTCCCCAAGACGGTGCGGTTCTGGGCCATGCGGGCCGGTTCCGGCGAGTTCAGGGGCGGTGCCGAGGTCGACGAGCTCGACTGGCTGCCGCCTGCAGACGCCGCCGATCAGGTAACCATGGATCGGGACCGCGACACGCTGGTCGAATTCGGCGCAGCCCCGGTGGACACGGTGGCCTTTGCGCTGGTCCGCCACGCCAGCGCCGGTAGTCGGACGAAGTGGGCGGGGGATGACGCGCAGCGCCCACTCGATGACGCCGGCAGGGGGCAGGCGGCGGCGCTTCGCCCGCTGCTGGATTGCTACGGCTTCACCCGGGTGCTTTCCGCCGACGTACTGCGCTGCCTCGAGACCGTCGCTCCCTATGCCATCGACCGGCGGATCGCGGTCGAGACCGAGCCTCTGCTCTCCGAGGTGGGCTATCCCGCGAACCCGGACGCGGCCATGGCGCGCTGCCTGGAGATCCTCAAGTCACCCGAGCCGCTGGTCATGTGCAGTCAGGGTCGCGTCATCCCGGACCTGCTGTCGGGCATCTGCCATAACTTCGGGGTGCCGACGCCACCCGACACCGTGATTCCCAAGGGCTCATTCTGGGTGCTGCACCTGGCAGGGGACCACCTGGTCGCAATCGAGCGGCACACGCCGATCGGCTGAGTCGCAGGCACGCGGTTTCCCACCGTCGTTCACCAGCCGGTCGCCGGCAGGACGCGGGCCCGACGCGGGCCTACCTCCCACAGTTCACCGGGCGTTCACGCTCCTCGTCCCAGGCGGCCACCTCGGCTGCTTAGCGTCCGAGAGGAATGGCGCAGAGAGATTCGATCGCCGCCCTGAGCGGCTCCCCAGAGAGAGGGAATCACTACGTGATGGTTTCGCGGACCACCGGCCGCTCGATGTCCAAGGCCGCCACCCTTGCGCTCACCGGCGCGCTGGCACTGGCCGCGTGCGGGACCGACAACAACAGCAGTAGCGGCGGCGGCGGCGGCGGCGGCAAGGACGAGTCGTCGAACGCCGCTGCCACCGGCAAGATCGGCGGCGCCGACTGCGCCAAGGGCAGCATCACGGCGTCGGGCTCCAGCGCCCAAGAGAACGCCATGTCGAAGTGGATCAAGGACTATCAGGCTACGTGCTCGGGCGCCACGATCAACTACCAGGCCGTCGGGTCGGGGTCGGGCATCCAGCAGTTCATCCAAGGCTCGACCGCTTTCGCCGGGTCGGACTCGGCCCTCAAGGACGACGAGCAGCCGAAGGCCGACAAGCGGTGCGCGACCGGCAAGGCGATCAACATCCCGATGGTGACCGGTCCGATCGCGGTCGCCTACAACCTGAAGGGCGTCGACTCCCTGGTCCTGGACGGTCCGACGCTGGGACAGATCTTTGCCGGCAAGATCAAGTCGTGGGACGACGCGGCGATCAAGAAGCTGAACGGCAGCGCCAGCCTGCCGTCCACGCCGATCCAGCCGATCCACCGCTCAGACTCCTCCGGTACGACGGACAACTTCACCAAGTACCTGGCCGCCGCGGCACCGTCGGACTGGACCTTCGGCAACGCCAAGGAATGGAAGGCACCCGGTGGTCAGGGTGCCGCCAAGTCCGCGGGCGTGACGCAGTCGACCAGCACAGCCCAGGGCGCGATCACCTACGTGGAGTGGTCGTTCGCCAAGAACGCCAACCTCGGGGTCGCGAAGATTGCAACTGGTGCCGGTGACCCGGTCGAGCTGACCGGTGAGAGTGCGGGAAAGGCGGTGGCCGCCGCCAAGATCTCCGGCACGGCGCCAGACCTCAAGCTCAAGCTGGACTACGCCACCAAGGCGGCAGGAGCCTATCCGGTCATCCTGGTCACCTACGAGATCATCTGCGACAAGGGTCTCAGCGCCGACCAGATGAAGTTGGCCAAGTCGTTCCTGACCTACACGGCGAGCGACGAGGGTCAGAAGGTCATCTCGGACCTCAACTACGCGCCGTTGCCGGCCGAGATCGCCACTAAGGTGCGCGAGGCGGTCACCACCATCGCCTGATGCGTACGCCGCAGAACTAGAACCCCTTCCGGTGCGCCCCTGACCCGGCGGCCACGAAACGCCCGACAAGGATCTGTCCAGTTGCAGTACGCCCCGCCGGCCGGTTGGCGGGGCTTACTGCACTCCCGCCGACCCAGCCAGCTGAAGGACGCCGATGAGCAGTCCGGCAGGTGACGGGCCCCCGCCCTCTGATGCCGACCCGACCGCTGACGCCGGACGGACCCTGACCGCCGACAGCGGCCAGGACCGAGCGGTCGGTGCGGCGGCCGGCGCACCGCTAGGCGGCTCCGGTGGCCGGGACCGCGGCCGGGGGCTGGAGCGGGGGCCCGGTCGCCGCGGCACCGACCTGTTGTTCCGCCGGCTCGCGCTCGGAGCCGCCGGCCTCACCGTGCTCCTGATCATCGGGATCGGGGCGTTCCTGATCCTCGAGGCCATCCCGGCCCTGCGCGACAACACCGGAAGCTTCTTCTCCACCAAGACGTGGTTCCCCAACTCGAGCCCCCCGGTCTTCGGCATCGCCGCGATCGCGTTCGGCACGCTGCTCAGCTCGGTGCTGGCGCTGGCGCTGGCCGTACCGGTCGCGGTCGGGGTAGCGCTGTTCATCTCGACCTACGCGCCCCGGCGGCTCGCCATCCCCCTTGGCTACGTGGTGGACCTGCTCGCCGCCGTACCGTCCGTCGTCTACGGCCTGTGGGGCGCGTTGTTCCTCAACCAGTACGTCATCGACTTCTCCGGCTGGCTGGAGAAGTACTTCGGCTGGATCCCGCTGTTCTCCACTGGGTCCGGGCGGGGACCGTACGGGAAATCGATCTTGCTCGCCGGGATCGTCCTGGCGGTGATGGTGCTGCCGATCACCGCGGCGATCTCTCGAGAGGTGTTCCTCCAGGTGCCGTCGGACCACAAGGAGGCGGCCCTGGCGCTCGGTGCGACTCGGTGGGAGATGGTGCGTACGGCGGTGCTTCCCTACGGCCGGCCCGGGGTGATCGCCGCCAGCATGCTGGGCCTCGGCCGGGCGCTCGGCGAGACCATCGCGGTGGCCCTGGTGCTCGCCGCCAACTACGACATCAACTTCCATCTCCTCGAGCCGGCCGGGAACACGATCGCAGCCAACATCGCCCTGCAGTTCGCCGAGGCGGGCTCGACCGGTCGGGGCGCCCTCATCGCCTCCGGGCTGGCCCTGTTCGTGATCACTCTGATCGTCAACTACGCCGCCCGAGCCGTCATTGCCCGCCGCCGTGAGTTCGCGGGGGCGTCCGGATGAGCAGCGTCCTGGCGCCACCCGCGCGGCCGCCGGCGACTTCCCGGCTGCAGCGGCGCAGCCTGCCCCGCTGGGCGACCCCGGCCATCGCCGTCGGCGCAGTCACGCTCAGCCTGCTTTTCGCCTTCGTCCGAGGGTCGAAGGGGCTCATCCCAGTCACCGTCCTCGCCTACGTCTTCTTCCTCGCGGGCGTGGTCGTGTCGTCCGCGGTTGTGGAAAGCGGGCGGCGAGCCCGGGACCGACTCGCCACGGTGCTGGTGATCGGCGCCTTCGGCACCGCGCTCGCCCCGCTGCTCGCCGTCCTCGGTGTCGTCATCTCCCGTGGAGCCGCCCGCTTCGACCTCGAGTTCTTCACCCACTCGCTTCGCGGTGTGGGCCCGACAGAGGCAGGAGGCGGCGCTTACCATGCCATCGTGGCCACGCTCGAACAGGTGGCCCTGGCCAGCGCCTTCGCTGTCCCCGTCGGCATCCTGGTGGCCATTTACCTCGTGGAGTACGGGCGCGGCGCCTTCGCCAGGACGACGAGCTACGTCGTGGACGTCATGACGGGGCTGCCATCGGTGGTCGCCGGCCTGTTCATCCTCGCCTTCTTCATCCTCTATCTACAGCACGGTCGAGGGTTCTCCGGCTTCGCCGGCGCGATGGCGCTCGGCATACTCATGTTGCCGATCGTCGTCCGCTCCACCGAGGAGATGCTCAAGCTGGTCCCGGACGGCCTGCGTGAGGCGTCGTACGCGCTGGGGGTGCCGCGGTGGCGCACCATCGTGAGCATCGTGATCCCGACAGCCCTGCCGGGCATCGTCACCGGCGTCATGCTCGGCGTCGCCCGGATCTTCGGCGAGACGGCGCCGATCCTGCTGGTTACCTTCGGTACCGACTCGATCAACCTCGACCCGTTTCACGGCCCGCAGTCGAGCCTCCCACTGTTCGTATTCCAGCAGGCCAGCCAGCCGAACCCCACCGCCATCGACCGAGCCTGGACCGGCGCCCTCACGCTTATTCTGATCGTCATGATCCTCAACCTCACCGCCCGCCTCGTCGCCCGCCGCGCCGGCGCGCGCGGCCGCTAATAGCAGGGATCCCATGGCCAAGCGCATCGACGTTTCGGGTCTGTCGTGCTTCTACGGCAAGACGATGGCGGTCAGTGATGTCTCGCTAACGATCGAGCCCAAAACGATCACCGCTCTGATCGGTCCGTCGGGGTGCGGAAAGTCGACGTTCCTGCGGGCGCTCAACCGGATGCACGAGGTCATCCCGGGTGCCCGGGTAGAGGGCAAGGTGCTACTCGACGACGAGGACATCTACGGCGCCTCGATCGATCCGGTGGCGGTACGCCGCACGATCGGCATGGTCTTCCAGCGGCCCAACCCGTTCCCGACCATGAGCATCTACGACAACGTGGCCGCGGGTCTGCGGCTCAACGGCGTACGGCGGAAGGCCTCGTTGGACGACGCCGTCGAGTCCTCGCTCAAGAACGCGAACCTCTGGGAGGAGGTGCACACCCGGCTGCAGCGCCCGGGCGCGGGGCTCTCGGGCGGCCAGCAGCAGCGGCTGTGCATTGCCCGCGCCATCGCCGTGGCGCCGGAGGTGCTGCTCATGGACGAGCCGTGCTCCGCGCTGGACCCGATCTCGACCCTGGCGATCGAGGACCTGATGGCGGAGCTGAAGGACCGCTACACGATCGTCATCGTCACCCACAACATGCAGCAGGCGTCCCGGGTGAGCGACATCACGGCCTTCTTCACCATCAAGGGCCCCGGGGAACCGGGCTACCTGGTCGAGGTGGACGACACCAAGAAGATCTTCACCAACCCGTCGGTCAAGCGGACCGAGGACTACATCACCGGCCGTTTCGGCTAGCCCGCCCGGAGCCGACCGCGGCCGTTCGGGGGCGCCGAATTGCGCCGTACGGCGGCTTCAGTCCGGGCGCCCCGCTGTCAGCCTGAGGACATGTCGATTTCGGCCGGACGACCGGGTCCCGAGCCGGTTCGGCCGCTGCCGAGGTTGCTGGTACGCCGGACGCTCTACACCCGGTTGCACTGCCCCCGCCCGAGCGACCTCGCCTCGCTGCGAATGGGACCGAGCCGGCCGCGTCCCTACCTGGGACGGCGCTGCCGCGCCGCTCGCTAACGCACGCAGCCGGCCCCGGCACGGGTGGTGCCGACAACACTGACGGCCGCCGTATCGTGCGCCTCGTGACCGGTCGGCGGAGCTGGCTGCCCACCGTGGCCCTGCTGGGCGGCTGGGTGGTCACCCGGACCGCCATGGTGGCGATCGTGCACTGGAGCGGCTACCCAAGTCCCGGCGCGGTGACCAGCGACACCCGGCTCTACGCCTCCTGGGCGACGATCCTGCGCTCCGGGCACTTCCCGGCCGCCGATCCCAGTTGGCAGTACCCGCCGGGAGCGGCCGGCGTGCTGGTCGTTCCCGCACTGACCGGCGCCGGCTACCACGCCGCCTTCGTCGCCATGATGCTCATCGTCGATCTCGGCGTCCTTCTCGGCCTGCTGTACCGCGGCCGCCGCGGCGGCGGCACGGCCGCGGCGTGGACCTGGCTGGCCGGAATCGCAGCCGTCGGCCCGGTGGCATTGAACCGGTTCGACCTGGTGCCCACGGCCCTGGCCGTGGCCGGGGTACTGGCCGGCTCGCCGTACGCCGCCGGTGCCCTGCTCGGCCTGGGCGGGCTGGTCAAGCTGTGGCCGGCGGTGCTGATCGCCGGGGTCCGCGAGCGTTGGGTACCCGTCCGGACTCTCGCGACCATGCTCGCCATCGCCGTGGCGGCGGTGACAGCGCTGGCCGGAGTCGGCAGACTCGGCGAGGCGCTGGGCTTCGCCGGCCACACCCGCGACCGTGGGCTGCAGATCGAGTCGGTGGCCGCGACCCCGTACCTCCTCCTGCACGCCCTTTTCCCCGACGCCGGGGAGCTTCGGATCACCCGCCGTTTCGGCGCCTACGAGGTGGTGGGCCGTTTCGTCTCCGCCGGGATCACCCTGACCACGGTCGCCACGGTGGTCGGACTGGCGGCGTACGCCGCACTGGCCATCCGCGCCCGCCGCTCGTCCGGACCGGGGGATCCCGTCGGGCTGGCCTTCGCCGCCGTTCTTGTGCTGGTCGTGACCAGCAAGGTGCTCAGCCCCCAGTACCTGGTGTGGGTGGTCGGACTGGCCGCCGCAGCCATGCTCGGTCCCGACCGGCGACACCGCCCGGCGGTGGCTCTGGTGATCATTTCCGCCTCCCTGACACAGGCCGTATTTCCCGGCACCTATCTGTCCCTGATCCATGCTCGGCCGGCCGCGGTGCTGCTGTTGGTGGTCCGTAACATGCTCCTCCTTACAGCGCTCTTACTCGTTCTTCGCCGGCTCGTTATCGGCCTCCCACCAGGGCATACCGCGGGCGCCACATGTCCCTCCCCCACCCACACCCTCGGACGTGGAGCGTCGTTGGAGGTGCTGAAGCGGACAACGTGACGGAGCAACCATGAGCAGCAACGGGAACGGTCTACTCAACGGCCACGCCCATCTCACGGGGCGCCAGCTAGATGTCCTCCGCCTGGTCGCGGAGGGACGATCCAACGCGGAGATCGCCCGGACGCTCTACGTCTCGCCCAGCACCGTCAAGACCACCATCACCCAGCTGTCCCGACGCCTCGGCGCCCGCAGCCGCGCCCATGCGGTACACAAGGGCTGGGAGAACGGCCTGTTCGTCTAGATCAGGTAGCTGCCGGTCGCCTGTCAGCCCTGCGTTCCGGTCGCATCGTGAGGGGCGCCGACGGGCTTGGACTCCGAGGAGCCCCGCTGGCGCAGGTAGATGCTCAGAACGACCATCGTGCCCACAGCCAGGAACTCCGACTGCCAGTTCTGCAGGGTTCTGCTCCAGAAGTCGGCCGACGTCACGTAGGACAGCCATGAGACCGGTGCCTCGAGCTGGCTCAGCTGTTGCTCGTTGTACGCCGTGACGCCGCTGATCGACTGTGCCAGCCAGGACAGAACGAAGATCGATGCCATCGCGAAGCCCAGCGACCGGGAGTAGATTGCGGTCCGCAAGCCCCCGATGGCGGCCCAGCGCGGGGAGTCGGCCTCGGCGAAGCGCCCGACCTTCTGGTCCTCGTCGGACTCTCGGCCGGCCTTGTCGATCTCCTTGGACTCCGGCGACCCGCGCTGCACGAGCCAGACCGTCGCAAAGACGTAGAGGAAGAATTGCAGGAACTCCGACTGCCAGTTCTCCATCACGTCGGTGGCGAAGTCCGCGGAGGTGAGATAGCTCCCCATGGAGATGGGCGGCAGACCCTGCGAGAGCTGTTGGTTGTCGAACTCGGCATGTCCCGCGATCGCCTGGCCGAACAGCGCCAGCAGGAAGATGAGACCGAAGAACAGGCTGAGGCTATTCTCCCGAAGAAAGCGCCGCATGCGAGCCCCTAGCCGCGCGACAGGCCGATGAGGATGCTGTACGTCAACCCGGCGGCGATGAATACCACGTACGACGTGAAAAGCGTTCTCATGGGTCAGCCCTCCAGCTCGCAGTCGTAGGGGACCGCGGCGCGTTCCTTGCAGCCCGCGGCCGTGATGTGCCATCCGTCGGCGAACCGAGCGGCGAAGGCCGTGTCGGAGTCGGACACCACCCGGGCCCCGCGCCCGTAGACCTCGACCCGCCGCAGGCTTCTCGCGGACAGCTGCAGGGAAGTAACCGCCTTCGCGCACGTCGTACCCTCGGACTCCATCAGCTTGTGGCGGACCTCGGCCGACAGCTGCGCGCACGCCTTTGCACCGTCGCCGTTTTTCAGGGCGCCGTAGAAGTCGCGGGCAGCGGTGACGGCGCCGGCCTCGCTGGGCCCGAGCCCGCAGCCGCTCACGGCAATTACTGCGGCAATGCAGACAACCGGCAGGGCGCGATGCATGGGGTACGAGTACCCCATGAGTAGCCGTCACAACATCACCGCGTCGGCTCATTGCTCCCGCGTCTTACCGATCGATGACAGGTCGCCGCGCTGTTTGCGGCGACGGCCGCGATGGGGCACCGTAGCGGATTATCCGTTGCTGACAGGGAGCCCGAATGCGCCGTCACCTGCTCGTCGGACTGGCGGCCGGCGCCTCCGGCACCGCCGCCCTCAACGTCGTGACCTATCTCGACATGGCCATGCGGGCGCGGCCGTCGAGCGAGGTGCCGGCCGAGGTGGCGGCCAAGCTCGCCGAGGGTGCCGGCGTGGATCTCGCCAAAGGCGTCGAGCCGGGCGACCCCGTCGACAACCGCAAGGAGGGGATCGGCGCCCTGCTCGGCTACCTCACCGGGCTCGGGGTCGGTGGCGCCTACGGGATTGTCCGGGCCACCGGGCTCCGGCCGCCGGTAGTCCTCGCGGGCGTGGGGTTGGGTCTGGCCGCGATGGCCGGCAGCGACGTGCCCGCGACCGCCCTCGGCGTGGCTGACCCGTCCTCCTGGCCAGCCAGCAGCTGGGTTGCCGACATCGTCCCGCACCTGGCATACGGCCTGGTGACCGCGGCCGCCTTCGAGTCTCTGCTCAGGGACAGCTGACAGAGTCGCGGGGTGCCCGCCCTCTCAGCACCTCAACCGGCGATCGACACCGCCGCCGCGTACGAGGCGTCCGCCGACGCCACCCTCGTGGTCTTCCACTCCGCGGTGCTGATCTATCTGAGCCCCGCGGATCGGGACCACTTCGCCGCCCAGGTGCAGTCGCTACCAGCGGTCTGGCTGTCGAACGAGGACGCCCGCGTGCTGCCGGCGTTGGCCATCCCGGCGCACCGCGCTGACGAGCGGTCCTTCGTCCTGAGCCGGGCTGGCCGAAGGGTGCTCGCCCTCACAGCGCCGCACGGCGGCTGGGTGGAGTGGGTGGACGACGCATCCGCACCAGGCTGACCGGCTACGCCGCGTCCGCTCCGAAGGTGTCGCAGGCGCTCGGGCGCCCGCTCTGGTATCCCGTGTTGAACCATTGCTGCCGCTGCTGCGACGTACCGTGGGTGAAACTGTCCGGGTCGACGTATCCCGCCTGCTGCCGCTGCAGCCGGTCATCGCCGACGGCGGCGGCCGCACCCAGCCCCTCCTCGAGGTCGCCCGGCTCGAGCCGGCCTTCCTCGAACGCCGAATGCGCCCAGACGCCGGCGAAGCAGTCGGCCTGTAGCTCGGTGCGCACCGACAGGTCGTTCTCCAGGTTCGGGTGCTCCCGCTGCGCTTGGCGGACCTGCTCGTCGATGCCGAGCAGCGCCTGCACATGATGGCCGAACTCGTGCGCGATCACGTACGCCTGCGCGAAGTCGCCCGGTGCGCCCAGCCGCGACCGCAGCTCATCGAAGAAGCCGAGGTCGAGGTAGACCCTGTGGTCGGCCGGACAGTAGAACGGGCCGGTCGACGCGTCGGCGAGGCCGCAGCCGGACCGGGTCCTCGACGTGAACAGCACCAGTTTGGTCGGCGAGTAGGTCTTCCCCGCCTCGGCGAACTGGGTGGCCCAGGAGCGCTGGACGAGATTGACCACCTCGGTGACGAAGCGGGTCTCGTTGGCCGTCCCCGGCTGTAGCGGCGCGCTGCCCTGGCCGCCGGCTGAGCCGGGGAAGGCGTTGGAACCCGGATTGACGCCGAGACCTGATCCGCCGCCGCCCAGGAGGTTCACGACCAGTACGGCGATCAGCCCGAGCACACCCAGGCCGCCACCGCCCACTGCGAGACCGCCGCCCGGCAGCCCGCCGAAGCCACCACCCCGCCGATCCTCGATCTGGGAGGTGTCTATCGACTGATCGTCGAGATCCACGCCGCCGTACGCCTCTCGTCGGTTCGCCGGGTCGTCGTGCCCCTGGAGCCGGCATCCCGGGATCCGAACGAGGCCGTACGCCGGTATGCCCGGCACAGTCGGGCGCAGTCCTCGAGCGTCGCCGACTGGTGCCCCCAGGTCAGGCCGGCTGCTCCGGGACGCAGAGAGTGAGAGCCCCAGGCTGCGCCTGCACGAGCAGGCGATCGGTTGACGGTCGCACGTCACCGTCGAGCTGTACCGGCAGTGGGCGGCCGGCCCGCACCTCGACCCGGGCGGCCCGCCAGGTCTCCAGCTGCTCGGGACGCGGCCGCCGTCGCAGCACGATCCGCGTCGCCAGGCCGGCCCAGTCGCGGAGCCGGCGCGGCGCCAGGACGGCAATGTCGAGCAGGCCGTCGTCGCCGCGGGCATCGGGGAGCACCGGCAAACCACCCTGCAGCCGCCCGACGTTGCCCACCAGCACGCCCCTGCCGCGCCGTCGTACGGGCGGCCCGTCGTCGAGGCGCAGGTCGAAGCGGGTCATCGGGCCGCGCCGGACGTTGCGCAGCCCGCTGACGATGTACGCCGGCCAGCCGAGCCGGCTCTTCAGCGTGGGCGGGGCGTCCCGCAGCATGGCGGCGTCGAACCCCATGCCGGCCATCACCGCGAAGCGCTCGTCGTCGATCACTCCGACATCCACGCGCCGGTGAGCCCCGGCGGCCGCAACCTCGGCGGCGGCGGCCAGTTCGAGCGGAATGTCGTAGTTGCGGGCGAGCAGGTTCCCGGTGCCGATGGGGAGCACGGCGAGCGGTACGCCGGTGCCGGCGACCGCGGTGACGCAGGCCATCACCGTGCCGTCACCGCCGGCGGCGATCACCAGCGCGACACCCTCGGCGATCGCCTCCCGAGTGACGCCCGTTCCGGCGTCGTCGGTCGTCGTCTCGAGCCAGGCCGGGTCGGTGAAGCCGACCGCCGCCAGCGCGGCGCGTACGGCGGCCGGCTCGGTGCCGGACGTCGGGTTGAACACGACCGCTACCCGGGCCGAGCTCACGCGGCCCGTTCCACCCGGCGGTAGCGCGCCTCGGCCAGCCCGTAGAGGCCGAACGCGACCAGCCCCAGGGCCACGACGCCGAGCAGCCAGGGGCCGGGGCCGCTGCGTGCGAGGCTCTTCAACGCGCCATCGAGCCCGCGGGCCTTGTCCGGGTCGAAGGTGACCGCTGCCGAGACGAGGAGGAAACCGGCCAGCGCGAAGACGAGGCCGCGCGCCGCCGTACCGAACATGCCGAGCTTCTCGACGACCGCCCGCGTCGAGGCACTCATCTCGTTCAGCCGCAGGTACTTCTCGAACTTCCGCCGTACGCCCTCGACGACGAGCATTCCGCCGACACCGACCAGGATGACCCCTACCACGCCGACGAGGGCGCGACCCCAGCCGTGCTGCATGGCCTTTGCGGTGAGGAACACGCTCTGCCGGGCGCTGCCGCCGCTGGAATTGCCCTTGCCGGTGAGCAGCGAGACCGTGGTGAAGCACAGGCTCGCATACGCCAGGGCGCGGACCAGCGACTTCACCCGACCCTTGGCACCCCGGTCGCCGCCGGTCTCACCGAGCGCGACCTCGGTGAGACGCCAGGCCGCGTAGCCAGCGAACCCGAGCGCGAGCAGCCAGAGCAGCAACGTCCCGAATGGCTGCCTGGCAACCGTCTGGAGAGCGCCGTTCTGATCGCTCTCCTGCCGCCCGCGGCCGAGGGCAACCTGGACCGCCAGCAGCCCGATCAGGAGGTACGTGACACCGCGGGCAGCCAGCCCGAGCCGGGCCAGCCGGTGCAGCCACGGACTTCCGGCCGCTGGGCCGGCCGTCGCCCGGGCCTCTCGACCCAGCGCAGAGGGCGTCACCGACCCCACCGGCCGGCACGCGACAACACCGTCGGCACGTTCGCAGGCATGGGCACCTCTCGGTGACGTCGGGATCAGAAGATCATGCCCGGCAATGGCCGACGACAACCGCGGCGGTGCAGACGGTCAAGACCCCCAGCCCAGCGACGGGCCCGGACTATCGAGTCAGGCCACCCGCCCGCTGGTTGCCCAGCAGCGGAAGGTCTCGACCCGGTCGGCCGCCCACCGCCCATCGATTCCGCTGGCCCGCACGGTCGAAGAAACCCCCCGCCGTACGCCGGTTTCTTGTCGGGTTTCTTCGACCGTGTCAGCCCGGCGGCGCGCGTTCCCCAACCCCCGACGCCGTACGCAGCCCAACGCCGCCGGGTCAATCGGTGACGAGCTCCCGGTACGCCGGCCGGCCGATATAGCTGCGCACGAACGGGCAGAGCGGTCGGACCCGCAGGCCACGCTCGCGGACGTCGTCCAGCGCCCGTCCCACCAGCTCGCTGCCCACGCCTCGACCCCCGTGCGTGTTGTCGACCTCGGTATGGGTGAACACGACGGTCGAACCCTGGAGGCGGTACGCCGCGAAGCCGGCCGGCGCACCGTCCACCGAGACTTCGTAGCGGGCGCGCTCGGCGTTGTCGGTCACCAGGATGGCCACGTCCCCAACCCTTCCCGCGTCAATGCCCAGCCGCCCTACCAGTTACTTGCTCACGGCATCCTTGCGCGACTGCGGGAACCGCTCGGTGAGCCTGCTCTGGTACGGACGCTCGCCCTTGCCGATGTAGATCTGGCGTGGTCGGGCGATCTTCTGCTCCTTGTCGAGCAGCATCTCCTCCCACTGTGCGAGCCAGCCGGCGGTGCGCGCGACGGCGAAGAGCACCGTGAAGAAGTCTGTTGGAAACGCCATCGACCGGTAGATGAGGCCGGTGTAGAAGTCGACGTTGGGGTAGAGCTTGCGCTCCCGGAAGTAGTCGTCTGACAGCGCGATCCGTTCCAGCTCGAGCGCGATCTCCAAGTCCTTGTCCATGCCTACCTGGCGGAACACGTCGTCGGCCAGCTTCTTCACGATCTGCGCGCGCGGGTCGAAGCTCTTGTAGACCCGATGGCCGAAGCCCATCAACCGGCTTCCCTTACCGCTTTTCACCCCTTCGATGAACGCCGGAATGTTCTTCGTGTCCCCGATCTCGGTGATCATGCGGAGCACCTGCTCGTTCGCGCCCCCGTGCAGCGGTCCGTACAGGGCGGCGATGCCGGCGGTCACCGCCGAGAACGGGTCGACGTGCGAGCTGCCCACGGCACGCACCGCGTTCGCCGAACAGTTCTGCTCGTGGTCGGCATGCAGGATGAACAGGATCTCTAGCGCGCGGGTGAACACCGGGTTCGCCTCGTACTTCGGCTCCGACATCCGCGCCACCATCGACAGGAAGTTCTCCGTGTACGAGAGGTCGTTGTCGGGATAGATGAACGGCAGCCCCTTGATATGCCGATAGCAGAACGCCGCCAGCGTCGGCATCTTGGCCAGCAGCCGGCTGATGGAGATGTTGCGCTCGTCCTCGTCGAAGATGTTCTTCGCCCGTGGATAGAAGGACGACAGTGCGGCCACCGAGCTGCACAGCATGCTCATGGGATGGGCGTCGTACCGGAACCCTTCCAGGAACTTGCGGATGTTCTCATGGACGTAGGTGTGGTAGGTGATCTGATGCGACCACTCGTCGTACTCGGTCTGCGTCGGGAGCTCGCCGTGCCGCAGCAGCCAAGCCACCTCCAGGAAGGTCGCGTTCTCCGCCAGCTGTTCGATCGGGTAGCCGCGGTACCGCAGGATCCCCTTGTCGCCGTCGATGAAGGTGATGGCGCTCTTGCAGGACGCGGTGTTCATGAACGCCGGGTCATAGCTCATCAGACCGAAGTCGCCCTCGCTCACCTTGACCTGCCGCAGGTCCATCCCGCCGATGGACTGGTCCCCCTCGACCCCGGCTTCCATCACCGGCAGCGTGTAGGCCTTGCCGGTCCGTGAGTCCGTGACCTCGAGCGTGGCCGCTGGGGCCCGCTCGGTCGATGCTGCCGCCGAGTCGCTCATGCTCTCTTCCCCGTGGTAGTGCCGCAACGGTGTCGCCGTGTCAACGGTGTGTGTCGGTGTCGGGTGGCCCGGTTCCGCAATCTATGGCCTCAGCCGGAACCCAGCTGCGGTAGGCCGGGAATGGCGCCGCGGCGGTCCGGCACCGGGCGCCGCTCGTACCCCCAGATCCCGTCCAGGCGTTCCGTCCCGGTCGTCTTCTCCAGACCCTCGGAGACCATCCGCATCGCTTCGACCATGCCCGGGAGCAGGATCAGCCGGCCCTCTTCTCGTGGCACCTGCCAGCGGAACGTCTGCAGGGTGCCGGTCTCGATCATCGCCTCCTGCAACAGCCGGTAGAGGGCACGCAGCCGGAACAGCACCGCCAGCAGCCCGCAGGTGGCGAAGAACGAGTAGGGCTCGAGCTCGGCCAGGCCACCGCGCAGCCCCGCCTCCGTGGTGTACGTCGACACCCTGGCCGACAGGTCCTGGGAATCGTTGGCGGCCGAGCAGAGGATCGCCTGCGGGCGCAGGTCGACGAAGCCGCCGACGCAGAGGTGGTAGTCGCGGTAGGTCTCGTACGAACACGGGTTGCCGCTGTCCTTGTGCAGCCTGTGCAGGGTGTCCCACAGCGACGTACGGTCCGCCATCAACGTCTCGATCGGGGCCAGGTAGTAGCCGACCCGGACGTGCGGCGTACCGGCGATTTCGACCACGGCCGGGGAGCCGAGCGACGAGACCGCCCAAACGGCGTGCAGCACCCGCTCGAGCACCAGCCGGCGGGCCTTGGTCTGGGCCGGGAAGAGCTCGGGGCCGGCGGCCGTCAGCAGGGCGTCCAGCTCCGCCGGCGTGTCGGCGCTCACCAGCGTCTGCAGATCACCGGCCAGCGGCCCGAGCTCCCACGACACGACGTCCTCGAATGTCAGCGGCGAGCTGTGGGCGACGAAGAAGGCGGCCGGGTCGAACCGCTCCACATCGACGTACGGGTCGATCGCATTGACGTCCAGCGTGCGCAGCCGGTGCAGCAGGATCAGCAGACCCAGCGTGTGCAGCTCGCCCTGATGCTTTGCCGAGCCGAGATCCTGCAACGCCATCGGGTCCAGGCCGGTCAGCTGCGCCTGCCGGAGCCGGGGTTGGGCGAGGAAGTCGAAGACCTGGCGTGAGTTGTCGGTCTCGGTGTAGTAGCAGACGTGGTCGCGGAACCACGGCGTGACCGGGTCGTCGCCGAAGAGCGCCACCGTGGCCAGCACCAGTCCGAGTTCGGCCGCGGACGCCACCCGCATGACCCGGTAGAGAGCGTCCGCGTTGGCCACGCTGGCGAACCCGTTCTCGCCGCTGCGCAGGGTGTACGACGGCCGCAGCGCCTCTCCCCGGCCGAGGCGGACCGGGCCGGGCTCCGGATCGTCGAGTGGGACGGTGACCGGGCCGTGGGTGGCCAGGAACTGGCGGCCGCGTTCCCCGGCCGACGACGGCGTCGCCCGGCCGAGGGACCCGGGGTAGAGCTCCACGGCGGAGTCGAACAGCTTGGCCTGCAGGGCCCCGTGCATCGGAACCCGCTCCCGGATGCGCACTTCGTCGACACCGATCGCGGCCGCCGTGATGAGCATGTTGATCCCGGCCGCGCCGTACCGGCTGGTGAGGTGCTCGGCGTACTGCTGCTTGGCGGCCAGCCGCTTGTCCGCGGCGCTGTGGGCGAAGCCGAGCCGGATGTCGATCTTGCCGGCAGCCTCCTCGTCGTACATGCCGCCCACGCCCGTGGTGTGCGCGACGACGAGGAAGTCGGCAAGCGCCGACCGGACGTGCACGAGGTCGTCTCGGAGCAGGTCGAGGAAGCGGTCCTTGAGCTCGGCCGCGGCATCGGTCAGAGCTGGGACCTGCGCGGTCACCGTGTCCAGGGCGCGCTCGTGGTAGGCGAGCAGGCTCGGGATGGGGATGCCGACGACGACCGAGCGGAAGCGGCGGACGCCGCGTTGGCCCAGGTGTTGATCGAGGTAGCCGGTCAGGAAGCCGCTGAAGGGGTCGGTCGGTACGGCGGCCGCCAGCGCGGCTGACAGCTCCGCGGGCGAGTCGCCGGTGCCCACGCCCATCGCCGTCAACGCTGCCCGGACCCGAGCCGGCCGCTCGTTCGCCGACAGGGCGGTCACGCCGGCCAGCTGCGGCAGCGCGCTGACCGCGAACCGCTCGAGGGCGATGTAGACGCCGCTGTGGGTCAGGTAGCCGTTGCGCACCCGCTCCGGCAGGCCCGCGCTGCCGTGCCGCGACTCCTGGAACCGGAACAGCCGTCGGGTGAAGGCCGAGATCTCGTCCTTGCTGGTGCCGGTCGCCACGATGACCGGTACGTCGTCCGGCGCGGGGCTGCCGATGGCGAACATCTCCTCGTAGAGCGTGAGGAGCTCGAGTACGGCGGTGCCCCCGACGGCGCCGGTACCGCCGAGAAACACATGGACGTCGCCGTACCGCTCGCCCGCGCGAGCGGCCGCAGCGATCTTGAGCCCCAGCCGCTGCTTCTTGAACCCCATCTGCCCCACTCCCGTTCGACTCCGAGCAGTGTCGCAGCGGGCGTACCGTCGAGGCAGATTCCACCGGATGGCCCTGAGAAGGTCGAGCTCGGGCGCCGATACAACGGTATGCGACGACTGCCCCTTCTGCTGGGAGCCGCGGGCGTCACGCTCGCCGTCCTGGCTCCGGTCCATGACGGCGCCGATGGCCGGCCGGCCACCCGCTCGATGTCCTTCCCGTCGCCCGAGGGAGCCACCACGTCGTCGACCCCTGGCGACATCGGCTACCGGCTGAGCATGGTCAACGGCCAGGTGATCCGCTGGAATCCCTGCCGGGTGATCACCTATCAGGTGAACACGGCCGGCGCCACCGCCGGCGCACTGGCCGACGTGCAGGGGGCGATGGCGCGGGTGGCCTCAGCCAACGGACTCAGCTTCCGCTACCTCGGACCTACCGCGGCCATTCCGCAGAAGTCGTGGCAGAGCAGCTGGCCTTCGAACACCGGCGACATCGTCGTCGCGTGGGCGTACGCCGGCAGTGGCGCCGGCCGCTCGACCCTCCTGCCGTCCAGCGCCGTCGGCGAGGGCGGTTGGACCTCGACCGGCACCTACACCCCGTCCGGCTCCATCGTGTGGCAGATCCGGCACGGTTTCGTCGTACTCAACCGGGCGAGCAACAGCGCGTTGCGCCCGGGATTCGGTGCCGGCCAGACCCGCGGTGAACTGCTGCTGCACGAGGTCGGCCACACCGTCGGTCTGCAGCACACCAGCGCGACCACGCAGATCTTGTACACCACGCTCAAGGCCCGCTCCACGACGGCCTACGGGTCGGGCGACCTCATGGGCCTGCGTCGGGTCGGCCGCGCCGCGGGCTGCATCGCCTGACCCTGACGAACGGCGCAGCGAGCGGGGCGGCTCACCAGTCACCACGTACTCGATTCCGGGGGCAACTTCCCCCCGGGTTCAGGTGCTGTCCTGGCCGAGGAGGCCACTGCGTCGGGCCAGCGCGACCGCCTCTGTTCGCCCCTCGGCAGAGTCGCCTTTCACGATCTGGCGACCGGCCGGCAAGTAATCAGCCGTTGCCGGCGGTCGAGCTCTCCGGTTCATCGGCGGCCGTGCCGCCGGCCGGTCCCGCACCGCTGACCGTGTCCGCCATCTCGTCCTCGCTGAGCTGGCTGGCCTCCGGAGCGGCGTTGCGGCCGGGCAACCCCCCGGTCTCCCCGACTGTCGTAGCGCGGTCGGGCTGGTCCTCGGCGTCCGGCGTCTGCGTCATGCCCGCGCGTGTACCCGCCTCGCGCGCTGTCAAGCCCGGGCGCCCGACGCTGTCCCGCTCAGAGCGTGCCGGTCGCCGCCTTGCCGTCACCGCGTCGAGAAGCCGGGCCGCGACCTGGGCCGTGGTCGCCCGGCCGCCGATGTCCGGCGTACGCGCCGTGAGGTCCGCGACGGTGACGGCGACGGCGTCGCGCACTCGGGCCGCGGCGGCCGCGAAACCGGTGTGGTCGAGCAGCATCGCACCGGAGAGCACGCACCCGAGCGGGTTGGCCGCGCCGGATCCGGCGATGTCCGGAGCCGATCCATGCACCGGCTCGAAGAGGCCCACTCCGCTCCCGTCAGCGCAGATGTTGGCGCTCGGTGCCATGCCCAACCCACCGCCGAGCACGGCACCGAGGTCGGAGAGGATGTCGCCGAACAGGTTGCTGGCGAGCACGACGCCCAGCGAACGCGGCCGCTCGATCATTCGTGCGGCCATCGCGTCCACGAAGACCCGCTCCCACGCCACGTCGGGGAATCCCGCGGCGACCTCGGCCACCACCTGGTCCCAGAGCGCGTAGCCGTGCCGCATCGCGTTGGACTTCGACACCGCGACCAGCGGCGCGCTGCGGCGGCGAGCCTCCTGGAAGGCGTAGCCGGCGACCCGGCGGATGGCGGCGGCGCTGTGCACCGCAACCTCGACGGCGATCTCCGCGCCCGTCCCACCGTGAGCTCTGCCGCCGATGCCGGCGTACTCGCCCTCGGTGTTCTCCCGTACGACGACGAAGTCGACGCCCTCGACGTCGCGGACGGGGGACGGCACCCCGGGAAAGGCATGCACGGGGCGCACGTTGACCGCCAGCTGCAACCCTTGGCGCAGCCGGATGACGAGATCCCACACCGGGATGTCGTCGGGGACGTCGTATCGGCCGACTGCTCCGAAGAGCACCGCGTCGAAGTTGCGGACGATATCCGGGGCGTCGGCCGGCGCAACCTCGCCGGTGCGCAGGTACCGCTCGCCGCCCCAGTCGAGATCGGAGACCACGAGGGTGCCGCCCCCGCCCTCGACCGCAGCTGCGAGCACCGGCAGGGTTGCCGCCACAACCTCCGGGCCGATGCCGTCGCCGCCGATCGCCGCCAGCCGCAGCACCCGCTGGGTCACGGGGCGTCACCGACCGCGGCCATGGCCGCCGTCTGCGCGCTCCAGTTCGGGTCCACCCGGGGCCACGGCCGGACCGCCGACGCCGGCCGGGCCTGCTCGTACCAGGCGGTGACGCGCAGGACACCGACGTCGCCGAACCGGGGGCCGGCGATCTGCATTCCGATTGCCCGCCCGTCGGTGGTGAAGCCGCAGTTGACCGACGACGCCGGCTGGCCGGACATGTTGTACGGCGCGGTGAACCCGATGTGGTCGAGCGGACGGCGTACGTCGTTGGTCGGCGACGGCCACTCCGCCGGGAAGGTGGATACCGGGGAGACCGGCGACAACACGACATCGAAGCCGGCGGTGGCCGCGACGGTGACGGCGGCGATAGAAAGCATCGAGTTCGCGCAGCGCAGGACAACCTCGCCGGACACGTCGGCCCCGCCGCGACACCAGTCGGCGATGTAGGGCAGCACGGTCGCCTGCCGCTCGGGTGAGAGGGCTCGGAAGTCGACCCACGACCGCACCCGCCAGAACAGGTCGAGGTCGTCGAGGAGCTCCCGGGTGAAGAACGGCGGCACCGGCTCCACGACCGCGCCGGCCTGCTCGAATGCGGCGGCGGCGGCCGCGACCGACGCGGCGATCTCGGCGTCGACGGGTAGCCCGCAGCCAGCCTCCCGGAGGTAACCGACCCGCATACCAGCCACCTCGGCAGGCACCGACGACCAGTCCAGCGCCTCGAACGGCAGGCTGGTGTAGTCCCGCGGATCCGGGCCGGCGAGCACGCTCGTCAGCAGCGCGGCGTCCCCGACCGTGCGGGTCATCGGCCCGGCGACGCGGCCCCAGTACGGCGGGGAGACGGGCACCCGGCCGAAGCTCGGCTTGAGCGTGACGATCGCGTTCCACGCCGCCGGCAGCCGCAGCGAGCCGCCGATGTCGGTGCCGACATGCAGCGGCCCGTAGCCCGCCGCCGCCGCCGCGGCCGCACCGGCGCTGGACCCGCCGGGGTTCCACCGCGGGTTCCACGGGTTTCGGGTCAGCGGATGGAAGCTGGAAAGGCCGGAGGAGAGCATGCCCCAGTCCGGCATCGTCGTCTTGGCCACCAGTACCGCGCCGGCCTCTCGGACCCGCGCGGCCGGCGGCGCGTCCGCGGCGGCCGGCACCCGCTCGGTCGCCGCCGTTCCGACCGGAACCGGGGTGCCGCGGGTCGCGATGTTCTCCTTGAGCGTGATCGGTACGCCGTCCAGCGGACCAACCGGAGCGCCGGCCCGCCACCGGCCCTCGCTGTCACGGGCGGCCCGCCGTACCGCGTCGGCATCCAACGCGTACAGCGCCCGGATGGTCGGCTCGCACTGCTCGACCCGTTCGAGCACGGCGGCGGCGACCTCGACCGGCGACACCTCCCCGGACCGGTACGCCGCGAGCAGCGCCACGGCGGACACGTCGGCAAGGTCTGCCGCGGTGGCCCCTCCGGACATCGCCTGCACTCCCATCCGGGTTATCACTCTGACATCAGGCCGGCGGGTCGTAACGCCCGTCGATCGCGGTCCAGCCGCCGTCGACCGTCAGGACCGAGCCGGTCACGAAGCTCGAGGCGTCGGCGGCGAGATAGACGACGGCGCCGGCCAGTTCCGCCGGCCGGGCCCAGCGCTGAAGGGCACTCTTGCGGGCGTAGGCGCCGTACCACTCCGGGTCCGCCTGGATCGGCGCGGTCAGCGGGGTCTCGACGACACCCGGAGCGATCGCGTTCACCCGGACGCCCGCCGGCCCGAACTCCGCGGCCGCGGTGCGCAACAGCTGGACCAGGCCCGCCTTGGTCGCGGCGTAGGCGCCCTGGCCGGGCTCGACGGTGGTGGCGCGGATCGAGGAGAACCCGATGATGCTGCCGGTCCGCCGGGAGACCATCGGCGCACCGAAGGCCCGCAGGAGGTCGAACGCCGCCCGCAGGTTCAGCGCCACGACGGCGTCGACCTCGCCCGGGCGGTAGTCGAGCAGCCGCTTGCGCACGTTGGTGCCGGCGGTGAACACCAGGACGTCGACGTCTCCCAGCTGGCCAGCCGCCCGTTCGACCGCCGACCGGTCGAGGATGTCGAGCGGGTAGGCCGACGCGGCGCTCCCCGCCGCGGCCGCCGTCGCCGCTGCCGCCGTCGCATCCCGATCGGCGCAGACCACGAACGCGCCGCAGGCCGCTAGCGCCAGCGCCGATTCGCGCCCGATTCCGCTGCCGGCGCCGACGACCACGGCCCGACGGCCGTCCAGCCGGAACATGTCTGCGTAATCCATCGCGACTCCCTCCTCAGCCATCCAGGGCGCACCAAGCGTCGTCCTCGAGAGCATCAGTCGTCACCTCGAAAGAACGCGGACGGGAAGACATCGCGGTAGGACGGCCACGATCCGGCCGGCGTGGTCACCGATGTCGCGGCGAGCAGCGCGTGGACGACGGCGCGGGTGACGCAGTCGGCCCCGGCACTGAGGACGTCATGGAAGGTCGCCGGGTCGGGCTCGGCGGCCTCCGGTGCGCTGAGCGTGAAGATCGCGTCGCCGTCGTACATGGTGTGCACCGGCCGGATCGCCCTGGCCAGCCCGTCATGCGCGATCCCGGCGAGCTTCGCGCACTGCGCCTTGGTCAGCCTGCGGTCGACGGCGACGACACCGATGGTGGTGTTGAAGACCGGCGCCTGGACCGGCGGAAGGGGGGACGGCGGGATCCGCCGCCGGGCGCCGGCGACGTCGGCGCGGGCAGGGGCCCTCAGGTCGGCGAACTCGCCGGCCAGTCCGAACCGCGCGCCGTAGAGCTCGCCGGTGCCGGCGTGCCAGGCCGAGCCGAGCGAGTTCACCACGACCAGCGCGCCGACCGTCGGGCCGGAGGGCAACCGGGTGCTCGCCGATCCCACACCGCCCTTCAGGCCACCGGCTACCGCCCCTGTGCCGGCTCCCACGCAGCCCAACGGGACCGGCCCGGCACCGGCCGGCCCGGCGGCCGCGTCGTACGCCGCCGCGCCGAAGGCCGCGTCCGGGCGCGAAGCCGGGTCGCCGCCACGACCGAGATCGAAGAGGATCGCTGCCGGCGAGATCGGCACGACGATGTCGGCGCTCACCCGCAGCCCGACGCCAGCGGCGGCCAGCCGGTCCACGACGCCACCGGCGGCGGCCAGACCGAAGGCGCTGCCGCCGCCGAGCAGGATCGCGTGCACCCGGTCGACCGCGTTCCGCGGGTTGAGCAGGTCGGTCTCCCGGGTGCCGGGAGCGCCGCCCCGAACGTCCACGCCCGCGACCATGCCGGCGGGCGGCGGGAGGACCACGGTCGATCCCGTCAGCCAGCCGGCTCCGACCGCGGTGCGGTGACCGACGCGAACTCCCTCGACGTCGGTGAGAGAGTTCGTGGGGCCGGGGCGGTGCCCGTCACCGGTGATCTCAGCCGGCACGTTCCTCCTCCGAATCGGTCTGGTCGCCACCCGCCGCCGCCGCCTCGCGGGCGAGCGTCGCGGCGTCGACGCCGGTAAGGGCCCGGCGGATCGTCGGGATCGATGCCACCAGCCGACGGGTGTAGGGGTGCCGGGGCGCGTCGTACACCTGCGAGGTGGGCCCCAGCTCGACCAGCTCGCCATCGTGCAGCACCGCAACCGTGTCGCACACGCGCTGCACCACGGAGAGGTCGTGGGAGACGAAGACCAGGGTGAGCGAGTACTCCGCCACCAGGTCGGCGAGCAGGTTGAGGATCTGCGCGCGGACGGAGACGTCCAGCGAGCTGACCGGCTCGTCCGCCACCAGCACCGACGGGGACGTGGCGAGCGCGCGGGCGATCGAGATGCGCTGGCGCTGCCCACCGGAGAACTGGTGCGGGAACCGGTCGCCGGCGTCGGGCTGCAGCCCCACCGCGGCGAGCAGCTCGCGGAGTCGCCCGGACCGGTGGCGGTGGCCCTGCACCACCAGCGGCTCGCAGATGATGTCGCGCACGCGCATTCTCGGGTTCAGCGAACCCATGGGGTCCTGGAACACGATTTGCATCTCGCGGCGGAGGAACCGCAGCTCGCGCTCCGGACGACCGGTGATCTCCCGCCCGGCGAACCGGATGGACCCCGAGGTCGGGGTGTCCAGGGCGCAGAGCAGCCGGAGCAAGGTGGACTTGCCCGAGCCGGACTCGCCGACGATGCCGAACCGCTGGCCGGCGGAGATGTCGAAGGACACACCTCGCAACGCCTCCACCCGCGGCGGGGGCTGCCGCAGGGAGGTGCGTGGCCGCAGGTAGACGCGGTGCAGATCCCGTACGGCGATCAGTGGCTCATCGGCACCGTCCCAGGTGCTCGGGCGGGGAGCCGGCCGGCGCTCAGCCATCGTCGACCCCGACGGGATGCCAGGAGGCGTAGCCGCGGTCGCCCTCGGTCACCCATTCCGGTGACGTCGCGCACTCGTCGGTCGCCCGTGGGCAGCGGTTGCGGAAAACGCAGCCGCTCGGGAACCGGCCCGGACCGGGAACCGTGCCGGCGATCGTGCGCAGGCGGCCCGAGGCGTCCAGCGCGTCGAGATCCGACGCGTCGAGCAGACCGCGGGTATACGGGTGGCGAGGATCGGTGAAGACCTTCGCCACCGACCCCGTCTCGACCACCCGGCCGCCGTACATCACCAGGACGCGCTCGCACACGGAGGCAACGACGCCCAGGTCATGGGTGATGAACAGCAACGCCGATCCGCGGTCGGTGACCCCCTCGAGGATCAACTCGAGCATGCGCGCCTGCACGGTCACGTCGAGCGCGGTCGTCGGCTCGTCGCAGACGAGCACCGCCGGGTCGTTGGCCAGGCCGATCGCCAGCATGACCCGCTGACGCTGACCACCGGAGAGCTGGTGGGGGTAGGCCCGAGCCGCGCCCGCCGGGTCGGGCAGATGCACCCGCTCGAGCAGGTCCACCGCCGCTGCCCGGGCGGAGCGCCGGTCCGGCTGCGTCCCATGCAACAGCATCACCTCGGCGACCTGGTTGCCGACGCGCATCAGCGGGTTCAGTGCGGTCATCGGCTCCTGGAAGACCATCGCCATCGAGCGCCCGCGGACCTTCGACATCCGGCGTTCCGACGCGTCGACGAGGTCGTGATCGACACCGGCGACCCGTACGGAGCCGGTCGCCCGCAGGCCGTCGGGGAGCAGTCCCATCAACGCCAGCGCGGTGAGCGACTTACCCGATCCCGACTCGCCGATCAGGCCGAGCCGCTCACCGGCGCCGAGGCGGAACGACACGTCGCTGACCAGCGGGGCGTTCCCGACCCCGACGCAGAGGCGGTCGACGACGAGCGCGGTCGACCCACGCAGCCCGGCAGCCGGCGGCCCGACGGCCCGGTTGCTGGATACGACGTCGGTCACCGCCGATCCTCCAGCCGAGGGTCGAACCGGTCGCGGAGGCCGTCGCCGAGCAGGTTGAAACCGAGTACCGCCAGCGCGATCGCCAGGCCGGGGAAGACGGCGAGCCGGGGCGCCACCGGCAGCAGCTCCTGGGCCTCCTGCAGCATCCGGCCCCACGACGGCGTGGGGGGCCGGGTGCCGAACCCCAAAAAGGACAGCGCGGCCTCCGCCAGCACCGCGATGGCGAACGACACCGAGGCCTGCACGATCACCAGCCCGGCGATGTTGGGCAGCACGTGCCGGCGCGCGATCGCCGGCCCGCGTCGGCCCGCTGCTCGCGCCGCGAGGACGTACTCGGTGCTGAGCACCTGCAGGCTGCCGCTGCGGGCGAGCCGGGCGAACGACGGGACGGTCGCGATGCCGATGGCCACCATGGCGGTCAGGGTGCTGGCGCCGTACACGGCACCGAACATGATCGCGAGCAGCAGCGCCGGGAAGGCGAGCAGCAGGTCGTTGACCCGCATGACCGCCTCGCCGAGCCAGCGGGGCGCCATCGCCGCGAAGATGCCGACCGGCGTACCGATCACCGCCGCGATGCTCACCGCGACGATCCCGACGAACAGCGTGGTCCGGGCACCGACCATGAGCGAGCTGGCGATGTCGCGGCCGAATTTGTCGGTGCCGAGCCAGTGTCCGCCGCCGGGCCGCAGCAGCCGGGCGGTGGCGTCCACGTGGGTCGGGTCGTACGGCGTCCAGACGAACGACACGAGGGCGGTCACCACGACCAGGCCGATGAGGGCGGCGCCGACGCCGAGGCTGGGGCTGACCCCGCGACGGCGCCGACCCTGGACGGTCTCCGCCCCGCCGGCCGCGGGTGCGGGCAGCCCCTCGAGGACGGCGCTCACGCCGGTCGCCGCAGCCGTGGGTCGAGGACCGTGTAGAGGATGTCCACGATGAGGTTGACGAGCAGGACGGCCACCACCAGCACCATCACCACGCCCTGCACCAGCAGCAGGTCGCGGTTGGCGACGCCGTCGAGGAGCAGGCTGCCGAGGCCCGGGATGACGAAGACCCGCTCGACCACGACCGCTCCGATGAGCAGCGTGGCGAGCTGAAGGCCGAGCACGGTGACGACCGGGATGGCCGCGTTGCGCAGCCCGTGCCGGATCAGGGCGCGGTACGGCGAGAGCCCCTTGGCCCGCGCCGTACGCAGGAAGTCCTCTCGCAGGATGTCCAGGACGGCCGAGCGGACGTACCGGGTGAGCACCGCGCCCTGCACGACGCCGAGCGACAGCGCCGGCAGAACGAGCTGTCGCAGGAACTGCGCCGGATCCTCGTTCGGCGGTGTCCATCCGCCGGACGGGAGCAGCCGCAGCTTCACCGCGAACACGGCCACCAGCAGGATGCCGGCGAGAAAGCTCGGTACGGCGACCCCGATCTGGCTCAGGGCCGACAGCAGCGCACCGCTGGCCGAGCGGTGACGCACCGCCGCCACCATGCCGAGTGGCAGGGCAATCGCGATCGCGATCAGGGTGGCGACCACTACCAGCCACAAGGTGACCTGGAGCCGGTCGAGGATCTGCGGGCCGATCAGATCGCTCGTGACGTAGGACCGGCCGAAGTGGCCCGTGGGCAGCCCCCGCACCCAGTCGAGGTACTGCACCAACAGGGGTCGGTCGGTACCGAACCGGGCCCGGGTCGCCGCAACCGCCTCCGGGGTGGCGTTGATGCCCAGCGCCACCCGAGCCGGGTCACCGGGCAGCACCGCCATGAAGGCGAAGACCACCACGGTGGCGAGGGCGGTGCTCACGAGGAATACCGCCGTCCGCCGAAGCACCTGCAGCAGCATCGGTATCAGCCCGCGGCCCCGGTTCCTACGCCGGGGTCAGCGTCGTGAGGTCGAACTGCTCGGTGACCGCGTTCTTCGGCAGCCCGCCGATGCCCTTGTCCGCCACCATGATGTTGGGGAAGAGGAACAGCCAGTCCGCCGCGGCGTCGTCGGCCAGGGTCCGGGCGACCTGCTTGTAGTCGGCGTCCTGCTGCTGCTCGGTGCCCTTGTCCCCGCTCGCCAGCAGCGCCTGCACCGACTTGTTGTCGTACTGCCAGTAGTACTTCGGGTCGCCGAAGGTCTGGATGTCGCGCGGCTCCACATGGTTGATGACCGACATGTCGTAGTTGTACTTGGTGAAGACCAGGTCGAGCCAACGAGCCGGGAACTCCAGCACATCGATCTTCGCGTTGATCCCCACTTGCGCCAGCTGCGACTTCACCACCTGGGCGATGGACACGGCGTACGGCAGGTTCGGGATCCGGAACGCGACATCGAGCTTGGGGTGCCCGGCAGCCGTGAGTAGCGCCTTGGCCTTCGCCGGGTCGTATGGATAGGTGTTGGACAGGTCCTCATACCAGGGGTCGGTGGGCGGCACCATGCTGCCGATGAGCTTCCCGTGACCGCCCCAGGCGGTGTCCATGACCGCCTTGCGGTCGATGGCGTAGCAGATCGCCTGGCGCAGCCGCTTGTCGCGGAGCGGCGGCTTGGCGTTGTTGAACGACAGCACGACCTCGCCGTTCGTCGAGCCCTCGATCACTTCATACCGGTTGTCGCCGGTGAACTGCTTGAGCGTGTCCGGCGTCTGCAGCGTGGAGATCACGTTGATGCCACCGGTCAGCAGCGAGTTGTTCATCGCCGTGGGGTCCTTGAAGTACTTCAGGGTGACGGTGCCGATTGCCGGCTTCGTGCCCCAGTACTTGTCGTTGCGGACGAGCACGATCGAGTCGCCGCGGTTCCACTTCGCCAGCTTGTACGGGCCGGTTCCGATGGCGGTGTTCGCAAGGGCTCCGACGCCCTTCGGGGAGAACATCGCTCCGATCCGGGTCGTCATCTCGAACAGCCAGTTGTTGCTGGGCGAGGTCAAGTTGACCTTGACCTCCGTGGGCGACACCACGTCGACGCCCTTGACGACGTCCATGTAGGCCTTCAGGGAAATCGTCCAGTCGCGCTGAACCCGCTCGATGCTGAACTTGACGTCCTCGGCGGTGAACTTGTCGCCGTTGGTGAAGGTGGCGCCCTCCTGCAGCTTGAAGTCGTATGTCGTGCGGTCCGGGGACAGGGTCCACGACTTCGCCAGCAGTGGCTGGACGGTGCCGTTCTCGTCGAGCTTCACCAGGCCCTCGTAGACGTTCACGAGCAGTGCCTGGGGAATTGCGGCACCGTTGGTCTTGGTGAAGTCCAGGTTCGCCGGCTCGGCCACGAAACCGATCGAGAGCTTCGTGGCGCTACCAGCACCCTTGTTGTCCTTCGTCGCGTCCGACCCCGCGCTGCACCCGCTGAGGGCCACCGCGACGCCGAGAGCGGCGAGCATAGCCACCGAACGGTAGGTCTTTGCTGCCACGACGGCACCTTCCTTCCAACGAGCGATTCGCCGGCGTCGGGCCGGGCGGCGGGTTCGATCGGTCGGGACGCTCACGCTGGCTCCCTACCGGTTCTGCGGGAAGCCGAGGTCGACCGCACTGGTGGCCGGGTCCGGCCAGCGGCTCGTGACCACCTTGGTGCGGGTGTAGAACTGCACGCCCTGCGGCCCGTAGACGTGCGTGTCACCAAACAGGGAGGCCTTCCAACCGCCGAAGGAGTAATAGGACACCGGGACCGGGATAGCCACGTTGACCCCGACCATGCCGGCCTGGACGTCGAACTCGAACGAACGGGCGATCCCCCCGTCGCGGGTGTAGATGGCGGCGCCGTTGCCGTACTGGTTGTCGTTCACCAGCCGGAGCGCCTCGTCGTAGGTGTCGGCCCGGACGACGCAGAGCACCGGGCCGAAGATCTCGTCCCGGTAGGCGGTCATCTCCGGGCGTACGTCGTCGAGAAGGCTGGCACCGACGAAGAAGCCGCTCCCGTCGAAGCGGCTGTCCCGCCCGTCCAGGACGACCGTGGCGCCTTCGGCTCGGGCGACGTCGAGGTAGGACGCGACGCGGTCGCGGTGCTCAGCCGTGATGAGCGGTCCCATCTGCGCTGCCGGGTCGGACCCCGGCCCGATCCGCACGCCCACGACCCGGTCCCGGATGGCGGCGACGAGCGCGTCACCCACCGAGCCGACCGCCACGACGACCGAGATCGCCATGCAGCGCTCTCCAGCGGACCCGTACGCCGCCGACACCGCGGCGTCGGCGGCCATCGGGATGTCGGCGTCGGGCAGGACCACCATGTGGTTCTTCGCGCCGCCGAGGGCCTGCACCCGCTTTCCGGCGGCGGTCGCGCGCTGGTAGACCTGCCGGGCGACCGGCGTGGACCCGACGAAGCTCACCGCGGCCACGTCCGGGTGCTCCAGCAGCCGGTCTACCGCGACCTTGTCGCCCTGTACGACGTTGAAGACGCCCTCCGGCAGGCCTGCCTCCGCCAGCAACTCGGCCAGCAGCAACGACGCCGACGGGTCCCGCTCACTCGGCTTGAGAACAAAGGTGTTCCCGCAGGCGATCGCGTTCGCCAGCATCCACAGCGGAACCATCACCGGAAAATTGAACGGCGTGATCCCGACAGCCACTCCGAGCGGCTGGTGCACCTCGTGCACGTCCACGCCGGTGGCGGCCTGTTCGCTGTAGCCGCCCTTGAGCAGCTGCGGGATTCCGCAGGCGAATTCCACGTTCTCCAGTCCTCGGGCGACCTCCCCCATGGCGTCCGAGAGCACCTTGCCGTGCTCCGCGGTAATGGCGGCGGCGAGCTCCGGCTGCCGCTCCTTGAGGACATGGCGAAGTGCGAACAGAATCTCGGTGCGGCGGGCCAGGTTGGTCGACCGCCAGGACGGAAAAGCCTCCCGCGCCGCTGCCACGGCGACGTCCACATCGGCCGGTGCGGCCAGCTGCACCGATCCGGTCACCAAACCGGTCGCCGGGTCGTAGACCCTGCTGGTCCGGCCCGACGTCCCGGGCACCCGCTTGCCGCGGATGACATGGCCGATCGTGTTCACGGCGCCTCCGAGCGCACTGGCTGGCGGTCGCCACGGTAAGCCGCATGCCGACCGGCGTACAACCGCCGGCCTCGAGCCGGACACTCGTGAGTGTTGCTCTCGCCAAGTACGACGCCGCCGGCGAGCCCGCTTCAGCCGGCCGGCGCGTTCGGCGCACAACCCGTTAGCGGATCGTCCATGTATATGACGTCGCCGACGTGACGTTGCCGTAACTGTCGACCCCCCGGACGCGAAATACGTGAAACCCCCTTCGAAGTCCGGTGTAGGTCTGCGGGCTCGTGCAGGCGGTGAACGCAGCGCCGTCCAGGCTGCACTGAAATGCGAGCCCGGGATCAGCGAATGCGAACCTTGCATTCCTGTTCTTGGTCCTGGCGTTGGGCTTCGAGGTGATAGTCGGTGCGGCTGTCCGGACGGTGAAGCCGGCCGTGGCGGCGGAGCCGGCGTTGCCGCTCTGATCCACTGCGCGGACGGCGATCGTGTGCGGCCCGTCGGCCAGGCCGGAGTAGGTGACCGGGCTCGTGCAGCTGGCCCAGCCGCCGCCGTCCAGGTGGCACTGGTAGATCGCGGCCGGATCGTTGCCGGTGAAGCTGGCCGACACGGTGGAGCTGGCCACCGTCCCGCTCGGTGCCGAGGTGAAGGTGGCCGTCGGTGCCGTGTTGTCCACCGTGAAGTTCGCCGTATCGGCGGTGCCGACGTTGCCAGCCGGGTCGATGCCCCGGACCGCGATCGTGTGCGGCCCGTCGGCCAGGCCGGAGTAGGTGACCGGGCTCGTGCAGCTGGCCCAGCCGCCGCCGTCGAGCCGGCACTGGTAGGCGGCCGCGGGATCGTTACCGCTGAAGCTGGCCGACACGGTGGAGCTGGGCACCGTTCCGCTCGGTGCCGAGGTGAACGTGGTGGTGGGCGCCGTGCTGTCAACGACGGGACCCTGCGTGGGGGCAGGTGAAGCTGCGGTGGTTGGCGCTTGACTCGGGCTGGCCGAGGGAGCGAGGACGGCGGGAGGGATCGCCGCGGGCGGCGACGCTGGCGGTGACGCTGGCGCCGACCCAGGAGGTGTCGGACTCGGCGCCGCCGACGGGTGCGGCGAGGTGCTCGCCCGGGGTGGACTCGCCGAGGGACGATCCGGAAGGGAGACCCGGCGAACGGAGTGGGTCGGCTCCCGGGGAGGTATCGCGTCGCGAGGAACCGGAGCCACGGCGGTTGCGGCCACGGCCACTCCGGCGGCCGTCACGGTCATGGCCCCGGTGGCCACCGAGGTGCCGAGCTGTCCGGTTGCCTGTTGTACGACGCGTAGGGCAGGGAATTGGAAGACGATCGACAACGGCCCCATCGCCCACAGCAGTCGCGGCAGCGAAATCGCAAGGAAGGAACGCACGATCTCCGGGTCGAACTGCGAGCCGGCACATTTGGCCAGCTCTGTTCGGGCCGCCCGGGTCGCCATCGGATCCTTGTACGAGCGCGCGGCGGTCATGACCTCGAAGGCATCTGCTACCCCGAGAATGCGGCCACCGAGGGAGATCTCCTCCCGCGCCAGCCGGCGCGGGTAACCAAGGCCGTCGTACCGCTCATGGTGCTCGATAATGGCATCACCCCACTTGCCGAGCCACGGCAATAGGGGGCCGGCGAGCTCGGCTCCGCGCGCCGGATGCTGTCGGATCTCGGCCCACTCGTCCTCGGTCAACTTCTCCGGTTTGTTCAGTATCCGAGCCGAGACATGTAGCTTCCCGATGTCGTGCAACAGCGCGGACCAGCGGAGTCGATCTCGGTCGGGTTGGCTCATCTTCAGCTGTTCGGCAAGCAGGTCGGTGAAGACGCGCACCCGCTCGGCGTGTCCGCGCGTCTTGCGGTCGTGAGCGGCGAGCGCTGCCACCAGCGAGAGAATCTTCTCCGCGGCCGCCGACTCGGTGTCGTCCTTTCCGATCTCTACCTTGTCCTGCAACCGCCGGGTGCTGCTTGCCCCTCGTGCCACCTTGAACCGGGACGGCGCCTTGTCCGGAAACAGCATGGTCAGCTTCAGCAGCGTGGCCAGCGGAAGGAAGGCCCGGGCGAGTCGCTCGACCAGCACTGCAGTAATTAGCGACAGGACGAGTAGGCCGGCGAACCAGAGCAGACCGTGATGCCCTTGCGGCCCCAGCCTGACCACCAGCTGAACCGCGAGCACGGAAGCTGCTAGCGTCAGGAACAGGACGAGGGCCCGGAGGGCAGCACTCAGCACGGGCCGGCCATGCCATCGATGTGACTGATCGGTCCCGGTCACGGCCTGCTCTACGGCCACCGCAAGATGATCGGAGAGCAGCGTTGACTGCTTGAGTGGCCCGTGCTGTACTGCGCCCGCGCCACTGCGCAGCACCAGGAGTCAGGGAGATGAGGCCAGCCATGAGCAGGTCACCTCGTCATGCCCTTCCCCCGGTCGCGGGCGCCTCGCGCCTCGCCGGGTCGTACCGACCCTGGAGACTTCCACGATGTGTGCCGCCCCGCTGGACCACGATGCTGTCCTCGAGCTGACGACTGATCGGCTCCTTCTCCGTTCCATCACGCCCGGCGACGTTGAGGCCGTTCTCGACGATCGCCGCCCGAGCGAGCCACTGGGCAGGTGATCGGAGGTGTGGGCTTCTTCGGACCACCTCGAGACGGCCGAGTCGAGATCGGGTACGGGATCGTGGAGTCCCGCCGGCGCCGTGGCTATGCAACCGAGGCGGTGACGGCGATGCTCGACTACGCATTCGCCCGTCCCGGCGTCATCGAGGTGGTAGCCACCGCTGACCTGGACAATCCCGCGTCCATCCGGGTGCTGGACAAGAGCGGTCTGAGCTACCAGTCCCAGGACGAGGCACGGGTGACTTACTTGATCACAGCACGTTGACGAAGATCACAGTCCGTCTTGCATCGCGGTGACCAAGGTGTCGGTCACGGCTGCGGCGAGATCCCCGGTGGCATCGAGGTCTGGATCGAAGACGGTGACATCCATCCCCACGACTCGCCACCGGGCCCTTTAAGACGTCGCCTACGGTGCGGTGGTGGGACGACCTGTGGCTCAACGAGTCGTTCGCGACCTACGTCAGCCATCCGGCACTCGTCGAGAGCACCCGGTTCACCCACGCCTGGACGACCTTCTGCAATCGGTGGAAGACAATGGGGTACCGCGCCGACCAGTTGCCCTCGACACACCCCATCTCCGCCGACTGGTCGACACCGACAGCGCCCTGCTCAATTTCGACGGGATCAGCTATGGCAAGGGCGCGGCGGTATTGAAACAGCTGGTCGCCTGGGTCGGCAAGGAGCCGTTCTTCGCCGGCGTACGGGCCTACCTCCGCGAGCACGAGTTCGCCAACACCGAGCTGGCGGACCTGCTGACTGCGCTCGAGCGGGCCAGCGGCCGCGACCTCCAGAGCTGGTCCGCCGAGTGGCTGCAGACCGCGGGCGTGAACACGCTGCGACCAATCGTCGAGGTTCGGGACGGGGCGTACGCCGCCGTTGCCATCGAGCAGTCCGCGGCGACCGAATTCCCCACGCTACGTTCACCGACTCGCGATCGGGCTCTACGACCACACGCGCCATGGGCTGGTCCGCCGGGACCGGGTTGAGCTGGACGTCGTGGGTCCCCGAACGGAGGTTCCCGAGCTGGCCGGCGTCGCGCAAGCAGACCTGCTACTGGTCAATGATGACGACCCTGGTCCCGGCCGGTACCCGGCCTGTCGGCCAGACCGTTTGCCTCTATGACCCTCCACGGCCCGAAAACGTGACATCGCGCGCGACGCGGGCGCGGGCTGGATTCGCCGCCGGACGGCACGTTTGGGCTTGCAGTGGGGCTCCGGGTACCTGGCGCACCTGGACCTGAACCAGGCCCACGAAAGCTCAGGCCATGACCAGCCGGACGGCGTCGTCGGCGCAGCCCCAGGACAGCGTCACACCTGCGCCGCCGTGCCCATAGTTGTGGACGACCGATCGGTCTGATTCACGGTCGACACGCACGGACGAGCGCACCGGCCGCAGGCCGACAACGTGCTCGAGGACGCGAGCGCCGGCCAGGCGAGGCTCGAGAGCCGTGCACCGCTCCAGAATCGCGGTTGCCTCCGCGGAGTCCGGGGCCAAGTCGACGCGTCCCTCCTGGGCGGTGCCGCCAAGCACGACGTCGCGCTCCCGCGGCACCACGTACCCAGGCCCGGCTGGGTCGTCCTCGTCGAGCAGCCACTCCTCCACCCCTGATTGGGCTACCCGAACAACCTGGCCGCGGACCGGAATCAGGCTGTCGTCGCGGGCGAGCTGCCCGGCGCCGAGCCCGGCACAGTTGACGACCACGTCGGCATGGCCGAGGACGTCGGCTAAGTCAGAGACCGTACGGCGCACGACGGCAGCACCCAGCGTCTGCAACCTGGCCATGAGGAAGGGCAGGTACGTCGACATGTCCGCTACGGGCGTGGCAAACCGGAAGCCGTCGGCGTACGTCGGCGGTACCCGGCCGGCACGGGCGAAGCCGGGTACGGCGGATACCCACCAGGGGTCGGGCGCCGACCGCCGCAGCAGTTGCGTGCCCATCCGCACCCGGACACCACTGCCCGGCACGTCGGCGAGGCGGAACAGCTCTCGGTAGGTCGTTGCGGACCAAGCCGTGACAGACGCTGCCGGCCACGCCCGGTAGGGGTACCACATTGCGGCAGCGACATCGGACGTGGTGTTCGGTGTGATGTCCCGCGCCCAGACCTCGACCTCGATGCCCGCCTCGCACAGCCGGATCGCCGTCGCGAGCCCGACGACGCCGGCGCCAACCACAACGACCCGCACGGATCAGCCAAGACCGGTCAAGGCGGCGGCGAGCCGGTCGGGTGCTGTCAGGTTCTGGATCTCCATGCGAACCCTCATGACTTCCCGTCTTGATCCGCCGCCCACCGGCGTGCTGCCAGAATGCTCGCAATAGACCGGCTGCAGGGCGGCGAAGCGGTCGCCGACCTTGGCCACGTGCGCCCAGGCCTCGGCGCTGTGGTGGTCGATGAGGTCGAAGACCCACACCCAGCCCACCGTCCAGGCCATCGTGCCGTCGGTGCCCCAGCGCAGGTTTGCGCGTCCGGCACGATCGATCCACGTGCAGCCGCTTTGCTCGTCGCCGAGCGGCCCGCTGCGGGGCGAGGAGCGCTTCCCGGCGCATCAGCCGCAGCACCCGTTTCCCGGAGACATGCACCTGATGCTCGCGACGCAGCCGGGCCCGGACCTTGCGGTAGCCCTCGCCGGCGAACGGCGAGGCCGCGAGAACCGACCGGATGAGGTCGACCAGCTGGGCGTCCGGGGATCGCGGTCGCCGGTCCCGGCCGAGCTCCCGTGACCTCGCCGGCCAGGAGTGAAAGGCGACGGCGCCGGTAGGACGCGGTCGACCGCGGCGCCCCCAGCACCCGGCAGACCCGGGCCAGCGGCGCGGCCAGCTCGGCACTCACCGCGGTCGCTTCGCCGGCGGGATCTCGAGCCCCCTTTTCGCGCCGCGGCGCGCAGGATGTCGTTGTCCCAGCGTCAGCTCGCCGACCATGCGCTCGGCCTCCCGCAGCCGTCGGCGCTGCTCGGCGCTCATGCCGTCGTCTGCCGGCGCACGTCCCTTGAGTCCCTCCTTGCCGCCCGCGAGGAACTCGTCGCGCCAGGCCGCCAGCCGGTGCGCCTCGATCCGCAGCTCGCGGGAAGCTCGTCGAGGCGCTCCCCGCGCAGCAGCCGCAGCACCGCATCGGTCTTCTTGTTCGCCGACCAGCGGGTCTCCCGACCCTGATCGGCAGCCTCCTCCGTCATGACGGCCGTGCGGTGGAACTCCTCCTTCCCGAGCAGCAGTTCTCCATCGTGCCCGAGTGAATCATGGGCGCGCGGTCAGCGACTGCGCGTTCTGGCTGTACGCCGTACGGCTGCACTACGGACAATCGCCGCTTGCAGTCCTCCTCCTATGCCTCAGTGTGCGGATCGATCACCGACCGCGCCCTCCTCCATCCACGCTTGGACGACGCTCCACTCGGGCTCGACGACGAATCAGACCCGACGGTGAGCACAACGTTGTCGAGCGCTTCGGCCTTGTGAAGCTGCGTCAGTGGGAACGCCACACCGTTCCTGACCGGCGCTCGGCGCTGCCGATGGGGTGTATTCGGATCAGGGTCGACGATCTCCTCGCCCAGGTGGTGGACGACATGAGCAACACCGTGGATCGACCGGATTCCCCCGGCCAGCTCCGGCGTCGACCTTGCCGAAGACGAATGTCCGGGTGACGGCGCGCCGCGGCCTCGAAGCCCGGGCCGAACACCCGGCAGGGCCCGCACCAGGCAGCCCAGAGGTCGACGAGGACGATCCCGTCCCCGCCCACCGCGCGGTGGGAGGTGTCGTCGGTCAACGCTGTGGCTGTCATGAAACCTCCCAGTGTGTGTTGGATGGCATCGGTGGGACGTCGCGGCGGAGGGGCTCAGCTGCCGAGGGCGGAGGGGTTCAGGACGGCTTGGGCGGCGACGAAGGCCGCGATGGCGAAGACGAGGTAGGCGAACCAGCGGCGGAGCCGGTCGGCGGGGAGCCGGGTGGCGACCCGGGCGGCAACGAGTGAGCCGGCGACCGCGGCGACGGTGAACGTCCCCGTAATCCGGTAGTCCAGGGCGGCGTCCCCGGCGTGCGCCGCGAATCCGGCGGCCGAGTTGATGACGATGATGACCAGCGACGTGCCGACCGCGACCGTCATGGGCAGGCCGAGCAGCAGGGCGAGGGCGGGGATGATGAGGAACCCGCCGCCTACGCCGAACAGGCCGGTGAGGAACCCGACGACGATGCCGGAGCCGATGGCTTTGGGTAGGCAGCCGCGCCAGTTCACCCCACCGCCCGGCAGCGCGCAGTCCCCGCCGACCGTTTCCTGCTCGCGCAGCATGCGCACCCCGGCGGCGACCATGAGGAGCGCGAAGCCGAGGAGCACGACCCGGGGGTCGAGCAGCCGGTTGACGGCGGCACCGGCGAACGCGGCGGCCGCCCCGGCGCCGCCGAAGACCCCCGCGATGCGCCATTGGACCTGTCCCGAGCGCAGCCGGGGCAGGACCGCGGTCGCGGAAGACACGCCGACGACGAGCAGCGAGGTCGGCACGGCGGCGGACAGCGGCACCCCGGCCCCGTAGACGAGCGCGGGCACGGCGAGGATCGATCCGCCGCCGCCGAGCAGGCCCAGCAGCACCCCGATGACCAGGCCGAGACCCACCGCGGCGGTCATCGCGGCACCCCCCACAGCGGGCAGGGGATGCTCACGTCGTCGTCGGCGCGGCCGGCAACTGGTCGAGGATTTCTGCCGCGGTGCGCTGGCGGGGGGCACGGTTGTGCGGCAGCGCAGACAGCACCCGCGCCATGGTGCAAATGTCGGTGAGCGCGGAGAGCGCCAGCCCGGCCCCGACCCCGCCCGCCAGCAGACTCGCCGCCGGGACCCGCCAGCTGGCCGCAACGCCGGCGACCACGAGCCCCGGCGACGAGACGTACTTGGCGCTCCAGCGCCCAGCGGGCGCGGCCGAGGCGCTCGCGGGCCTGCGCGGCCCGGGCTCCGGACTGGCAGACCAACACGACCTCCCGGTCCAGGCGGGCGGCCAGCTGCGAGGCGTGCTCGCCGAGCAGGTCCAGCGGCACGTTGTAGGACCCGGCGATGTGGGCGGTCTCGAACTCGGCCGGGCTGCGGACGTCGATGACGGTCACCGCGTCGGGCTGCTCCAGCCAGCCAAGGACGGTGGTGGCGCCGACACGGTCAGGGGTGGACGTGCTCACGGGTGCCCTTCGCATCTCGTGGGGGCGGCGTCAGGCGGTGGTGGCGCCGGCGTCGTCGGGGGCCCGTTCGTCCTCTAGGCCCGCGGCACTCGCCGCGTCGTAGGAGTCGTTGACGAGCACGACCTGGCGGCCGGGACGGTCCAGGACGGAGGCGGCGATGGCTGCGCGGTACCCGGACCCGCAGTACACCCACACCTCGCCGTCGGGCACCTCCTCGATGCGCTCGGCAAGTTCGTGCAGGGGGATGTGCTGGGACCCGCGGACGTAGCCAGCGGTGCGCTCGTCGTTGCGTCGGGCGTCGAGGACCTGGACCGGGCCTCGCCGCATGGCCTGGGCGAGCCCGGCGAAGTCGGTGACCGGGTAGGAGCGCAGCGGCTGCCCATCGGCCAGGGTTGTGATGGCGCCGATGGCGGCGCCGGCAAGCTCGTCGATACCGATCCGGACCAGCTCGCGGCGGGCGTCGGCTTTCTGCTCCTCGCTGTCCCCGATCAGGGTCAGCGGGCTGTCGTAGTGGTAGAGCCAGCCCAGGTAGGTGGCGAAGTTCGTTGACAGCTCGAACCCGAGCGAACCGGGCAGGTGCCCGGCGGCGAACGCGGTGCGCTGGCGCAGGTCCACGACCCACTCGCCGGCCTCGAGGCGGCGGCGCAGCTGGGCCGGGTCGACCGGCGCCGGCGGGGACAGGTCGACCGGGGCCGGTCCGCGGCGGTTGATCGGGCCCATGTGCGCGTAGTAGGCCGGGTAGGCGTCCAGGCCGGCGAGCAAGGTGTCGACGTAGTCCTGTTCCTCCAGGGTCAGCGCCGGGTTGACCCTGCTCTGTTCACCGACGGTGGAGGCGTTCCCGCTGGTCGGGGTGGCCGAGCAGAAGCTGCCGAAGCCGTGAGTGGGGAAGACCTCCGTGGAGCCCGGGAGCTCCCGGGCGAGGCGGCGTACCGACTGGAACTGGGCGTGGGTCAGCTGTTCGGTCGCCTCCGGGCTGACCAGGTCGGTGCGTCCGGTCGAGCCGTACAGCATCGACCCGCCGGTGAAGACCGCCTGGATCTGCCCGTCGGCATCGCGGAGGGTGTAGCTGACGTGGTGGTGGGTGTGACCGGGGGTGTGCATGACGCGCAGCCGCATCGCGCCGGCATCCAGCACCTCGCCGTCGGCGACGCTGACGTGGTCGAACTCGACGTCGCTGCCCGTGGGGAGCACGTAGGCCGCAGCGGTGCGCCGTGCGAGCTCCAGCCCGCCGGTGACGTAGTCGTTGTGGACGTGGGTCTCCAGCACGTGGGTCACCCGAACCCCGAACTGCTCGACCAGGTCCAGGACCCGGTCGATGTCGCGTTGCGGGTCCACCACGACGGCGACCTCGCCGTCGGTGACCAGGTAGCTGCGGTCCCCCAGGCTCGAAGTCTCAATCGTCTCGATCTGCACCCGAACTACTCACTTCCCTACCCCGTAGGGTAACTATGGTGGAAAAAGAGGGAGGTGTGGGACGTCAGACGACGCGGCCGGGTCGCCCGTCCGGCGTGGTGACGGGCAGGCCGTCCCCGGCCCACCGTTTCAGGCCGCCGTCCATGTTCTGCGCGGACAGCCCGGCCTGGCGCAGGTACTGGGCGGCCTGTCCGCTGCGGTTCCCGCTCCGGCAGAGGGCCACGACCGGGCGGTTGCGGTCGAGCTCACCGAGGCGGCCGGGGAGCTCGGCCAGCGGGATGTGCCGGGCGCCCTCGATGCGCCCGCCGGCCCACTCCGCGTCCTCGCGGACGTCGAGAAGTTGCAGCTCGTCGCGGCGCTGGTACACGGTGCGCGGGTCCATGCGACTCTCCTCTCAGTCGGTGGTTAGGGTGTCGAGGACGGTCTGCAGGCGGCGGGACGCCTCGTCGGCCAACGGCCGCACGGCGGGCAACTCGGTGACCGAGGCCATCAGCTGCGGGTCGAGGATCGCCACGGTGGACCCGCCACCCTCCCGAGCGCTGACCACGACGTTGCACGGCAGCAGCACGCCGATGCTGCGGTCCACCTCCAGGGCCTGGTGGGCGAGGTCGGGGTTGCAGGCGCCGAGGATCACGTAGGGCTCCATCTCCAGCCCGCGCTTGTCCTTCAAGGTTGCCTGCACGTCGATCTCGGTCAGGACACCGAAGCCCTGCTCGGCGAGGGCTTCGCGGGTTCGGGTGACGGCCTGCGCGTAGGGCAGGTCGAGGGTGATGCTGCGCTGGTAGTCCATAGGGGTTCCTCCAGGTCGTGCCTCGGTGGGCGTCTGGTTGCTCGGCGATGTGTGTCGGTGATGCCGGATGCATTTCTCAGGCCAGGGAGAGGAACAGCCGCTCGAGCTCGGCCTCGTCCAGCCGTCGGGTGCCGGCGTCATCGGTGACCAGGCATTGCCGCATCCCGGTGGCGATGATCTTGAACCCGGCGCGGTCCAGGGCCCGGGACGCGGCGGCGAGCTGAGTCACCACCTCCGAGCAGTCTCGGCCGTCCTCGATCATGCGGATGATGCCGCCGACCTGCCCCTGCACCCGCTTCAGCCGGGCGAGCACGTCACCGAGCTGGCTGGTATCCACGTCCATGTTCTCTCCTCTTCCCGGTACCCCGGGGGGTACAGCAGCGACACTAGGGCATACATTCCGGACCGGTGGTGGTCGGTCTAAGGCACACGACGTCTCGAGGTGGGACCGACTCGAAGACCGCCCCGATGGGAAGCCGTTGGTGAACGGGAGAGGACCATGTCGATGGCCGAAGCCGATCCAGTCCGCGTGCACTCCAGCGGGACGAATCACCGAACGCCTCGACCGGCAACGCCTGGAACGGGTGGGTCGACTCGCGGTCGCCCCCGCCGGTCAGATCTGCCAGCAGCTCGAACAGCTCGACCGGGAGTGGGACGTCGAACGACGGCTCCAGGCGAACGCCGCCACGGTCAGCCTCGTCGCGGTTATCCTCGCCGCCACCCGGTCCCGCCGATGGCTGATCCTCGCCGGTGTCGTCCCCGCGTTCCTGCCTCAGCATGCTGTCCAAGGCTGGTGCCCGCCCCTGGAGATCTTCCGGCGGCTGGGCGCGCGAACGCGCGGCGAGATCGACGCCGAACGCACCGCCCTCAAGGCGCTACGCCGAGACTTCGAGGACAGCACCGGCGACTCGGCCGATCCCTTGGCCGCCGCCCGGCGCGCTCTGGACGCCGCCGGCCCGCCGCTGACGTCATGGACCGGTGCCCGCTTAAGCGGCGAGCCGATAACCGCGTCCAGCGGTGACGACGCCCCCAGCCGGCTGAGATCGACCGAAAAGGAACGTCATCCAAGAAAGGAAGGGATGAGCGATGCTCGAAATCTGGGACCTGTGGATGCCGAACGCCGGTGCGACCGGCGTCTCGTTCTGCCGGAGCAGAGTGGAGGCCGGGGCCGCCGGTGACCGGGTTCTCGTCCACGCCGCCCCGCCGACGCTGGAGGTGATCGTCCGTTCCAGCGCCGACGGCCGCGTGCTGGCCGAAGGGCGCGAGCTGAGCCGCGGCGAGCCCGGCCCGATGTCCTACCTCGTGCGCGACGGCAACCGCATCACCCTGGAGGACGGGTGGCCTACCGAGGACGACCTCGGTCGCCTGGTGCTCCTCCCTGGCGGCGAGGCTGGCACCCTGCGGCAGTGGTGGCACGCCGAGGACCACGGTGAATGGCGGTGGCAGGTCGAGTTCTACAACCACACGTGAACTTCCCCGGGCCGTGCGGGGCTCCCCGGCTCCCTCGGGTCTTCGTCGAGCGGGCGGGGAGGCTCGCGGTGGATAGCGGTCTACGACCGCGGACGGCGAACCCGTTCGAAAGCTTCGAGGGCCTTGTCTTCGGCATCCGAAAGTGTGCAGGTAGCGCTGGGTGGTTTGGATCTGGGTGTGGCCGAGGCGTTCCATGACGGTTTTGAGGTCGGCGCCGCCGGCGAGCAGCCAGGAGGCGTGGGCGTGGCGAAGGTCGTGCATGCGGACGCCGGCGTCGAGGCCGGCGCGGGCGACGGCGGGGCGCCAGACGCGCGTGCGGAAGGTGTCGCGGGACATCGGCTGGCGTGGGTTTCGCTCGGTGGAGGGGGGACAGTCAGTCGCCGGGTCCGAGGCCGAGGCGCTCGATGCGCTGTGCCAGAAGGGCCGACAGCGCGGCGCTGATCCGAAGGACGCGGGGCTCGTCGGGGGCGTCGACGGTGAGCAGCCCGGTGTCCATGGCGAGCGCGGTCTGGTTCTGGCGGGCGAACGCTGGGCTGATCGGGCGGGCGAGGACAGACAGGATCCGCAGCAGCGGTCGCGGCAGGTGGCGGGGTGAGCCGTGCCAGCCATGTGCGTCATGCAGGGCTCGGGCGAGTTCGGTCATGGTAATCGGCTCGCCCGCGATCTCGAAGATCTGCCCGCGCAAGGTCGAGTCGGTGGCTGCCCGGCTCACCACCGCGGCGACATCCAGAGCGGAAACGAACTGAATCGGTTGCTCACCGCGGCCGAATATCAGGGGGCGACCTGACGTGCCGGCCGTCTTGGTGAGGACGGTCAGCCAGGTCTCCAGGTAGGCGGATGCGCGCACGATCGTCCACGGTGTTCCACTGCCGCGTAGGTGCTGTTCGGCAGCGTGCTTGGCGCGGAAGAGGTCGACGGGACTGTCCGGTGATGCGCCGAGCACGGAGACGAGGACGACGCCCGCGCCAGCCGCGGCCGCAGCGTCGACGAGGTTGGCGTTGCCGCGGTCGTCGACCTCGACCGGTCCGGCACCGCGACCGCCGAGGAAGCCATGCACCGCCGAGACGACCACGGACGCACCTGCCACGAGCTCGTCGAGCCCCTCGGCGCGACGAACGTCGCCGGCGACCACCTCGATTGCGTCGCCGAACAGCGCCCGTGCGCGGGCGACGTCGCGGACCAGTACCCGGACCTTCTCGCCCCGGGCGAGGAGGTCGGTGACGACGTGCTGACCCAGCAGGCCGCTGCCGCCCGCGACGATGATCACGTCGGAGCATCCGCATGCACCTGGGCCCGCACGGCGTCATCGACCGTCGTGCTGGCCTCGTCGACCGGTTCGAGGTAGAAGCGGGCCGAGACGGCGCGGCCGCCCCGCAGGCCGAAGACGATGACGCCGCGCATCAGGTGCTGCGTGCCGTCCACGCGGGTGCCGCTCATCTCCCACTCCGACCACACGTCGGAACCATCGACAACGTGGCTCAGGACGCGGGATCGGACGTCGGGGACGAACCCGAAGATCTGGCGCCAGTTGCTGCGGACCTGCTCGGTGCCCTCGAACGCGCGACTGGGGTGGGCGGGCGCGTCGTTGCGGTATTCGGGGGCGAAGCAGTCGACGAGCGCGTCGAGGTCGTGGTCGTTCGTCGCCTTCTGCAGTCGCAGGAGAAACGGATGCGCGTCGTCGGACATGGTCCCTATTCCGTTACAATTCTCTGTACCGATTATGCGGAGTATGGAGCGTGCGATGACAGGCGTCAAGAGGCGCTATAACGGGGCTGCCCGCCGGGCCCAGGCCGAGCGGGTGCGCGCGGCGTTGATCGAGGCGGCCCGCGACATGCTGCTGGGTGGGGGGTACGCCGCCCTGACCATTCCGAAGGTCGCGCAAGCGTGTGGGGTGTCCTCGGAGTCGGTGTACAAGCGGTTCGCGGGCAAACCGGTCCTGGTCCGCGCCGTCGTCGAGCAGGCGCTGCGAGGAATCGGTCCGGTGGCGGCCGAAAACCGCTCCGACGCCCTCGGCGCCGATGATCTGCAGGAGTTGCTGCGGGGCTGGGGCCGGCTGTCGGCCGAGGTCGGACCGCGCGTTGCGCCGATCCTGCTCCTGGTCCAGGTCGCGGCCGCGCGCGACCCAGAGCTCGCGAACCTCGCGCAAGAACTCGATGACAATCGACGGGCCCGAATGACGGACAACGCGCACCGCCTCGCGGATGCCGGGCACCTGCCACCTGGCCTGTCCGTCGCGCAGGCCACCGACATCCTGTGGACCTACAGCTCACCAGAGGTGTACGACCTGCTCGTGATACGCAGCGGCTGGAATCTCTACCAGTACGCCACCTTTATCACAGCCGGCCTCACAGCCCACCTCGGCACCTGAACCAGACGATCACTTACTGGGACACGACCCTGCAATCCGCGGTAGCCCAGGGCCAGTCAACCCCCCGGCTGGGCGCCGCTGGCGGCGACGCCCAGCCGGGGGGTTGCGTGTGACGATCGCCTTGCGACATCGAGGCTGTCGCGGAGCGGAGCAGCTTCGGGCGGCCGGCGTGCGGCGCGGGCTGCTCGGGCGCCGCGAGCAGCTGCCCGGTCCGACCCGGGCCTTCGCTCATCGTTGCCTCCATCCCGCGCCAGTGGGCCGCGGCGATGAACAGCGTGCGGCCGTCTTCGCCACCGAGCATGCACGCGAAGCGGCCGCGATCGATCGCTACGGTATCGAGCACTTCGCCTCCCTCGCGCACGCGCACGCAGTGCTGGCCGGGGACGCTTGCGACCCAGATGGCGCCTGCAGCGTCGGTGCAGATGCCGTCAGGGGGCGTGCTCGAGGGTTGCCCAAACGCGACGCCCAGACAGGGTCCCGTCCTCGGCCACATCGACGCCGACGAGCTGCTCGGCGTGCGAGTCGGCGACCACGAGCGTTCGACCGTCGTCGACGAGGGCCATGCCGTTGGGCCACTGCAGGCCGTCGGCGACCTCGCGTACCCGCCCGTCCGGCCGCACCTGCACGACGCAGCCTGGGCCGCCGTTGACGTAGGCGTTGCCGGCGACGTCGACGACGAGCTCGTTGAATGGAGCCGAGCCGAATCCAGTTAGATCCGCGACGGTCGTAAGCATCCCGTCGGGCTCTCGGCGCCGCAGCAGCCGCTGCGGTCCGTCGATCACCAGCAGCCGTCCGTCGCCCGTCGTTCTCTGCTGCGGTCGACGGGCACCGGTCCCCGTCAGAGAACTCGACCACGTCCAACGCCGGCGTGCTCCTCAGTCACCTCGCCTGCACGCCGTGTCGACCACCACCCCGCAAAGACCCAGGTCAGCGACTTGGGCCTTTGTCATCCGGCACGCACTGTCATCTGGCACCAATCCTAAACGATCTCGAGCACACTTTCGGGCCAAGGACCGCATGGTCACTACGTCGCGGCCAGCATCATCTGCCCGGCGCCCTCCGCCAGGGCGTGCACGCCGAGCATCGACCGGGATTCCGGTCGCGGCATGTGGCCCTCAACGCACCAGCAGCGTGGACGGTCGGAACGCTGCCCAGGCGAACCAGAACGTGTCGACATGCCCGACGGGCGACAGGCGCCCATTCGCCAGCGGTCCCGCGACGGCCTCACCGAGGATGTTCCAGGACGTGCCGGTCTGGTCGTCGACGAAGCGACCAGCTGCCGCGCCGGGGTGGAACGTCAGCCGTCGCCCGCCGGCGCGCGGGACGAAGACACCGGTGGCCGGGATCATGTGACCGGCGCTCAGTTCCGCGGCGTCCAACGCCGAGCGCAGCCCGGCGGCGGCGAAGATGACAACGTCCCGACCGCGATCGCCGAGGTCGACCATGCGACGCTGCGCCACTAGCGAGAGCGGTACGGCGAGGGGCTGGCCGTCGAGCAGGGCCACCACTCGTTCCTTGGGAGGCAGCCGGTCGTCGGACTTGCCGTCGAACAGGAACGGCTTCGAGGTCGGCTGGTCGTATCCGACGTAGGGGTTCCGGCCGTAGTCCCGGCCGGAACCAGCCGGGCGGGCCATGACGTAGCCGTCCGGGTGGGCCTGCCGCCACTGGCTCCAGGTGACGGTGGCGATGGGCAGTCGGGTCAGCTCCGCACCGGCGAGCGTTCCGGCGATCGCTCGGCCCTCGATCTGTGACCACAGCGACTCGGTCTGCCGGTCATACATCACCAGGTCCGACAGATAGAGCTTGCCCGAGGTGCCGAAGGTGAAGAGGCGCTGGTCAAGCCTGCGGTCGAAGGCCAGCGCCGAGTTGCACAGCGGGCAGTACGAGACGGTCACGGGTACGCCGGCCACCGTGTCGTTCACGATCTCGTGCCAGATGAGCACCTGGATCGGGTAGGCCCGGGTCCGGCCACGGACCGTCAGTGACAGGACACCCTCGCCGTCGTCGAGCCAGTCGACCGCCGATGCCTGCTGGAATGCGGGCTGGTCGACCGCGGGGATGCCGTCTGGTGGCGGGCCGCCGGAGATGATGCGGGCGGGGTCGACGAGAGGCCTGGGTAGGCGGGTGTCGGCAAGGTTGTCCAGCGCCGAGGGGCCGTGCTCCTTCGCGGACTGCTCGACGGGCTCGAGCGTCACAGCGGGTGACGACGGCGCGCTCGGGCCTGAGCTGCTCGCTCCGGACGCCTTGGAGGCCGGGGGCGCTGCATTTCCCGCGCACGCGGAGAGCAACAGGGTCGTGAGGACCGCAGTGGCGAGAGGACCGGTGAGCCGTCTCATGGCCTCGGTACCCCCCGCCGCCGTCCGGCGAAGGCCAGCACGGCGACGGCGGTGAACAGCACGCCGGCAACCACTGTCAGGACGACCGGGCCGAGGCCGGCCACGAACTGGCTCAGCTGGGACTGCACGCGGGTGGCGGCGTCCACGACGGGGTCACCGGTGAGCCGTCCGGACTGGACCCGGATCTCGAACCAGGCGTACCAGGCGACGTAGGTGCCCGCGACCACCAGCAGCAGGCCGCTGAGTCGTTCGATCACCGGGGTGGCTCGCCGCACCCGCCTGACCAGGGAGCCCCGTGCCAGGGCGACGGCCATCGCCAGCACAGTCACCACCGCGCCCATGCCCAGCGCGAAGACGAGGAAGGTGACGAGCACACCGAGCGTGCTGTCGCTGCGCGCTGCCGTGCTCGTGACGGCCAGGAACGGCCCGATGGTGCAGGACAGGGAGGCAGCGGCGAAGCCGATGCCGTAGAGCACCTGTGAGCCAAGCCCGGTGCTTGGTGCGCGGCCAACCCCGCGCAGGGCCGTGATCCCCGGCAGGTGTCGGCCGAGGACGAGCCAGATCCCCAGACCGATCAGGCCGACGCCGATGACGAGGGTCACGGCGGGCAGGTAACGCTCGATCGACAGGCTGAGCCGCGCGATGGCGACGCCGAAGGCGCCGAACACGGCCACGAACCCTGCGGTCATCGCCAGGCTGAGCTTGGCCGCGCGCAACACCTGAACGCTGCGTGGGGCCACGTCCCCGCCGGCTTGCGGGTCCGAGACGAGCAGTGCGAGGTAGGCCGGCAGCAGTGCGAAGCCGCAGGGGTTGACAGCGGCCACGGCTCCCGCGACCAGGGCGAGAGCCAGGGGGAGGTCAGCGGTGCCCACCGGTCAGCCCAGCAGGGCCCGGGCGGCGGTCTCCAGCTGGTCTCGGGTGAGCGAGCCGTTCACCATCTTGATCTCACCAGCGGCGTTGATGAACGCGAACGCGGGCTGGCTGACCACGCCGAACTCGTTCCAGATCCGTCCGTCGGTGTCGACGACGTGCTGGAAGCCGCCGACGCCGGTGTCCGCGACGAACTGCTTCATGGCGGGCTGCTTTCCCCTGCCGGGAATCCCGATGAACGTCACGTCGCCAGCCACCTCCGCGGCCACCTTGGCGATCCCGGGGCCCTCGGCCCGACAGATGGTGCACCACGGTGCCCAGAACCACAGCACGGTCGGGTGTCCGGAGATGCTGGCGAAGTCGAACGCGGCTCCGTCAAGGGTGGTGGCGCTCAGCGTCGAGACCGTCGCTGCCGACGTCGGGGCAGAGCTGGTGCTTCCGCCCTGACTCGTGCTCGGTGGTGGGGCTAAGGAGCTGGTCGGGGCGCCCGAACCACACGCTGTCAGGACGGCCACCGCGATGCAGGCCAGTGCCAGGTGTACGCGGACGGTCATGGTGCCTCCAGGTGTGGTGGGCTCCGGTAGGTAACCGGGCAAGCACCGCGAATCGTTCCCGCGAGGCGATTCCAGTGGACGCTCACCGGGCGACCGGCCCTTGACGGGCCCCGTCCGCGGCGCTCTCGTCAGGGGGCCTATTTGCCATCACGTGTTCGGCGAACTGCGTCAGTCGCTGGTGAGCGTCGTCGGATAGGCGGGTGCCGTGGCGCCCTCGAACCTGCGCGCCGTCTCCATCACGCGGTGGGCCGGCGCGCGACGAGCAGCCCGTAGCCGACGTACCCCTGCTGCGCTGCAGCCCCGGCCTGCGAAATCAGCGCCAGGGCGTGGCCGAAGTCCACGCCCTGCAGTGCAGTACTGGTGCGTGCCACCGATCTCAGGGCCGACAGTCGAGCCTTGATCTGCTCGATCATGGCGATCAGCGCGTGGTCGTGGCGCTCGAGGGTGACCGTCCCGAGGCCGGCGTCGGCGAGAAGGGCGGCGTACTCCTCGAGCGGGCGGGCGTCCGCGAGGCAGGCGACCCAGCCAGCCAGGCCCATGAGCTCGGGTGGTAGGCCGCCGGGGGAGAGTGTGACGTCGCTGAGACCCGCCCGCCCGCCGGGCCGCAGGACCCGGGCCAGCTCGGCCGAGGCGGTCTGCTTGTCCGGGAACGTGCAGAAGGCGCACTCGCAGATGACCGCATCGAACGTCGCGTCCTCGAACGGCAACCGTTCGGCGTCTCCGGTGCGGAAGCGGACCCGGTCACCCAGTCCCGCTTGCTCCGCGGCTGCAACCGCGCGCTGGACGGAGGCGGCACCGAGGTCGATGCCGTCGACAGTCACCCCGAACTCCTGCGCGAGCAGCACGGCCGTGGTTCCCGGGCCGCTCGCCACGTCGAGCACGCGCTGCCCGGCACGCAGTCTCGTGACGCCGGCGAGTCGGCGGGTCAGCGTGCGCCCCCCGGGGTGAAAGCTCTCACCCAGGACCATGGCGACCAGGTCGGTGGAGTAGGCCGCGGCGCAGCACGCCTTGGCCACCACCGGGGACACGGGAGTGGTCACCGGACCGGGTGGCCGACGTTGGTGCTGTCCGGGGCGATGGGAGCACCCGGGCTGACGGTGGCACCGGCGATCCGGGAACCGTAGGGCGAGGGTGCGAGCAGGGGCTGGAGCGGGGTGGCGTTGGGCACGACGTCCGCCACCGCGACGCCGGACATTGCCTCGCGGACCTGTTCGCGATAACCAACGGAGTTGTAGGCGCAGAAAGGGATCAGCCGTCCGTCGGGGGTGATCTCCTCGACACAGCACTTCATCAGGGTGCGGACGTTGAGGGTGTAGGGATCCTGGAAGTCCTGGATTACGATCATGAAGGCCTTGTCGTTGATCTCCTTTACTACCTGGGGTAGGTCGAGCCCGCAGGCGGCGCATTCCAGCTGCTCGGCGGTCAGCGCCAGCTGGTCGGCGGTGGTCTGGGTGCCCATGAACGCCGACGCGCTCCACAACTTTTCCAGTGCCTCCCGCACGCCGTTCTCGGGCAGCACCCGGTTGGACACGTAATCCAGGTAGTCCTCGATCTCGATCAGCCGGGGGATCGGCACCACCGTGGTCTCGCCGGTCTCTGGGTCCTGGTCGACGATCAGGTAGGTGATCGACCGGCAGGTCGGGAAACAGCAGGGCACCGGGAAGAAGTCACTGGCCCGGAACCACTCCGGCAGCTGGGCGGCGATGCCGTGGATGATGTCGGAGTTGGTCAACCGGGTCATGGGGTCGAACTCGACGTGCCGGCCAGAGTGGGTCACCGGCTGAAAGGCCACCGAGCGTACGGCGGGGTGCTCGATGCCGTAGCGGATGATCCCGCCGAGCTCGTCGGAGTTGAGGTCCTTCTCGATCGCGGCGACCAGCGTGACGGTCAGTCCCACCTCGGCGCAGTTATCCAGCGCCGCGCGCTTGCGTTCGCGCAGGTCCTTGCCGCGGATCGCAAGGTGCGTGCCCTGCTTGAACCCGTCGAACTGCAGATAGATGTTGACTGCCTTGCCGCCACGGCCGTTGCGTTCGCCCAGCGCCCGCACGAACGCCTTGTCGGTGGCAAGTCGTATGCCGTTGGTGTTGAGGTTGACGTTGCGGATCGCCTTGGCCTGGGCGAGGTCGATCATGGCGAGGATGTCCTTGTGGATGGTGGGTTCTCCGCCCGAGAACATCACCATCTCGGCTTCGCCCTCCGACGCGACGAACACGTCGAGCATCGCGTCGCACTGCTCGAGGGTGATCGAGTAGCCGTCGGGCTGGTGGCCGGAGTCTGCGAAGCAGATCGGGCAGTCGAGGTTGCAGTTGGTGTTGACCTCGACGATGCCGAGGCAGGCGTGCTGCTTGTGCTCGGGGCACAGTCCGCAGTCCGACGGGCAGCCGTCCATGACCTCGGTCTGGAACGTCAGCGGGATCGTGCCCGGCTTGTTGAACCGGGCCGAGTCGAGGTACATCTGTGCGTCGCCGTAGACGAGCGCCTCGAAGCTGCCGTGGGTCTTGCAGCGCTTGCGCAGGTAGACCTTTCCGCCGCGGATGTTGACCTGAGCGTCGACGACGACCTTGCACACGGGGCAGATCGACTTCGTGTACTCCACAAAGACTTCGTCCCGGTCGTGCTTGACAGGATGAGTGGTCAGCGCTGCCAAGCCGGGCTCGCTCGTCATTTCTCTCCTCTGGGTTGTGCTGGGAACCCGGCTCCTGCCGCGGGCCTTCCGTACCACGAGTCTGGTGTCGGAAGTCCATGCGCAACCGGGGGTTACCCGATGGTGGACTACGACCTGGTCGTGATCGGCGGCGGGGCTGCCGGACTGGCCGCGGCACGAACCGGGGCCCGCCGCGGGGCGCGCACGCTGCTGGTGCATGACGGGCCACTCGGCTGCGTGCCCTCGAAGACGCTGATCGAGGCGGCGAAGCGGCGGATCTCCTACGACGAGGCGCATCGGCGTGCCCAGGCGACCGTCGCGCGGATCGCGCGGACGGAGGACGCCGTCGCCCTGAGCGACGAAGGCATCGACGTGCGGCGAGGCCGAGCACGCTTCCGTACGCCGGGGCAGATCGAGGTCGACGGCTCCCGCATCAGCGCGAAGCGCTTCGTGGTCGCGACGGGATCTACGCGGCAGGTGACGTGACCGGACGGCTGCCGTTCACCCACGCCGCGGACGCGATGGGTCGGGTCGCAGCCGGGAACGCTTTGCAGTTCCGACATGCGCAGATGCCTGGCGGCGGTCGAAGTACGATCCGCGGGCTACTCCCTGGGTGGCTTCACACCGACCCTGAGGTGGCGCGCGTGGGAATCCCGAAACCGGAGGCGGCCACTCGGGGCGGACGCGTTGCCTACCTCCCGCTGGACGAGGTGGGACCGGGCGCTGACGCAGGCCGCACCGACGGCTTCATCAAGATTCTCGCGGGCCCGCGCCCGGTGCTGCGGAGCGTGGGCGGTGAGCAAATCCTGGGCGCAACGATCGTCGCCGAGCGAGCAAGCGAGATGATCGCCGAGATCGCGCTCGCGATGCACACGGGGATGTTCGCCGGCCGGCTCGCACAGGCGACGCACGCCTACCCGACCTGGTCCTCCGGCGTGCAGCTTACAGCGGCGCAGCTCGTAGTGGAGATCGGCGGACGGAAAGCTCGTCCGGCCGAGGCTGTCGCGGGCACGTCGACGCCCAACGTCGCTTTACGACGCGGCGGCATGCCGGAGCACCTCAGTGGGTAGCCGAGGGCAGTGGTCCAGCATCCAGATGTGATCGTCTTCGACGTCAACGAGACGCTGTCGGACATGTCGCCCCTTGCCGAGCGCTTCAGCGCTGTCGGTGCACCCAGCGGGCTGATGCAGACGTGGTTCGCCGCGCTGTTGCGCGATGGCTTCGCCCTCACCGCGGTCGGCGAAAACCCGGCGTTCGCGGAGGTCGGCCGCAGCGTGCTTCGCGGCGTACTCACTCCGGTCGCGACCCTCAACCGCGACGTCGAAGATGCGGTGCAACACGTCATGGCCGGGTTCGGCGAGCTGGCGCTGCACCCCGACGTGGCCGACGGGCTGCGACTGCTCGACGATGCAGGCATCCGCCTGGTCACTCTCACCAACGGCTCCACGTCACTGTCGCAGAAGATGTTCGAGACAGCGGATGTCGCACATCATTTCGAACGGCTGCTGAGCGTCGAGGACGCGCGCGCGTGGAAACCGGACCGACAGGCCTACGCCTACGCCGCCGAGCAATGCGGCACGTCGCTTGAGGCGATGCTGCTGGTTGCCGTACATCCCTGGGACATCGACGGCGCAAAGCGCGCGGGGATGCGGGCAGCGTGGCTGGACCGGCGCGGCACGCCGTACCCGGCCCACTTCACCGAGCCCGACCTCATCGGGCGCACGCTTGACGAGGTGGCAACTGCGCTTATCGGCGGGCCAAGCTGAGGCCGGCGGCCGCGGCAGCGAACAGCAGCCCGCCGCCGGCGTAGTACACGGCCTGAATGCCGAGGCTGTCGGCAAGCAGGCCGCTGACCAGCCGCATCGAGTGCCAGATCAGGTCGAAAGCGGCGAACACTCGCCCGCGCAGGTCCGCGGGCACGTGGGACTGGATGACCGACGCGAACGTGACGTTGCCGGTCGACGTGCCCAGCCCGTAGCAGACGAGCGCGGCCAGCGTCGCCGGAAGGGCGGTCGCCGTCGCGACAACCACATCGACCACACCGCGCAACCCGAAGGCGGCGAAGACGACCCGCGGCCGGCGGGCCTGGCCCGACAGCCGGGTCAGCAGGAACGGCCCCGCGAACGCGCCGACGGCGGTCGCGGCAAGCATCGCGCCGTACCCACCGCCGGTGACTCCGAGGTGGTCCGCCGCCAGGACGACCAGCAGCGCGCTCGTGGCTCCCGCCGACAGCGCGGCGAGCCCCTGCGCGACTGCGAAGGCGCGCAGGAGCCGGTCACGTCCCAGCAAGCTCACCGCTTCGCGACCCTCGGTCCAGATGTTCGCGATAACGACCGGGCGGGATGCCTCATGGACACGCAGGCGTCGCAGCAGGTTGGCGCTGAGTCCGAACGTTGCCGCGTTCGCGGCAAAGGCCCACCCGAACCCGGCCGAGACGGCGACCAGCCCAGCCGCGGGCGCCACCAGCACCTGCGCCAGCACCGCGGCCGACCAGATGCCGCTGTTTCGCGGCCACCGGCTCGTCGTCATCGACCAGCGTCGGTAGCAGCGAGCCGGCGGCGGGGTTGAAGAACACTGAGCCAGCCGATAACGGGCGGACGCCTACCCGCCGGCCGCGACCACCACGAAGTCGGTGGCCAAGCCCAGGAAGAGCCCGACCAGCAGCCCGTACATCAGAGTCTCGCGGCGTGCCATCTTCGCGCCGACATTCAGCAGCGCAACGATCACAAACAGGATGGAACCCGCGGCCAGCGCGAGAAACCCGAGGTACACCGTGTCGTTGACGAACGACTGGCCCACCAGGGTCCCCACCAGGGTGGGACCGCCACCGATAAACCCGAGCAGGGCGAGGAAACCCCAGGTCGGTGGAACCGTCTCCGCGGTGAGCGGGCCGACGATCCCGAACCCCTCGGTGGCGTTGTGCAGCCCGAACCCGACGATGAGCAGTACCGCGAGGCTGATCTCCCCGGCGGCGGCCGACTGTCCGATCGCCAGGCCTTCGGAGAAGTTGTGCAGTCCGATGCCAACGGCGATCAGCAGCGCCAGTCGTCGGGCCGGTGACACGAGGTCCAACCGCCCGAGGGTCGGCTCATCAATGGCCATCGCGCCGGGACCGAATCGTCGATCGGCCCGGGTACGGTCGCGGTCGCGCATCCAACGTTCGTAATACACGAGGCTGAGCAGCCCGATCACCAGACCGGCCACGAATACGGTGGACAGCCCGGCGAATCGGGCCCAGCTGCCGGTGTGCTCCACCGCGACGGCCGTCAGCGCGGTCTCCACCGGCTCGATCGCGTGAGTCAGCACATCCCACAGGAGGAAGAGCAGGATTCCGGTGGCGGTCGCGTTCAGGAACGCCCGGAGGCCGAGCGAGGGCGCGCGCATGCGACCGATCGGCAGGCCAAGGAAAATCGTGAACCCCGCGACCGCTCCGAGGACCGCAATGCCGACCGCACTCATTCCAACCCCCGCGACGTTTAGGCCCGGCTAACTTAGGGACGCCTAACCTAGACCTTCCGTTGGCGCATCTGTCAAGGTGGGCTAGTGAGTGACGTCGCCGCAGCAGGACAGGCACAGCCGGCGACGATCACCCCGAGTTCGGGCCGCTACCTCGAGGCGGCCTACTACATCCGGCAGGAAGGGGAGGTGGTCCGCCGGGGACGGCTTGCGGACTGGCTTGGGGTGGCACCGCCCACCGTGACCCAGGCGTTGGCGCGGCTGACCCGCGACGGGTTGGTGGAACCGGGCCCGCACCGCAGTGTCGGGTTCACCGCAGCCGGGCTACGCGCGGCCGAGGAGATTGTGCGCAGACACCGGGTGGCCGAGGTCTGGCTCAACCGGGTGCTCGGCTTCGACTGGGTCACCGCCGACCTGGAAGCGCAACGGCTGTCCTACTCCTTGTCCGACCGTGTGATCGACCAACTGCAGCGGGTGCTTGGCAATCCAGCTACCTGCCCGCACGGCAACCCGATCCCCGGGGTCGAACAGCCAGCCGGGCGCCTCCACTGCTTGGGCGGGCTCGAGCCGGGTCGGCATGCCAAGATCGGTCGGATCTCCGAGGTGGCCGAGCATGAGGCGCCGGAGCTGCTGACCCTGCTCTACGCCGCTGGCCTGACGCCGGGCACCGAGGTCATCGTCGGAAACCGCCATGTCTCCGGGAACGGCGTCGTCGTCGAGGTCGGCGACCGGGTCCATCAGTTGCCGGACTGGGCGGCGAGTGCCATCTGGGTCGAGGCGTAAGCGTCAAGGTCACCTTGGTTCTCGATGACCTGGTTCGGGGAGGCGGCCGCCGTACGACTATGACGCAAGTGTGTTACGGGGGTAACATCCACGCGTGCGGGAACGCGAAGACGAGGGCTGGCTGCTGATCGCGGTATCGACCGGGTCGGCGACGGCGTCCCTGCGGGTCTTCGTGTGGCGGAAGCTGCGGGGTCTCGGCGCGCTGTATGTGCAGCAGTCGGCCTGCCTGCTGCCGGACCGCCCGGAGGTACGCCGGCAGCTGCAGCGGCTCCTGCACCGGGTGGCCCGCGAGGGTGGGCAGGGACGGCTGCTGCGGCTGCGGCTGGTCGACGAGGACGAGCGGCGGGCGGTCGTGGCCGAGCTGCAGGCCGCCCGTGACGCGGAGTACGCCGACCTGCTGGAGCGGCTGCCGAGCTTCTTCGCCGAGCTGGAGATGGAAACGGCGCGCGGCCGGGCCAGCTACGTCGAGGTCGAGGAGTCCGAGGCGGACCTGACCCGGTTCCGAAACTGGGCGAAGAAGATCGAGCAGCGGGACTACTTCGGCGCGCCGCTCCGCGCCGCCGTCCGGATGGAGCTGGGGCGGGCTGCGGAGGCGCTGAGCGCGTTCGAGGCTGCCGCACTGGCCGCGGAGAGCGCCCCGTATCTCGCCGCAGTCGCCGACCAGGACACCGTGACCCCGCCCTCGAGCGCGCCCCGGTTGCGTGCGGTGGATCCCTCTTGAGCGGTCTGCTGCACTCGATCTCGGCCGACCCGGCCCCACCACCACTTCACTTCCGGAGGTCTCCGATGTGGCGCGCTGACGGCGAAAACGGCGGTGGCTCCGGGGGGTGGCTCCTGCTCCTCGACCACCCCGCCCTGCTGGTGGCCCTCGCCGTGACGGTGCTGGTGCTGCTCCTCATCACCGGGACCACCGCCTGGGTCATCACCCGGCGGCTGCGAGGGAGCGCGGTAGTCGGCCGCGGGCTGTTGCAGCTCAAGGCTCAGGGGTTACCCCCGGGTCCCGGCCGGGAGCTGGCGACGCTGCGGCTGTCGCTGGAGCAGGCGACCGACTACACGGCCAGGAGCGTGGCGCTGGCTCAACAGGCCGGCCGCCCGGTGGGTGACCTGCCGGCGCTCACCCGGCGGCTGCTCGGCGTGCGCTCGGCCCTGGACGGTGAGCTGGCCCTGCTGGAGCGGGAGCCGGACCCGGCCCGACTGCGGACGGTGCTGCCCGCGGCCCGGGCCCGGACCGAGGAGGTGACCGCCGCGGCGACCCGGATCCGCAACGCCCTGGGGCAGGTCGAGGCGGCGGACACCGGTGCCGAGATGGCGGCGCTGACCGACGACGTCGCGACCGAGGTCAATGCGCTACAGGCCGGTGTTACGTCGCTGCGCGGGCTCGGCGGTGCCGGTGTCTGACCGGTCCACCATCACCGCAGGCCCCGGGCTCGATCGGAGGCCGGTGTGGCACGCCGTCGGCCCCGCCGAAGTGCTCGCGGCCGTCGGCTCCGACGGCGACGGCCTGACCGAGTCGGAGGCGGCGCGCCGGCGGGCGGCGCTGGGGGCCAACCTGACCGCCGAGGTGAAGAGGGAGCCGTTCGCCAAGGAGCTGCTGGAGTCCTTCACCGAGCCGCTGCAGTTGCTGCTGGTCGCGGTCGGCGTGCTCTCCGCGGTCTTCGGTGAGCTCTCCGACGCCATCGCGATCTTCGTGGTCATCACCGCGGTCGCGGTTACCGAAACGGTGACCGAGCTCCGCGCCTCGAACGCGATCGCGGCGCTGAAGAAGCTGACGGCGCCGGTGGCCCGGGTCCGCCGCGACGGCGCCACCGCCGAGCTGCCGGCCGCCGAGCTGGTGCCGGGTGACGTGCTGGTCTTCGAAGCCGGCGACCTGGTTCCGGCCGACGCCCGGGTGCTCGACGCGGCCGGGCTGCTGGTCGACGAGTCGAGCCTGACCGGCGAGGCGCAGCCGGTGGGGAAGGGCCCGGCGGCGGTCGCCGAGGCGAGCGACCTCGCCGACCGGACGAGCATGGTCTACGCCGGCACCGCGGTGGTGGCTGGCGAGGCGCACGCGGTGGTCGTCGCCATCGGTGCCCGCACCGAACTCGGCGAGCTGGGCCGGCTGACCACCACCGAGCGGGAACCGGCCACGCCGCTGCAGCGCTCCCTCGCCGAGCTGGCCCGCGCCGTCCTGGTCCTGGCCGTGCTCGCCAGCGTCGGGGTTCCGCTGGTCGGCCTGCTCGCCGGCCGCGGTTTCCGGGAGATGCTCCTCGACGGGCTGACGCTGGCCTTCGCCACCGTGCCGGAGGAGCTGCCGATCCTGGTTACCGTGCTGCTCGCGGTCGGCGGCCGGCAGCTGGCGAAGCGGGGTGCGCTGCTGCGCCGGCTCCGGGCCGGGGAGGCCCTCGGCGCGGTCAGTGTCGTGGTCACCGACAAGACCGGGACCCTGACCGAGAACTCCCTGCGCCTCGTCGAGGTCGTCGGCGACCGGAAGGAGGTCCTTTGCACCGCGCTGGCCTGTCAGGCGCCCGGCGGTCGGCAGAGCCGGGAGCCGCTGGAACGTGAGCTGGCGCGGGCCGCGGCGGAGTCCGGCCTGAGCTGGGGCGCCGAGCCGTTGGCGGCGAACCCGTTCGACTCCGAGACGAAGGTGCTCAGCCGGGTGTGGCAGGTCGACGGGGAGGTACTCGTGGCGGCCTCGGGTGCCCCCGAGGCCGTCCTCGCCCGCTGCGTCCTGGCCGAGCGCCAGCGGCAGGACTGGCTCCGCCAGGTCGAGGAGCTGTCCCGCCGGGGGCTGCGAGTGATCGCGTTCGCCCGCCGGTCGCTGCCCAACCCACCCGCCGGCGTGTCGGAGGCCGAGCGGGATCTAAGCCCGGTCGGGCTGGCCGGCTTCGCCGACCCGATCCGGCCCGGGGTCAAGGACGCCGTGGCGGAGCTGGCGCGCGCCGGCGTCGCCACCCTGGTGGTGACCGGGGACCATCCGAGCACGGCGGCGGCGATCGCCCGCGACGCCGGCTTGGCCGAGGGGGACATCCTCACCGGCGGGGCAGCGCTCGCCGGCCTCGACGACGTGGCGCTGACCGCCCGCCTGCGGCACGCCACCGTCGTCGCCCGGGCCACCCCGGCGGACAAGCTGCGGCTGGTGCGGTTGCTGCAGGGCCGCGGCGAGGTGGTCGCGGTGACTGGCGACGGCGTGAACGACGCACCGGCGCTGGCCGCCGCCGACGTCGGGATCGCGATGGGCCGCCGCGGCTCGGACCTGGCCCGCGAGGCGGCCGGCGTTGTCCTCACCGACGACGCCTACCCGACGGTCGCGGCCGCCGTCGCCAAGGGCCGCAACATCGGCTCCCAGCTGCGCCGCGCGGTCGCGTTCTACCTCGGCGCCAAGCTCGCGCTGGTCACGGTCATGCTGGTCCCGCTGCTGCTCGGCCGGGACGCCCCGTTCACGCCGGCCTCGATCGTTCTGCTCGAGCTGTTCATGGACCTCGGCGCCTCCGTCGCGTTCGTCGCCGAGCCGTCGGCACCCGGGACGATGGACCGACCTCCCCGACGCGCCGACGCCCGCTTCCTGGACCGCACCGAGCTGGCGACGATCGGGCTGGTCGGGCTGGCGCTCACGGTCGCGGTGCTGCCGCCGTTCCTGCTCCTGCACCCGCTCGGGCACGCGAGGGCGGCGGCGGTACTGGCCTGGCTGGCCGGTCACGCGCTCATCGCCTGGGCGTTGCGGGCGCAGCCGAGGCTGGCGTGGACCCGCAACCCGGCCTTCCCGGTCTGGGCGGCGTCCGCCGCGGTCGTCGGGTTGGTGGTCACCCTCACCCCGCTCGGCCACGCGGTGCACCTAACCGGCCTCGCAGCCAACCAGCTCGGCATCGTCGCTATCACGATCGCCGCGGCCGTGACCGTTGCCGCGGGCGGACGGTTCCGGTTGGGCCTGAGGAGTCGACTGTGAATCACGCCGCCGCGGCCGCCGGGGCCGCCCCGATCACCCGTCCACAGCGCCAACGACCGGAGAGGAGCGTCATGGGGCGCGATGAGATGCGACAGGAGGGCCATCACCGCCGGCATGACTACGAAGACTTTGCCGACCGGTACGACCGTGGCCAGCCGCATGTGGCTATGACGACGACGAGGTCGGCCGCCGCTACCACGAGGTCGCCGGCAACGTCGACGAGAACACTTACCGCGAGTCGGCCCGCGGCGCGTTCGAGCGGATGGACCCCGACCAGCGTCGCCAGTTCGGCCAGCTGCTGCACGAGCACGCCCACGGCTCCGGTCACGACAGCGGCTACGACGGGTCCTCCGACGACGCGCAGGGCCTCGCCGAGATGACCACCCGCGTGCATCAGCAGAACCCGGGTCTGCCCGGCCAGCTGCTCGGAGCGGCCGGTGGTGCCGGCGGGCTCGGCGGGCTGGTTGGCGGCGGTGGTGGCGGCGGACTGGGGGGACTGCTCGGCGGCGGCCACGGCCCCGGTGAACGTGGCGGCGGTGGCAACCCGGTTGCCAGAGCAGCCCTGGCCGGGATCGCCGCCTACGCGGCGAAGAACCTGATGAGCCGGCGTCAGGCGTAAGCCGGCGACACCTGCTGCCACGAACGAGGGCCCCGGCGGTCCCCCATTGCGGGGACTCGCCGGCCGCACCTCAGTTACAAGAGATCGGACCCGGCCGAGCGGTCGGTAAGCCCACGAAGGAACGGAGACCACCATGTCGACATGTCGCGGTAGGCCAGCTGGTCCACGACGGCACTGACGGTGCCGTCACCGCCGCCGATCACGACCAGGGCCGGACGTGACCGCAGCGCCGACTCGAGGGCGGCCGCCAGCTCCGCCGGCCCACGCACCGCCGTACTGGCGTCGAGGACGAAGCCCGCCTGCCGTAGCAGGCGCTGGGCCACCGGGAAGAAGGCCGCGCCCCGGCGGGATGCCGCATTGGACCAGCAGCACGGCCCGTCGATCCCGTCGAATGATGGATTCCAGCCCTTCCTTGGTCCTGTTCACCGGTCCCCGCCGTACGGGCTCGCGGTGAGCTCGGCGACGCAGACGGGATCCAGCCGTGGATCGTCCCGATCCGGCCGCGACGGGGCCTGGTGGAAGGACAACCGGGCTGCGCGACCGTCGAGGGCCACGGTGGCGATCCCGTTGTGAAACCAGGGGCCACGGGTCATCTCCCAGCTCACCGCAGGTGCGGGCAGCCCGACGGAGCGGGCGAGCAGCCGCCCCAACCACCGGCTGGGGCCGGTTCGCGACAGCCTGTCCGCGATCTGCACGCTGCGCTGCGTCGGGTTGCGCAGCGGCGAGCAGACGGCCTGATAGACCGGGCAACCGACTCCGTCGCCTGCCGGGAAGGACGCCCGCGCCAGGTAGGAGTAGTGCACGTCACCGGAGAGAAAGAGGATCGTCGCCGGGCGCCGCCCGTTGACGCGGGCACCGACGTGTGCGACGAGGCGCATGAGCGCGTCGAAACTGAGCCGGAACGCCGCCCAGTGCTCGAGGTCGACGGCCTGCCTGACCCTCTCACCCAGCCAGGCCGCCAGTGGGCCCCACGCCCCGCCGCACACGGCCTCGTTCCAGCCCTCGAGATCGAAGACGGCCGGCGGCAACAGGACGGGTAGCGAGCTGGCGATCAGCAGTTGGTCGAACTCGCCGGCGGTCTGCGCCACGATCCAGTCCCACTCGGGCGGATCGACCATCCGCCGGTGGTCGGTCTCCAGGATCCGCCCACAGCGGGAGTCCAGGACGAGCAGCCTCGTCCCGCCGTAGTCCCGCCGATAGCTCCACCGCACCGGCTTACCGCCGTCTGCCTCGGCGTCGGCACGGGCGGCGAACTCGCGCAGCAGCGGGCCGGCGTCGGGCACCGACTGCACCTGCCCGAATAGCTCGTCGGCCGCCAACTCCTCGGGATCCAGGTTGCCCAGCTGCTGGTAGAGCCAGTAGGCCATCAGCCCGCCGGTGATCCGCTCCCGCCACCACGGGGTCGCCGCCATCTGCCGGCGCCAGGCCGCCGAGGTGTTCCAGTCGTCATGAATGTCGTGATCGTCGAAGACCATCGCCGTAGGGATGGTGGACAGGAGCCAGCGCACCGTCGGCTCGCTCCAGGCCTCCCGATAGAGCTGGCAGTACTCCTCGAAGTCGGCGACCTCCGTGCCGGGCGGTCGGCTGGTGTCGCGTCGACTCCGGATGAAGTCCTGGGTCTCCGGCGACGTTGCGTCCGCATACACCTGGTCCCCGAGGAAGAGCAGCAGCTCAGGCCAGCTCTGGTGGTCCGTGCGTCGCAGCTCGGCGGCCAGCGCCTGCAAGGCATCCACACCCACCCCTTGCCGGTGCCGGGTGCGATCCAGCGTGTAGGGCTCGCGGTTCGGACGCGTGACCCGGCACGACCCGAAAGCCACCCGGAACGGTCGTTCTGGATGCGTTGTGCGGATGACGCTGGTCGGGAAGGAACGTGCCGCCGGCGGCCACACGCGGGTGCCGTTCAACGACAGCTCGTACGGCGTCACTGAGCCCGGTTCCAGCCCGTCGAGCTGCACGAGCGCGAAGTGGTGTCCTGCCACGTGGAACGTGCGCGCCGCGCGGCCGAGAACCTCGACCGAGGCCGGGCCGTCGGTCTCCACCCAGACGGTGGCGCGACGGTCGTCGACGAAGCGCAGCATCGGTCCGAGAACGATGTCCGGCATCCGCTGCTCCCTTCGTCCGAAGTACTCGGGCTCGGTCCAGGAACGGACCGCTCGAGAGTCGACTGTAAGGCGGCCAGAGGCGCTCGGCTCAGCCCGGGTACACCGCGCGGGTCGTTGTCGTGCCCGACCCTCCAAGAGATCTTCGTCGTGGATGTAGGTGGCCGACACCGGCCGGCTTATCCGGCTCTTCGCACTTCGCCGGGGTGACCTCGACGTGCCGGTCATTCACGCGGCCCTGCTGACCGCGACGTGGAGCATGATGCGCCGCCGGTAGTTGTCCTGGTTGCGAAAGCCGCAGCCGACCCGCTTCACCTGCTTGATGACGCGGTTGAACCCCTCCGTCCGGGCGTTGGTGAGGTCTTTCCCCGCCGGGAAGGGCACGTCGTCGGTGGCAGCGTCACATTGCAGGTCGGGAGAACCCACATGACGCGACGGACTCGACCATCCCGGCTGCCCGGTGCTGGCGCAGCCGTCGACGCGGTCTCCGCCTTCATGCCTCGGGCGGCTAGATTCGATCATCGGCTGACTTACCTCATCGGCCGCTCGTTCGCTGACGACACGGTTGGAACGGCATGACGCGGCTGCGCTCGTGGCTGCGCTGGCTCACCGCAGCCAGTCTCGGGATCGACGTGTACGTCCATTGGCATCTGGCGCCGCGCTTCGACACCCTGAAGAGCAGCGTCAGCCCACACGTCAGCCAGGGCCAGCTGTTCCGTATCGAGGCCGTCCCGCCCTGCTCGCGATGGTGCTGGTACTCCTCGTTCGTTGGCGGTCGGCCGCCGCGTTCGCCTCGCTGGTCGCCGCGGGCGGGGTGGTGGCGGTGTTGCTGTATCGGTACGTGGACGTGGGGTCAATCGGCCCGCTGCCAGACATGTGCGACCCCACCTGGTACGCCGAAAAGACTCTCAGTGCGGTAGCGGAAGCGGTTGCCGCCGTGGCGGCGCCGCTGTACGTCTGTCTCCCCGCAACCACGAAAAGCGCGCGCTTCTCTTAGCGGATCCAAAAGGGAGCGGGCACGCCTGCCGACAATTGTCCCCCCTGCGGCATCTCGGATTCGAGGCGGAGCACGCGGCCGGCCAACGCTTGCCGTCCCGGAAGGTTCACCGCGAACCGCCGGGCACGTCGCGAACCTGGCCCGCGGCCGGCATCGCTGCGTGTCGGGCGATCGAGGTTGAACCGCCGGCCGGCTCGATGCGTGTTATGGGCAGCGACCGCACCGGAGGCGACATGAGATCAGACCGCCGTGCCAAGACGCCTCGACCACAGCGTCACTGGGTGGGTATCGGCGTTGTCGCGATGACGGCTCTCTCGATCAGCGCCTGTGGCGGTGGGGGTGGCGCGAAGTCCTCGGCACCGAAGCCCAAACCGTCGGTCGCCCCAAGCAGCGCCACTTCGAGCGGGGGCCCATCGTCCGCGGCGCCTAGCGGGAGCGCCGGCAAGGCAACGATGGTCACCGCGGACGAAACCGAGTTCACGATCACGTTGTCCACCACCAAGTTCACCGCAGGGACGTACACGTTCGTCGCGAAGAACACCGGCAACGCCCCGCACGCACTCGAGATCGACGGGCCGGGCGTGAGCGACCGCAAGACCACCACCATCTCCGGCGGTGCCTCAAGCACTGTCACCGTGACGTTGCAAAAGGGCAGCTATGAGCTCTACTGCCCGGTCGACGGCCACAAGGACCGGGGCATGGAATTGCACATCACGGTGTCCTGAGGCTGGCCGCGCTCCGGTGCTGCAGTCCAGTAGAAAGCTGCTGATTATGTCCACACCGACCCGCGGTCCCAGCCCCCCGTAGGGGCGTGGTCGATGAGCACCCTTCAGCACTTGCCGCCGTCACCCAACGCTTAGAGAACGCTCCCAGCAGGGGCGCTCGCGGCCAGTGCGACGGCGTGGAGACGGACCATGGGGACAGGACAGTAGGTCCGCCCGACAAGGTGCGCGGCTGGCAGGGCAGCCAGTACGGCGGGGGCAATGAGCAGTCCGGCAAGTGCCAACCCGACGACGGCTGACGGAACGACACCGAGGGGTCGGGCAGGCGCCAGAAGGCGCCGGACACGCGTAAGCGCTGTCGAACCACCGGCGCCGAAAGCGCCGGACGGAGTCTGAGCACCAGCCATCCGCGCAAGGGCGCCGGCGACAGTGAGCCGGTCCTGCCGGCGGGCCGCGGCGTCGTCGGCGAGCATCTCGAGCAACCGCGCGATCTCGTCCCGGGCGATGCGAAAGAGTGCCAGGCTGGGGAATGCCTGGGCAAGGGCGTCGGCGCCAGCCAGCACGAGGTGGTGCCGTCCGCCGAGGTGCGCCCGTTCGTGAGCCAGAACGGCGCGCAACTCAGCCGGCCCAAGGGCGGTAAGTGCGCCCGTGCTGAGCACGATCCGGCCGGTGCCCGGGAGGCAGTAGGCGATCGCACCGTCGGCCTCGACCACGGTGACGCCTAACGCCGCATCGCGGCGACCAACCAGCTCAAGCGCCCAGGAATGTGCCTGCCGTCTTCGGGCGGCCTGTCGGAGTGCGCGGGTGGTGCAGTAGGCGACGCGCGAGCTGACGGCGCCGGCCAGGACAATTCCGGTCCCCGCGGCGGCCGCGCCGCCCGGTGTGGCGTAGGCACTGCGAACTGCCATCGCGCAGGAGCGCAGCAGGTCGGCCAGCCCGTGGGAGAAGACGCTGGCCGGCACAGCAAGCGAGAGGCCGGCGAGCACGGGCGCGACGACCATCGACACGCTGACGACCTGCCAGGCGGCCACACCGAGGCGGGGTGCTTGCACCGGCCAGGCCGCGTCTCGTAGCCGTCGCGGCACGACCAGCGCAAGTACCAACGCATATCCGGCCAGCGCCGCGGCAGAGATCACTTAGGACTCCGCGGTGCCGTCTCCAGGGCGGTGCTCAGCTGAGCCGCCTCCGCAGGGCTCAGCTGCTGCAAAAATGCGGTCAGCGTGCCCGACCGGTCACCGCTGGTCGCCAAGGCCTCTCGCATCAGTTCCGCCGCATAGGACTGACGACTGCGGGCCGCGGCGTAGCACCAGGCCCGCCCGACCATGTCACGGCAGACCGCGTCCTTGCGGAACAGGTTGTCCAGCACAGTGAGCACCGAGGTATAGGCCAGCGGCCGGGCCCGATCGGCGTTGAGTCGATCGAGCACTTCGCGAACGGTCATCGGCTGTGCCGCGCGCCACAGCCAGTCCATCACCTGCGCCTCCAGGCCGCCGAAGCCCCGCACCGGGTCTCCCTTCACTCGAGATGTCCTATGGTGCATCGTAGCCAGGGCTGGTGAACCGATCGACTATGCCGAAGAGGGGACTCGTGACGCTCCTGGCCGACGGAGTCGGGCAGTTGGTCTCCGCCGGGCCGCTGCTGCTCGCCGTCCCGATCGCCCTCGCGGCCGGGGCCGTGTCGTTCTTCTCGCCCTGCTGCCTGCCCCTGGTCCCCGGCTACCTGTCCTACGTCACCGGGCTGACCGGCGCCGACCTTCGGGCGCATCCTGGCGGTGCGGCTCGGGACATCGCCACGGGTGGAAGCGCCGACATCGGCGTGGTCGCGACTGAAAGGGCACCCAGGAAGTCCATCCGGGGCCGGACCTTGGTGGGTACGGGCCTGTTCGTACTCGGATTCGCCGTTGTGTTCACCAGTTACGGTGCCGCCTTCGGAGGAGCCGGATTCCTGCTGCAGCGCTACGAGCTCGGGCTGACCCGAGTGCTCGGGGCGCTGACCATCCTGCTGGGCGCAATGTTCCTAGGATGGCTCCCCCGTCTGCCCGGCCTGGGAGCAGCTGACCGCACGCTGCGGCTGGGCTACCAGCCGAGGCTAGGGCTGGCCGGCGCGCCGCTGCTCGGCGTCTTGTTTGCCGTGGGCTGGACACCGTGTATTGGCCCGACGCTGGCCGCCGTGCTCGCGCTGAGCTCCACCACGGGTACTGCCGGCCGCGGCGCCTTACTGGCCTTCAGCTACGCGCTCGGACTTGGCGTGCCGTTCCTGCTGATTGCCGCAGCTCTTGGGCGGATGCTGCGCGCGGTCACGTTCGCCCGCCTGCATGCGGCCGGCATCATGCGCCTCGGTGGACTGCTGTTGATCACTGTCGGACTGCTGGAACTGTCCGGGGTTTGGACCGACCTGATCGCCCAGTTGCAAGGGCTCATCTCCGGTACCACCGTGCCGCTGTGAGCGGGCGGGAACGACTCCCGTGGAACGCCTGATCGTCGTACGACCCGAAATGGTGTCCCGCTGACCACTCGAAGGGCAGGCAGGTCCACCCCCATTGCACAACGAAACCTGCCTACTAGATACGGTAGTAGCTGTGGGTCGACAGGCACGGCGGCGGCTGGGACTGCTTGCCGCTGTCGCGATCGTCGCCACAGCCGGTTGTCGGTCGGCTCAATCCGACGAAGCGTCCCGACGGCTCGCGGTGAACGGGCTGGTCTTGGCGCCGGCACAGCGCACGACGATGGCGCGGCTGACCGGAACCACGCTGACCGGCCAGCGCCTGGACACCGTCAGCTGGCGAGGGCACGTGATCGTCGTCAACTTCTGGGGATCTTGGTGTGCGCCGTGTCGCAAGGAGGCACCGGAGCTGGCCCGGACCGCCCGAGCAACGGCTCCATATGGCGTGCGCTTCCTAGGCGTGGACATCCGCGACAAGCTGTCGGCGGCGCGCGCCTTCGAGGCCCGGTATGGCATTCCGTATCCGAGCTTGTACGACCAGCCCTCGCGCAACGCCCTGCAGTTCAACGGCATTGTGGGACGGGCGGTGCCGTTCACGATCGTCTTGGACGCGGAGGGCCGGGTGGCGGCGCGGTATCTGGGCGCCACTTCGTACGCACCGCTCCGGGAGACGATCGCCCAGGTCGTCGGTCCGGCGATGTCGCGATGAGCCGGGCTCGCATTCGACTGGTCGCCGCCGGCGCCGGCCTGATACTGGTGCTGAGCAGCTGCGCCACCGGTCGCAGCGTTTCGACCGCAAGCGGCCCCGGCGGCGCGGCATCGCCCCGGCCGACCTCAGGCACCCTGACTCCGGCTGCCCGGCTGGCTCTTGCAGCCTGCCCCAGACCCGGCAGCCCGCCGCTGTCCGGTGACACCAAGGCCCTCGGTCGGGGCAGGCTGCGCTGCCTCGGGCCTGGTCCGGCGGTTGACGTGACGACGTTGGGCGGCTCCCGACCGGTGCTGGTGAACCTGTGGGCCAGCTGGTGTGACCCCTGTCGCCGGGAGATGCCTCGTCTCGAGCGCGCGGCGACTCTCGCCGGCGACCGGCTCATGGTCCTCGGCATCGACACCCTGGACTCGGCTCGAAGCGCAACCGAGTTCCTGACCGCCGTTCAAGTCACGTATCCGCAGCTGGCGGATCCGAACGGTCAGGTCCGCGCGCACATAGGAGCCATCGGGCTCCCAGTCACCCTCCTCATCACCCCGTCCGGTCAAGTGAGCTACCGCAAGCTCGGTGAGCTTCACCCCAGTGACCTCGTGGCGGTGCTGGCCAAGGCCGGCATACCGGCCCGAGCCGATCAGTTGGAGGGAGGATGAGGGGTCGGCATACCAGATCCAGCCCGGTGGCCGTTGCGCTGCTCGTCCTGGCAGCCAGCGCCTGCGGCGGCACCGCAGAGCCGGGCGCTCACCGCAAGCCCGGCGGGACCGGGGCTGACTTCCGCGGGTTCGCGGTGAGCAGCACCCTGCGCAAGCCGGCGGTGGTGTTGACCGACACCGCTGGTCGGCCCTACGACCTGGTACGTCGGACCCGAGACCGGGTCACCCTGATCTTCTTCGGCTATAGCCATTGCCGCGACACCTGTCCGGCCACCATGGCGGTCCTGGCCCGGGTGCTCCAGGCGCTTCCGGCCGCGGTGGCCGACAAGACCACCGTTGCCTTCATCACCACCGACCCGGCTCGCGACACCCCGGCCGTGCTGCACAGCTGGCTGGGCCGATTCGACGCGCGGATCGTCGGGCTCACCGGTGCGTCAGCAGCACTCACTCAGGCCGCCGAGACCGTCGGGCTGCCGCCGGCCGTGGTGCACGCCAGGCCCGGCGGTTATGACGTCGACCACGGCGCGGATGTGTACGCGTACGGCCTCGACGACCTCGTCCATCTGGCCTACGCCCCCGACGACCCGGTGAGTTGGTACCTGCACGATCTCCCGCAGCTGGCTGCTGGTCGCAACCCCGCTCCGCCAGACATCACTGACCTGATAGCGACCGGCGCCGTTGGAAGAATCGGGCCGGTCAGCCTGTTCGGTGCCTTCGTCCACCAACCGGCGCCTGGCTCCGACCAAGCCCGTATCACCGCCACCCTCGTGACGGCAAGCGAAGGCGGTGACGAGCTGGTGACGGTTGCCAGCCCGGTCGCTGACGGCTTCCGACTCATCGGGCGGAACGGAACGCCCGTTGATCGGGTGCCTCTGGTGATGGGCGACCCGCTGCTGATCGCACCCGCCAGGGTGCGCCTCGAGCTCACTGGGGTACGCGTCCGGCTTGCCAGCGGCCAGCTCGTCCCGGTCACCTTCACCTTCGCAGCGGCGGGCAGCGAAACTCTGCGCCTGCCGGTCGTGAATCCATGATCTCGCCACTCCGCACCCGTCACTTGTCCCATCCTCCTACTAGTCCGTATAGTAGAAGCAACACACGAGGGAGCGATCGAATGGCATCGGGCCATACCAGGACACGGGCTGCAGCCGAGCGGGTGACACGCTCCGCCGAGCTGCGACAGGCTCGTGCACAGGCCCAGCGACGGCAACGGCTCTTAGTCGCCGGCGGCGCCGTCGCGGCCGTGGCCGTTGGCGTGCCCGCGGTGCTCACCCTGGTCCTCGGAGGGGGCCGCTCGACCGCAAGCAGCCCAGAAACCGGCGCACTGCCGCCCGCAAACTCTTATGGATCGACCGCACGACCGCCGTGGCCGGCACCATCTGACCCCCAGCCGGGCGCCCAGGCCGCCGGCCTTGAGGTCGCGCCGATGAGCCAGATGGGGCAGATGGCGGAGCACTTCCACGCCCACCTTGACGTGCTCGTCAACGGCAAGTCGATGCCGGCGCCGGCCGACCTCGGGATTGACATGATGAGCGGCACCGGGGCGATGAGCGATCTGCACACTCACGACAACAGCGGCGTGATCCACATCGAAGCTATGAAAGACCGCCGCTACACCCTTGGGCAGCTTTTCAACGAGTGGAACGTGCGGCTGGACGCCACCCACCTGGGTGGCCTGACAGCCGACCCGAAGAACACTCTGGTCACCTATGTCGACGGCAAGCCACTGTCTGGCAACCCGGCCGTCCTCGAGCTCAGGCCCCGGCAGGAGATTGCCATCGTCTACGGCCCGCCGGGCCGGTCGTCATCGATTCCGACGCGATACGACTTCGGAGCGGGCGAATGACGACACGAGAGATGAGGAGACTCAATTGAGTGCTTGGTACCCGGTGGTCGCCCTGGTCTGTCCTGCCGGCATGGGCCTGATGATGTGGGTCATGATGCGGGGTGGCCGCCAGCGCCCGTCCCCACCGCCGACCGCACATCAGGCTACGGTCAACCAGTTACGCGCTGAGATCGAATGAGCTGCGCGCCCGTGACCGAGCCACCGCTTCACAAGGCATCGGGTCGTAGCCGAGTCAGTTCCGCGCATGAGCATGGCCGATGTCCTGGCCGTGACTTGGACGTGATGTACGGCTGAGCCGACGGAAGAGAACGCACGCGGATCACGGCGGTCTGTTCAAGGTCGTCGAAGTGAAGCGAACTGCCGAAGGCAACGCCGAAGCCCCCGCCAACGGAGGGGGCTCCGGTCCATCTCGGTCTACTTGCAGCAGCACTGCTCGCACCGGCAGCAGCAGCTCGGCTGGTCGCAACACGGACACATGACAGTCACCTCCTCATCCCCGGTGGGCACCAGGTTCCGGGCTCGGGATCCGGACAGTCCTTGCCGGGCAGAGCGTCGGCCATCCGGGCAAGGTCGGCGCGCAGGGCGCCAAGCCGGACGAGCTCATGGTCTATCTCGCCGAGACGTTGACGAAGCAACTGCTCGGCGGGCTCGCAGGGACAGTTCCCCGTGTCTCGCAGGCGCAGCAGCGGTGCTATCTCGCGGAGCCGAAGGCCAAGCCGTTGCGCACCCTGGATGAACTGGAGCCGATCAACGAAGTCCTCGCCGTAGCGCCGATGTGCACCGCTCGTACGTGGAGGGGGAGGTAGCAGCCCCGCGCGCTCGTAGTAGCGGATCGTGTCCGGCCGCACGCCCACCCTGCTAGCAAGCTGAGCGACGCTCATCAACTGCGGGAGGGCGGCCGTCGTGCGCATGCTAGGCACGGTAAGCCTTGGAGCGTGGTCCAAGTTCAAGCTCGGTCCAGCGGTGTTCAGATAAGCAACGGCGTTCGTCCAACCGCGGTCCCCGTCCGTACCGCCCGCGTAGAGCTGTCCCGGCGTCTACTGTCCGGCGGCGACCGCGCCGGCGAGAAACAGCAGGCCGGCAGTGGGGTACCCAACCAGGAGGTCCACCACCCCAGGGGGCTGACCGCCGAAGAGACCCAAGTGGGCAAACAAGTGGATCAGGCCGACGACGGCCCCAAGCACCATCAAGACCTGCCCGGTGCGGATAAGCCGTCGCTTCTTACGGTGCAGGTCTCGGCGCTCCTCGTCCCGGCGCTCGATGGACGTCGATGCCGGAGGGGTCGGACGTGGGGGCTTGCCTTGCCGAAGACGCCAAGTCGGGCGGAAGTGCACCGGTCACCCCTCTCCCCGCTTTTGGGGGGCTATACGTCGTGAGCGCTGGTCCTCGGCGGCGGGTGCTATAAGAGATGCAGTGTCCGGTCGGGCATCGGGTACCGGGACCCATCCACGCTGCCGTCTGGCTCCCACGCCGGAGACGTCGTAGGGGGACATCAACGGTTCCCGTATTCCCAGTGCCAGGGCTCCGGCCGGCTGCCGCCGCGTCCGGCCCAGCCCGGGTGGTACCAGCCGTAACGGCCGGCGTTGGTTCGCATCCAGGACTGCTGTGGCGTGTTGAAGCTTTGGAGACCACCACAGAGGTCGACGGCCAGTCCCCAGCCGTGATTGCTGGTGCCGGGAACCGCCGCGAGTGAGGGCTTCTCCTGGTACACCCGGACCTGCTCGGCGTAGCTGCGGTAGGAGTCGGTCAGGCAGGGGGATCCGCCAAAGGCCTGCCGGTACGCCAGGGCCAGTCGTTCGAAGGCCAGCGCGGCATCGGCGCGCAACATGTGCCCTCGTATCGACAGGGGGCACAGCGCCTCAGCGGGTATCAGTCCGTTCGGGTAACTGCCATCCGTGTTCAGTAGATCGACCGTTACGCCACCGCAGCGAGCGGGGGCGACAGCCGGAGCAGCCACGGAGCGAGCCGCAGCCAGTCGCCGCGCCTGCTCGCGTGCGCGGCGGTCACGGGCCAGCTGAGCAGCGCGCTCCCTCACCCGCTGCTCAGCCACCAGGCGCCGCATCAATGTCTCGAGATCGTTCTGCGCTTGAGCGGCCTGGCTACGCAGCGATGCCACCTGTGCTTCGAGCGCATGCTCTTGGGAGGTCGCCTCGGTTGCCGCCTGGTCGGCCGCCTGTTGCAACTCGTCAGCCACCTTGCGCGCAACCATCTGGTCACGCAGCAGGTCCTGACGGTCCTGGGTCACCTGGCCGAGGTAGGTAGCCGCATCCAGCAAAGAGCCTGCGTCCCGGTCACCGGCCGCCGACAGAAGCGACAGGCCCGGTGGAACGGCGTTCTCGTAGGAGCTGCGAAGCAGCGCATCCACGCGTTGTTGGTTGACCTCGACCCGTTGGCGTGCCTCGTCGGCCTTGCGACGCTGGGACAGCGCACGCATGACCGACTGGGCGAGCCGCGCCTCGGCGACCTCATACGCCGCCGTGGCGGCGATGAGCCTGCGCTCAGCCTCAGCAGATCGTTGGCGAAGGGTGGCGAGCTCCGGACTCTGCGGAACCGCAACCGGGCGACCGACTCCGGCTGCCCGGGCGGGCCGATCCGAGGGCGCTGCGAGCACGACAGGCAACGCCAGGAGGGCAACCACCACCCATCGGGTCCGGGGGGACGGCGGCAACGTGTGGTGTGGGCTCCTGCGGCGCGGAGCCATGGGACTCGAAGCCATACCGAAGTCGGCGTCATGCGGCTGGGCGGAACGAAGCGCGACAAGGCGTGCGAAGATGGCATTGCGCATCAGGTGGTGGTCCTTGGGTTGGGTCGGTCAGGGTCTGGCTATCGGCTAGCCCGACCCGCCGTTAGATCCGCAACACTCCAAGTGCCGCCAACGACGGTGCTCCTCGCGCGTGGCTGACCGGAATCGTCAGGCCATCGGAAGCTCGGGCGACGACCGTGGGAATCCGAAGGCCCGCGGCAGTGGCGGCGTTCTGGGGATTCACCCACAGGGCCAGGCCGGCGCAGCCGTCATAGCGGTGGCAATTGACCGGTGTTGGGTCCGGATGCATTGGTGGTGGGATCCACGCAGCGATCTCGGTCACCATGGACAGGGTCGATGCGTGGGTCACGTGTCCGGAACGGTCGCCGCGCCGCTGCGGACCGGTGAGGGTCGAGGTGGTCTGCAGCCCGGCCAGCAGTACCAGGGCGACGAGAAGCAGCACGACCGGCGCGGGATCAACGGCCCAGCGGCTGGCCGGGATGGCGCCACGATCAACCGCCCGTCCTCCGTTCGTAGGTCGCGACAGGTCCTGCCGATTCCTGGCCACCGTAGCTTCTACACAACGCAGCACGGGACCGGCCGGCCACACTGCCCTTGGTTTTCGGCCAACGGCCGGTCCGAAGCGGCTCTGGGCACTGTCCCGACAGCTGAATCCGATGTCCAATCTCTACTCCGGCGCCGGCAGTATCAGTGTGACCGCCGCCGAGGGCGACCTTCCGATGTCGTGAGCTCAGCAGCATCCTTCGCCACGCCAAGCTTCGACGCCCTCCCGGATCGACCACCCGGCGATGCCGAGAGCGATCACGGGGTCGACCCATGATCCGCCCGACCACAGGGCCGTGACGGCGAGGCCCACGAGCACGGCGCCGGCCTGGGCGGCGCACATCAGGTTCTGGGTGCCCTCTCCCGCGGTGGCTTGGGAGCCCAGCCGAGCACCGAGACGGCGCTTGGCGATGCCGAGCAGCGGCATGACGACCACGCTGGAGGCGGTCAGCACGATCCCCAGCACCGTTGCCTCGGCCCGATGCCCACCGACCAAGTCTCGGATCGCCTCGATCACGATGTAGGGGGCGAGGAGCCAGAAGCTGACGGCCACCGCCTTCTCCGCTCGGCGTTCGGACGTCTCGGAGAGCCTCCGGGATCCGGTGAAGCGCCACACGACGATCAGACTGGCCAAGCCCTCGATCGTGCTGCCCAGGGCCCAGCCGATCAGGGCGATGGACCCGGCCGCGAAGCCGGCGATGAGTCCGAGCACGCCCTCGGCGGTCATCCAGCCCAGCGACGCCCAGGCCAGCCATCGAGCCAGCCGAGCAGTCCGAAGCCAGCTTGTATCGGCGGGCCGTGGGCTAGATGCCGTGGCGCTCGTCGAGCAGTGCGAGCACGTAGTCGAGCAGTGCGAGCACGTATCAGTGGCCGTGATGCCAGATGCGGTGTCCTGGCCCACCAGCGTGGCCCGCTTCGAGAGGTCAGCCGGGTTCATCAGGCGTGGGTGGCGTGCTCGTGGGCGGCGTGGCTGGCCGGCTCGAACTGGAAGGTGGAGTGGCCGACGTCGAAGTGGCCGGTCAGGCACTGCTGGAGCTCGTCAAGGAGCTGGGGGACGTGACCGTCGTTGAAGCAGCTGTCGTCGACCACGACATGGGCGGTGAGCACCGGCAGGTCGGTGGCCACGGTCGACGCGTGCAGGTCGTGGACGTCCCGGACGTGAGCGACTTCGAGCAGGTGGGCCCGCACTTTGGCCAGCTCGACCCCCTTGGGAGTTGCCTCCAACAGCACGTCGACCGCCTCTCGGAGCAGCTTCCAGGTCCGGGGCAGGATCAGCACCCCGATGAGCAGCGACGCCACGGCATCAGCTCGCAGCCAGCCGGTGGTGGCGATGACCACGGCGGCGATGAGCACGGCGAGGGCTCCGAGGGCGTCGTTGACCACTTCGAGGAATGCCGCCCGGGTGTTGAGGTTGGCGCCTTGTGTCCGGGCCAGCAGCAGGATCGACACGGCGTTGCCCAACAGGCCCACCAACCCGAAGACCAGCATCGCCGTGCTGGCGACCACTGGCGGTTCGAGCAGGCGCCGGATGCCCTCGACCAGCACGAACATCCCGACGGCGAGCAGCACCGCGGCTTGAGCCGCGGCGGCGAGCACCTCGGCCCGACGGTAGCCCCACGTCCGCTCGTCGGTCGCCGGGCGGTTGGCCAGGGTGGCGGCAACGAGGGCGAGGCTGAGGCCGGCAACGTCGGTCAGCATGTGTCCGGCATCGGCGAGCAGTGCCAGGCTGCCGGAGACGAACGCGCCCACGACCTCGACGACGAGGATGGTGCTGGAGATGCTGAGCACCATGGCCAGCCGCCGGCCGTAGCCCGCGCTGGCCGGAGCTACGTGATCGTGCCGGTTCTCGCTCATGCCGAGGTCCCGGTAGCGGCGCCCGAGGCGTTGGTGCTGTAGGTGGGGCACAGCGCCACGGCGCTACCAGTGGCGGCCAGCAGCCGTTCCGCAGCGCCGAGAACGCCGATCAGGTCGGGCTGGGTGAGGCGGTAGAACGACTGGCGCCCCACGGCACGGCTCGTCACCAGCTGGCAGCCGGCCAGGCAGGCCAGGTGTCCGCTGATGGTCGACTGCGCCAGGGACAGCGAGCGGGTCAGGTCAACGACCCGGCGTTCACCTCGGGCCAGTTCGTGCACGATGGCAAGCCGGGTGGGATCGCCCAGGCTGCGGAACAGCGCTACGGCAGGCCCGAGGTCGGCGTCGCATTCGCGTGGCATCATCGTCACATGCCGATAATAGCCCGCTAAACCGGACCCGGTCCCTTGGACAGATTGGCTAGCTATCACGCGACCCGCTCGGTGCCGGCAAGCCACTGGGCGTAGGTCTCGCGCGGTGTGCGGTGGCCGAGGCGCTCGATGAGCCACTCGCCGTTGTAGAGCTCCACGAAGGCGGCCACCGCCTGGCGCAGCTCGTCGACGTCGCGGTAGGTCCGGACCCACAGACACTGCTCCTTCAGCGTCTTGATCCAGCGCTCGGCGCAGCCGTTGCACTCCGGCTCGCCGGGGAAGGCGGGAGTCGGTCAGCCCGAGCCAGGCCAGCGAGCCGGTGAAGTGCGCTGAGCGGTACTGACCGGACTCAATCGGTGGTCGCAACACCGGCTTGTTCGAGGGAGCGTAGTTGCTCGTTGAGGGCCTCGGCCGGGGTCTTCCAGCCGAGGGTCTTGCGGGGTCGGGTGTTGAGCGCATCGGCGACGGCCTCGAGGTCTTCGGCGCTCCACCGGGACAGGTTGGTGCCTTTGGGGAAGTACTGACGCAGCAGCCCGTTGGTGTTCTCGTTGGTGCCGCGCTGCCAGGGCGAGTGCGGGTCGGCGAAGTAGACGTCGATCCCGGTGTCGAGCTTGAGTTGGGCGTGCTGAGAGAGCTCCTTGCCCCGGTCCCAGGTCAGGGATCTGCGTAGGTGTTCTGGAAGGGTGGAGATCCGGGCGGTCAGCGCGTCTCGCATGGCCGCGGCGCCGTAGCCGCCGAGCGCCGGCCCGTTCTTCGTATACGAGGTCATGCCGTAGCCCTCCGAGCGGGGCAGGTGCAGCAGCATCGTGAACCGCGTGGTGCGCTCGACCAGGGTGCCGATCGCGGAACGCTCCAGCCCGATGATCAGGTCGCCTTCCCAGTGCCCGGGGATCGCGCGGTCGGCGACCTCGCCGGGCCGTTCACTGATCATGACCTCCGCGGTGACGTGACCGCCGGGTCGTTGACGAGCGCGGGCGCGGGGAACCCGCAGCGCCCGCCCGGTGCGAAGGCAGGCGACCAGCTCACGCTTAAGCGCTCCACGCCCCTGGACGTAGAGCGCCTGGTAGATCGCCTCGTACGAGATGCGCATGGACTCATCGTCGGGGAAGTCGATGCGCAGCCGGTGCGCGATCTGCTCCGGGCTCCACGACCTCGCCCACCGACGATCTTGCCGCCTCACCTGGTTGCGCCCGTTCCAGCGCGGCGCCGCAGGCCCAGGCACCCCGACACCGTCGGGACGGCGAACCTGCCCGGCCAGACGCTCCTGGACGTACTCGCGCAGCCGATCGTTGGCCACCAGCTTGGCTGTCTTCGGACGTCGAGCGACCAGCTCCGCCTTCCACTGCGCGACTCCGGCTCGGTACTCCAGGTTCCCGCCTCGCGTCGCCGCGTTGCGGCGCAACTCTCTGGAGATCGTCGACGGGTCTCGCCCCACGCAGCGCGCGATCTCTCTGACGCCAGCGCCCTGCGCCCGGAGCACGGCGATCTCCTCACGCTCCGCGAACGACAGATACCGACCAGAGAGCCGGCCGACCTCGAACGGCGACATGCCGCCACCCTCGCGGAACCAGCGGCTCCCGGCGGCCTGCGACGCACCGACCGCGACCCCTGCGTCCTCGCTGGTCAGCCCTCGCGCGATCAGTATCCAGAACTCGCGCTCCACCTCCCGCCGAAGCGACGGCGCACCCGGCGACTTCATCGGCGACCTGCCGGTCAGCTCCTTCATCCACCCCGCTGGCCTGCCCATCAACACCTCCACCATCAAGGTGTTGCGACGACCAGTCGAATCCGCCCTGGGACCCCCAGTCGTGGCGGACCTCGATGCCGCGGGCGACGTCGGGACTCAGCACGCCGAACCGGTCCAGCACGGCGTCATAGACCGGCTGCAGCGCAGCGAAGCGGTCACCGACCTTGGCGACGTGCGCCCAGGCCTCCGCGGTGTGGTGGTCGATGATGTCGAAGACCCACACCCAGCCGTCCTCGACCGTCCAGGCCATCGTGCCGTCGGTGCCCCAGCGCAGGTTCGGCGCAGCAGGCACGATCGATCCCTCGTGCAGCCGCTTTGCCCGCCGCCGGGAGACCCGCTGCGGGTCCAGCAGGCCTTCACGACGCATCAGCCGCAGCACCCGTTTCCCGGAGACATGCACCTGGTGCTCGCGACGCAGCCGGCCCGGACCTTTCGGTAGCCCTCACCGGCGAACGGCGAGGCCGCGAGCACCGACCGGATGAGGTCGACCAGCTGGGCGTCCGGGATCGCGGTCGCCGGTCCCGGCCGAGCTCCCGTGACCTCGCCGGCCAGGAGTGAAAGGCGACGGCGCCGGTGGGACGCGGTCGACCGCGGCGCCCCCAGCACCCGGCAGACCCGGGCCAGCGGCGCGGCCAGCTCGGCACTCACCGCGGTCGCTTCGCCGGCGGGATCTCTAGCCCCCTTTTTCGCGCCGCGGCGCGCAGGATGTCGTTGTCCAGCGTCAGCTCGCCGACCTTGCGCTCGGCCTCCCGCAGCCGTCGGCGCTGCTCGGCGCTCATGCCGTCGTCTGCCGGCGCACGTCCCTTGAGTCCCTCCTTGCCGCCCGCAAGGAACTCGTCGCGCCAGGCCGCCAGCCGGTGCGCCTCGATCCGCAGCTCGCGGGAGAGCTCGTCGAGGCGCTCCCCGCGCACCAGCCGCAGCACCGCATCGGTCTTCTTGTTCGCCGACCAGCGGGTCTCCCGACCCTGATCGGCAGCCTCCTCCGTCATGACGGCCATGGTCACCCTTCCTTATCGGGTGTCCATGGAGGCCGGGTGCGGTGGAGGCCTGAGATACAGCCTGAGGTCTCACGATCCGTGGTGTGCAGACACGACATCAGGAGGCCCCAGGCAGAGCGAGGTTACTGCGGCGACGGCGATGCTGGGTTGCCCGGCTTCCGGCTATTGGCCGTGTCGTCGCCCACGTGAAAGCCCCGGGTTAAGCTCGAAGAGCCGCCGATCGGCTGAGCGCGCTTTCGTACACGGTCAGTGTCTGGTCGATCATCCGCCCGCGGCTGAAGCGGTGGGCGCGGGCGGCGTGGATACCCGCCTGCGCCTTACGCGAGGTTTCGGGATCTCGCAACGCCGTGTTGATCGCGGCGGCGAAGGCCTGCGGAGTTACTTGGTCGACCAGCCACGCCGAGTGGGGCAGTACCTCGGTGGTGGGCGGGAGGTTGAAGGCCACCGGCATGCAGCCACAGGCGGAGGCTTCGAGCAAGGTGAGGCCGAAACCGGCGTAGAGCTGCGGGTAGGCCAGCAGATCGGCCGCTGCGTAGTACAACGGCATCCGCTCGCGTGGCACGTATCCGACGGGGATTACGCGCTCATCGACACGGTCGGCGTGGTGGTCCGACTCGGCCGATGGCCAGATGGCGAGCACCCGGACGTCCGGGTCTAGGTAAGTCAGGCTATCGAACAGCATGCTGGCGCGGGAGCCGAAGAATGGCCCCACGTACAGCACATACCTCATGGCGGGATCGATGCCGAGCTGGGCGCGTGCCTGGACCCGGGGTATCGGCGTGAACAGCTCTGTGTCGATCCCGTTGTAGATCACGGTGACCCGCTCCGGTGCCGCGCCATACCCGAGGACGAGGTCGTTCTTGACCTGCTGTGAGACGGCGATCGACTGCTCCGACAACCGACCGAGGGTAGCCTCCATGACTGCGGCGGCTTGGGTCTGGGCCAGGTCTGGCTCCTGTGGAAAGCCCAGCTCATGCAGCCGCAGCATCCCGCCGAGCGCCGTCAGGTGGAACGTCGTGACCAGCGCCGGTCGCGGGCCGGACAGAGCCAGCCGCAGCGCGGTGTGATAGCCGAAGTGCGACTGCAGATGCACGACGTCATAGGCCGCCCAGTCTTCGGCTAGGGCAAGGTCGCGGGATGTGCGCCACATGCCCAGAAACGGGTTGTCCAGCTCGCCCGGCGTCAGGTCCCCCGCGACGGCGTGCAAGTGCACCCGCGACGGGACCTGCTGCGCCGGCAGGTAGAGGGTGGGTCGGCACGCCACCGTCACCTGTACGCCGCGAGCCAGCAGGCCGGTGCACAGGTCGTGCACCTGTCCTTCCAGTCCGCCGGCACCGGGCCCGGGCAGGTGGTGCAGGACCACGCAGACCCTTATCTCGCGTCTCCCGTCATCGCCGCGTCAGATCCAGCGCACCCGGTTGAACAGCGTGTAGTCAAGATCGCGGGTTCGGTCCTTCAAATACCTGGCGGGCACCCCGCCCACCATCGTGTACGGCGGCACGTCCTTATTGACGAGCGACGCCGCCGACACCACAGCGCCCTCGCCGACCGTCAACCCGTACAGGATCGTGCAGTTCATGGTGATCCACGCGTTGTCCTCGACCACCGTTTTCTGGATCAAGCCGTCGAAATCGGCGGAGTCCGGCACATGGCCGCCGGGAATGAAAACGGTCCTGGCACCGACATTGACATTGTTGCCGATCTTCAGACCGGGGCCTTCCCCGACCCGGACTGCGCGGCCGTCCAGCCAGGCGAACTCCCCGATGATGCAGTTGTCTCCGATCTGGATTCCCTGCGGCGCCATCACCCGCACGTGCATCATGATGTTGCTGTCCTGCCCGATCCGCATCCCCGCCGCCCGATACAACGCCAGACGCAGGGTCGGAAGGGGAATCTTGTTGACCACGGTGTTCAACAGATACCCCAAGAACAGCTCATTCGAGCGTGCGGTCCTCGTGACTAACGCCGCCAAACCCAGCGTGCTACTAGCCGCGACCGCCGACTTCTTCATCGTGACACCCTCCGTCAATCCCTTGCTCGAACTGGTCCGCTCCGGCGACCCCATCGCAGCGAGATGCAGAACCTGGTTCGCGCCGTCGCGCGTGCACCGGTGGCCAGCCTGACAGGTGACGCCGCGAACCAGAGGACAGCGCGCTGCCGGCCACCACACACAGGGCGCTGCCCTTGAACGCTTTGCCGATCACGACCGGAGCTCACGCTAGTGACCGAGTGTTTACCAAACCGACCTTGAAAGGCCAACCGCAGGCAGCGGTTCGTGGCGGTGGCGCATGGCGCCATAGTCTCGGCGTGGGCGCCGGATCCCGCTGTCGCCGGCTTGATCCGCCGGCTCGACACCGTTCTAGAGGCCCGGTGAGGCGCTCCTTGTCGCCGCCCGGGAGGGTGGTTCACCGGGTCCGTCAGCAACCCGCAAACGACAGAGGCGAAGCATGACTGTCGGTGCCGAGCGCGCGCGGCCCGTGCCGGAGTCGGGAACGACCAGGGACTCCCCGCGCCGCCGTGCTGTGCTTGGTCCCGTCCGCCTGCGGCTCGACGCTGCCCGACAAGGACGTGCACGGTCGCCGCCCTGCCGCTGTCGGTAGGCGTGGTCAGCGGTCTCCGGCGCCGACCCGGTCCCACCACGGCGCGTGTTGCGCAGTCCGAGCCGGGAGTCGCCCCGCGATCGGTACGGCACGTACGGCCTGGTCAGGTAGCCGACCGGTGCGGAGAAGACGTGCACGAGGCGGGTGAACGGCCACACGGCGAACAGCAGCCAGGCGAGCTGGGCATGCAGCTGGAAGCCGATCGGCGCCGCCTTGATCAGGCCCGAGTCGGGGTGCAGGTAGAAGATCGACCGGAACCACGGGGCGACGGTCTGCCGGTAGTCGTGCGGGTGCCCGGTCAGGTTCGACAGCACTGTTGTCGCCATGCGGCTAGCGATTTACACCACGCCGCGGGACGTGACTCAAGCCAAGTGTCCACTCATCGTCGACTGAGCCAGCCCCCGGCGTCCGAGTGAGGTCGACCACCGGTGTCGTACGACGCGGCCATGCGTACTGCATCGGCAGTTCAGCCGCTCGGTTCAACTCGCCGAACGGCCACCAACGGCTGTCTCCGCACTCGTTGCTCGGAGCGACCGCAGGTAGAGATGGGGCCGACGAAGCTCCCGCTACTCGAGGAAACCGACCACACTGCGGAATGGTCAAGGATCATGTGTAGAGGCCATCGCCAGCGTGCCGGAATTTGGCCCGGGCCAGCAGTTCCCGCCATCGAAGACGACGCTGCGCCGATCCACCCGGCTGCGTTGCTCCGTATGGACCGTGACGACTGCCGAACTCATCCCGGCATAGTGTCTAGCCCGGTCGGCAGGCTCCGGGTCGCCGCCCTGCGCCGGCAGTAGTCGGCGCCCGGACAAACAGCTCTGGGAGAGACGATGAAGGTCACGGGTGTCGGCTGGGTAGGGGTCAAGACCGGACGGTATGAGGAGATGGTGTCCTTCTTCACCGATGTGCTGGGGCTGCCGGCAACGGGCCAGGAGGCCGAGACGACGGTTCTGCGCCTGCCCACCGGCGGTGCGCTGGAGATCTTCGGCCCGGGTGCCACGCACCCGAAGGATCAGTTCGGCGCCAACGAGGTGGTGATCGGCCTTTTCGTCGACAACATCGAGGAGGCGTCGGCGGAGCTGGCGGCCGCGGGAGTCGAGCTGGTCGGTCCACTGGAGTACGGCGAGGGCGGCTACGCCTGGCAGCATTTTCGCTCCCCGGACGGCAAGGCGTTCGAGTTGTCCTACGACCCCGCCCGGGGAGGCCCAACGGTGTGACAGGCGGCGCACGATCACCTCTGTCAGCGCAGTGAAGCTGTGACCACGTTCGGCGGTTCCCGGCGTACCTCGGTGCGGGCCACCACCCGACCGGCGCGAACGACGATTCGGTGTTCACTGCCTCCGGCGATCGCGTCTGGAAGGGACGTCCCCCGAATGGCGAGCAGGTCCGCCGCGTCTCCCGGCTCGATCCTCGCCGGTGGCAGGCCCATTACGGCGCGCGCGTTCGCGGACACCAGGGCGTACGCGTCCTCCGGAGCCAGCTGCCCGGCGGTGACCAGCAGCGATGCCGTCTCCAGCGGATCCATCCGGCCCATCGGGTTGAACGGGTCCCGCCAGTTGTCCCCGCCGCCGGCCACCAGGACGCCGGCCCTTCTCAGGGCCTGGATCGCCGTAAGACCCCGCAGCTGGTTCTGCGACTGCCCCCGTCCCTGCAGGTAGAGGTTCGTCTGCGGCAGCGTGACGACGTTGACGGCCGCAGCCGCCACCGCAGCCGCCACCTCGGCGCACCGTTGCGGGCTCTGCGCTCCGAGGCTCACGCAGTGTGAGGCCGTCACCGCGCCGCCGAAGCCGGTCGACATCACCACTTCTGCGAGCTCCAGCAGGCACAGAACCGAGGGGTCGGTGGTCTCGTCGATGTGCAGGTCTAGACCCACCGAAGCATCGGCCGCCGCCGACAGCAGAACGTGGACCGCCCCGGAGGGGTCGGTGTCGATCGCGGGGCAGCCGCCGACGAGGTCGGCGCCGGTGGCCAGCGCCCGCCGCAGCGCGTCGCGGTTGGCCGCCCCCTCCGCGCCTGTAACGGGGGACTCAACCAGGGCGACTACCTGGAGGTTCACTACGTCGCGGAGCCGGCGCCGGACCCGTGCCAGTGCCTCGATGCCGCGGTTGGCGAGCTCACCGCCGCAGTTGACATGGGTCCGAACTGCTGTGGCGCCCCGTGCGACCGCCTCGGCCAGCGCCACGACCGCGCGCTCCTCGATGTCGGCGACCGACATGGAGGCGTACGCGGTGCGAACGGCGGCGATCGCACCGTCGAGGTCTCCGGTCGGGTTCGGCACCCGCTGGGCCAGCAACGCCTTGTCGAGGTGGGCGTGCGGCTCCGCCGGGGCGGGCAGGAGAACGAGACCGTGGAGGTCGATCTCGGTGGCATCCGCCGCGGCTGGCGACGACCCTGCCGGGTCTGCGACCGCGGCGACGAGGCCGTCGGCGAGCAGGACGTCGGCGACCCGTCCGTCGTGCAGCCTGGCGCCCCTAAGCACGAGTCGGGGGACGGTGGTCATCCGGTGCTCCTTACTGGCATGATGTGATACCTCTCAAACTACCGACGCCGGGTCCGGCGCCACGGAAGAGGCGGGATGCGAGGACTGCGTGGCCTGCGCACCCTGGTGACCGGCGCGTCCGGCGGGATCGGCACCGCCCTGGTGGCCCGCCTCGTCGAGGAGGAGGCGGTTCTGGCGGTCACCGACGTCGCCGCCCCCAACCTCGCCGGTGTCGCCTTCGCGGCCGGCGCCGACGTCACCGACCTGGGTGCCGTGGAGCAGCTGGTCTCCGACGTCCGGGGCTCGATCGGAGGGGTTGACGCCCTCGTCGCCGTCGCCGGTACGTACGCCACCGGTCCGACCCACGAGCAGTCGGTCGAGACGTTCCGCAACGTCCTCGACGTCAGCGTGATGGGAACCTTTCTGACCACCCGAGCCGTCCTGCCCGGGATGCTTGAGCAGGGGCACGGCCGCATCGTCACCTTCGGGTCGACGGCTTCGGTGTGCGCCGCCCCGGAACTGGCCGCGTACGCCGCCGCCAAGGGGGCCGTGCTGCAATACACCCGCTCGATCGCGGTGGAGTACGCCCGGCGTGGCATCCGGGCGAACTGCGTGTGCCCCGGCGGCACTCTCACGCCGCTGCTCCGGCGGCTCAATGCGGAGCGCACAGAGCCGGACCACTTCGCAGAACGGCATCCGATCGGCCGTTATGCCGAGCCGGCCGAGATCGCGGCCGCCACCGCGTTCCTGCTCTCGGAGGACTCTTCCTTCGTGCTGGGAGCCGCGCTCCTTGCCGACGGCGGGTACTCGGCTTCGTGACCGCGGCAACGACGCTCCCGACAGCGCACCACGGCAAGCCAACCGAAAGGTGACCATGGCCGACCCGTCCCCGACCCTGAGCCAGCAGGAGAGCCTCGACCTGCTGCGGAGCATGATCCTGATTCGCCGCTTCGAGGAACGCGCGGCGCAGCAGCGGGCATCCGGGCTCATCCCGGGCTTCCTGCACCCTTACATCGGGCAAGAGGCCGTCGCCGCCGGGGTGTGCGCGGCGCTGCAGCCCAACGACGTCCTGACCTCCACTCACCGCGGCCACGGCCACATGGTCGCCCGCGGCGCCGACCCGGCGCGGATGTACGCCGAGCTGTTCGCCCGGGTCGCCGGCTACAACCGGAGCAAGGGGGGGTCGCTGCACATGATCGACGCCGAGCTCGGGTTCCTGGGTGCCAACGGGATCGTCGCCGGCGGGATCCCGCTGGCCACCGGCGCCGCTCTGCAGCTCAAGCGCCGCGGCAGCGACGCACTGGCTGTCACGTTCTTCGGTGACGGCGCAGCCAACGAGGGCGCGTTCCACGAGAGCCTCAACCTGGCCGCGCTGTGGAAGCTGCCGGTCCTGTTCGTCTGCGAGAACAACCTCTACGGCGAATTCACCCGTCAGGACAAGCACATGCTGCTGGAGAACGTCGCCGATCGGGCGGCGGCGTACGGCATGCCGTCGACGGTGGTGGACGGCAACGACGTACTCGCCGTCCGTGACGCCGCGCTGGCGGCGGCTGCCCGTGCCCGTACCGGTGGTGGCCCGACGCTGGTTGAAGCCAAGACCTACCGGCACCGCGGCCACTTCGAGGGCGACATGGCCCGCTACCGCCTCAAGGACGAGGTGGCCCAGTGGATGGCCCGCGACCCGATCACCTCGTTCGCAGCGCAGCTGGCGGAGACGTTCCCGGGCAGCGCGGCCGCCGTGGAGGAGGTGCGGGCGGCGGTCGAGAGCCAGCTCGACGACGCGGTGGAGTGGGCCAAAGCCCAGCCGCATCCCGTGCCCGAGGACGCGCTCGACCACGTCTACGTCGACTCCTTCGAGGGGGCAGCACTGCGATGACCAAGTTCACCTACGCCGACGCCATCCGTCAGGCCATCGGCGAGGAAATGGAGCGCGACCCGGACGTCTTCCTCATCGGCGAGGACGTGGGAGAGGCCGGGGGCGTCTTCGGCGTGACGAAGGGGCTCTGGGACAAGTACGGGGCCGATCGGCTGTGGGACTCGCCGATCTCGGAAGAGGCAATCGTGGGGGCGGCGGTCGGGGCCGCGCTGGTCGGCGCCCGCCCGATCGCTGAAGTCATGTTCGGCGACTTCGTCATGCTCGCCATGGACATGATCGTCAACCAGGCGGCCAAGACCCACTACATGACCGGGGGCCGGCTCAGCGTCCCGATGGTGATCCGGATGGTCACGGGGACCGCTGGCTCGACCGCCGCACAACACTCCCAGAGCCTCGAGTCGTGGTTCGTCCACGTCCCCGGCCTCAAGGTGGTCGCCCCGTCCACCCCCGAGGACGCCAAGGGTTTGCTGAAGTCGGCGATTCGCGACCCCGACCCGGTGATGTTCTTCGAGCACAAGGGCTTGTACGGAGGTCGAGGCGGCCCGGCCGGCGACGTGGTGGCTGTCGAGCCGATCCCACTCGGACGCAGCCGGATCCACCGCGAGGGCACCGACGTCACGATCGTCTCCTACCTGAAGACGTTGGAGTACACCCTCGCCGCCGCCGAGCTGCTGGACTCCGAGGGGATCTCCTGCGAGGTGTTCGATCCGCGAACTCTGGTCCCCTTCGACCGGGCCGCGCTGCGGACATCGCTGGAGAAGACCGGTCGCCTCGTCGTCGCCCACGAGGCGCCGACGCGAGGCGGGTTCGGCGCGGAGATCGCCGCCTTCGCTGCCGAGGAGTGCTTCCAGATGCTCCGCTCTCCCGTCGTTCGGGTAGGTGGGCGGAACACCCCGATTCCTTATGCGCCCGAGCTGGAAGGACACGTCATTCCTGGCGTCGAGCGCATTGCCGACGAGGTTCGCAAGCTTGTCGGCTGATAGCGCCAACTGCCGAACCGACCGAGGGGTCTTCATGGCACAGAGCTTCCCGCTCCCCAAGTGGGGGTTGACGATGGAGGAAGGGACAATCGTCGAGTGGCAGGTCGAGGTGGGATCGAAGGTACGAGAGGGCCAGGTGCTGGGTGTGGTTGCCACGGACAAGATCGAGATCGACTTCGAGTCGCCGGTCTCGGGTGTGGTGGCGGCCTACCTTTCCCAGCCAGGTGAGGACGTTGCGGTCGGGACGGACGTCGTCGTGATCGCATCGGACCAGGACGACTACTCGGCGTACAAGGCGGCGAACGCCGGCTGACCTCTCCCGCTCGCGGCGAGCGTCTTGACAGCGGGTGAAGGGTGTAGCGATGGACAAGGACGGTCGCGGAAATGCCGTCTCGGCATTCACGACCATTGCCCGGGTGGGGCCCACCCAGCAGATTCGCGAGCAGCTGCTGGCAGCGATCGAGGGGGGCGACTACCCCCCCGGCTCCGCACTTCCGTCCGAGCGGGCGCTGTGCGAGTCCTTCGGGGTGAGCCGGGTCAGCGTCCGGGAGGCCATCGCCGGGCTGGAGGCGATGGGCCTGATCGTGGTGAAGCACGGCCGCGGCGCGTTCGTGCGCGAGGGGGCCGGCGAGGAGTACGCCGCGCCCTTCGCCAAGTATCTGCAGCTGCACCGCGACGAGCTCCTCGAGCTGCTCCGGGTGCGAGGCGCCCTGGACGAGCTGGCCGCCGAGGAGGCGGCCCTGCACGGCACGAAGAACGGCGTGGCCAGGCTGGTAGAGGCGAACGAACGTTTCCGGACGGCCGCCGAAGGCGAGCTCGGTGCGGGCCGGCTGGCTTTGCTGGACGTGGCCTTTCACGTATCCATCGCCGAAGCCGTCGGCGGCTCACTGCTCCCTTCACTGCTGCGGGAGCTCAACGGAATTCTGGACGACTCGCGGCGCATGACGCTGGCCCGCGAGGGGCAGCTCCCGCGCTCGGCGGCCGAGCACCAGGCGATCGTGGACGCGATCCTCGGCCGGGATGCCGCGGAGGCACGCCGGGCAGCGAACCAGCACCTTGCCGGGATCCGCACCTGGGTCTCGGAGTACGGCCGGCCCCGTTCGCGTCCGGCCTCATAACGGCCCCGCACCTCAGTCGTACAGGGTCGTGGTCACCGGCACGGCGGCGTTCAGCCCGGCGCGCGAGACGATCGCCGCTGCCCGCTGCCGTGCCTCCGCTCGCAGCGCCGGCTCGTCCACGGTACTCACCCGGCCGTCGGCGAACAGCGGCCGCCCGGCCACCCACGTCTGCGCGATGCTGGCCGGGCTGACCGACCACACGAGCGCCTGCAGTGGGTCGGCGAACGGCGTCCACTCGTGGTGGTCGAGGTCGAAGAAGACCAGGTCTGCCGACTTGCCGGGCTCGACGGAGCCGATCCGGTCGGCCCAACCCAGCGCGCGAGCGCCCTCGATCGTCGCCATCCGCAGCGCCTTGCGCGCCCCCACCAGAGTGGGGTCGAGCCGGGCGTCCTTGAACAGGCCGGCTGCGAGGTGCACCTGCCGGTGCAGGTTGAGGTTGCCGGCCGCGGACACCCCGTCCGTCCCCAGCCCGACGGTGACGCCGGCGGCGAGCATCTCCGGGTACTTGCCGATCGCCGTGGCTCCCTTGGCCAGCTTCAGCGACGTCGAGGGACAAAACGCGACGGCAGTGCCGTGCTCGGCGAGCAGGGCTACCTCGTCGTCGGTGACCGCGACGGCGTGGGCCAGGACCAGGTTCGGACCGAGCCCGCCGTGGCGCGCGATGCGCGTGACCGGCCAGCACCCGTAGTTGCGCTCGCTGCCTCGAGACTCCTCGATGCTCGAGGCGATGTGGTAGGTCGTGCCCACGCCCAGCCGCTCTGCGAGCTCGCGAGCGCCGACGTGGAGCTCGAGGCTGCACGGCTCCTTGCCCTCGATGTTCACCCAGCACCGGATGCGGCCGTCGGCGTAGCCGTTCCACCGGCGTACGGAGTCCTCCAGCGCCTCCAGGGCGGCGGAGTGGCTCGGGAAGAAGTGGTGCCGCACCATCTCCGGCGACCACCCCGGCGGAATCTCGGCTGGTTGGCGGTCAGCCGCGTGGCGCGCGACCACACCCCGAATGCCGACCTGTCCCGCCGCCCGGGCGGTGAGCCCGGCGTCGTTCTGTGCGCCCATGTCCAGAAAGCACGTCGTGCCGCTGCGGAGCATCTCGGTGGCTCCCAGCAGCACGCTGGTGCGCTCGTCGTCGTCGTTGACATGCGCGTAGAAGGGCTTCGCCCAGTGGAACACCCAGGCCCGGGTGCCCAGGACGTCGGGAAACACCGCGCGGCTCAGCGTCTCGGAGAGGTGGACGTGGGTGTCGACCAAGCCGGGGGTGACGCCCAGGCGACGGCCGTCGACCCGGGTGGCGACGTTCCGTCCCCCGAGCCGGGAGAGCACGTCCCGGGTCCGTCCGACATCGAGGACCGACTCGCCGGCCACGAGCAACGCCGCGTCGCGCAGCACGGTGTCCTGGGCGTCTACGGTCGCCACGAAGTCGAGGTTGGTGAACAGGGTGGCGTTGTGGTCGAGCTCGGGCGACGCCGCTGGGTACATCGGGTGGGGCTCCTCCACACTTGACGCGGCCAACTGCAGTCGTAGGATATCTGTTGTAATGCCACAGGAGCCGGAGGGTCAATGCGCCGGGAAGTGGTGGACCGGCTCCGGCGGCTAGCTTCCGAGTCCGAGCTCGACGCGGTTATCTGTCTCTCCCCCGAGAACGTCGCCTACACGGCCGGCTTCGTCGTCCCCTCGCAGCCGCTCATGCGCTGGCGCCACGCCGCCACGGTGATCACCTCCGACGGTCAGCAGGCGATCGTCTGCGTGGACATGGAGGAGACGACGGTCCGCACCGCCTGTCCGGAGGTGGAGGTGCGGGTGTGGCCGGAGTTCACCGGGAACGCCATGACGACCCTGGCCGGCCTGCTCGGTGACTTCGGGCTGGCCCGTGCCCGGCTGGGCGTGGAGATGGGTTACCTCTCGGTTCGGGACCACAGCGTGCTCGTCGGCCGGTTGCCGCACGTGATGCTGGTCGGGGTAGACGAGCTTCTCGCCACAGCGCGGCAGGTCAAGACCGACGCCGAGCTGGCCCTGCTCGCCCGGCTGTCGCGGATCTCGGACTCGGCGATCCAAGACTCCTTCCGCTCGGTGTCCGCCGGCTGCACCGAGCTGGACCTGGCGGCGACGCTCACGCGCAGTGTCTACGAGCAGGGCGCGCAGCAGTTCAAGCTCATGATCGTGGCAACCGGGGAGCGAAGCCAGTTGCCCAACGTCGGTCCGACCGAGCGCGTCCTCAAGTCCGGGGACGTTTGCCGGGTGGAGATCTTCTCCGTGATCGACGGCTACCAGGCGGGGGTGTGCCGGACGGCGGTGGTGGGAGACCCGCCGCCCGAGGCGGAACGGGTCTACTCCAACCTCGTCGAGTGCAAGCACCTGGTGCTCGGCGCCATTCGTCCCGGCGCTGGCTCCCGCTACGTCTACGACGTGTTCCGGCGCAAGTTCGACGAGCTCGGCCTGCCGCCGATCTCCTTCGTGGCCCACGGCATCGGGGTCAACCTGCACGAGAAGCCTTACCTCGGGCCGTACTCCGACCAGCCGCTCGAGGCCGGGATGGTGCTCGGCGTGGAGCCGCTGGTCTACCGCAGCGGTCACGGGTTCGGCATGCAGATCAAGGACATGGTCGCCGTCGACGCCGGTGGCGCGCGCCTGCTCTCCGACGTGACCGACACCGAGAGCCTGTACCGGATCGAGGCATGAACGCGGAGCCGGCGGGGCCCGCCGCAGGCCGCGATGAACGTTCCGCGATCCCGGGGGTCCGGGATCTGGACCACGTCGGGCTCAACGTGCCCGACCTCGACCAGGCGGTCGAGTTCTTCACCCGACGGCTCGGGGCCGACGTCGTGTTCCGCCTGGAGCGCTTCGCCGACCCGGACGGGGGGTCACTGACCCGGCTCGGTGCGCCCGCTACGGCGAGCCTCGAGCTCGCCATGCTCGCCCTGGGCGCCGGGCGCCTTGAGCTGCTGCACTGGGAGGACGGCTCGCCCACCACCGCGCCGCCGGGAGCCGCCGACACCGGCGGCTCCCACGTCGCCGTAGAGGTGGCGGACGTGGGGTCCGCGCTCGCGGACCTGCGGGCGGTGCCCGGGGTGAGGGTCCTCGGCGAGCCCGTCACATTCACGGCGGGCCCGACACCCGGACTCACCAACGCCTTCGCGACCACCCCCTGGGGCGCGCTGCTAGAGCTCGTGAGCTGGGGCTGAGTGGCTCACAGCAGGGGTCACGACTACGACGCCATCGTCGTCGGCGCCGGTCACAACGGCTTGGTCTGCGCGGCGTACCTGGCAAAGGCCGGACGGCGCACTCTGCTGCTGGAGGCGCGCGACAGCGTCGGGGGAACCGCGGCCAGCGAGCGGTTCGCCGGAGCGACCGTGAACATCTGCAACTGCGACCACATCACCTTCCGCACCACCCCCGTGATCGAGGAGCTCGGGCTGGCGGCGTACGGTCTGCGCTACCTCGACGTCGAACCGGCCCAGCTCAACCTGTCCTGGGAGGGCGGCCCGGCGTGGCCGATCTTCCAGGAGCTAGACCGCACCCTGGAGGCGCTGGCTCTCACCTATCCGGACGAAGTGGAGGGCTACCGCCGCTACGCGCGCGACGCCATCCCCGCCGTCCGGCTCGTGCTGGCCGCGGCGGCCCGACCGCCATCCGTCCCGGGGCTCGGACGGCTGGTGCTGCGCTCGGGCGGGCGCGGCACGGGCACCCTGCTGCGCTGGAGCCGGCGAAGCGCCGCCGGCGTCCTGCGACAGTACTTCCGCCGGGAGGCACTTCTCGGCCCGGCATTGCTCACCGGACCGATGGTGGGGGGGGTCTCGCCGGAAACACCCGGTACGGGTCTCGGCGCCCTGAGCTACGCCCTCCGGCACGTCGGCACGGTTGGCCGGCCGATCGGCGGCAGCGGCATGGTGCCGCTGTCGCTGCTGCAGGCCTTCACCGCGCACGGCGGCACCCTCCGCACCGGCGCCCGGGTCGAGGAGATCCGCTGCGACGCCACCGGGGCCCGGGCCGTGCGCACCACCGGGGGCGAGGAGATCACGGCCAGCGTCGTGGTCAGCGCCTGCGACCCGCATCGCACGTTCGTACGCTGGTTGAAGAACCCTCCGAGCGGCGCGGAGGGGCTCGTTCAGCGGTGGCGACGTCGAGCGCACCACGAGGGCTACGAGTCCAAGATCGACGCCGTCGTTACCGTGCTGCCCCAGCTGCGGGCGCTGCGCACCGACATGTTCGAGCGGCTGGGGGGCGACCCGGCCCGGGCGACGGTGGCGCTCGCCCCCACCGTGGCCGACATGCACGCGGGTGCGGGGCTGATCCCCCGGGGCCGGGTGCTGGAGCGGCCAGGGATGCTCGCCAACGCCCCCAGCGTCCTCGACCCCTCGATGGCCCCGGTGGGCAAGCACGTGTTCAGCCTTGAGACCCTGTTCACGCCTTACTCGCTGGTCGGCGGCTGGCCTGGGTCGGGGGAGCCGCGTCGCTGGCTGGCGGCGTACGCTGGTCTCGCCGAGCCCGGGTTCCTGGACGCGCTGGACGCCGACGGCGTGTGGCGGGCGATGACGCCTGACGTCTACGAGCGCGACTTCCACCTGGCCGCGGGCCACGCCGCTAGCTTCGCCGGTGGTCCGCTGGCGATGCTGCGGAACACGGACCCGGAGCTCACCCGGTACGCCACCGCGGTGCCCGGCCTGTTCCTGACCGGCGCAGCAACCTTTCCCGGGGCCGGCATCTGGGGTGCCAGCGGCCGCAACTGCGCGCTCACGATCCTCGCCGCGTCCGGCTGAGCCGACCTCACCGGGCCGACTCACTCACCAGAGGTTGACGTTTGAATCGAAGTTGAGGTGCTTGGTCTCGGTGAACTCGAGCAGGCCCTCGACGCCCTGCTGCCGGCCGATACCGGACCGCTTGAACCCGCCCACCTCGGTCTCGCCGTAGAAGTGGTGGTAGGTGTTGATCCAGATCGTTCCGGCCTCCACGGCCCGGCCGACCCGCCAGGCGCGGTCGAGGTTCGACGTCCACAGGCCACAGGCCAGGCCGTACTCGGTGCCGTTGGCCAGCGTGACGGCTTCCTCCTCGGTGGCGAACCGCTGGACCGCCAGCACCGGCCCGAACACCTCCTCGCTCAGCAGCCGGGAGTCGGGCTTGAGGTCGGTGACGATGGTGGGCCCGACGAAGTGCCCCTTGTCGTACGGCGCCTCGTCCAGGGGAGTCCCCCCCGCGACCAGCGTGCCGTCGGCGCGGCCCACCTCGATGTAGGACAGGACCGATTCCTTCTGCCCGGCTGACACCAGCGGTCCCATCTCGGTCTGCGGCTCGAGGCCGTCACCGACCCGCATGGACTTCGCGCGCTCGGCCAGGCGTTCCACGAACTCGTCGTGGACGGAGTCCTCCACGAGCAGCCGGCTGCCGGCGGTGCAGATCTGGCCGGCCCCGGAGAAGATAGCGTGCTCGGCACCGGCCAGCGCCTTGTCCAGGTTGGCGTCGGCGAAGACGATGTTGGGCGACTTGCCGCCAAGCTCGAGCGACACCTTCTTCAGCCCGTCCGCCGCCCGCTTCATCACGTTGATGCCGGTGACCGAGTCGCCGGTGAACGCGATCATCTGGACCAGGTCGTGACCGACGAGCCGGTCGCCGACCGTCGCCCCCGACCCCGCGACCGCCGAGGCGATCCCGGTCGGCAGGTCCTGGTCGGCCGCGAGAAGTGCCAGTGCCTCGATCACGATTGCCGGTGTGAAACTGGCGGGCTTCACCACGACGGCGTTACCGGCGGCAAGGGCGGGTGCCACCGCCCGGATGGTGAGGTTCAGCGGATAGTTCCACGGTGTGATAGCGGCCACCACGCCCACCGGCTCACGCAGCACAACGCCGTGCACGCCGTCCTTGAGGATGATCGACCGCCCGTAGATCGCGCGGGCCTGCCCCGCGTTGTACTCGATCATGCTGATGCTGCTCTGCACCTCGCCACGGGCCTGGCCGATGGTCTTGCCCTGCTCGCGGGTGAGCAGCTCCGCGAGCCGCTCGGAGTTCTGACGCATCTGCTCCGCCCAACGGAACAGGACGCGGGCGCGAAGGGCGCCGTCGTTACGCCAGGGGGTACGCAGAAAGGCCTCGTGCGCCGACTCGACGGCGTTGTCGACGTCTGCCGGGGTGGAGGTGGAGACTACGGCTACCAGCTCGCCGGTGGCCGGGTCGGTCGTCGACAGGTCCCCGGCGGAGGCCTTGAGAACCTCCGAGCTGGCTGCGGTGAGCCGCAGCAGGCGCCAGGGGGAGCGTGCAAGAGTGGGAGACGAGGTGGACATCTGAACTCCTCGCTGCGGGGTGGTGGACCAGCGGTGGCCGCGGCGGTATTGACATCCCGGCATCGCGACAGCCAGGCTAACTTATCAGACCTCATACCAGTTGGCCACCGCGCCGCCGGTTCTCCGCCAGGGATGTGACGGGTCGAGTGACCGACTTGGGAGTGACCTCCCCGCGGCCCGCGACGACGAAGGCGGGTACGACGGTCGACAGCATGCTCCGCTTCGACCGGCTAGGAATGGTTTTTCCCGGTGGCACCGTCGCCCTTCAGGACGTCGACATCGACGTCCGCTGCGGCGAGTTCGTCTCGCTGTTGGGCCCATCGGGCTGCGGGAAGTCGACCCTGCTGCGGATCGCGGCCGGGCTGGACCGGTGCACCTCCGGCAGGGTGACCTGCGCGGCCCACGAGATCGGCTACGTCTTCCAGGACGCCACACTGCTGCCGTGGCGGACGGTGCGGTGCAACGTCGAGCTCTTCGCCGAGCTCGGGCACATGCCCAAGCCAAAGATGGATGCCGAAGTGGGGCGCACCATCGAGCTGGTCGGGCTCAAGGGCTTCGAGGACCACCGGCCCCGCCAGCTCTCGGGCGGCATGCGGATGCGGGTGTCCCTGGCCCGGTCGCTCGTTCTCAACCCGGACCTGTTCCTCTTCGACGAGCCCTTTGGCGCCCTTGACGAGATCACCCGGCAGTTCCTCAACGACGAGGTGCTGCGCCTGTACCAACAGGAGCAGTTCACCGGCGTTTTCGTCACCCACTCGGTGGCGGAGGCCGTCTACATGTCCTCGCGGGTCGTGGTCATGGCCCCGCGGCCGGGCCAGGTGAGCGCGGTGTTCGACGTCCCGTTCGGCTATCCGCGGGACGAGGCGCTGCGGTTCCGGCCGGAGTTCGGGCGCCTGATGGGCGAGATCTCCACGTCACTGCGAGGAGCGCACCGGTGACCGAGCCCATCCAGGCAACGATCGACCCGGTTCAGCTCAGCGCCGGCCCGCCGCGTCGCCGTGAGGGCCGGCGTACCCGACGTACGCCGGGGGAGCGGTCGTCTTTCGCGGGCAGGGCGGCGCGGTTCTTGCTGCCGGTCGGCTTCGGGGCAGCGGTGCTGGGCCTCTGGTACCTCACCAGCTACCGGTTGCTCAACACGGACCGCCGGTTCATCATGCCACCACCGCATCAGGTGATCAAGGTCGGCTTCCTGGACTCGGACAACTTCAAGGACGAGATCGGCCCGCTGTGGACCACGACCAAGGTGGCGCTCGTCGGCCTGCTGGTCGCCGTCATCCTGGGCTTCGCGATCGCGATGCTGATGAGCCAGGCCCGGTGGGTCGAGACCACGCTCTACCCGTACGCCGTGGCGCTGCAGACCATCCCGGTCCTCGCCCTCGTCCCGCTGATCGCGTTCGTGCTGGGCTACGGCTTCTGGAGCCGGGTCATCGTCTGCATCCTCATCGCGATCTTTCCGATCATCACCAACACCTTGTTCGGGCTGCAGGCGGCCGACCAGCCGATGCACGACCTGTTCACGCTGCACGGAGCCGGCCGGCTCACCCGCCTGCGCAAGCTGCAGCTCCCCAACGCGCTACCGGCGATCTTCACGGGTCTGCGGATCTCCGCCGGCCTGTCCGTGATCGGCGCCATCGTCGGAGACTTCTTCTTCCGCCAGGGGGAGCCCGGCATCGGCCTGCAGATCGACAACTACCGCAACAGCCTGCAGAGCGAGCAGCTGTTCGCGGCGATCATCCTGTCCTCGGCGCTGGGGCTCATTGTGTTCTGGGCCTTCGGGTGGCTCAACAAGATCGCCACCGGGTCGTGGTACCGACCCGGCCGCGGCTGACCTGACGGGGTGCTTGACGCGCGCGTCCGAGCCGGTGAGGATGCCAGTTGTCCTACCACCGATGGACCGTTGCGGAGGATCAGTGCCCAGCAGGACGACGAGGTACGCGGCCCTGGTCGCGGTGGCCGCACTGGGGCTCGCTGCGTGCAGCGGCGGCAACAACGAAAAGCAGAAGGCGTCGGTAGGCGGCGGGAGTGCGCTGTCGGACTGCCCCGGCAAGGTGGTGGTGCAGACCGACTGGTTCCCCGAGCCGGAGCACGGTGGCCTGTACCAGATGATCGACCCGGCTACGGCGGTCAAGGACAAGAAGAAGGGCATCTACTCCGGACCCACCACCGCGGACAAGAAGGTGACGCTGGAGATCCGTGCCGGTGGTCCCTTCATCGGCTTTCAGCCGGCGACCGCCCTGCTGTACTCGCAGCCCTCGATCATGCTGGGGTTCATCAACACGGACGAGCAGGTGAAGACCTCCTTGCGACAGCCCACCCTTGCGGTCGTCTCGCCGCTGCAGCGCTCCCCCCAGATCCTGATGTGGGACCCGGCCAAATACCAGTTCGCCACCTTCGCTGACATCGGCAAGAGCGACGCCAAGGTCCTTTACTTCCAGGGCGCGGCGTACATGGACTGGCTCGTCAACATGGGCTGGGTGCGCAAGAACCAGGTCGACAGCTCCTACGACGGCTCGCCGACTCGGTTCGTCAGCGGCGAGAAGGTGGCCCAGCAGGCGTTCGTCACCTCCGAGCCCTACCAGTACGAGCACGAGCTCAAGCAGTGGATGCGGCCGGTGTCCTACCTGTCCATCGACGACGCCGGGTTCCACGTCTACTCCCAGCCCTTGGTCGGCAAGCCCGACGTCATCCGGTCCAACGCGGCGTGCCTCAAGCAGCTCGTGCCGCAGATCCAGCGGGGCCAGGTCGCCTACATGAAGGACCCTGCTCCGGTGAACAAGGCGATCACCCAGTACCTCAAGGAGATGGGCCAGTTCTGGCAGATCTCCGAGGAGCGCGGGGCCGCCACGGTCCAGGTGCTCAAGGACAAGAAGATCGTGGCCAACGGACCGGACGGGGTTCTGGGATCGTTCGACGAGAGCCGCGTCGCCGAGTTCATCGCCTTGATGGCGCCGCTGTACGAGAAGCAGGGCATCAAGGTGAAGCGGGACCTGAAGCCGAGCGACCTGGTCACCAACGAGTTCATCGACAAGTCGGTCAGCTACACGCCGTAGTCCGGTCTGCGGTGCGCGGAGGCGCGCGGGACGAGGGCGGCGTCCCACCGGTCCCGGCTGCTAGCGGAGGGGAAGGGCATGGGCGGCGCTGATCTCTCTGGCCGGGTGGCGGTGGTCACCGGCGGGGCCGGCGACCTCGGCCGCGCCACCGCCCGCCACCTGGCCGGTTCCGGCGCGTCCGTCGTACTGATGGACATCGTCGACCCGACGCCGGTCGCCGAGCAGCTGGCGACTTCGGCTGAGGCTCTCGCCCTCGTCGTCGACGTCACCGACGAGCACCAGGTGTCGGTCGCGTTCGAGAAGGCCCTCGGCTGGCGCGGGCGGGCGGACATCCTGGTCAACCTCGCCGGCCTGTTCCATGGCGTTCCCCGGGTGCCCCTCGAGGAGATCGACGTCGACACCTGGGACCGGGTTGTGGTCTCGCACACCCGCAGCGTCTTCCTGTGTACCCGGGCCGTGGTACCGGCCATGCGGGCCGGCGGCGGCGGGCACATCGTCAACGTTAGCTCGAATACCGCGGCCTTCGGGATGGCCAACTTCCTGCACTACGTGACCGGAAAGTCCGCGGTCGTGGGGATGACCCGGGCGCTCGCGCGCGAGCTGGGGCCGTACGGAATCGCGGTCAACGCGGTGTCGCCGGGCCTTGTCCACACGGAGGGGAACCTGGCGAGCGTCCCGGCTTCCTACCTCACCGAGGTCGTCGCCGGCCAGTGCCTGCGGACCCCCATTGAGCCCGACGACGTCGCCGCCGCCATCGCCTTCCTCGGCTCGGTCGACGCGAAGTCGATCACCGGGCAGACGATCAGTGTCAACGCCGGCGCCACGATGGGCGCGTTCTAGGAGTGCACGGCGCCCAACGCCGTAAGGGAGGAGGAGCGGTGCCGTTTGTCACCGTGCACATGTGGGAGGGCCGCTCCGTCGACCAGAAGCGCGCGCTGACCAGAGCCATCACAGAGGCGATGGTCGAGCACGCGGGCGCGAAGCCGGACGCCCTGCACGTGGTCATCTCGGAGTACCCCATGGATAACTGGGCGCGAGGCGGCGTCCTCGGCATAGATCGGACCGACCTGTGACTCTCGACGCCATCGCGCCCGAGCAGGCGGCCCTGTTGGTCATCGACATGCAGAACGCGTTCTGCCACCCCGAGGGCACGCTGGGAGTGTCAGGGGTGGATGTGGCGCCCGCGCAGGCTGCGGCGCTCCCCATCCGCCGGCTGGTCGAGGCGTTCCGGGCTGGCGGGCTGCCGGTCATCTGGACCAAGCAGGTCCACCTCGAACGCGACGCCGCTCGGGCCCGCAAGGTGCTCCCTTCGCACACCGAGAAGCGCAAGCGGGTGTCGGCCTTGTCCGGCTCTTGGGACGCCGCCTTCATCGACGAGCTGGCCGACCTGCCGGTGGACCCGACCTTCGTGGTCACCAAGCACCGCTTCGGCGGCTTCTACGAGACCCGCCTCGAGGTCCTGCTGGACATGCTCGGGGTGTCGAGCCTGTTCTTCACCGGGGTGACGGCGAACGCCTGCGTCGAGACGACCCTGCGCGAGGCCTACCTGCGCGACTTCGACATCGTCGCCGTCACCGACGCCATCGCCTCGGTGCGGCCGGAGTGGATCGAGACGGCCCACGGGGTGTGGGGGCACTACCTCGGCGTGCTCGCCGACTCGGACGAGGTGCTCGGCTGGCTCTCGCACTCGCTGCGGCCCCAGGCGCTCGCGGTGCACCACCTGCTCCTCGAGACCGGCGACCTGGCTGCCTCAGAGCGGTTCTACGTCGACGTCCTGGGCTTCGACGTGCGCAAGCGCGAGGACTTCCGGGACGGCCGCCCGCTCGTTCTGACCCGCCAGGGCCTCGGGCTGACCACGGGCGGAACCCGGGACGGGGGCACCCTGGAGCACCTCTGCTTCTCAGCGCGCGACATCGACGCGATCGCCGAGCGGGCCCGGGCAGCCGGCTGCCGGATCATCCGCGGTCCGGGACCGGGACCGTACGGCTACACGGTGTACGTCGAGGACCCCGACGGCAACGAGGTCGAGCTCTTCGACGTCGCGAAGCGCTGAACCGACTCCGCCCCGGGCCACATGCCGCAACCGCGTCGACCGAAGGTGACGTAAACCTTGAAGATCGCTGATATTCGCGTGTTCCTGATCCGGCTGCCGGCCCGGCGTGAGCACAACTGGGCGACCAAGATGGCCACACCCATCGGCCACCACGCGATTGTCGAGGTCTGCACCGACGAGGGGGCCAGCGGCTGGGGCGAGGCACCGGCCGGCACCACCTGGGGCGGGGCGCACATGCGTTACTACGGCGAGTCCCCGGAGACCGTGCAGGTGGTCGTGCTGGGCCACCTGCTGCCCGCGGTCCAGGGCCTGGACCCCAAGGACGTCTCCCTGCTGCACGCCCGGATGGACAAGGCGGTCAAAGGACACCCGTACGCCAAGGCGGCGGTGGACATGGCCTGCTACGACCTGGCCGGGAAGGAGCTCGGCGTACCGGTCTCCACGCTGCTCGGCGGTCGGCACCGCGGCTCGATCGAGGTGGCCCACTCGCTGGGGATCATGGACCTCGACCGCTGCTACGCCGAGGCCGAGGAGGCGGTGGCCGAGGGGGCACTCACGATCAAGTGCAAGACCGGACTGAACCCCGAGCGCGACGTCACGCTGGTGCGCGAGCTGCGCCGCCGGCTGGGCGACTCGGTGAAGATCCGCGTCGATGCCAACGAGGCGTACGCCAGCGTGGCCGAGGCGGTCGCGGTGACTCGCCGGCAGGAGGAGTTCGACCTGCTGTTGTGCGAGCAGCCGGTGGCCGGCGCCGTCGGGCTCTCCAGGGTGGCGCGGCGGATCGACAGCCCGGTGATGGCCGACGAGTCGGCGTGGACCGCACTCGACATCCTGGAGCTGCACGAGCTCGATGCCGCCACCTGTTTCTCCTGCTACGTGACCAAGCCGGGTGGTCTCTACCGGGCGCGGCAGCAGGCGGACATTGCCGAGCAGCTCGGCTTCTCGTGCGACATCGGCGGCTCCATCGAGACCGGCATCGGCAACGCGGCCAATCTGCAGCTCGGCAGCGCCCTGAAGATCGCGACGCTCCCCAGCGTCTGCCCGGTGTCCCAGCCGGAGGGCTCCACCGGGCCCAAGATCGCCGGCGTCTACTACCTCGACGACCTTGTCACCGAGCCGTTCCGGTTCCAGGACGGCCGGGTCTTCACCCCCACCGGACCCGGGCTCGGCATCGAGGTTGACCGGGAGAAGCTCGCTCGGTACGCCGTATGAGGGTGGCGGTGCTCGGCGCCGGCAGCGGCGGGCTCTCTGCGGTCGTCGAGCTCACCCAAGCCGGCCACGACGTGCGGCTGTGGAACCGGCGGGCCGCCACCTTGGCGCCGCACCTTGCCCGGGGCGCCGTTCGGCATACCGGGGTGCTGGGGAACGGCTCCGTCGTACCGGAGCGGATGTCGACGGACCTGGCAGCGGTCCTGGACGGTGTCGAGGTGGCGGTGGTGTGCCTGCCGAGCGTTGTGCACGGTGAAGTCTTCGGTGACCTGGCCGGGCTCGGCTGCCGGGTACCGGTGGTCCTCAACCCCGGGCACACCGGCGGGGCGCTGCACGCCCGGGCCGTCTTCGCCGAGCGATCCGTGCCGCTACCGCCGGTGGTGGAGTTCTCCACGCTCACCTACGTCGCCCGTACACGGCCCGACGGCACCGTCGCCACCACGGGACGGGCGCACCGGGTCCGGGCCGGCGCCCTGCCGGACGGGCACGCCGCGCTCAGCTGGGGGGTACGCCTGTTCCCGGCGGCCGAGCCGGTGGCCGACGTGGTCGCCTCGAGCTTGTCCAACGTCAACTTTGTGCTGCACCCGCCCGGAGCCCTGCTTGGTGCCTCCTGGGTGGAGGCGACCGGCGGGGACTTCCTGTTCTACGTCGACGGGATCACGCCCGGGGTGGGGCGGGTGCTGGACGCGTTGGACGCCGAGCGGCGCCGGGTCGCCGCCGCCTACGGCCACGACCTGCCGACACTGCTGCAGGAGATGGCCGGCATCGGCACCGTCGACCCTGGTACCGCTGCCCGCGGCGACACGGTGGCCGCCATCCGGGCCGGTGCGGCGAACCGCGAGATCCGGGCGCCCGACTCGCTGGCCCACCGTTACTACGTCGAGGACCTCGCCTTCGGGCTCGTCCCATTCCTGGTGCTGGCCGAGATCTGCGGAGTGCAGGCCGAGGTGGCGGCGTCCCTGCTGCGGCTGGGATCCACCGTCCTCGGCCGGGACCTGGGGTATGCGGGGCTGAACCGCTCCCGGCTTGGCCTGACCGGGCTCGACCTGGCCGCGGTGCGCACCCTGGTCCAGGGCCAGGCCGCGTGAACGCCACCGATCTGGACCTGGCCGGTCGCGTGATCGCGGTGGTCGGCGGGGACGACCGGGAGCAGGAGATCGCCCGGCTGGCCGCCGCCACCGCGGCGACGGTACGCGCTTTCGGCTTTCGCTGGCCGGACCCGGGCATCGAGGGCGTGGTCCGCGCGGGCAGCGCCGCGGAGGCGCTCGAGGGCGCCGACTACGCCCTGTTCCCCATCCCTGGCCTGGCCGTCGACGGCACCCTGTTCGCGCCGGACTCGCCGGTTCCCATCCGTCCCGATGCGGACCTGCTCGCCCACCTCAAGCCGGGGGCCACCATCGTGCTGGGCGCTGCCGACGACCGGCTGCGGGCGGCCGCGGCGGAGTGCGGCCTCGGGCTCAGCGAGTACGAGCACGACACCGAGCTGATGCTGCTGCGTGGTCCGGCCATCGTGGAGGGCGCCCTGGCCCAGGCGATCGCAAACACTCGGGTCACCATCCACGCCACCGACGTGCTGGTGGTGGGGCACGGCAACATCGGTCGGCTGCTGGCGCGGACGCTGGTGCTGCTCGGCGGCCGGGTGCACCTGGCCGCGCGCAGCCCGGTGCAGCGTGCCGACGCGTACGCCGCGGGCTGCCTCCCGCACCCGTTGGACGAGATCCCCGCCGTAGCCTCACAGGTGCGGATGGTGTTTTCCACCGTGCCGGCTGCGGTGGTGGGCCGCGAGGTCCTGGAGCTGCTCCCGCCGGAGTCGCTAGTCATGGACCTGTCCGCGCCACCCGGGGGCGTCGACCTCGACGCCGCCCGACAGCTCGGGCATCGCGCCGTGTGGGCCCGCGGGCTCGGCCGCCGGGCGCCGGTGACGGTGGGGGCCAGCCAGTGGTCGGGAATCCTGCAACGGATCAGCGAGATCGAGAAGGAGAAGGCCGCGGATGAGGGTTGACCTGGTGCTGCACGGTGGCCGCGTCGTCACCCACGACGGTGAGTTCGAGGGCGGGGTCGCCGTTCGCGACGGGCGAATCGTGGCGGTGGGGGCACGCGATTGCCTGCCGAGCGCGGACCGAGAGATCGACCTGCGGGGCAAGGTACTGATGCCCGGGGTCATCGATCCCCACTGCCACCTCGGTGTCAACTACGACTACGACGACGACATGCGGACCGAGACCGTCGCCGCGGCGAGCGGGGGCGTCACCACCATCCTGCTGTTTATCCGCAACCCGAACGGTTCGTATCTCCCGTTCTACGCCGACCGCCGGGCTCGCGGCGAGGCCAACGCCGTGATCGACTTCGGCTTTCACTTCGGCATTCAGCGCGAGGACCACATCCGGGAGATTCCGCTGGTGGCGCGGGAGACCGGCGTCTCGTCGTTCAAGTGCCACATGGGGTACGAGCCGGGCAACCCCATAGGGATCGTGTCCTCCACCGACGCGTGGGTCTACGGCGCGATGCGCGAGGCGGCGAAGCTCCCGGGCGGGATCGTGTCAGTGCACTGCGAGAACACCGAGCTCGTGGGGCTGCTCAAAAAGGAGATGATGGCCACCGGCCGCCAGGACCTGCCGGCGTATACCGAGTCGCGACCGGTGTTCGTAGAGGAGGAGGCGATCGCCCGGATGATCCGGCTCGCCGACGTCACCGGCTGCCCGCTCTACGTGGTGCACACCACGGCGGCGAAGGGGCCGGAGATGGCGGCCGAGGCGCGGACCCGGGGCATAGACGTCACGATCGAGACGTGTCCGCACTACCTGACCCGGACGGCGTACGACCCGGACCTCGACGCGCGGGCGAAGATCTCCCCGCCGCTGCGGGACCGCGAGCAGCTCGAGGGGCTGTGGCGCGGGGTGCTCAACGGGTCGGTCGGCACGCTCGGCACCGACCACGTCCCGTTCCGCAAGGAGGGCCTCGACCTGTGGAAGGAGAAGCCCGGCGTGGTGTCGTTCCGGTGGGAGCTGGCGCTGATGCTCCACTTCGGCGTGCACGAGCGAGGCATGTCGCTGTCCAGGCTGGTCGAGCTCAACTCCTACAACCCGGCGCGACGCTTCGGACTCTACCCCCGCAAGGGGGCCATCGCGGTCGGCTCTGACGCCGACCTAGTTGTCGTCGACCTCGACGAGGAGCGCGAGGTGACCCACGACGGGAAGGGCACCTGCCTGTACGAGGGCTGGAAGCTGCGCGGCTGGCCGGTCACCACGATCTCCCGCGGCCGGGTTGTCTACGACTCCGGCCGGGTCGAGGAGTCCGAGGTCGGCGAGGGTCGCTGCGTCACCGTCCCGGCGTCGGAGCTGGCGTGACGGCAGGAGCCGCGCTCGAGCCCCTTCCGACTCCGTCGGTGCTGCGCTCGGTGTCCCTGCAGCTGATGTGGACCGACCGGCCCTTCCCCCGGCGGGTGGCGGCGGCGGCCGCCGCCGGGTTCGACCTCGTGGACCTGTGGGACTGGCGGACCGACGACATCGACACCATCGCGGCGGCGGCAGCCGCCGCCAACATCGGCATCAACGGCTTCTTCGGCAACCGCCAGCATGCCGCCTGCGACCCGGCCGGCCAGGCGGCGTTCCTCGAGGAGGTTCGCCAGTCCCTGGACTGCGCGGTGCGGGTCGGCGCCCGCCAGCTGCACGTCTTCAGCAACGCGATCCGGCCCGGTGGGGTCGTCGTCCCGGCTCCGCCGCTGCCGCCGGAGGCCCTCCGCGCTGCCGGCGTGGACGCGCTCGCCGCGGCCGCGGACCTGGTGGCCGGCACCGGGCTCACCCTCATGCTCGAGCACCTGAACACCGTGTTCCTGCCGGGCTACCTGTGGGACGACGCCGGCATCGTCACCTCGATCTGCCGGGAGGTCGACCGGGCAGAGGTGCGGGTGGCGTTCGACACCTACCACCAGCAGCTGACCGGCGGCCGGCTCACCGACCACCTCGTGGCAGCGCTGCCCTACCTGGGCCGCTTCGACGTGGCCGGCGTACCGGGCCGGGCCGAGCCGGGCCGCGGGGAGATCGACTTCGCCTTTTTGCGGACGGTTCTGGACCGGCACGGCTGGAACGGGGTCATCACCTTCGAGGTGGTCCCGAGCGACGGTGACCCGGGTACCGCCGTGGCAGCGATCGACGCATTCTTCCCGGCCGGCTGGTGCCGCGACCGTTCCGGTGCTTCCCGGCGTAGAGAGGAGTGAGCATGGGTGCTCTCGACGGCAGGGTCGCGATCGTCACCGGCGCCGGCTCGCGCGGCGGACAAGGTGAAGCCGAGGTTCGGCTCTTCGCGGCCGAGGGGGCCACCGTCGTGGTCGCCGACCTGGAGAGCTCCGCCGGTGCGGAGGTTGCGGCCGAGGTCGGGTCGCAGGCGGTGTTCGTCCCGCTCGACGTGACCCGCGCGCAGGACTGGGCGTCGCTCGTTGCCCTGGCCCTTACCCGGTTCAGGCGCATCGACATACTGGTGAACAATGCCGGGGTGTGGCTCGCGAAGGGGCTGCTCGAGACCACGCCGGAGGAGTTCCGTCGGGTGGTGGAGGTGAACCAGACCGGGGTATTCCTCGGCATGGCGGCGGTGGCGCCGGGAATGCAGCGCCAGGGCGGTGGGGCCATCGTCAACATCTGCTCCACCGCCGGCCTGAAGGGCGGCGGCATGCCACACGCCTACGCGGCGAGCAAGTGGGCGGTACGGGGGATGTCGCGCGCGGCGGCATGGGAGCTGGCGCCGTACGGCATCCGGGTGAACGCCGTGTGCCCCGGCGTCATCGACACGCCAATGATCGAGGGCGGCGCGGAGACGCTGGACCGGCTGGCGAAGCTAATCCCGTCCGGCCGGGTTGGCGCGCCCGAGGAGGTGGCACGCCTCGTCCTGTTCCTGGCGGGGGACGCCAGCAGCTACGTCTCCGGTGCCGAGATCACCGTCGACGCCGCCTACACGGCCTGAGGCCCCTGATGCCGTTCGCCATCTGGTGCCTGGACGCTCCTGGCGCGCAGTTCAGACGCGCCGGCGCGCTGGCGGAGCACCGCCGCTACGTCGACCGCTGGGCCGCCTTGCTCCTGCTGTCCGGGCCGCTGCTCGCTGAGGACGACGTCACCCGCCTCGGGCAGCTGTTCGTGCTCGACGTCGCGGACCGAACGAGCGCCGAGGCGTTCTTGGCCGGTGACCCGTTCACGGCGGCGGAGGTGTTCGGGGAGACCGAGATCTGTTCGTTCCAGCCCGTCTTTCGCAACGGCAGCCGCACCTGAGCGGTTGGGCCGACGGGCGACAGGTGCCGGCATGACGAGCATCGTGACCCCGAGCTGCGGCGGGTGCGGCGTGCGTTAGCCACTCGTTAGCCGCTTGTTGGCCGCAGGGGCGTTCACCCCACAGGAGGGGGTGCACCCAGTGCAAAGACGCAGGTGAGAGAGGGTTGTCCGGTGGGCCTGTCCAGTCTCACCTGATGCTGGACCAATTCGTCTCCGATGATGCTTGACACCTCCGGTTAGGACTGCGCGGGCCGGCCGGCCCGCTTCTTGCGGATCTCCCCTTTCGACGTGCGGACGACGGTCTTGACGAGGTCGTTGCCCGACCAGACCTCGAGCAGTCGGTCGGTGACGTGCACCTCCACAACGTCTCCGCCGCGGTGCTTGCCGACGGAGACCACCTGCCAACCGACCGAGATGATGCCGTTGACCGCCACCCGGCGGGTCACCCAATCCTCCCCGCCTCGGTCTGGGGCCAGCGCGGAAAGATCCAGTGCTGGACCGGCAGAAGCATTGCGGGTGGCGAACCGCTCGGCCGGCGTGGACCGGCCGAGGGCCTGATGCGGTCGGTCGGTGTTGTACTCGTGCACCCAGGCGTCGACAGCGTGCTGGGCGGCCGCCACGGTGGGGAACAGGCGCCCGTCGAGGAACTCCCGGCGAAGGGTGCCGTGAAAGCGCTCGATCTTCCCCGTGGTGGTCGGCGACCGCACCGCGGTCAGCCGATGGATGATCCCGTTCTCCCGGCAGATCCGATCGAAAGCACCTCCATCGGCTTGCCGGCGTAGCGACCGGTGAAGAAGCCGTTGTCGGTGAGCACTTCCTCGGGAGCTCCGTAGCGGGCCATCGCGTGGGCAAAGACGCCACAGACCGGTCGCGAGGTGGCTCGCTCGAGACAGCCCGACGGCGATGCAGAACCGGGAGTGGTCGTCGATCCCGGTCACCGCCTTGAGCTCCCGGCCGTCGGTGAGCAGCACGCCGCCCATGACGTCGAGCTGCCAGAGCTCCATCGCCGCCGCTCGCTGCCAGCGACGCTAGGTCCGCCGGCGCGCCCGGCGACGCTCGGCGCTGACAAGTCCGAGCCGGACCAGCGCACGGGCGATGCCCGCCCGGCTCGGCAGCGGCTCCACCTTCTCGCGGCCCAGCCGATAGCGCAGCCGGTCCGCGCCCCATCCGGGGTGGAGCTGGCGCAGCTCGACCAGTCGAACCTCGACCGCCGGGTCCATCTGGTGCGGACAGGACCGCGGCCGGTGTGACCGGTCCACCAGCTGCTCGAGCCCGCCCTCGCTGTAACGAGTGAGCCAGGTGTGGATCGTCTGCCGGCTCACCCCCACCTTGGCTGCCACCTCGGTGACCGACAACCCGTCCTCGATCACCGCCAGCACTGCCTGATACCGCTGCTCGGCCTCGGACAATTCCTTGAGCACTCGGCCCACCCCCTCGACTCGAGTGAGCCGAGAACGGGCGGGGCGAGGTGTCAAGCATCAGCCGAGACGTCAACCGTCAACCGAGACGGCGTAATGCGTCAGCCGAGACGTTTCCGTCAAGGATCAACCGAGATCGCTGTCCGGTGGGCCGCCCGGGGATCGAACCCGGAACCCGCGGATTAAAAGCAGACCGGGACCGGTGACGACCCGTGTCAACCGGTGCCGATCCGTGCCGATTCACGCTCACCGGCTGCCGTCGCCATACCTGTTGGTGCCGGCTCATGACGGCTCGTTACAACTCGTTTGTTAGCCGTCGCGTTAGCCGCAGGTGGTCCGTACGGTGAGCACGGCGGCGGCCGACTTCGGCGTGGAGGGGCCGCTCGTCCGTGAGCAGCGGTTCGCCATCGTCCCCGAGTGGATCATCGACGCAACGGTCAGCGACTGCGCGTTCCCGTCTGCACGCGGTGCTCTGCGCTACGGGCAATCGCCCGGACAACGCGTGCCCGGCCGGCCGCTGCTCGCAGCTCGGCTGCGCAAGGGCTCCCGCGACACCGTCGATCGGGCGCTCAAGGAGCTCGCCGCCGCCGACGACTGGGCCGTCGAGCACCGCCACAACCCCCGCCGCGGCCAGCTGACCAACCGCAATCTAGCGCGCGGCTCACCCCCTGCCGCAGTTCTGCGGCCCCAGCCGCACGAAAGCGGCCCC